>Ga0138256_10000033_pt1 | contig 178953 bp, 168 predicted proteins | sample KNB2016incub_MG_FD_105486 | JGI IMG/M metagenome (GOLD analysis project Ga0138256, IMG submission 105486) | Active sludge microbial communities from wastewater in Klosterneuburg, Austria - KNB2014incub_MG | ecosystem: Engineered > WWTP > Activated sludge > Unclassified | place: Austria...
CAGCAAGTTTTGAAATTAATTCAGCTTTGTTCATGATAATTTTTTTTGAATTTTTTAAGTGGGACAAATATAGATGCTTTTTAATTGCAACAAAATTTTTTTTGTGAAATATTTTTTTGTAAAGATTGGCTGAAAACCTTAAGCAACAAGGGATTTGCCAGACAGACCGGGTCAGGATTAATTTTCCCGAAGGGGATTATCTGCCTGAAACAGCCTGTCAGCGATGGTTTCAGGGGTATTTGTCGCAAAATCCTTTGCCCGTGCGGTTTGTAAGCGAACTAAAAAACACACGAAACGTAAAAAAACTTCTACCTGATTGTTTTGCACAATTAGTTAACAACCTGCATAACCGAGCGGAAAGCAATGAATTTATCGCCCCATTTATCATACCCTTTCTGTCGCATCAGCGCTGCATGGGTTTCAATATAATTATTGTATAAACCTTTACTTTCAGCATGATATTGTACAGCATAAGTAGGCCCTTCGGTTTCATCAACTTCCATCAATTTTAAGATAATGGCTTGGGTAAAACATCCGGTACTGATTACATCGGGGATATGTTCTTCCTTTAACCATTTCAGCCATTCGGCCTTTATTGATTCGTGAACTTTTATGGTAACGTTATAGACAATCATGCTGTATTTAGTTATTTTTCTTTTATCTCAACATAAACGGGACAATGATCACTATGCTTTACATCATGAAAAATATCCGCATCTTTTAATTGTTTCTTTAAGGGTTCTGTTACTGTAATATAATCAATGCGCCAGCCTTTGTTGTTTAAGCGTACTGTAGGAAAACGCTGGCTCCACCAACTGTAGCGGTGAGGCTCGGGATGAAATTCCCGGAAAGTATCTATCCAGCCACTTGCCAAAAATTTTGTCATCCACTCACGTTCTTCCGGCAAAAAACCGCTGCTTTTTTTATTGCCTTTTGGATCATGGATATCAATTTCGTTATGGGCAATATTATAATCGCCAACCAGAATTATTTTGGGTTGTTTCTTTTTTAATTTGTTAAGATACTTGTGAAACTCATCAAGCCACTGGTATTTAAATTCCTGTCGTATATCGCCACTGGTGCCTGATGGGAAATAAGCATTGATTAAACGGATATCACCAAAATCAAGTTGTATCACACGGCCCTCATCATCGCTGGAAGGAATTCCACAACCAATATAAATATTATCAGGCTTTATCTTAGTAAATACTGCAACACCACTATATCCTTTCTTTTGTGCACTAAACCAATGATGATGAAAACCGAGGTCTTCTAACTGCTTTACATCAACGTCGCCCTGTGTAGCTTTTGTTTCCTGCAGGCAGATAATATCGGCAGGATTAGTTTTAAGCCAATCAATAAAACCTTTTTTTATAGCGGCACGTATGCCGTTTACATTGTAGGAGATAATACGCATAATGATGATTATATTTATACTGTAAAAATAACGAACCACTATGGAAAATAACAAAATAGATGACCAGTCTGTTGAACCCAACCAGGAAACCATTTTTACCCAGGAAGAATTTTCGCTACAAGGTTATGATAAACACATCAGGCAGGCCAGGAACGCAATATTTATGGTTGCCGTACTTCTGATTATAAATTTAATTGTCCTTAGTTTTTCAGTTCCCGACAGCTATGAGTATTTATGGATTGACTTTGTTATTTGGGGTGTTTTTATTGCAGGCTTTATTTTACTTGGCCTCTGGACAAAAAAGAAACCTTATTATGCTATAATAGGTGCAATCTGTCTGTACACTGGTTTTATTGTTCTCAATGCAGCTTTCGATATCAGTACCCTGTACAAAGGAATAATTGTTAAGATAATTGTATTTGTTCTTTTGATTAAAGGGATAAATGATGCAAAAGAAGCGCAGACATTACAAAATACATTTACTAAGTAATACCATCTTACCGATAGCTAACTGCATATGGCTGAGTATTTTTAAATCGGTATAATTTGAATGTTATGGAACGTATAGAAGACTTTGAAAGTTTTTATACAATTAAGATACAGCCTTGTCTGGATGAACTGGATGATGAGAATACTGCTGCCAATAACTGGAAGAAGTTCACCATCTATTCCGGCGTTGGCGCTTTCTTAAGTTTTCTCCTGTACTATCTTAAGTATTTTCCTTCGGGCCATATACTTGCAGTTGCTATGCTCATCATGTGTGTAACCGGAGTTTACTTTTCTGCTAAATACGCCGACAGGTATATTGATGATTTTAAGGAAAAGATAATTGGCCAGATAATCAGCTATATCAATCCTTCGGCTGTTTACAAACCCATGGGTTTTGTTTCAAAAAAAGAATATAAGGCCAGCGGTTTGTTCCGCAGAAGATTTTCACATTTTGATGGTGATGATTACTGGCAGAGTGAATACAGCGGCGTTTCATTTCATTGTTCCGAAATTAAATCCTGGTATCAATATACCGGTGGCAGCGACAGTATTTTTAAAGGATTATTTTTTGTTGCAAAGATCAACGGTTCATTTTCCGGAGGTACCTATATCTGGTCAAAAGGAGATACACAATTGCCTTCCAGTATAGCTGATGAACATTACAGGATGTATCCAATGCCACATGTTAAAAAAATGAAAGTAAGCCATGAGGATTTCAATAAACAATATTCAGTGTATACCACCAATGCCAGTGAGGCATCATTGATTCTGTCGTACCATATGATGGATCATATGCTGGCGATTAAAAATAAACTGGAAAAAGATATTGTGTTTTCATTTGTTGCCGGTAAATGTTATATAGCCTTACCTTTTGAAGAAAATCTGCTTGAACCAACCAGTAAGGGGATCAGGGATAAGGAAGAGATAAAAAAATATTTTTACAGTGTATTGCTGGTGTTTAATATCATTAATAAACTGGAATTGTACAGGCTTACTTAAATTATTCCAGTATCGGCCTCAGCCATCTAGTTGCCTCTTCCATACTCATTCCTTTTCTTTTGGCATAATCTTCTAATTGGTCCTTTTCAATTTTTCCTACACCAAAATATTTACTATCGGGGTTTGCAAAATACCAACCGCAAACAGATGCTGCCGGATACATGGCCAGTGATTCGGTAAGATGAATGCCTGTAGATTCTTCGCCGCCCAGCAATTCAAACAGCTTATATTTTTCAGTATGATCGGGACATGCGGGATAACCTGGCGCAGGCCGGATGCCCATGTACTCTTCTTTAATTAATTGTTCATTGCTGAGATGCTCCTCCGAAACATAACCCCAATAGTCGGTTCTGGTTTTTTTATGCAAGAGTTCTGCAAATGCTTCTGCTAATCTATCAGCCAGGGCCTGTAAAATTATTTTGTTATAATCATCATGATTGGCTTCAAAATTTTTAATTTGTTTTTCAATACCCTGGATAGTAACACTGAAAGCTCCAATGAAGTCTGACTTGTCTGGTGAAAGAAAATCGGCAAGTGACAAATTAGGTTGTCCCGCTGTTTTTTTCACCTGTTGTCTCAAAAATTCCAGTTTTATTTTTTTATTTTTTACTTCAACACTATCTGCGCAAGTTTTTTCCGCTTCCCAAAAACCAACAACGCCTTTTGCAGTCAGCCATTTTTCGTCAATAATTTGCTGCAATAGTTTTTTAGCATCGTTGTAAAGCTTTGTTGCTTCAACACCAATTACTTTATCATTAAGTATGGCTGGAAATTTTCCATGCATTTCCCAGGCAATAAAAAAGGGCTGCCAGTCAATGTATTCTGAAATTTCAATCAAAGGATAATTATCTAAAATTTTTGTACCGGTAAAAGTTGGAGTAACCGGTTTGTAATTTGCCCAGTCAATTACAGCGCCGTTCTGCTGAGCTTCTTCAAACTTTAAATATTGTTTGGTTGATTTTTTATTGCCGAAATCTATAACCAGTTTATCGTACTCAGCTTTTATGTTTTGCAGAAAAGCTGGTTTTTGTTCAGCACTCAGTAAACTTCCTGCAACGGTTACGCTGCGGCTGGCGTCTAATACATGTACCACGCCTTCATCATATTGCGGGGCAATTTTTACAGCTGTGTGCATTCGTGATGTAGTGGCTCCGCCAATCATCAACGGAAGTTTTATATCACGTCGCTTCATTTCATGCGCCACATGTACCATTTCATCAAGCGATGGTGTTATCAGTCCGCTTAGTCCAATAATGTCAACCTTTTCCTTGATGGCAGTTTCTAAAATCTTTTCTGTAGACACCATTACACCCAAATCAATAATATCGTAACCATTACAACCGAGTACAACGCCCACAATATTTTTTCCAATATCATGCACATCGCCCTTTACGGTGGCCAGTAAAATTTTTGCAGCACCGGCTGCTTCTTCATTTACAGTTCCTGCTGCAATATGTGCATTCTTCCGGTCTTCTTTTTCCTGCTCGATAAACGGCGTAAGTACTGCAACAGCTTTTTTCATCACCCTTGCACTTTTTACAACCTGAGGTAAAAACATTTTTCCTGCTCCAAAAAGATTCCCCACTATATTCATACCATCCATCAGCGGGCCTTCAATTACATCCAGTGGTTTTGGATATTGAAGCCTTGCTTCTTCGGTATCTGCTTCAATATAATCGGTAATACCATTTACAAGCGAATGCGATAAACGACTTTGAACCGATTCTTTTCTCCAGCTTTCATCCTTAATTATTTCTTTTCCCTTTGCTTTAACTTTTTCGGCAAACAGGATCATCTTCTCCGTGGTTTCGTTGTTGTCATTATTCCTGTTGAGGATCACATCTTCGCAAAGCTGTTTTAACTCAGGTTCAATTTCATCATAAACTGCCAGCTGGCCTGCATTTACAATGCCCATGTCCATGCCGGCATTAATGGCATGAAAAAGAAATACACTGTGGAATGCCTCTCGTACATGTTCGTTACCACGGAAGGAAAAAGATACATTGCTCACACCTCCACTCACTTTGGTAAGCGGCATCAGCTGTTTTATTTCACGGGTTGCTTCAATAAAATCAACGGCGTAATTATTATGTTCTTCAATACCGGTGGCAATGGCAAAAATGTTTGGGTCGAAGATGATATCCTGCGGAGCATAACCTACCTGCTCTGTTAATATTTTATAGGCTCTATGGCAAATTTCAACCTTGCGTTCTTTGGTATCTGCCTGTCCCGTTTCATCAAACGCCATTACAATTACCGATGCGCCGTAAGATTTACAGATGAAAGCCTGTTCAATAAATTTTTCTTCGCCCTCTTTCATCGAAATGGAATTCACAATGCACTTCCCCTGCACACATTTTAAACCGGCTTCAATAATTTCAAATTTTGAAGAATCAATCATGATGGGAATCTTCGCTATGTCGGGTTCAGATTGTACCAGGTTTAAAAAAGTGGTCATGGCCTGTACGCCATCAAGCAAGGCGTCATCCATGTTTACATCAATGATCTGTGCACCATTCTCCACCTGCTGGCGTGCTACAGCCAATGCAGCTTCATACTGGCCCTCACGTACCAGACGTGCAAACATTTTGCTGCCGGTTACATTGGTGCGTTCTCCAACATTAATAAAATTTGTTTCGGGACGAACGATAAGTGGCTCCAGGCCGCTTAGTCGTAAATATGGTTTGATTGTACTCATGTTGTTTTTTTACCACAAAGGACACAAGGGAAAACACAAGGTTCACAAAGTGCCGTTTATTATTCTTTTTACTCCATCTTTAAATAATACTGTATTAAAATTAATTAGCAGGCCAAGTTTACAGCCTGATAGTTTCAAATAAGTAAGTACTTGTGCAAGATGAATATCATTTAATGCCTCTACTGCTTTTATTTCTACAATTAATTTGTTTTCGACGATTAAATCAGTTCTGTATCCGATATCTAATTTTACATCTTCATAAATTAAAGGCAACCCTTTTTGCTTCTCAACAGCAACACCTGTTTTTAAAATCTCATAAAACAAACATTCTTCATAGGCACTTTCTAACAAGCCAGGACCTAAGGCCTTATGAACCTTAAGTCCACAATCAAAAACAATTTTTGATATTTCATTTTCAGTTATACCCTTGTGTTCTTAGTGTCTTCCTTCGTGTCCTTTGTGGTTAAGCAAACTCAACCACTGGTAATTCACGTGGCTTAAACTTACTCACTTCCTCCGCAATATGTTTTATATGATCTGGTGTGGTGCCACAACATCCACCCACAATATTTACAAAACCTTCTTTTGCCCACTCTTCAATGATATGTGCTGTTTCATGTGGTTGTTCATCATACTCACCAAAGGCATTTGGTAAACCTGCATTGGGATATGCCGAAGTAAAACATCCGGCAATCTGACTAAGTTCTTCAATGTGCGGCCGCATTTCTGATGCACCTAAAGCACAGTTTAATCCAACACTCAATGGGTTTGCATGCATAACAGAGACATAAAACGCTTCCAGTGTTTGTCCGCTTAAAGTTCGGCCACTGGCATCGGTAATGGTTCCGCTGATCATAATTGGCAGTTCTGGAAGATTGTTTTTTCTAAAAAAATTTTTAATTGCGTAGATCGCTGCTTTTGCATTCAGCGTATCAAAAATGGTTTCGATTAAAATGATATCTACACCGCCATCAACAAGCCCTTTTATCTGTTCGGTATAAGCTTCAGCAACGGTATCAAAAGTTACTGCTCTAAAGCCTGGATTATTTACATCTGGCGAAAGTGAAAGCGTTTTGTTTAACGGGCCAATAGCGCCTGCTACATACCTGGGCTTATCGGGATTTTTTTTAGTGTATTCATCCGCAGCATTCCTGGCGCATTTGGCTGATGCAACATTCAGTTCATAAGCCAGCTTCTGCATGTCATAATCGGCCTGTGCAATAGATGTACTGCTGAAGGTATTGGTCTCAATAATATCGGCACCAGCTTCTAAATATTGTTTGTGAATTTCCTCAATGATCTGTGGCTGGGTGATACTCAGCAGGTCATTATTACCTTTTACATCGGTATGCCAGTCTTTAAACCTTTCACCACGGTAATCCTTTTCTTCCAGTTTATGGCGCTGTATCATGGTGCCCATAGCACCATCAATGATTAAGATGCGTTCTTTTAAACAATCTTGTAATGTTTTCATTCGCTTTTATTTACGTTTGTACTTCGACTTCGCTCAGGATTGGTATGCCGTACAAGTGAGGTTATCTCTTTTCTTTTACTAAAAGAAAAGGATAACTGAACAAGTTCACAACGATGTTGCCCAAAGCTGTGAAGCTGACTTCAAAAAAATCACCATAAACTTTTAAACGAGAATCAATCTGAGAGAAGTGTTGCAGAATTGCTTTCGTTTATTAGTTCAGTTGTAAAAAACTCAACAGGCCGAACAATAAACAAATCTGCCTGTAGTAAGGCACAAATTTATAGCAACAAAGCCGTAACACAAAATGTTACGGCTTTTTTATCAAAACGAACTAACTGCCTGTTTTAACCGGTTATGCTAAAAAAAATGTATACCACCGCAACTGGCACGGATACAGCAATGCTCATTTACTGCGCTGCCTATTTGCATCAGATGGCGTTATTTTACTATTAACTTGTTTATCCAAACTAAACCAGGCGCTGTAAGGCTTACTGCATATATACCCGGGCTTAAAGTCTGTAAATCTAACTTGATCAATTGTGAGCCCTTTGAAATCTGCTTATTTAATACAACTTGCCCTAATTGATTAATCATCCGCAACTGAAGTTCTTCCTTGGCAGGTTCATTCAAAACAAGGTTTGCATTTATGGTTGCAGGATTTGGAAATAATAAAAATTCCTGCAGCCCTGCTATTTTGGGTACTACCCTTATCGGGCTAATTTTGAAGGCAGCATCAATGTCTACCATTTTTAACCGGTAATAGATCAAACGGTTTTCTGCATTCAAGTCAAGATAACTGTAATTCTGTTGGCCATTGCTGTTACCCGCCGCCTGTACCCGTCCTATAGTAAAAAATACGAGTCCATCAAAGCTGCGTTCTACCTCAAAATAAGCACTGTTATGTTCAGATTGTGTACTCCAGTTTAATAATACATTTCCTCCTTGTCGTTTTGCATTTATATCAATACCATTTATTGGCAAAACAGATCCGGTTGTAAATGTCTGCGTGGCACTGTACCCCGACCGCCCTGCACTGCCCACAGTTTCACAGGCATAGTCGTAGTCTGTAATTGCCGAAAGGCCGGGTATGGAAATAGAAGTTGTGCTTACAGGAGCCACTGTCCAGGTTGTTTCAGTAAACCTTTTATATCGTAAATTATAGGAAGATGCTGTACTGTCTGCAGTCCATGAAAATGCAGCGCTTGAATTGGTGACGTTGAAAACATTTAGCCCGGTTGGTACCGCCGGAGGCACTGTACTGTTATCATTTATTACAACGGTATAGTCTTCCGTTTCGCCCCTGGCAAAAGCACCGCAGGAAGTTGCCGGGCTTTCATGGCTCATAACTATCCGCATTCTAGCTGTTCCTAAAGGAGCATTGGCGGGCACGGTAAAATTAAAGGTAATCAGACCGGTAAAATCAGTATAAAGGGCTGCAACATCCTCACCTGCATCATTAAAATCATTGTCATGATTATAGTCTATCCATATCCCGTAATACTCATATTCAGGGTAAGGAACCAGTCCTGACAAATACCCCTGCACCAACTGGTTACGGTTTAGCGGGGCAACAATATTGGTAAAATCTCCGTAACCATTATTGTTTCCTGAATAATTATTGAACCCATTCAGCAGCCATACCTGTGCCAGGTATTCCTGTGCCTGGCTTTGCCCTGCAGAAGTGCACATGGCTGTTCCTGTTGTAGTGAATGTTTGCGTTGCACTATAGCCTGTTGGCCCGTTGCCGCAAATAGCTTCCACAGCATATTCGTAGGCAGTACCGGCAAAAAGCTCAAAAATATTGATGCTGGTAAGGTTATAGGAAACAACATTCCAGGTACTGGCTGTAACGGGTTTGTACCTTACATGGTATAAAGTGGCATTGGGAACGGCCGTCCATGAAAAGGTGGCAAATGTATTGGCAATATTTGCTACCGTTATTCCCGTTGGGATATTGCATGGGCCGGTGCCGGTATAGTCTAGAAAATGAAAGGCTGTCATTGCGGTGCCGCTTAATGCATACAGACTGTTGTCGCTTGCCAGTGTACATGCATACCCCCAGCCACTATAAATATTTGTAGAATCAATCCATTGTTGTACACCCGTATTACTGTACTTTAATGTAATCATTCGTAAAAAAGATAAATTATTAGGATCGGGAGATGGCCCGCCTTTACCCGTTACAAATACTTCTCCGTTTGTTTTGGCTGCAATAAAATATGGAATTTCATCATTGGCTGGCGAACCATTATAGCGTGCATTCCAGAGCATATTACCATCGGTATCCGTCTGCAGGGTAACCCAGTCAAAATAAGGTGAACTAATTGTTGTACCCTGGGCTATCACACTCAACTTACCTGCAACCAGTGTAAACCTTGATGGCAGTTCGGTGCCACCAAAATCAAAATCCTTTTTCCATAACTGCGTACCGGACGAATTGAATTTATAAATCTCTACATCCATAGCGCTTGTTGCGGTAACCTGGTTAAAAAAGCCAGTAAGCAAATACACATTGCCGGCATCATCCATTTCAACATCCTGCCCGCCACGCCCCTGTACACCAGCTGTCCATAAAAATACGCCTGTAGTATCCCATACAGCTACAGTGGCAATGTTTGGATCACCAGAAGTTGCACTTAACGCAATTTTATCGCCTTTTAACCGCATGGAAGTAAAGTATTTGGGAGCATTGGCATCGCTGTTTTGCGTAAACAGTATGTTACCGTTTGTATCAAATTTAATAAGGGCAAAGCCCGGCAGAACGCCAACACCTGTGGCACCTACGTAAAGGTTGCCGTTGTTATCAGCTTCGCATCGCAGGTTCATGCCTGCCAGGAAATTTACGGGTTCTATAATTTTTTTCCATAGCTGATTACCATCCGGACTATATTTTAAAACAACAACGGCAATGGGAGAACTGGTTCCGCCATAGCGATAACCAGCTACAAAAATGTTATTACTGTTATCGGTTGTTACCCAAAACGGCCTTTCATAATTACCGGCAATACCCGAAGCTGATATGGCTTCCCACTGCAATACACCAAACTTGTTATACTTACGGGTATAGGTGTTATTGCTTATCCAGTAGCCGGTTACTATTGCATTATCCTGATTGTCACGGGCAATCATTACACCTGTTTTCTGAGTGCTTTCTGCCGGCCTTATCCAGTCGGTAGAATATTGCGCAAATGAAATAGCGGATGCTAATAGAAAAACTGTTGTTAGTGTGAGTGGCTTTTTCATAAAAAAAATTTTATCATGTTTGTAATGGTCATCACTTATTGGCTTTGAAAGGTTATTAGACTTTCAAGCATTTTTTAAAAGTGCCAGGTATTGTTGGTTGGGTTATGTTAGCAGTTCTTAGGTTTTCTTCAGGATAACAAGTTAGTTTTAAGGTTCGTGATTGCCGATTGAAACCTGCTGAAGGGGTAAATTCAGATGCTGAATCAGTAAAATTTAATCTGGGCCTTTAACTGAGTATAAAATTAGAAAAACGGGGCTGTAAAAATCATGATCAATGTCAGATGTTAGTATGATAGCAAGTATTACACAATCGTTTTTGGAGACAGACATTGTTGAAAACAATGTTAGTACCGATACGCCAATGCTCATTTACCGGGTTGTATATCTGCCCAAGTGGGGAAAGCAATAAACCTACCTGCGGCGAAATTTTTTTTGAGAAGACTTTGGTTTCCTATAAGCAAACCGTGTTTATAGCAAACCGGTGGTTTTTCACAGGGATTAATGTTTAAAGTAAACCATTAACTAACTGCAATATAAAAATAGCCCAGCCAGAACGTTGGTAAAAATAAAAGGCACCCAATGGTTATATAGTATTGCTTAACAGGGATTTTTTGCGGCCTAATCGGCAGGCTTTATTTTTCATCCGCCAGCCAGAGCTTAAAGGCAGCGGAACGTTCGGTACTCACAATCGTTTCGTGTTTTGCAGGCGGATTTAATTTAATAAGCACACGGCTTTTGGAATAGGCAAACATTTCGGAGATGGCATGAATGCCGATAATATATTGCCTGTTGATACGGAAAAAAGTTTTTGGGTCCAGAGTAGCATCGAGGCTGTCCAGATTATAATCTATTACATAACGGCGACCATCTTTGGTGCATAAAAAATTCACTTTGTCTTCTGTATAAAAATAAACCACCTCTTCAATATTGATGGTTTTGATATGCTCGCCATACCTCACAATGAAGCGGTGTTTGTAATCATGCCCTGCAGGATTAAGTGCCTGCAATAATTTATTGATGTCAATTGCCGGAGCAGCGCCGCTGAGTTTTTTGAATTTTTTTACTGCGTTCATCAGCTCGTCTTTTTTTATCGGCTTTAGTAAATAATCAATACTGTTCACTTTAAATGCTTCTATGGCATATTGATCATAAGCGGTAGTAAAAATGACCGGGCAGTTGAGATTAACGGATTTAAAGATTTCGAAACTAAGGCCATCGGACAGTTGTATATCAGAAAAAATAAGTTCGGGAGTCTTATTTTCCGCAAACCATTTTATGGCCGTGGAAACACTTACGATACTATCAAGCACATTGATATCAGGCTCAATTTCTTTGAGCATTTTATGAAGCCGCTTTGCGGCCGGCTGTTCGTCTTCAATAATTAATACGTTCATAAATTATTGTTTTAAGGTTGGTAAAGAAACCGAAAAATACGCTCCATCATTTTTAACGATAACCGCCTCCTTGCTCAGCAGTTTGTAACGGTTGATGATGTTCTGTAAACCCATGCCCTCACCGGCTTCCCTTGTTATCTTAGGGTTGATATTATTTTTAAGTATGAGTCGGTTTCCGTCTTCGGTAAATAAGTCAACGGCTAAAATCTTTTCCTTTGATACTGCATTATGCTTAATTGCATTTTCGAGCAAAAGTTGTAAGGTGAGCGGAGGAATAAAACTGGTTTTTTTTGCCTCTTCAGAAAGATTGATATTGAGTTTTAAATTATCGCCATACCTTTTTTGCTGCAGGTAAAAATAAGTTTGTAATACTGTGATCTCATCTTCCAGCGTTATTACATCCTTGTCGCGGTAAGTTAAAATATTTTGAAAAAATTCGGCAAGTTGCTCCACGTATCCAACCGCCATTGCCGGATCATCTTCAATGGTGGAGATCAAAGTATTGAAACTGTTGAAAAGGAAATGCGGATTAACCTGATTGCGAAGCACCTCAAACTGGAACTGAATTTTTTCCTGACGCATATACTCAAGCCTTTTCAGCGATTTCTCCCTGCTTTTAATATACCAGTAAAGTAATATGGCCAATACAAACAGGCAGAGACCGATAAACCAATATGTTTTATAAAAAGCTTTTTTAATTACAAAATGATAGCTTGCTTCATCAGCATTCCTGAAATTTTTGTTAAGTGCAGATTGAATGCGATAAGTATAGTCACCGGGCTGCAGGTTGGGAAAGGTTTTACTTTTATCTTTTGTCAAAATCCAGCTGCTGTCAAATCCCTCAAGTTTATATTGGTAATATATCTGCTCGGGGTTGGAATAGTAAAGTCCGGTGTAATTAAATGTAAAACTGTTTTCTGCATGCTTGAAGATGTTGCCTTCTGTCTCATCTATGTCCTGTAAAAACAACTGTACCGATTCTATTATTGTTGTTGGTTTTTGTAAAGAGTTTTTTGGATGATGATATGAAAGGATACCATTTACCGTACTTACCATTACATTCCCCGCCGTATCTAAAGTAATGGCACCAAGGTCTTCGGCATTGATGATGCCGATACCCTGGTTACTGTTTACATAAGTAATGCTGCCCGTTGCAGGATCTAAGATATCCAGGCCTTTTTGATGAACAATAATAATATTGCCGGCTGAATCTGTTTTTAACGCCGATACAGTCAGGTCACTGAGTCCGTCTTTTTCCACATAATCTGTGAAATTTTTGCCGTCGAATTTATAAAGCCCTGCGCTGGCGGTACTGAACCAGATATTACCTCTTTTATCTTCGGTAATGGAATAGATATGATCGTCGTTGATTTTTTTGCTGTCGTTGTAGTAAGTAAAGTTATTATTGTCCAGCATGGTCAAGCCACGCCCATCAGTAGCAAACCATATCCTGTTTCTACTGTCCTGGAAAATGCTGTACACATAGTTAGTACCGGTACTGCTGTTGTTATAATTTTTAAACCTATATGGTACAGCAATATTTTTATTTATTTCAGAAACTGTTACAACCATGACCCCCTGCAAACTGCTGGCAAAAATGCTGTTGTGGCGACCATTGATAGAAAGTACGCTTGCATTCTTAAAAACTTCGTTTTCAGTAAACACCCTGTACTTTTCAGTTTTAGGATCTAAAATATAAATACCTTTTCCCATGGTGCCTATCCAGATATTTCCAAACTCATCGAGGTACAAGGAAGTTATGTCCGTTTTTTCTGTGAGCCCGTTGAGAGTTATCTTATGTGGCAGGTAAATTCCATTTTTTAAACTGTATTTCACAATCCTGTTATCTTCATCATTCACCCATATATTACCCTCCTTATCACTTAAAATGGTGTGTATGTGTTCAAAGATGGGAGGATCGGTTAAGGGAAATAATTTAAGCGTTTCTCCAGGTGTTCTTATCAATCCCCATTCCGGAGAAGTCAGCCAGATGTTTCCCTGGTTATCCTTCAAAAGATTTTTGATACTCAAAAACTCCCCGGTTTCCTTTACTGTTGAAATGCTGTCTGTACGGATATTGTATTTCAACAGCCCATGCAACTGTGTGGCTATCCATAAAGTATTATCATCAACAATCATTGAATTTATCTGCCCATGATTCCAGCCATTTATTGCGGCGGTAGTCTTTATTTTTTTGGTAAGATGATCATACAGGCAAAAACCTTTGTCCTGCATGCCCACCCAAAACAAATCATTTCCCGCAGACTCTATTGATGTTACGATATAGTCCGGAAGGCCCTGCCCCGGGCCAATAACAGCAATGGTTTTTTTATTCCCTGAGATGCTGCAGATATTGATTCCCTGGTCGGTTCCGGCAAGCACAACATTAGTTTTGGTTACTGCAATGGCAGAAACATTCAAATCACTCATGCCTTCAGATTCGTTGAGCAGGTAAATTTTTTTGTTCCTGATATAATAAAGTCCTTCACCTGCAGTGGCAAACCAGATATTGTTTTCTTTATCCTGTAAGAAAGTGGTTATCCTTTTTTGGGGAGTTCCTTCTTCCGGATTGAAATAAACGAGCTTATTATTGATCACATGGGCAATGCGGCCACTCTCGAAACCAACCCATATTCTTTGAGTATTATCCTGGAAAATTGCAGAAACAGTATCATTGTAATCCTTGTTCTCGAAATAGATCTTGGAAAAACGTTCGCCGTCAAATTTATACAGGCCGTTTGTGGTGCCTGTGTAAATGTATCCTTTGTTGGTTTTAAAGAGTGTGTTTATTTTGATGGATCGGTTGTCTTCAGAGAGCGGGAAAGTTTTATAGCCGGGCCATTGAGCAGTTAACTGTAATGGCGAAATAAAAAACAGCAGAACGAAGGTTATCAGGAATCTAGCAATTAATGTACTGTTGGTTCTGGTCATTTTTATTTCATATCAGCGGTTACCTCAACATTGATTTCACTCGCCAGTTTTTCATGTACAACTTTTGGAATGGGAATATTATGATCGCTGAGCTGAACCGTAAAGTTCGATTTGATCTGCAGCGTTCCGTTATTGACTATAATAATGCTTTTAATGATCCGTTCCTGCGGCACACCATGAACAGATAAATTTCCCTTTGCCCTTATGGTGTATGTCCCGTTTTTTGAAAAATCAATGTCTTCAATAATTTTTCCACTGAAGAAAGCATCGGGGTATTCATTGCTTTCCATGTAATTTTCGTTGAAATGCTCTTTTTGCAAAGGGCTGTTGAAACCGTTGAAGGACCTTATTTTGACTGCAAAGGCGAATACTTTTTTTGCTGTATCCAGCTTGCCACGTATTTCGTTGCTGGAAGCGGTTATTAACTCAAGTGGTGCATCCGATCTGAAACTGATTGTTCCTTTGCTGGTATTAAAGCTTTGTGTAAAAGCATGTGCAGCCGGTAAAAGCAACAACAACGGGATTAATATTCTTTTGATAATGCAGCGCATGCTATAAAGTTAATTATAAAATATTGCTTAATAGCAGCTGCTTAGTCTCTCTTGTTTTTGCCAATTGTAAATACCCTCGAAATATTAAATCCAAAAAGTATATCGCCCTTGCCCCATTCGCCCTTAGTATCCGATATAAATGTTCTTTCATTCATGCCGGGAGAGTTGGTGAAATGTAACTGGAAAACATGGCCGCCGGTTTCAATGTCAAAACCAACCGAAAGCGAATTGGTCCTGCCGGTAAGTTTATACTCTGGTAACTGGTAGTAATATTCAACATTCAGGCTGATACGTTTCGTAAGTTTCTGCCTTCCGCCAAAGCCGATGGCAAACAGATCGTTGGGTTCTTTTTCGAGTGCAACCAGGTTCTGGTGAACAAAGGTTGGCATGATCTGCAGTGAAGTTCCTTCGGAGAATTTACGGCCAATGATCAACTGGTGTGTAAAGAACAACCTCGATGTATAATAATTTGTTTTACCCGGATCTTCATCTTTAATGGTTTTTAAAGCAACAGTGGGAACATAACTTATGGTCACCGGCATTTTTCTTTTGCCGCTGGACTGGCGTAATATTTTCAATTTGAAAAAAGCATCGTATGTTTTTTCAAATGTGCTTCTTCCAAAACCCACCATCAGGTACGGGGTTATTCCATAGTCCATTCCCATGCGCATGGTAGCTTTGTCAAGCCCGAATAGTTCGTATCCGCCATCATTAAGATTACCAAAGCGATGCGATATCTTGACATCCAGTACTCCCTTACCAACATTTTCAACAGTATGCCCGTTAATCAGGCGTGTTGTTTTAAATGTTGCGGTTGCATATTTTGTTTTAGATTTTTCATCACCCGACATTTCCTTTTCAAGTTGTTTCAGAATATCATCAGGGTCCTGCGCTTTTACATTTACAGCTGCAAACAGCATACAAAAGGCAACCAGTAATTTTTTATTAAACAGCATAATTTTTTGTTTTACATTTTTTGATCGTATCCGCAGGAAACATTAATATCAATGGTTTCAGCAATCTGGTCTTTTACAACTCCTGGGATGCTGATCTTATAGTCAGCGAGTTTTACTTTAAATTTAGAAACAGCAGATACAACCCCTGATTTTATTGACACTGTACCTGTTGCCGATACTTTTTGCGTTACGCCATGAATGGTGAGATCGCCGGTAACATTTATAGCGTGAGTTCCGTCTTTTGAGTAATCAATTTTATGCTGTTCGCTGATATTTCCTTTGAATGAGGCCTTGGGAAATTTATTACTCTCCAGGTAGTTTTCATTAAAATGCTCTTCCATCAGGCTTTTCTTAAAATGAAAACCTTTTATCAGTACCGAAAAAAGCAACTCCCCGGTTTGGGTGTCAAGTACACTCATCACCTGGTTGTTATCCGCCGTAATGTTTTCTAGTGGCGCTGTGGAGAAGAAGGAGATGTTGCCGTTTTTAGTATAAACCTTTTGCGCCGAAGCTTCAATAAAAGAAGCAAATAAAAGCGCTGCTATAAAAATTATCTTTTTCATTTTGTTTTAAGATTTTTAAATAATAAATAGGGTTAGTCGTTCTAATTGTTAGGGTAACCGGCATCCAGCCATTTTTTTATTTTGGCAAGATTACAGGTGTTCAGTTTAGCTGCATTTTTTGGCATGGCAGAATAGCTGGTGGCATGTGATACCGCACCCCAAAGTCTGCCGTTGGCTGCCTGAATTGCCACATCGTTGTAGGCGTCGAGTTTTATACCCGCCGATGGAGTAGTACCGCTGTGACAGCTGTTGCAAAATGAACTCAGGACAGGAGCAATTGTGCTGCTGTATTTTACAGCCGCCGTGTCGCAAACCGTATCGGGGTATAATATTTCTGCTTTATCATAATAACATCCGGTGTTTAAAAACGCCATCGAAATAAGAAAAGCAAAAAGTATTAAAGTTATTTTTTTCATGTTGTTTCTGTCTTTTAGTTATTAGGTGCACCGGCAGCTATCCAGTTTTGTATTTGCATGATCTGGCATTCGCTTAATTTGGAAGCATTTTTTGGCATGGGTGAATAACCGGCTGTATGTGTAATTGCTCCATTCAGGCGGCCGTTTGTTGCCTGTGCGTAAACACCACTGTAATTACTCAAATTAATATTAGCTGATGGTGCTGTACCGCCATGACAGCCAACACAGTTGTTTGTCATGATAAGACTGATATTAGCCCCGTACTTAAACTGCGTGGCATCGCAGCCCGTACTGCAGTTAACGGTATTTAAAGCACCTTCATTTATCCACTTGCCGATAATGGCTTTTTGTGCCGATGTAAGATCGGGATTAGGTGCTGGTGGCATTTTATCACTACCGGTTTCAAATAAAACTTTGTATATCTTACTGTTGGTCGCCCGCCCAAATACAATCCCTTTTTTAATGATATTGTTATAGCTGTCTAAAACATAATCGTCCTGGTGCGATGCAGCATCATGACATCCGGATTTTGCACAGTTGGATTGAAAGATGGGCAGGACATCAGATTCAAAACATACCAGGTTTGAACCGGTTCCGCCACCACCGCCTGTTCCTCCGCCACCGCTAACAGTTGGAGGAATGGGTTGTTCGGGCGGTTCATGTTTACAGGCAACAAAAATTGAAACTGCAATGATCAGTGTTAAAATAATGATTGATGTGTATTTCATTTTGTAAGTGATGATTTTAGTTTACTATTAAACAACGTGATAGATAAACGTCTCCTTTGATTCCCAGGTCAGGCTCTCCCTGGCCTATCCCGCTGCAAATACCTTTTATGTTTACTTTTTCACCAGTATTAATTTCTGCTGTGGGTTCTTCAATTACACAGTTTATATAGGCGCCATCGATGCTTGTTTTAAGGGTTACGATTTGCTTATTTTCAACATTGACAGTTACGGTATTAATGATGCCATACACATTCAGTATCCGGTTGCTGTATTTTTTTTGTGCCGAAACAGAATCCGAACTGAATGCGTTATACAAGTCTTCGGCATTGATTTTTATTCCGCTGCTGCTTTTTACATCTACAGGCCCTTTGTTATACAAATAATAAGCTGTTGCAGCACCTATTGCCGCAACAGACAGGATGAAAATGAAAATGATTTTTTTCGTATTAAGTCTCATATTAATCTTTATGAAATAAAAATAATAACAGACGTGGGACTTAATAACTTAAAGAGACTAAACAGGGATTTTTTATAGCTGAACGGGAAAAATGGTAAAATCAGTTACCCGAAACGATGAAGTTTTCTACCGGAATGCGGTTGCTGATGCTTTTCGCCAATGTCATTTCATCGGCATATTCAAGTTCGCCACCGAAGGCTATGCCACGGGCAATGGTTGTGATCTTTACAGGAAGTTGTTTAAGTTTTTTGCTGATATAATATATAGTTGTATCGCCCTGTATGGTTGGGCTGAGTGCAAAAATGATCTCTTCAATTTCTTCTTTAGCAATGCGGTCAACCAAGGCATCAATGGTTAACTGATCGGGGCCAACACCATCAAGCGGAGAAATAATGCCCCCCAAAACATGATAAACGCCGTTGAATTGTTGTGTGCTTTCAATGGCAATTACATCCCGGATATTTTCAACCACGCAAAGCATTTCTTTCTTTCGCATGGGGTTGCTGCAGATATTGCAAAGTTCCTTATCGGAAATGTTGAAGCAGCGGCTGCAGAATTTTATTTCATTTCTCATCCTGGCAATAATCTCACTGAACTGGCTTACTTCAGCGTTATCCTGCTTTATCAAATGTAAAACCAAACGCAACGCAGTCTTTTTACCAATACCCGGTAATTTGGCAAATTCATTTACGGCGTTTTCTAAAAGTGAAGAAGAAAAAATCATTTTGCAAAAATAGCAGTTAGCGGCAAGCTTTTATAATTTTATGTCCCTTTCATTATCCCAGTTGGCTCTTACACTTAATTTTTGAGTAAGGGTTATTGCTTTTTCGGGCTGTAATTTTTTTGAGTAATCTCCGGGATCCCATTTGCCGTTATTATTATCATCAAATAAGATGCGGATATCATATTCGCCGGGGTTGACAAATTTATTGCTCCATTCCATTGCTGTTAATGGATAACTGTTTTTTATTTCATCGCCCATAACAAACTGTAAAACGGGATGTTTGGTAAGATCCAGATTACTGAACCGCAAAACCACATTGCCGTAATCTGATTGCTGTTTTGTTGTAAAACGAATCGTGTCTGTTTTGGTAAGATAAGTATCTGCAGAGTCTGAAACTGCAGTTGTATCCATGATCAGCCGGTAAGGCATATCTTCCTGCCATTTTGTAGTAAGTGTAATTTTTGTTCTGCTGCTGTCAATTGCCCATATTGTAGATTTGATTCCATTGTAATTTGTATCAGTAAGAATCAGTTTTGAGGTATCGAATTTTTTCAACGGTTTATTAAAGCTGAGTTCAAAAGGACTTAATAAATCCTGAAGCTGAGAACCGGAAGTTACAAGATACTTAAGTTTTTTATCTACAATCGTTTGTTTGGAAGTGGTGATTTTTTGAGTTTCTTTTTCTATTGCAGAAGCATACAGGGTAACAGGTCCGGTGTTTTCCGAAACTGTTACTACCGCATCTGCAAAGGCAAACATTTCTTTTTTTGAATTATAGGTTTTGCCACCATCGCCGTCTTTTAAAGCATAAAGATTAAAATTGCCGGGAGGGAGATTGATAAAAGTAAAGCTGCCATCACCACTGAGTTTGGAAATATAATCTGGTTTTCTTTTTTGAACAGCAGAGTCATCTGTTTCACGATAAAGCAGGGCAATGATTGTACTGTCAAACTTTCCTGTCTCAGCAATGATAACCTTGCCTGATAGTTTCAGCGAATCAATATTATTGCCTGTAGAAAAAACATAAGTAAAATCTTTATACGGATTGCCTTCGTTATTATCAACAATGGCGCTGCCGAAATTGATGCTGTATGTTGTGTTTGGCAATAAGGTATCTTTTAGTTTTACAGTTACTGTTTTTAACTTAAAATCAACAGATGGATTTTTTTTTGGGTAAGGTGATATCAGGACATTTGTCTGTGCTTCTTTTAAATCAACATATTCATTAAAGGTGAGGGTGATCTTATTGCTTGTAACATTGGTGCTGTTTAAAGCTGGGGAGGCACTAACCAGGCGTGGTGGAATACTGTCCCTGGGTCCGCCTGTCGGCATTCCTATCTGGCCACAACCGGTAATACCGACTGAAATAATGTAGAAAAGTGAAAATGTAAATACAGTAAAAAGTATATGGGATAACCTCATCAATTATTTTTAAAATACAAACTTAACCTCTTTGATTTGTTTAAAAACTATAAAAATTATTAAATCTGTTATTCCGCAGGCTCTTCTTCCAGATCGTGCAGTGCAACAGCCAGTTTATTGTTTTTAACAAAGTTGCACCAGTGACAATCTTCTTTTCCGCAACCTGTATAAAAATCACGTGCTTGAATTTTATGCCACACATCTGTTAATTGCTGCTTCACAGTTTCAATATCCTGTGGGTTGATGACGATCTTTTCCTTTCGGTATTCTCCTTTTTTATCAGGTTCAATAAAATCAAATTCGGTGCTGATGACTTTCCAGTCTTTCTGTTCGTAATTATCAACAAGTATTTTATAAAAAACAGCCTGCCGCCAGTAATCTCCGCCATTCGGGTCTTTATCACTGGGGGCTTTCATCTTGGGCAAAGCATTGTCTATATTTCCCGATTTGTAATCCACCACATTTACTTCCTTGCCATTGAATTCAAGTTTATCCAGTTTGCCTTTTAGGGGAACACCGTTTACCACAATGCCACGGATATTTCTTTCTACAGCTACAACTTTGTTCCAGTTGCTGATATATTTATCGTAATAATTATGCAACACTTCATCACCGTATTCCATACGCCTGTCAAAAGCTTCTTTTGTAAAATTCTCCCGGTGTTTGCGCATGTACCAGTTAAAATCTTCAATCATTTCTTCCTTTGATGGGAATGTATCCGTTTTACTATCCTGCATTTTCCGGAAGAGTTTTTCCAGTGCATGATGTATTGCCGATCCAAATTCTGTGGCTTCGCTTTTACCGGAAGGGATGCGGATGAGATTACGGTAATAAAAATTAAGGGGGCAATTTAAATACGCATTAAGTGCTGTAACATTCATCACAAACTTATCCAGTATGGCCGTGATAAAATCTTCTTCGGCCTGTTCAATTTCGGGAGCCTGTTCGGTAAAATTGAGCAAATCAAATTCCAGTTGCTGCTCTTCGGATAAATTTATTCTTTCAGCCGGTATCTCATGCTCCTCCTGTATTTCGGCAATAAACATAGAGGGTTCCAGTTCCTTGCCATCATTTTTAAATTTGGCGTAGGAGATGTATAAATGCTTTTCGGCTCTTGTTAATGCTACATAAAACAGGCGGCGCAGCTCTTCATCTTCGGCAGGTGTTGGTTGTGATGTAAACATGGTATCCGGGAATTTATATCCGCCACCGGGCTTGCGTTTCTTTTCCCAAAATGAAGCATTAACACCTGCGAAGAAAACATATTCAAACTCCAAACCCTTACTGCCATGCGTGGTTAACAGGTTTACACCCTTATCGGTTCCCGCAACTTTATTCATGGGTAAGGCGATTCCCTCTTTTTCCATCAGGTCGAAAATGCTGATAAGTTCTTTCAGCCTGAGTAGCGGGTTTCTGCTCGTTTCGTCTTTGATAAAATCAAATAAAGCGGTAAGTAATTGCATCAACGCTATCTTGTCTTCATTCTGCATGATATAATTCAAAACACCTGCCTGCTGAATGATATGTTCAAACAATTCCTGTAAAGTGATATTTGGTACATCGGCAATCAGCTTTTCCATCATCAGGCTGAAGCTTTTTAATCCCTCATTTAACCCGGTGTCAAATAAATTTTGTGCCGGTTTGTTAGCCTTGTCTGATAAAAGTTTGCGGATAGAAGTTTGCTCGCCTTTGTATTTAAGGTTATTTGATTCAACGGTAATTTTTGCAATTTCTATGGGAGGAATTTTGTAAAAATCAAAATGCAAAATTTCAAATAACATCTCATCTCCGCCATAAGGCGTATCATGCTCGGCATTCAGATATCGCAGTATCTGTACAATCTTATTAGTAAAAGGTTGTGTGAGCACATCAATACTCCGCTTGCTGTACACCGGAATATTTTTCAACCTGAAATACCGGGCCAGTTCCTCGCCGTATTTATTTTCTTTATAGATGATGGCAATGCGGCCCGCTTCAATTTTTTGTTCTAATAATAACGCAACCCGGTTAGTAATATCTGCCATTTCTTCTTTAGCAGAATTGTATTCATGCAGAACCGGTTTGTTTTTCAGGTCAATCAGTTCTTTTCGGGAACTTACCAGTTCTTTACTCAGGTCGGGGATCTGTTTTACAAGACGCTCCTCATTCCTATTGATAAGTGTTTTAGAAATATCCAAAATGGGTTGTGTACTTCGATAGTTGCTCGTTAACACAACGGTCAATAAGTCTTTGGTATAGCGGTTTGCAAAGTCGAGCATGTTCTCCACATTGGCGCCCTGGAAACGATAAATACTCTGGTCATCATCTCCCACCACAAACACATTCGGTTTATCCCAGTAATTGATGAGTAGTTGCACTAGTTTGTTTTGTGTACCGCTGGTATCCTGGTATTCATCAACCAGCAGGTACTGGAATTTTTCCTGGTAGTTAGCTAAAATATTTTTCTGTTCTTCAAAAACAGTTATCACCCAATTGATCATATCATCAAAATCGTAACGGTTCCGTTTCCGCATCAAGTTTTGAAAATTGTTAAACTCATTTACGGCAGCCCGCAGCTTTTCCATCTTTTCTTTTTCTTCTTCAATCTTATCGGTACGTACATCTCCTTTGTTGAATTCTTTTACTTTTCGTTTGGCAACATATTCATCCCGGTTTGGCAGGTCGTTAATGTAATCATCAATTCTTGTGTTTATAAAATCTGCTGTCCAGCCCTCCCTTTTCATGGAAGAGAATAAATTGCGGAGGTTATTGATCTCGTAATACACATCGCCACGGTATCTTTTTAAAGGATGGCCTTTGGGAAATGCATCAATCAGTTGCTTGAACAGTTCAATACTTTCCAGCTCCGAAACAGCATCCAGCGAATTTTTTTCAAACAGGTTCAGGTTATCCTGTATCACATCGTTACAAAAAGCATGAAAGGTGTAGATGTTTACTTTATAAGCATCGGCACCAATAAACTGCTGCAACCTTTTACGCATGGCGATTGTACCTGCGTCGGTGTAAGTAAGACAAAGAATATTTTCGGGAAGTGCGTCAGTATCCAATAATATCTTTCCAATCCTTGCGGCAAGTATCTGTGTTTTACCTGTACCCGGCCCGGCAATAACCATTACAGGCCCTTCGATAGTATCAACTGCACGACGTTGCTCATCGTTTAGTTTTTTATACTCTTCGGCAAATTTATTTTGCAATATTTCCTGATAGTGACGCATAAATCAAAGATACTTGATGCAATATTTACTGAACAAAATAATTCAACTGATGTTATAAGGGCTATGAGTAAAGTTTATTCGCTTAAAACAGTTCAAAAACTCCCCATCAGCCTTGATGAGGCCTGGAATTTTTTCAGCAATCCTCAAAACCTGGCAACGATAACCCCGGACAAAATGGGGTTCAAAACCATATCAAAATATCATGGTCCTACCATGTATGCAGGGCAGGTGATTGAATATAAAGTAAGTCCGCTGTTGGGCATTCCAATATATTGGATGACAGAGATAACCCATGTAGAAGACAAAAAATATTTTGTGGACGAACAGCGCTTTGGCCCTTACAGCCTGTGGCATCACCAGCATCATTTTAAAGCAATTGAAGGAGGCGTTGAGATGACGGATATTGTCCATTACAAATTACCACTGTGGTTTTTAGGCGATATTGCCAATGGGTTTTTTGTAAAAAGACAACTGAAGCAAATTTTCGATTACCGTTTTGTAAAGGTTGAAGAACTGTTTGGAAAACTTTAGCAACATTGGCTACTACTAAAGCAGTATTGTAATTCAGGAATTATTGTTTAATATTTGTGTGCTTCATCAATCTCAACTTAAAAACCGGTTTATGTGCACCAATCATCGTAACCCAAAGCATTGTATACTGCCTCCCTATATGTCAGATAAACTGGATGCATTACTTGGCGACGACATGGAAATTTCAACCGCTGAACGTTTCAGGAACAAACGTAAGGAACTGCAGGAGACTGTTCCTGCTGTTACAAGAGGGATAGATTTGACGGCAAAGCCTGTAAATAAAAAACTATACCGGGAGGTTTATGATGCAAAGGAAACCTCAGCCGACCCCGGAGAAAGGATCTGGAAAGAAGGAGAGAAAAAAACACAGCTCTCAAAAGATGCAAAAAATGTTATTGCAGGTGCCGGTCATGTATGGAATTTTTATAAAAAATTGTTTAACCGTAACTCGATTGACAATAAAGGGATGTCTATCATACAAACAATTGGCTACCGGGAAAGAAAGAACCGCCCTTTTTTTAATGCATTTTGGGATAGTGAACAAATGCAAATGTATTATGGCAGCGGAAGCCCGAAGTTTACCAATTCATTTACCACAGATCTTGATATTATAGGACACGAGTTGTCGCATGCCGTAATTGATTTTGAAGCAAGATTGAATTATAGAAATCAAAGTGGTGCACTAAATGAATCTTTTGCGGATGTGTTTGGCATACTGATAAAACAATGGGCCAATAAAACCAGTGCCCGCAAATCGGACTGGCTGATCGGTAAAAATATACTCATCAGAAAAAATGCATTGCGTTCGATGAAGGCCCCTGGTAAGGCTTTCAGCAACGACCCTGTGTTTGGCGACGACCCGCAACCCGCTGTTATGAAAGATTTTGTGAAGATGCCCAATACCGAAGATGGTGATTATGGTGGCGTTCATTTCAACTCCGGAATTACAAACCATGCTTTTTATATAACATCATTTGAGTTAAGTGGAAATGCATGGACAAAAGCCGGGGCAATATGGTATGCAGCTTTGCAGGATAAAGTACTGCTGAAAAAGAATGCCAGTTTTCAGGAAGCCGCAAATGCCACTTTGCAAAAAGCTGTATTGCTGTTTGGAAAAGGTAGCCTGGCGCAAAAAGCTGTTGAAAAAGGATGGAAAGAAACCGGTGTAATCTGAAAAATTATCCCGGCATTCTTGTTATATACTTTTCGATTTGTTTTATCTGATCTACAATCTGTGGTGTAGTAGCTTTAAATGCTTTTGCTTTTTTAAAATAATCTTTAGCTGCCCTGAATTCTCTTTTGTTCATCATGATAGAGCATAACTGCAGATAAGCTGCAGCATTATTTTCTTTATCGGGTAATCCGGCTCTGATGGCCTGGCGTATCAGACTTTCTGCCTGTTTCATATCGCCCTTTTGCAACATGAGCATACCAAGTTGCAGTTTGTTTGGCCCTTCGGCCTGTTTGGTAAGCGCACCTCCGCCAAGTGCAATACTTTTCTTCATCATTACTTCGGCACCTTCATAATCTTCTGCAACCATGGCCAGGTTACCTTTAATGGTATAATAAACCGAGCGAACCGGCTTAATTAAAATAGCCGGAAACCAGATTGAATCAACTACTTTTTTTGCACCTTCCATATCACCTTCTTCCATATAAGACTGTATCAGCCTCATTGGGCCAAACAAAAAATGGCCAACTATTGCTATAGCAGCTATCAGGTATAAAACAAATGACGGCCAGAAACTTGTTTGCATATGTGTAAATATAGCGAGGCCCAAAAATGCAATGCCCAGCCATAAACGGTATTTTATAAGTACATTCAACCACTTCATAATCTGAAATTTTAGGAGGGCAAAGATAAGGATAACACATAAAAACGACGATAATTGAAATCCTAAAGAAGTATTTGCTTATTTTTGCCGTCCGAATTTAAAAAATTTAACTGGTCCCGTAGTTCAATGGATAGAATAGAAGTTTCCTAAACTTTAGATGCAAGTTCGATTCTTGCCGGGACTACCAAAGCGGAATTCATTATTATGAATTCCGCTTTTCTTTTACCTGTTCCTGGAGATTTTTGTAATATGAGAGCTGTTAATGATAATACAATTAGATTTAACCTTTAAAATGCAGATGATGCATTGTGTAATTTTAAAGTTGATTTAAATCCCCAATTACATGATAAAGAAAATACTTACCTGTTTTATAATGGTTACCGGCCTTTATGCCAATGCACAATCAACCGGTAACTGGCTGGCAACTTTGCAACGCCCGGATGGAGAGAAGATCGTTTTCAATTTCGTTATAGAGAATAATAACAGCAAACCAGTTTTGTATGTGTTCAATGCAGCAGAAAAAATTAAAGTAGATAATATCCGCTTCACTACCGATTCGGTATTTATCAACATGCCTGTTTTTGAGTCGGTTATTAAAGCAGCCATTAAAAATAATGAATGGCATGGCACCTGGACAAAAGGCGGAACCATCACAGAACATGTAATGCCATTTAGTGCTGTAAAATCGCAACAAAGATTTATTACCACAGACGGTAATGCTTTGATTAATGTAACTGGCCGTTGGGCAGTTAGTTTTGAAGGAGACAAAAGTGTTCCATATCCTTCGGTTGCGGAATTTAAGCAAACAGGCAATAAACTTACCGGAACCATTTTAACTCCAACCGGAGATTACCGTTACCTGGAAGGCATCGTTTCCGGCAATCAGATCAAGCTTTCAACATTTGACGGCGGGCATGCTTTTTTATTTACTGCAACTGTCAGCAACAATAAAACAATCAGCAACGGGCAATTCTATTCAGGTAAAACATTTAAAGAAAGCTGGCATGCTGTAAAGAAAGCGAAAGCAAAAGTAAATGCAGCAGCTGCCGCCATGGCTATGAAACCCGGTGAAGAAAAATTGAATTTTGCTTTTCCTGATTTAGATGGCATGACTGTTTCTATAAACGACGAGCGGTTTAAGAACAAAGTGGCGATTGTGCAGATCATGGGCTCCTGGTGCCCCAACTGTATGGATGAAACTGCATTTTTAAGTGAATACTATAATAACAATAAACAGAGGGGAGTAGAAGTGATTTCACTTGCCTATGAATACAGTACTGATTTTGAGCGCTCGGTAAAAAGTGTGAAAAAATTTCAGCAGCGCTTTAATGTGCAATATCCAATGCTGATTACCGGTGTATCTGTATCAGACAGCTTACGAACAGAAAAGACATTACCGCAGGTAACAGCAATTAAATTTTTCCCTAGTTCCATCATTATTGATAAAAAAGGAATGGTGAGAAAATTTGATACCGGTTTTGTTGGCCCCGGTACAGGAAAATATCATGAAGCCTACTCAAAAGCCTTTTATGCATTTATTGATGAGTTGCTCAGTGAAAAATAGTAATGCTGTTTATTTAACAATATCGCTCTGCATTAAAATAGCGTGTTCATACAAATCCAGGTCTGCATCATAGCGGTTGCCGGCGGTAATGGCTCCTTTTATTTTAATGATATCTCCAACCTTTACCGAGCTGACATTGGCATTGGTTTCTTTTGTAAAACCTGCACTAACACCAACTTTATCTTCTTCCGCTTTTAAAATAATAACTTTGTCACCGTTTTGATTTTCATTAATACTGCTGACCCTTCCTTCAATGATCAAAACTTTTGAATTGCCATCGCTGGCGAGGTATTTTGCATTGGTTTTGGCTGCATCAGCAGTAAATTCATCTGTAAGTTGCTTAGCCGTTAATGTAGTAAATGCGTTTGTTGACTGTACATCACGATGGGGTTTAAACCACATATAGGCTCCCACACTGCCGGCTATAACAATGCCAATAAATAATATGATGCCAATACGCTTTAATGATTTCTTTTTCATGTTTGTTGTTTTGATTAAAGGTTAAATATTGTAAACACTAAGGTGCCTGGTATTATAATCTATCCAGCCCAGTTTTTTAAAATGTAATAATGATGAGGTTACTGTTTGCCGGGAGGTCGTGGTAATCTTGGCAATGTCTTCATGCGTTAAAAAATTTCTGGCCTGGTAACCACCGGTAACCGGATAACCGAATTCTGAAACAAATTCTTTTAAGAAATCCATGATCCTTTGCTTTACATCCTTCAGCATTAATGCAAACAGGCGTTGCTCCATTTTGTTGATGCGGTTGCTTATTAGTTGATTGATACTTCGCTGTAGAGCTTTGTTTGATTCCATCACAACTTTTACTTCCTCGGCAGGAATGTAACAGAGTTCAGCATTTTCAATAGCCACAGCGATTTCGTGACGATCAGTTTCATTGTCCAGTAAATTGAGTTCGCCAAAAATATTACCGGGCTTTACAATGTATTTAATGATCTCAGTTCCATTATCGCTCAGGGTTGATATTTTGATGAGCCCTTTCTGCAGGATATATATATACTTAAAACTAGCTTCGGTTATATGAATAACCTTGTTAGCAGCTATCATTCTTGTTGTTCCTGATTTTTGCAATTGTAAAATCTCATTTGTTGTCATGTTAGAAAAATTTAGTGCAACTTTATTGTTGGTTTTACATATAGTGTCGGCTTTAAGGCAGATAACTTACAGCGTAGTTGTTAAATAAATGAAAACATACAGAGGCAATACAAAAAATAGAAATTATACTTGATGTATATTTACTATCATAAAAATGAATAATGAATGAGGCGATGAATACTGCTGATCCGAAAAACTGGCTTCCACTTTATGGTGATCTGATGTATCAGTATTGTTTACCAAGAGTAAATGATATTTCGGTTGCAGAAGACATGGTTCAGGAAACATTTTTATCGGCTTTAAAAGGGCTTGAAGGTTATAAAGGCGAAGCCTCGGAGAAAAACTGGCTCTTTGCCATTTTAAAAAATAAGATCATTGACCATTACCGCAAAAAATCTAAAACCCAGGCTGTAATTGTTTCTGAGACACAGGATACTGGAGATGACTGGTTTAATGAAGAAGGCCGCTGGGCCGAAAACCGGATGCCGCAGGACTGGGCTGCCTCGGATAATCCGACAGAAAGAAAAGAGGTGCAAAAAATAATTAACCACTGCAAAGACAACCTGAAAGATTTGCAGCAGGAAGTTTTTACGTTAAAGTATCTGGAAGACATTGACTCGGAGGAAATTTGTAAGGTTTTGGATATAACCCCGTCAAACTATTGGGTGTTGCTGCACAGGGCCCGGCTGCAAATGAGGGATTGTGTGGAAACTAATTTATTAAAAAACTGAGGAGCATGAAAAAATTAATGATGAAATATTTAATGGTCAATTGTAAGGAGGCAACTTTACTGATGGCAAAAAAAGAAGAAGGAAAACTTTCTTTTATGCAAAAGATACACTTGTCCATACATACGTCAATGTGTTCGTTTTGTAAAAAATTTGAGAAGCAAACTGCGAGAATTGCTAAAGAAAGTAGACATATACATGCAGAAGATAAATTATCAGAAATGGCTAAAGAAAGAATCGGACAAATGCTTTCCAACTGAACTTCAGAATAAGCTGGATTGTATCGCTAAACTCTGTCAACAACTAACCTGTAATGCGGATCTTCTATTAAATTTACTTCAATTATATCTTCTGCATTTTTCAACAGCAAACGGCAGTCGTCACTTAAATGACGCAGGTGTAATTTTTTGCCAGCAGCCCGGTAACGTTCAGTCAGTTTATTTAATGCTTCGATGGCACTCATATCCACCACACGGCTTTCCTTAAAATCTATGATTACTTCCCCGGGATCATTTTGTAATTCAAATTTTTCATTGAACGCAGTGATAGAACCAAAGAAAAGCGGGCCAAAAATTTCATAGTGTTTTACTCCCCGATCATCAATATATTTTTTAGCCCGGATGCGTTTTGCATTTTCCCAGGCAAATACCAAAGCAGAAATAATAACGCCAATTAAAACAGCCAATGCCAGATTATGCAGCAGCACAGTTATCGCAGCAACCAGTATCCCCACAAAAATATCATGTCGTGGCATTTTGCCAACCATGCTGATGCTGGCCCACTCAAATGTGCCAATAGCCACCATCACCATTACACCGGTTAAAGCCGCCATGGGCAAGCGTTCAATTAAAGATGAACCGTACATAATAAACACCAGCAACATAACAGAAGCTACAATACCCGACAGCCTTGCCCTTGCGCCAGAAGAAATGTTAATCAGACTTTGCCCGATCATGGCACAACCACCCATACCACTGAAAAAACCAGTAACAACATTAGCCGCACCCTGTGCTACTGCTTCTTTATTACCACGGCCCCGGGTTTGTGTTATTTCATCAACAAGATTTAATGTAAGCAGGCTTTCTATCAATCCAACACCGGCAACAATCAATGCGTATGGAAAAATAATTTTCAAGGTTTCAAAAGTAAACGGCACATCGGCAATATGAAAAGGAGGGAAGCCGCCTTTTATGGAAGCAATATCGCCAACAGTTCGGGTATCAATATTAAAACCAATAACGATGGCAGAAATTACAAGAATGGCTACTAAGGAGGAAGGAACCATTTTGGTAAGTTTGGGTAATCCCCAGATGATGAGCATGGTTAATAAAACCAGCCCAAGCATAATGTATAAAGAAGAACCTGTCATCCATTGTTCAATACCATTAATATCTTTTGCTTTAAACTGCACCAGTTGCGACATGAATATTACAATGGCCAATCCATTTACAAAACCAAACATTACCGGATGAGGAACAAGGCGTATAAATTTCCCCAAACGAAAAAATCCTGCAAGCATTTGAATAATACCTGCTAAAACAACTGCTGCAAAAATATATTCCACACCATGCGTTTTTGCTAATGCTACAATAACTACTGCAACCGCTCCGGTAGCACCCGAAATCATACCCGGTCTACCGCCAAAAATGGAAGTGATTAAGCCAATGGTAAATGCGGCATACAAACCTGTTAACGGCGACAGGCCAGCAATCAATGCAAATGCAACTGCTTCGGGAATTAATGCCAGCGCAACAGTAAGACCTGATAAGATCTCATTTTTATAATCAACCTGTTGTTTAAAATCAAATATTTTAAAATATGCTTTCATGTGTAGTTAGTTTTGTAAAACGCTGAAATTAGTATCCTGAAAATTGATATAAGTTATATCAGCACTGAAAAGTAATATCAAATAAAGAAAAATTTACAGGCGGCGAAGATACAATTTGATGTTGTCTTATAGGAAACACAGCTTATTCAGAAGGGATATTGATTTATATCTCAATAAAATGTTAAAGCAAACGTTTGTTTGTAAGGAATTGGTTTACTTGCAGACTTAAGAATAAAAACTATGAACAAGAAATTACTTTTTTCGGGCCTCCTGGCGGTTATTGCAATAATGGCATTTGCGTTTGCCCCAAAAATCAGCAGCTGCAATTCAAATGAAAATGCCGTAAACAAAACTGAAAATGCCGTAAATTCTTCAACAGAAGAGGGGATTAAGTTTGTAGAATCAAACTGGGCCGTTGCTAAAGCAGCCGCAAAAAAACAAAATAAACTGATATTCCTGGATGCATATACAACCTGGTGTGGCCCCTGTAAAATGCTTAAGCGGAATACTTTTCCTGATAAGGCTGCCGGGGAATTTTTCAACAAAAATTTTATTAATGTAGCCTTAGATATGGAAAAAGGTGATGGTCTGGCTGTTGCTGCACTATACAATGTGAATGCGTATCCAACTTTAATTATTACCGATGCCGATGGTAACCTGGTTACACTTACTAAAGGTTATATTGATGCCAAACAACTGATTCAGTTTGGCAAACACGGACTCTCAAAAAAATAAAATAATGACGACAATTAAAACCGAATACGGCGTATTTACATACGACGAATACCTTGCTGCATTTGAGCAATGGGTTAAAGATGAAACTTCCAGTTCGAAAAACAGTACGGTTGCGCTGGCAGGGTTTACAAAATTAAACCTGGCCCGAACTAACCGGCTGCATAAAACAATTGAGTTAAAACCTGAACTGGTGAAGCTTGTTCAAAGTATGCAACACACTTATGCCTGGACCGTTCTTACCGAAGCCTGGTGTGGCGACAGTGCGCAAACACTTCCCCTGATTGCCGAAATAGCAAGGTTAAACCCTGAGAAAATTCAGCTTCAGATTATACTCAGAGATGAGCATCCTGAACTGATGAATAATTACCTCACCAATAATGCAAGGGCCATACCCAAACTTGTTGTGTTTAACGAAACATTAAGTAAAGAATCTTTTGTGTGGGGTCCAAGACCATTACCTGCACAGGAGTTGCTGCTGAACTGGAAAAAAAATCCCGATGGAAGAAGCTGGGACGATTTTGAAAAAGAATTACATGGTTGGTATGCAAAAGATAAATCAGAAACTATGCAGAACGAATTTTTACAGTTGCTGCAAGACTTAAATTAAACAGTACATTTATTTTTTAATATCCTTGCCTTTTAAGGCAGGGATATTTTTTATATAGTATGCCAGGTAAGGCTCAACGAGGTTGTACAAAAAAATGTTAAAGGAAAATATTCCTGTAAGGTTTAGTTCCCCACCTTGTCCTAACTAAAAAACAACAATTATGAAAAAAATTATTCTATCTGCGGCATTAATTGCTACAACCCTGTTACATGTTAACGCACAAAAGTATGTAACCCGAACCGGCCAGGCCAATATCTATTCGCATACGGTTGCTGAAGATATCCGTGCTGCTAATAATACGGTAACCGGTGTTATTACAAGCAACACCGGCGATATCGCCATATCTGTTCCGGTGCAGAGTTTTGAGTTTGATAAATCAATGATGCAGGAGCATTTCAACAATTCAAATTTTATGGATTCAAAGAAATACCCACGCATTTTGCTGAAGGGAAAAATTACAAATCTCTCATCCATCAACTTTACTAAAAACGGAAAGTATGAAGCATTGATTACCGGGGAACTGACCATTAAAGGCATTACAAAAACAGTTAACGAAAAAGCGATCATTGAAGTAAACAACGGTAAATTATCTGTTACCGCTAAATTCATCGTAAAAGAAATCGGTTCTTACGGAGTAGGTAAGCCATCAGGCAAAAAGAAAAATAATGTAGCTGATGATATAGAGGTTAATTATACAGGGGTTTATGATAAAGGGGATGCGTAATTCAGGCGGGATCTGATGTCTATGTTTAAAATGGTTGCATACAATTTTGTGCAGCCATTTTATTTTTTCTGTCAGTTGTAAATTAAATAGATAATAAATTTCTAAGTGCTTAACTTTAAAGAGAACGCAGGGTTGCGGTAAAAGAATTATTATGAACTATAAAATTCCGGTTGTCATATTCAGTACTGTCATGTTGATGAACTCTTCCTGTGGACAAGCCGGTAAAAATAAAAATGAAACAATGAACGAAAAACATGCCTATACCAACGAGCTGATCCATGAGAGCAGCCCTTATTTATTGCAACATGCACATAACCCGGTAAACTGGTATCCCTGGGGCGATAAGGCTTTGCAAAAAGCAAAGGACGAAAACAAACTCATCATCATCAGTATTGGTTACGCTGCCTGTCACTGGTGTCATGTAATGGAGCATGAAAGTTTTGAAGATGTGGAAGTGGCAAAAGTTATGAATGAAAATTTCATCTGCATAAAAGTTGACCGTGAAGAACGCCCCGATGTAGACCAGGTATATATGGCAGCCGCACAACTCATAACCGGCAGCGGAGGGTGGCCGTTAAATGCAATTGCGTTAGCCGATGGAAGGCCGTTTTATGCGGGTACGTATTTCCCCAAAGGCAAGTGGATACAGATGCTGGAATATTTTGTTGACATGCAAAAGAAAGAACCGCAAAAGTTATTGCAAAGTGCCGAACAGGTTACCAATGGAATTCACCAGGTGGAAAATGTAAGTTTTAAAGAAGTTGGGAAAACCTTTTCCATGAGCGATCTGGATAAACAGTTCGCCGGCATGGAAGCTAATCTTGATTTTAAAAAAGGGGGCGCTAATAGAGCACCTAAATTTCCTATGCCCAGCAACTGGGAGTATTTACTGCACTATAATTATTTAAGTAAGAATGAAAATGCGTTGAAAGCCGTAACTGTTACGCTGGAAAACATGGCTTATGGAGGAATCTATGATCATCTTGAAGGCGGCTTTGCCCGTTACTCCACCGATGCCAACTGGCATGTGCCGCATTTTGAAAAAATGCTCTACGATAATTCACAATTGGTGAGTTTGTATGCACATGCATTTCAGCAAACAAAAAATCCATTGTATAAAAAAGTGGTTTACGAAACACTGGATTTTGTGCAACATGAGCTCACATCATCCGAAGGGGCATTTTATTCATCGCTTGATGCGGACAGCGAAGGCGAGGAAGGGAAATATTATGTATGGACAAAGGATGAAATTGAAAAAGCACTGGGAGCAGATGCCGATGTTTTTTCAATCTACTATAATGTTACAGCCGCAGGCAACTGGGAGCATGGTAAAAATATTTTATTGCGGCATGAAACAGATGATGCGACTGCAAAAAAAATAAGTCTTTCGGTATCTGAATTAAAAAACAAGGTTGATGCAGGCAAAGCAAAGTTGATGAAGATAAGAGATGCAAGGGTTAAACCCGGCCTTGATGATAAAGTACTCAGCAGCTGGAACGCCTTAATGATCTCAGGATATGTTGATGCTTACCGGGCTTTTGGCGACGAAGCTTTTTTATCAAAAGCAATTACCAATGCGGAATTTCTGTTGAAACATGCCATTGCCAAAGACGGAGAGATGACCCGTAATTATAAAAACGGAAAGTCATCTATTAAAGCGTTGCTTGATGATTATGCATTTACCATAGCAGCATTCATTGATCTGTACCAGGCAACCTTCAACGAAAAATGGCTGAACGAAGCCAATACATTAACAGCCTATACCATCGAACATTTCTTCGATCCCAAATCAAAAATGTTTTTTTATACGCATAATAAACACTCCAATTTAATTTCCCGTAAAATGGAAGTGGCCGATAATGTGATTCCTTCTTCCAATTCGGAAATGGCGAAGAACCTTTTTCTGCTGGGGCATTTTTTTTATAACGAAGATTATATCAGCAAGGCAAAACAAATGCTCATCAATGTAGCGGATGATGTACAGAAGAATATTTACTTCTATGCAAACTGGGGCATACTGGAAGCCTGGCTTACTAAGCCATTGTATGAAGTTGCCATAACCGGCGATGACTTTAAAAATAAGCGACAGGAATTTGATCAGCATTATTTACCTGATGTGATTTTACTGGGAGGTAAAACGGAAAGCAAACTTGCCCTGCTTAAAAACAAATTGATAGCCGCAAAAACCACTATTTATGTGTGCCGGGATAAAACCTGTAAACTGCCGGTGATGGAGGTTGGGCAGGCGTTGAGGCAGATTGGGAAGTAAATAATTGTGTTATTTGATGTTTTAAATTGCTTGCAAAAACTAATTCCAGTTTTTTAAAACTTATAGTTATACCCTAATCTGAAAACCTGTGTTTCGTAATAGTCAGTACTGGTTAGTTTAAAGCCGTTGCCATTTATCTCTTTCTTAATTTTTAGCGTATTAAAAATATCGCTGGCATTAAAGAATAATTCTCCTTTGCTTTTTTGAATTTGTTTTTTTATACCCATATCTACCGAGAACCTGGTACCTATTTTGCCCTGTGGTATAATATCCGGGGCTAAATAAATGCTTGTTATTTGTATGTCGGTTTTCTTTGGTAAATGAAAGATACCGTTGAGCTTAATATTGCCCGAAGTAAACCTTTCGTTACTTGCCGTGTAAGTTGAAGCAACAGGATATTTGTTTTGCACCGTAAATGCATCTATTATATTTCGATAGATATTTACATTGGTATTAAAGGAAAATGCTTTTGAAATATTTTGCTGCAATACTAATTCAATACCCGTATTGCTGCTATGTCCTGCATTCTGGAATACCGTATAAATTAATGTACCCGGAGGCACTTGAGTTGCTATTCTTGTAATTGTTCCCACTGTGCTGCGATGATATAATGCTGAATAGAAATAACCTTTTTTTAAATTAGTTTTATAACCCAGTTCGTACGAATTGGTAAACTGTGGACGAAGCGCCGGGTTGCCTACTTTAATAATCTCGGCATCATCATATTTTGGAAAAATACGAATGTCAACCTCATTAGGCCGGTCAACCCGGCGATTGTAGAATAGTGAGATTTTACTATGATCGTTTAATTTATACGCCAATCGTACATTGGGAAAAGGCTGCGTATAATTATAACCATCACTTTTATAAGTGTTATGGTTGGGGTTTACGTTGTACTGTAAATTCACATACTCTACTCTTAATCCAATTTCAGCTTCTATCTTTTTGCTTTCATAAACATAGTTGCCATACAACGCAGGGATAGTTTCTGTGTATGTTGCTTCGCCACCAGCATTCGTATCCAAAGGAGAATTTAAGCCTGGTTTGAATCGCATATTGGTAGGGATGTCCCTGTAACGAAACTTTATGCCCCCTTCAACTCGTCCATATTTTAAAGGCTTCACATAGTCAAAATTAAAATCGGCAACATGTTCGTCCGATAATAATTTAAAAGAATCTAACCCTGTGTATGTAGGTAGAATATTTACGAAGTTATATTTTTCGTCTTCTCTGTGGAAAGTGTAGTTGAAACCGATATTGAGTAAATGTCCCGCCTGTTTAAATTTGTGCTGGTACGCTAAAGAAGCAACTGCGGTAGTTTTTAGCTCGTCTTCGGTAAATTGCCAAAGTCGTTCCCGTTTAGAGAAATCGTTATTGAAAAAGGGCTGGTCGCCACGATCAATTATTTTTTCGGTTCCAAACAACGCTGAAACGGTTAACATATCCCGGCTATTTATACTCCAGTCAATTCCTGTTTTAGCGGTAACAAAATGTGTATTCCTGTTTCTTTTTGTCTGTTGGTTTATGATGGTACCATTATCATAACTTCTGGTAACAAACTCGTTTTTATTGAGTGTTTCCGTGTACAACCAATCTGCCTGTAAAAAGGTATTCACTTTATTTTTTCGATAGTTTAATGAAAGTGAGGGATTGATTTTTGGCGTAGATTGATATTGCGGTCGAATGGATGGCAGGTTTTCTTTTTTCTGCCACAGCGCCCCTAAACCAGTAATGAAACCAACTTTGCCATTTAACCCTTGCTGTTTATTTTTTTTATAAATAATATTGATGATTCCGGCGTTTCCATTTGCATCAAATTTTGCAGATGGGTTGTTAATGATTTCTATTCGCTCAATAGCGGAAGCAGGAATATTATCTAAACCGGTTTGGCTACCAAAGCCTGTAAGTGCAGTTTGTTTGCCATCTATTAAAATGGCCACTTTATCGCTGCCCCTTAGTTCCACTTTTCCTTCCTGACTTGTGGTAACACCAGGTAGGTTTTTTAAACTTTGTAAAACCGAACCACCGGTTTGGCTGATGTTTGCGGCAACGGAGTATGTTTTTTTATCCATTTTACTACTCACATCTTCTTGCTTTGAGCTAACCACAACTTCCTGCAGTTCTTTAGTATTTTGCTGTAACTCTATTGTGCCTAGATCCAGAAAAGCACTTAGTGAGCCTATTAAAACCGGTTGTGAATTTAATGCAAAGCCGCTGTATGAGCATTGCAAAATGTAGCTTCCCGACCTGATATTTACTAAGGTGAATCTTCCTTCTTCATTGCTTACTGTACCTGTGACAAAGGCACTGTCTTTTTCCGATTTCAAAATAATATTTACAAAAGGCAAAGCTGTTTTATCAGATTTACCTTTTATTATACCCGAAACGGTTACTGCCGGATTTTGAGCTTGCGCCATTGAAACAATTAATACAAATACTGAAACTATTAAACTTATTTTTATGTGCATTGACTTTCCTTTTTACTTATCCTTTTATTTCCTTAATAAATTTTCCGTTGCTGTCAAAAATTAAATCCATTCCTTTAATTTCCACTTCATATGTTACGTTGCCTTTTGCATCTGTAATCTTTGCAGCTTCTTTTGCCTGCTTACCTGCATAATGCTTGCTGACATATTTTAAAATTCCATTTGGCAACTGGACCAATGTTATTTCAATCTCAGTTTCAATTATGTTGCCTTGTACATCCAATAAAACAGAATTATCTGTTTTATTAAGGTCAAAACTGGCTTCATAGTTGTCGCCCTCTTTATCCCATTTAATGGATTTAGCTGCAGGGTAGTTTTTCTGAATTGTAGATTTTACATTGGCAGGTACATTTTTTTCCTGCGTTTTTTGGGCAAAGCTGAATGTTACAAACAGCATAGCTAACATTGTTACTGTTGACTTTTTCATTGTTTGATGTATTTAGTTATGTAAATAATAACGCAAAGCTGCAACATGATTTAGAAGAAAGATTGAATTTTAAAACAAAAAGGTGAAAGTATGAAGATTGTTTTTATAAGTATAGGATACAGTCCAGTTGTTAACGTCCGTAATTTTCTTAATGATGGATAAACCTAATCCGGTTCCTTGGTCGGAGGGGTTTGCTTTGGAAAAACGATTAAATAGTTTTTCGGTGTTTAAGGGACCAGGAATTCCGCTATTGGAAAAAACAAGACAATCATGTTTTAATACGACATCAATGTGCCCATCTGCAATATTGTGTTTTATTGCATTCAGAAAAAGATTGCTGATCATTATTTCAGCTAGTACAGGATTTGATTTTATTTCGATATCCTCTTGCAACTCCAATTTTATAGTTAATTGTTTTGCACTTGCCTGTTCGGTAAAAAAATCAATGTTTTTCCGGATAGCACTGGCCAATAAAACTGGTTGTTTATCGCTGTAACTGTCGTTCTCAATTTTTGACAGCAACAACAAGTTTTTATTTAAGTGATTTAAACGGGCAACATTCTCATTTAAAGAATCTAAAATAGCTGACTGCTCTTGAGTAACGTCTGAACGTTGAATAAGGGTATCAATTTTAGCTTGAAACACGGCTAACGGAGTTTGCAGTTCGTGGGCCGCATTTTCGATAAACTCTTTTTGGCTTTTGTAAATAGCTGTATTTTTCTCAATCAGGTTTAAAATACTGTTATTTAGACGATTGAATTCTTCAATACCTGTTGCAGAAAATGCCGGCTGTTTGGTCTTGTCAATTTCAAAACTTTCTATTTGTTCAAGTGTTTTGTAAAATGGCTTCCAAAGGTTTTGGGAAAGTTTTTTTGTAATGAAGAATAAGCCAATGAGTAAAATTGAAATGATGGCAAAAAATAAAAACCCTATACTCTTTATTATATCTTCATTTTCCACTAAATTAATTCTGCTTGTATAGGTATATACTTTGCCTTGTATTAAAATAGTGGCTTTTAATTCACGATAGGGCTCTGTTTCAGCGTCAAGACTGTCATAATAAGTGGTACTGTAAAGGGTATCGTTTAGTAAATTGCTGGTGAGGTTAATTTTTGTATTCCGGTTAATTTTGTTCCAATCGGCAATATCTGTTTCATTCATAGCAGGTGCTGCATACTCAATAAATTCTTTCTTGTGCAGCAATAAGGTATCGTCTGCTTCCTGCAGATATAGCTTTTGGGTAGCATAATAAAATACAGGAGCTGCAATTAGTAAAATCAGCAACGAGTACAATAAGTAAGCACTTAATGTTTTATGTAGAAGTTTTTTACTCATTTTTCCATTTGTAACCAATACCGTAAACTGATATAATGTAATCGCCGCTTCCGGCGTCGTTTAGTTTCTTTTTTAAGTTTTTAATATGTGCATACACAAAATCGTGGTTATCCAGCATATCTGCCATATCGCCGGATAAATGCTCAGCAATAGCACTTTTAGACAATACCCTGTTTTCATTTCCAATTAAATAAAGTAGCAAATCAATTTCTTTCTTTGTAATATCAATTTCATGGTTATTTACTTTTACAGTCCTGGAAAGAATGTCAATGAGAATTTCATTGAACACAACAATATTGCTTCCATTAAATTTTTTTCTTCTTATTAATGCATGAATTCTTACCAGAAGTTCGGACAAGTGAAAAGGTTTTGTCAGGTAGTCGTCGGCACCAAGGTTAAAACCCTCTATTCTTGTTTCCAACGTTTCTTTTGCCGAAATAATAATGATGCCTTCCGTTTTCTTTTGCTGTTTTAACTCCTTTAATATTTCAAAACCATTACCGTCTGGTAACATGAGATCAAGTAGTATACAGTCGTAGTCATATATAGAAACTTTATCAAGGGCATCCTTGCAATTGTTTACCCATTCACAAACAAAGTCTTTGTTTGTTAAATATTTTTGGATACTCAGGGCAAGTTCCTTTTCATCCTCTATGAGCAACAACTTCATTGTGCAAATTTACCGCTTCAATTTTGAAGAAAGATTGAATTTACCACAACCATGGAAAGAAAGACAAACTCCCTTGCTGGCAAACAAGCTGATTGTTGGGCAACAACTATTTATGTGTACAGGGATAAAACCTGTAAACTGCCGGTGGCGGAAGTTGGGAGGGCATTGGAGCAGATTTGGAAATAGTTATATGCTGTTGAAGAAACAACTGTTGCTGCTATTAATCAGATGGGTGGAATAACAAACACCAGACCTTGGTTTTTAAAAAGTATTTTTTAATGACCAATAAATACTGTTTTCATTTTCTTTTACTTCTGAAAAATTAAGTTTCTTCAATAAATTGATAGACTGGAAATTGGTATGTAAACAGTTGGCCGTTATTTCTTTTACAAAGTCGAATGTAAATGCCCAGTTAATAAGTTGCCTTGCAGCTTCCCCGGCGTAACCATTCCCACGTTCTTCAGCTATGATACCATATCCCAAGTCTACATTTTGTGATGCTGGATTATATCCCTTAAAACCAGCATCTCCAATTATTTCTTTTGTGTCTTTTTTAACTACAATCCAGGTTTCAAATCCGGTTGAATAATTATTCCCAGATAAATTTTTTATTATTCTTGGAACAGTATCTAGAACATCCGCATCAGGCCAGCTTTTTCCTTTTACGAAACCTTTATCATATAACAAGTCAAAGTTTCCTAATAGAATGTTTTTGCAAACAGGTATTGTATACGGGATTAGAATTAATCTGGCGGTTTCTAATTTCTCGATTTTTATTTCTGCTATTTTCAAAAATATTGTGTTAAGGATACTAAAATTACATAAAACCTGTAAATGGGTACTTGTTTCTAAATCAGCGATTTTTAAACTTTTATAAAAATCTTCTTCCTGTCCAGCATCACGCCAATCCCTACATCATCACTCTAAAACAAAGCGCATAAATAAAAGAGCCAATCCTTGGGTCGGATGAAAAGATGGATTTGCATAAATGCTCGTAAAACCAGCTCAGCGGGTTCAGTAATTTTACTTTTCCTAAAACCATTGCTTACAAGGATAAGGTACATGGTACAGGATATCAGTACGCTCATGGCGAAAATGAAGAGGATGTTTTTTCCAAACAAGTCAAAAAAATGGCTGAGTCAGCCCTTGTTGAAGGGAAGCTGCTTAATCGTTCACCGAAACTGTAATCTTTGAAATGGCATTTAACTGGTAAAAAGGGATAAGTGTTTTAATAACCTGCTGTATTACACAGCAGGGTTTCACGTAATTCTTTTTGAGGTATAATGTATGCAGTGAAAACCCAGCAGGGACAGAAACCTGTAAACTGCACATGACGGAAGTTAGGAAGGCGTTGAAGCAGATTGTAAAGTAAGGTTTTGTGGCTATTCTTTTCGAGTCAATTTTTTAAGAATAGAAATTTGTCCAAAATGATAATAACTGTGTTCAATTATCGCCTCAATATTTCTTAAATAATTCCCATATTTTTCATCTACAAAAACTTCATCAAATTTTTCGTCGGGCAATTGCCTTACCGATTCTGCAAATTGTTCAGCATTCTTTATCAGTTCGCTAACCAGGTTTACCCAACCGGTATTTGATTGTATTGGCGAAACATCAAAGCTATATTTATCCTTTGTTTCCAAACAGCCTCCATTAAGAACGCTGAGCACTCCTGCCAGATAGTAATTGATATGGTAGGTTAATGCAGCTATTGTATTAAGTTCTTCAATTTTTTTTGTAGCCCGCTTCCAGTCAATTCCTGATAATAATTCCCGGATATTGGTATTGGCAATCCAGCGTCCAGAGATGAACAATTCGTTCAGGCGGTTAGCCATATATTCATTTCTCTTCATAATTAATTTGTTTTGTTGAAAATTTTTCAAATTAAAGCAATGCCCTACACTTTTATATAAATCTTCTTCCTGTCCAGCACCCAAGCCAAACCCCACATCATCCCAATAAAACAAAGCGCATAAATAAAAGAGCCAATCCGTGGGTCGGAGGAGAAGATGGGTTTGCATAAATGCTCGTAAAACCAGCTCAGCGGATTCAGGAATTTTGGTTTGCCTTCATCAGTAAGACCATTGCAAATACGGATTAGGCCCATGGTACGGGGTATCAGTCCGCTCATGGCAAAAATGAAGAGGGCGTTTTTACCAAACACATCAAAGAAGCGGCTGAGCCAGCCTTTGCGGCCTTTAAATTCTATCAGGTAAATCATTACCGATAAGATGATAACAGCAAGTCCGGTGGTGTAAATGGTGTAACTGCTGGTCCATATTTTTTTGTTAAGCGGAAAGGCCATACTCCAGAACAATCCGGCAAAAACCAACACGCAACCGGCAACAAATAAGCCGTTGAGCATTTCGGCTGTCTTGCCTTTTTGTACAATATAATTACCAACCAGGTATCCAAGTATCACCTGTACAATGGCGGCAAAACTGTTCATCAATCCTTCGGGGTCAAAAGCCACGCCTTCGCCTTTGTACATATGATTTTCGCCAAGCAGGGCCTTATCTATATTGGTGCCAAACCAGCCGCTTAAACTAAACGGATCGGCCGGGTTTGCGGCAATACATAAAAACCAATAGAGCAGTAAAATAACCATACCCGCAACAAAGGAACCACGCACTTTAAAATAATGAATGATAATTGATGCAAAAAAATAACAGATAGCAATACGTTGCAGTACGCCAAATATGCGAAGGTTTTCAAAAGGCTTGGCTACAAAATCTCCGGCTTCGTTGTATTTAATAAACGGAAACCAGTTGAGAAATACACCGATTAAAAAAATGAGCAGGGAACGCTTAATAATTTTTTTCCAGAAAGCGGCTTCCCCTGCAGCATCTAATTTAGGCATTACAAATGCCAGCGCATTACCAACAGCAAATAAAAAAAACGGAAACACCAGGTCGGTGGGTGTTACACCATGCCAGGGCGCATGCTCCAGCGGCGGAAAAATATGTCCCCAGCTTCCGGGGTTATTTACCAGTATCATTAATGCAACCGTAGCGCCACGGAATACATCAAGCGAATAAAAGCGTTGGTTCATACAATCAGTTTGGTAAATGGTTAAGGGAAGTTAGTCAAATTCTTTAACAGCAATTAAAATTTTCGGGCTGCAGCAGCCAGGCAAATGCTGTTCAAAATAAAATAAATTGTCATTTTTTTATTACAAAATTTTCACAGACTGTCTACGAAAGGAATTATGTATATTACCGTGTTTTGTATAAGTTGTCCTGTACTGAACAACACAATTTAAATCCGAATGAACAGCAGTAATCAATATTTTTTAAAAATGTTTCACAATAACCTCGTAGGTATGATACTTACCGACGAGGAGCATGTTATTGTTGATGTGAATGATCATCTGCTGGAGCTTACGGATATGGAAAGTACTGATGTGATTGGTAAAACAGGTATTGAGCTGGGCATTTTAAACGAAACATTTGTGAAAGAGATCTGGCAGCAACTCCTGGTAAACGGAAGGGTATCGGGCCAGGAACTTTCATTTATTTCGAAGAATAACAAAATTGTTGATGTTCTTTTTTCGACAGAAAAATTAGAACTGGAGAATAAAACCTGCTGGCTTACCACTTTAGTGGATATCAGCAAAAGAAAAGAAACCGAAAAGGAATTATCAGACGTATACGCCCGGATTACGGATGGTGTGGTGGCATTTGATTCGAACTGGAACTATACCTATATGAATAATAGTGCCGGAGTTATGATGGAGCGGGATCCTGTTCAAATGATTGGAAAGAATGTGTGGATTGAATTTCCACACCTGGCAGGAAGTGATATTGAACAGGCCTATTTTAAGGCGATGGAAAAGCAGGAGGTGATTACTCTGGAGCAGTATTTTGCACCCTATGATATCTGGTACCTGCACATGATTTATCCTTCACCAAATGCATTGTCCGTCTTTTTTAAAGACATCAGTTCCAAAAAGATCAATGAACAGAAAATTGAAGAAAGTGAACTGCGTTTCAGAACCCTGACCAGAAATGCGCCGGTAGGAATTTTTGAAACTGATGCCAAAGGGTTAACAACCTATGTTAACGAAACCTGGATGCAGTTTACCGGAATGCAGTTTGAAGAAGCATTGGGAGAAGGCTGGTTAAATGCAGTTCACCCCGATGACAAAAAAAAATTGATTACCGGCTGGTACAATAAATCTGAAAAATCCGAAACTTCGGTTTCGGAATATCGCCTGATTGATAAAAAGGGTACGGAGATATGGGTAAATGGAAATGCCGTTCCTGTTATTGATGATAGTGGAACAGTTACAGGGTATATAGGAACCATTAGTAATGTTAGTTCAATTAAAAAATCGGAGCAGGTTTTACAGGAAAGAACCGAACAGTTAAAAGAACTGAGTACACATTTACAAAATATAAGGGAAGAAGAACGGATGAATATTGCCAGGGAGATACATGATGAACTCGGGCAGCAACTAACCGGTTTAAAAATGGATATTGCCTGGCTGATGAAAAAAGCGGGACAGGACGATCCGGCTGTAAAAGCTAAATTTGTAGACACGCTCAGTCTTGTTGACGGAACGGTAAAGTCCATAAGACGTATTGCCACCGAATTGCGTCCGAGTATTATTGATGATCTTGGTTTAAATGCTGCACTGGAATGGCTGGTGTCCGAATTCAGTGAAAGGCTGAATATTGATATTCAGTTCAAGAATGATTTTGACGACAAGAATATTCGTCCTGATATTTCGATTGGTTTGTTCAGGATACTGCAGGAATCGCTTACCAATATTGCCAAACACGCCAACGCAAACAAAGTATTGATAACAGTTAAAAAGATTGATGAAGCTGTTCATTTGTCGGTGGCTGATGATGGAGTGGGCTTCGATAATAACGGCGGGCAGCGTCAGCGTAGTTTTGGTTTGCTGGGCATCAGGGAACGTACCTACATGCTGCAGGGTGAATATGAAATCTTTACCGAACCGGGAGAAGGCGCTAAAATAAAAGTGAGCATTCCACTTCGATGATTACCCAATTAGCTCACTAAGTTCCAGCCAGCGCATTTCTTTTTCATCCAGTAACTGAACAATGCTGCTGATACGTTCTGCTGCTTTTTGCAAAGCATCATAATCCATATCGCCTGCATTCATTTTTTCTTCAAGCGTTGCTTTTTCTTTTTGCAGATCGGGTATTTCTTTTTCCAACTGTTCAAATTCGTATTTCTCTTTGAAAGTGGGTTTAGTTTGTTTGTGGTTTGTGGTTGGTGGTTGGTTTTTCGTTGCTGGTTGTTCGGCTTTTGCTTCAGGAATCTGTTTTACTGATGCCGGATTTTTTTCTTCGGCCAGCTTATACTCACGGTATAAAGTATAGTTGCCCGGAAAATCCTTTATCACCCCATCACCTTCAAAAGCAAAAAGATGATCTACCATACGGTCCATAAAATACCGGTCGTGGCTTACTATTAAAATACAGCCGGGAAAATCTAACAAAAATTCTTCCAGGGTTCTTAATGTTTGCAAATCCAGGTCGTTGGTAGGCTCATCTAAAATTAAAAAATTGGGGTTGAGGAAGAGAATGCTTAATAAATGCAGTCTTCTTTTTTCACCACCGCTCAGTTTGCTTAATGGTGTGTATTGTTGTTCGGAACTAAAACCAAATTTCTCCATAAACTGTGTGGCCGAAATTTTTCCGCCATCTGCCAACGGGAAAAATTCTGCAAAATCCTTTACATATTCAATGGCACGCTTGTCTTCTTTGTATTGCAAACCCTCCTGGTTAAAATTACCAAACACAACTGTATCGCCATGGTTAACCTTGCCACTGTCGGGCATTTCCTGCTGCAGTGCAATTTTTAAAAAAGTTGATTTACCAATTCCATTCTTGCCCACTATTCCAATTCGTTCGCCTCTTTTAAATGTATAATCAAATCCTTTGAGGATCACTTTATCGCCATAACTTTTGTTGATCTTTTTCATCTCTAAAACCTTGCCGCCAAGTCTGGTCATCTTTACCTGCAGGCTTACTTCTGCTTCTTCCTTGCGCTGTCCAACTCTTTCTTCTATCTCTGCAAATGCATCCTGCCTCGATTTTGATTTGGTGGTACGGGCTTTAGGTTGCTTGCGCATCCACTCCAGTTCCTTGCGAAAAATATTTTTATCTTTTTGAAGTTCGCTGGCCTGTACTTCCTGCCGCAGACTTTTCTGTTCTAAAAAATAATCATAATCGCCTTTATATACATAGATCTTTTCGTCGTCCATTTCCAGAATCTCGTTACATACTGCATCTAAAAAATAGCGATCGTGGGTTACACAAAGCAGGGTAACTTTTTGTGCCGATAAATAATCTTCCAGCCACTCAATCATCTGCACATCTAAATGGTTGGTAGGCTCATCCAGTATCAGCAGGCATTTTCCTTCATGCAGTTGTGCTTCAATCAAAGCCTGTGCAAGTGCCACACGTTTGCGTTGCCCGCCACTCAGGTTTTTTACCGGCTCATTTAAATGATGCAGGTTAAGTTTACCCAATATCTGTTTCAGTTCACTTTCAAAATTCCAGGCATTCAGTTCATCCACCTTTGCCATCAGGTCGGTAAGTTTTTCAATATTATCTTCCTCCTGCTCAAGGCACATTTCATATTCCTTAACCACTTTTACAACAGGATTGTCCATCTTCAGCACATTATCCCAAATACTTCTGTTTTCTTCAAAAGCAGTTTCCTGCTGCAGCATGATCACTTTTATATCCTTGTGTACCCATAAAGTGCCGCTGTCAGCGGTATCAAGGCCGGCAATGATTTTTAATAAGGTTGATTTACCACTGCCATTTCGGGCAACCAGCGCAATCTTATCACCTTCTTCCACATAAAAGGAAATGTTCTTAAAAAGCGTTCTTATTCCAAACGATTTGGCCAGATTTTCTATTGAAGCGTAATGCATAGTCGGCAAAGGTAAAGGAGTAAATCGTTTGGCGGGTTATTCATTTTAGTTTTGAACCGTTATTTTTGTTTGTCATCCTGAGCGATAGCGAAGGATCTGTTCAATTTTGCAATAGTGCCGGGGCTTCAGACTATGACCAATAATTTTTATGCCAATGAATTTTTTGAAGTTGATAAAAGAAGAGTCGTATAAAAGGGGAACCGTACTCTCAGTTTTATTCAACATTGTTTCCAAGGGAATATTGTTTCTGTTGACGATCATCATTGCCCGGTATTTTGGCAGCAATATCAAAACCGATATTTATTTTTTTGTTTTTGCCAGCATGATCCTGTTTTCGGGTTTTATCAATAGTATTGATACTGCTGTGCTGATACCGGAATCCATGCGGATTCGTGAAAATGCGGGAGATAATAAAGCTGCTGCATTTCTCAATTTTTTCCTGCTGGTCTATTTTGCTATCGGCATCCTTTTTCTGGTGCTTATGTATTTTTTTGGAACAACAGTTTTTGGTCTTATCTCAAAATTTTCTAAAGCAGATATACTCATTTATCAAAATTATTTCTGGGCCGGCTCATTCTTTTTTATTTTTCATGTGCTTACCAATTATCTGAACTCCATTCTTACTTCGTTAAAGTATTTCAGCATACCCATGATCATCAGCAGCTTTAAAAGCTGTATCGCTATTGTTTGTATTTTTTTACTAAAGGCTGAGTATGATGTGCTGGCTGTTTTCCTGGGAGGATTGATAGCTTATGCTGTAAATCTGATTATACAGCTTTATGTGCTGCGGAAAATTGCGGCCTGGAGTTTCAGTTTCAGTTCAGCTGGAATTAGAAAAAAAGTTTGGGGTAATGTTGTTTATGCCGAGCTGGGGCAAATGGCAACTGTTGCCAGTAGTATGTTTCCGCTGTATTTATTAAGTGGCTTTGGTAATGGTATCATCAGTGTAATGAATTACGGAAAAAATATTGCAGACGTACCCAATACACTTGTTACTTCACAATTTGCCAATGTTAGCGGTATAAAATTAAACGAGCAGGTTGCAGTTGTTGATCATGCCGGCATGAATGATACTTTTCTGCGTACTTCAAAACTTGTTGTTTTTTTACTGGTGCCCATGGGTTTTTATTTGTTTGTGTTTGCATCGCCAGTTGTTGAGTTATTTTACCGTAGCGGTAATTTTAATACAGTGGCGGTAACAGAATCTGCCATGTTTTTAAAGCTGTTGGCTGTAACCATATTCAGTATCGGCATTAATGCCATGGTAACACGTGTGCTGATTGCCATGCAGGCAATCAAACAGGCTTTTTTTTACCAGGTGAGTTTAAATATTTTACTGATAACGGCTATCTGGCTATGTACAAAGCAATATGGGGCATATGGATATCCTTACGGTGTCATCATCATGAATATGGTTAACTTTTTTGCAATGTATTTCCTTTGCAAAAAACTGATTCCGCATATTAAATATGCTGATGTACTGAAATATACGGGCCTTATCATATTGATAAATGCTGCAATAGCTACGGGCTTGTATTTTACTGTCAGCTATTTTAAGTTGGGAGTATTACTTAATATCATATTGGGTTTTTTAGTTTATCTTATTGTGTTACTTATTCTGAATAAAAGATTTAAATTAAATACCGAACTGAGCCAGATATTTAAACATGTTAAACAGAAATTTTATTAAACGCTGGGTTATCAAACTCTGCAGGTATATTTTCAGGCAAAAATTTTTACCTGTAATGGCTGGCCCTTTAAAAGGTTATCTGTGGTCAACCTCCAGCAGTTATGATTATATATTGGGCGAATACGAAGATCCGGATACTTTGAAACAGTTTCTGTCCTGGCTAAAACCGGATTCAGTTTATTATGATATCGGATCCAATATTGGTTTTCATGCATTGACGGCAAACCGGGTAATCAACAGTGGTAAAATTTATGCATTTGAACCCATGCCTGCTGTTAGAGAAGTTTTTGAAAAACATATCAGCCTCAACAGTAAGCTTATCCTCAGCAATAATATAGCGCTGTTGCCTGTTGCAATTTCCGATGCGGAGGGGCAGGTTGAGTTTTCGAATGACTTTGATCACCGGGATGGGAATACTTATGTTAAAGAGTCGTACGTTTTTTCAGGAACAAAAAATAAAATAACAGTTCCCTGCCAGTCGGTTGACGGCCTGTTAGAACAGGGCTATGAAAAACCTGACATTATTAAAATAGATGTGGAAGGGGCTGAATACGATGTGTTGGTTGGTGCAAGAGATACATTGCAGCAGTATCGCCCCAATATCTTACTGGCGACACACGATTGCCATTTGCCGGGAGTAAAAGAAAAATGTATATATTTTTTGGAGGAACTTGGGTATGATATGAAACACACCGGAATGTATCATAAATACACAGAAGGCCTGGATGATTATATAGCCATTCATAAAAGTAAATTGCAGAACTAATAAAAAGTGAACAATACAACAAAAATAAAACTGCTCATAATAACGCCTTCATTACAGTGTGGCGGATCGGAGAAATTTGTTTCACTCCTTTGCAATCATATCAATACTCAACTGTTTTCAGTTTGCCTGGTTGTTGTTAATAATGCCAGGCCGTTTTATACAATAACAAATCCCGATGTAGAAATTGTTGACCTTGAAAAAAACAGGGTCTTGTTTTCTTTATCTTCAATTAAAACAATAGTTAAAAAATTTAGCCCCGATATTATTTTTTCTACAGCCAATCATTTGAATTTATACCTGGCCATTTTCAGGAATAGTTTTAATAAGAAAATAAAATTTGTAGCCCGTGAAGCAAGCATAGTAAGTATTAACAGCCGGCAGGCTAAAATACCTTTAGTATACAACCGGCTCATCAAAAAATATTACAACAGGTTTGACCGTATCATTTGCCAATCGGTTTATATGCAGCAGGATCTGGTAAACCTGTATAATATTCCTGCGGATAAAACAATTGTAATTCATAATGCCACTGCAGAAGTTTTGAGCAAAACTGTTTTGCCGGCCAGGCAGGATGGGCAACGTGTGTACAAATTACTAACTGTTGCCAGGCTAAGTGAAGAAAAAGGAATAGAAAGACTGATACATGCTGCTGGCCTGCTTTCGGATCCCTTTCAGTATTTTATTATTGGTGAGGGAAACAAGAGAAAGGATTCGCAAAGACTGATTGACGAACTGCAATTACAAGACTGTATTTTTTTACTGGGAGAAAAACCGGATCCTTTTACGGGAATGGAAGATGCTGACCTGTTTTTATTTGGTTCCTATTATGAAGGGTTTCCTAATGTATTGCTGGAAGCAGGTGCATACGGTATGCCGGTAATTGCTTTTGATGTGCCAGGTGGTATTGCAGAAATAATAACTAATGAAGAAAATGGATTCCTGGTGGAAGATAATGACCTGATTGCTTTTGCCGTAGCTGTTAAAAAAGCCCTTACTGCAGATTTCAACAGAGATAGTATAAGGGAACAGACAAAAAAACGCTTTTCAGTGAATGTTGTTATAGAGGAATCAGAATATTTATTTTTAAAGCTTCACCAAAATAAATAACAGATATTTGTACCCAAGGCAACGAAAAATGAAAACGAATGAATGGTATTAAGCCCAAACTGCTGATTTTTATAAACACATTACAAACCGGAGGCGCAGAAAGGGTGGTTTCACTTTTGCTTAATCATTTAAAGAATGATTTTGAAATTCATCTTGCCCTTTACAGTAATTATATTGACTATACAATTCCTCCTGAAGTACAGGTTTTTCACCTGAATCAACCGCTGCTCCAAAATAAGGTCGTTCGTTTTTTAAAGCTCCCTAACATGTCGCTGAAAATTTACCGTTACTGTAAAAAGAACGGTATCAATAATTCAGTAGCATTTTTATACCGTCCTTGTTATATCAATGCTATCATGAAAAGTTTTTGGGGTTACAGAGGCCATGTTATTATGTGTGAAGGTACTCACCAGACAACTATGCAGGAAAGCCATTCGGCCATTTACCGGATGTTCTCCAAATTCATGGTCATGTATTCATATAAACGGGCCCACCTGATCCTGGCAAATTCTTATGCCATTCAAACTGACCTGATAGAAAATTTTAAAATAAAAACACCGGTACGTGTAATTTATAATCCTGTTGACCTGCATTTGATAAAATCTCATGCTGAAGAAGAGCCGGATTTTGTTTTCGAGAAAAATTGTTTTCATTTTATTACTGTTGGCAATTTAAGGAAAGAAAAAAACCAGCTTTTACTGATCCAGGCCTTTTTTATCTTAAAAAATCTGCCCTGTAAGCTGCTGATAGTTGGTGCCGGAGCAATGGAAGAGGAGTTAAAGCAAAAAGTAAAGGATCTTGGCTTGATGGATAAGATTATTTTTTGTGGCTTTGATAAAAACCCGTTTAAATATGTAAGCCGCAGCGATTGCTTTGTGTTGAGTAGTGATGTTGAGGGGTTTCCAAATGTATTGATTGAAGCGCTTGCTTGCGGTAAGCCCGTTATCTCTACTGATTGTAGCTCAGGCCCCAGGGAATTACTGGCACCTGCTACCGACCTGCATCACCGGGCGCTTAATACCTTCGAAGTTGGAGAATATGGAATACTGACTCCGGTTAAAGATGTTATCTCGCTTGCCAATGCTATGAAGAAAATGTACGAAGACGCTGTATTACGCAATAAGTTTGAAGCAATAGCAGCAAAACGTGCCGAACAGTTTGATGTGAATGAGATCAAACAATATTTTCATGTTGCGTTTACCGGGTTGTAAAAAAAATGCCAGTTTAGCGAATGAGTTTAAGGCCCAAATCAAGCAAACAAATCTTTCTGCTCAGCAATAATTTTGGGTTTATTAAATCTAATCCCAGTTCCCTTTTCATCTTATCAACCAGGTAAACAGTCAGCTCCGGTTAAGTTGCTTCATCATGCATGTGCATAAAAAAATACAATTCCACCATACCTTCTCCAGCAAGTATTTCATCCTGCTTATCCAATCATCTATCCTTGTATAATTTGTAGCATGCAAACTGTTACCTACATAGCGGATAAATTTTATAGGCAGTGTAAGATGCATGTGAGCACAATCCCTTCTGCCGGCTGTATGGGACGGCACCTGTATTCATCTCTTTTAAAGCAGTAAATAGTTCATCGCCAGGCTGAAATCAATGCTATTCAATTCTTCTACCGGTACCCTTCCAAAATCCATAGCTTTAAGTTTGATTTACATGTCTGAAAGAAGTAAAGATAATATTGTGCATGTATTTATTCAAAATCAGCCAGCTACCCGTTAAAATAATTAAGTGTTTGTAATATTTATCATCAATTGTTCGTTTAGAGAATGACAAATATCCATTTTGGCACGGGTTTAATACAACTACCATAAAACAAAGAATATGAAAAAGCAAATAACCAATAATTTCCAGGCTAGTGTTCCTGATGAACTTAAAGCATTGTCTCTTGCAAAAAAACCTACATATATCTATACTGAAGAAGATTTAGGCGAAGGCATCCTGGATGCAGGTGTGTCATGTTGAAAGTGCCAGATATGAATTCTCCCACCAGTATTCAGCATACATGTATATGCATTCTCCCTCTACCTTTCTTCTAAATCCTCAAATACCCGAAATCAACTAATTTTGCGGCAAGCAAAAAAATATGATTTCAGAAAATAATAAGACCTGTGCGGTAATAGGCGCAGGCGTATCAGGATTAGGCGCAGCCATTCGAATGCGTAATAAAGGCTATAAAGTAACCGTTTTTGAAGCCAACTCATTTCCGGGCGGCAAATGCTCAACCGAAAGCAAAGATGGATATAGGTTCGATATGGGCCCTTCGGTTTTTACCATGCCGCAATATGTAGATGAATTGTTTATCCTCTCGGGCAAAAACCCACGTGATCATTTTAATTATATCCCCCTCGACCCTGTTTATAAATATTTTTTTGATGACGGAAGCACACTAGATGCTTATCATGGCAAAGAAAAATTTGCTGAGCAACTTGCACTAAAAACAAAAGATAAAAAAGAGGATATCATCAAATACCTGGACAAGACCGAAACGATTTATAATCTCACTGATGAAGTCTTTTTAAAAAACTCCCTGCATCGTCTTAAAAACTTTTTTACCTGGCCTGTTGCTAAGGGCATTTTAAATTTTGGAAAAATAGGCGCCTTTGATACAATGGCCGGGGCCAATCAAAAAGCATTCAAAGATTTCAGGCTGGTACAGATATTTAACCGATATGCCACGTATAATGGCTCCAGTCCTTATTTATCGCCGGCTACTTTAAATGTAATTGCTCATGTTGAAATTGTAAAAGGCGCTTTTTATCCCGAGGGCGGCATGTTCAGTATTACATCATCATTAGTACAACTGGCTAAAGATATTGGTGTTGAATTTAAATTCTCTACCCCGGTAAGAGAGATTGTGATTGAAAATAAAAAAATTAAAGGCGTAAAGACTGATAGTGGTACCGAAGGTTTTGATGTCGTTATCAGCAATATGGATGTATACAACAGTTATAAAAAACTGATGCCTGCTGTTAAACGTCCGTCAAAAACTTTGGATCAACCCAAATCAAGTTCCGGCATTATTTTTTACTGGGGAATTAAGAAAGAGTTTAAAGAACTGGGGCTGCACAATATTCTTTTCAGCGAAAACTATGAGGAAGAATTCAATACCATCTTCGCCAAAAAATCAATTTATCACGATCCTACCATTTATTTAAACATAACCAGTAAACATACACCGTCGGATGCACCACCGGGTTGTGAAAACTGGTTTTCCTTCATCAATGTGCCCAACAACCAAGGGCAAAACTGGGATATGTTTATAACAGAAGCCCGTCAAAACATGATCCAAAAAATAAACAGGGTTTTAAAAACAGATATCAGGCCGTTAATTGAAAGTGAAATGGTTTTTGACCCCCGGGTTATTGAAAACCGTACCTCTAGTGCTTTTGGCGCTATTTATGGCAACAGTTCCAACAATAAGTTTGCTGCGTTTTTACGTCATGCTAATTTTTCGAAAGATATAAAGAATTTATATTTCTGTGGAGGCAGTGTACATCCGGGGCCAAGTATTCCGCTTTGCCTTTTGTCTGCTAAAATCACGACTGATTTAATTAAATAAAACCAAGGTAGGGCAGCTTATTTAGTTTAAATTTGCCCGACAAATTTTTTAATCAAACTAACTGCTTTAATTACCACAACGGAGTTCCAGTTTACCTGATATATGAGCAACTCGGCTATCATAGAAATACAAAATTTAACCAAGACGTTTAAGAATGCCCCGGAACCGGCAGTAAATGGTATTTCTTTTTCTATAAACCGGAATGAGATATTTGGTTTGCTCGGCCCGAACGGTGCAGGCAAAACAACAACCATTTCTATTCTCTGCGGTTTATTTCCGGCAACAAGCGGACAGGTAATGATTGATGGCAAAAGCCTGAGCACACAACTCAACAGCATAAAACCTATCATTGGAATTGTACCGCAGGATATAGCGCTGTACCCAACTTTATCGGCACTTGAAAATTTAACTTTCTATGGAAGCATGTATGGTTTGTATGGAAAAGAGTTGAAAAATAAAATTGAAATGTGGTTGGAAAAACTGGGGTTAAAAGATGCTGCTAAAAGACAAGTGTCAACTTATTCGGGCGGGATGAAAAGAAGAGTGAATTTGATTGCCGGTGTTTTACATAGTCCTAAAATTTTATTTTTAGATGAGCCTACGGTTGGTGTGGATGTGCAGAGCCGCAACGTAATCATCGAACATTTAAAAGAAATCAATGCAGCTGGCACAACAATTATCTACACTTCCCACCACATGGAAGAAGCACAACATTTTTGTACAAGGGTTTCCATCATTGATCATGGAAAAATATTAACACAGGGCACGCCTACAGAATTAATAAAAAATAACAACGGTGCTGTTACTTTAGAAAATGTGTTTTTAAACTTAACCAACCGAAAACTGAGAGACTGATGTTGAACAAATTACTGGCTACGGTTAAAAAAGAAATCCTGCTTTTGTTGAGAGACAAAGTGGGGCTTTCTGTTTTATTCATTATGCCGGTTGCATTAATCTTAGTGATGACATTGATACAGGATTCGGCTTTTAAAACCATCAACGAAAAAGGTATTCCCATTGTTTTTGTAAATGATGATAACGATTCGCTGGGTTATCAGATAAGAGAAGGTCTGTTATCAAATGAACTTTGTTATTTGAGCGACAGCATTGACGGAAAGCCAGCCACTGCTGTGCTTGCCCAGAAAGCTGTGAGTGAAGGAAAATTTTTGGTGGGCATTGTTATTCCAAAAGGAGCAACTGCTTCCATCCGCAATAATGTATCGGCATTGGTTGATGAAACATTGAATGGTAAAGACAGCCTGCATAAACAACAAGATTCTGTAGAGATCACCATTCTTATTGATCCCGTTGCCAAAAAATCTTTTTTAAATGCAGTTACGAGTAACCTGCGTGAATTTATTTCGGAAGTAAAAACAAAAATCATGTTCCAGAGTTTTTCGGAGCAGATTGCCGAAGTGATTCCTGATAAAGAAAATGGGCCTGAGAATTCCTACCAGAAATCGCAGATCATCCGCTACAAAGAAATTTATGCTTCAACTGCAACTGATCAGATTGTTCCCAATGCAGTACAACATAATGTACCGGCCTGGACAATTTTTGCGATGTTTTTTATTGCAATACCCTTATCAAACAGCATTCTCAAAGAAAAAACCGAAGGCAGTGTGTTCAGGCTGCATACCATGCCCACGCCTTATTTACTTTTAGTAAATGGAAAAATTGTGGTGTATGTAATGGTATGCTTTATTCAATTCTTACTGATGTTGGCCGTTGGCAAATACCTGTTGCCAACAATGGGTTTACCTGCATTGGTTTTAGGTAACAGCATGATGGGTATTTTCATTTTAACGCTGGCCACTTCATTTGCCGCTACAGGTTTTGGTGTTATGGTTGGCACGTTGGCAACTACCGACCACCAGGCGGCCATCATGGGCTCGCTTTCCATTTTGCTTTTATCGGCATTGGGCGGCATTTGGGTGCCCAGTTATGTAATGCCTGAAGTGATGCGTAATATCAGTTCCTTCTCACCACTAAACTGGTCGCTTGAAGGTTTTTATAAATTATTTTTAAGAGGTGGAGGTGTTGCAGATATTTTAACCGACTCATTAAAGCTGATGGGATTCTTTTTTGTAATGATGGGAATATCTTACTTAGCCAACCGTAAAAGAAGAAACGTATAAATCATGGATGCAAATCTGATCATAACAGAAATAAAAAACTACATCGAGAAAAATATCCTGGCAGAAGCTATGCAGATTGATGCAGATACTGATTTAAAAAAGGCAGGAATTGATTCTTTTTCAACAGTAGAAATAATTCTTTTCATTGAACGTAAATTTGGTGTTGCTATTCCCGATGAAAAACTGATCCCGGATAATTTTAAAACCCTGCAGGCTTTATCAGCAACCGTGCTGGAACTTATGCCCAACGGGCTTAAAGACAATTGACATGGCCCTTTTTAACAAAGCCGATCTTCCTGAAAAAGTAATTTTAAGTGGTGCCGACTGTTTTCATCTTGTATTAGATAAGCATGCAAAAAAACATGGTGCCGGTGGTAATGTTATGCGAAAGATTTTTTACTTCGCCAGTGCTTTGGAGTTTAACAGGATTGACTCTTTATTAAAAAGTTCGGCTGTTATTTACTGGCTTTGTAATATCAAACTTAAACATGGAATGTTGATTAATACGCCCTTTTGGAAATATACAGATAAGGGCAGAGAAATTATTTTATTGCAGCATCAGGCAGTAAGTGAAAATGAAATACCTGAGAATATTTTAAATAGAAATATTACCGTAGAATCAGAAAGGTTTATTGAAGCCGACCTGGTTTATTATCCATCCGGGGCCTGTGCATTTGTATTATCCTGGAATCATATTCTGCTGGATGCAAAAGGAACTACTTTGCTTTTTGAACATCTGAATCAGCTTTCAGAAAATAAATCGCAAAACATGGATGTTTTTTTTCCTCCAAAAGAAAAACGTCACAATATAATTGCACATATCAGAAACATGTTTCAGGTTGAAAAATTTGTAAAAATTTCTGCAAAGCCTCCAGTAAGTTCTGTTGCATTTTCGGCTACAAAATCCGGCAACGGAAAAACGAGCACAAAAACGATTTCTTTCAATGCAGATGAAACAAAAACGATACATGAAAATGCACAGAAAGCTGGTTCACGTTTTGGGCCTACCCTATATTTAGTTTCCTGCTGTTCGCATGTGATACACAATCTCAACCTACAGAGAAATAAGCCCGGTGATCTTTGGATACCAGTTCCTTATGATGGAAGATTAAGAGGTGCTACAGGGCCAGTGATATCAAATTCAGTATCGTTTTTATTTTATCGTGTTCCAAAAACAGAATTAAATACTGTACCACAAACCGTAAAATGTTTGAGCCACCAAATGACCGAACAGATAAAAGACCGCATACCGCAGAAATATAGCATGTTTTTAAACATGATGCGTTACGCTCCACTCTGGTTGTACTATTTTTTAATTTACCATACCAACAAAGGCGTTTTTGCCAGTTTCTTATATACTTCTACTGGCGATAATTTTAATGATCTTAAATCATTGTTTGGCGAAAAAATCAAAAACATCAACATGATCCCGGCACTAACTTATCCGCCGGGGCTAACTTTTGTTTTCTTAAAACACGATGATACTTTCAATATTAATATTGCATACTCTCCCGATATTATCAACAATAATGAGTTAGTTTTAATTGAAGAAAAAATAAAAGAAATTTTACTTGCCAATCATTAATGGATGCCAATTTACATACCGATGTTGTTGTACTGGGCGGAGGCTCTGCGGGTATTGCGGCGGCTGTAGCTGTGGCCCGTAAAGGATTGCAGGTTGTGCTTATTGAACGCAATGCATATCCAGGAGGCAAGGCAACTGCAGCAGAAGTTGGCACAGTTTGCGGATTATATAAGTTCCATAATAAAGAAAATGCGGAATATCTTGTAAATGGATTTGCCAAAGAATTTGCAGATTCACTGCAAAGTGTTTCAAACAGTAAAGCATTACACAATTCAGATGGCCTGCATTATTTACCGTACAATATCGAATCATTTAAAGAAATTGCTCTCGGTCTTTTGCAGAAACATAGAGTAACTGCTTATTTCAATTCGGTTTTAAAAACTGTACAAACTGAATCTGATAAAATAGTTTCAGTTTCTGTTATTGCAGAAGGCAATCCGATTAATATTCAGCTAAAGTCAATTATTGATTGTTCTGGCGACAGCATTATCAGCAGATCAGCTGGTTTGCCTTTAATTGAAACTGATCATTACCAGGCGGCTGCGCAAGTGTTTACCATGCAAGGCGTTGATGAAACAAATGAAGCAAGGCTTGGTATGATCATCATGAAGGCTTTGAGGACTGCCATTGAAAACGAAGAGCTGGCAAATTTTTACGACAGGGTTTATATTGTGCCAGGTTCTTTAAAAAACAAAACAGTGAGTTTTAAAGTGGGCATTCCTTTGGCAGTAACCTACGCTCCGGGGAATTTGCAGGAGCTGAAAACTGTTGCTCAAAGTTTCGTTGAAAATCTTTCGCAGTTTTTGACAACTCGTGTTGATATTTTCAAAAATGCTTCCATAAAAAATATTGCACCCGAAGTTGGCACCCGTGTTGGACAACGCAGTATTGGAAAATATATACTTACCGAAGGTGATGTGTTACAATGCCGGAAATTTGATGACGCCATTGCCAACGCTGCCTGGCCTATTGAAGAGTGGGGACAGAACCGCAGAGTGAGTATGCGTTTTATTGATGTTGACGATTTTTACCAAGTGCCTGCCCGTTGCCTTCAATCAAACAATATTGATAATTTATTTTTTGGTGGGAGAAATATTTCCGCAACTGATGCAGCTATTGCCAGTGCCAGGGTAATGGGTATTTGTCTACAAACCGGTTATGCTGCTGGGTGTTTAGCTGCAGCCGCAGCATCCAATATTTCGTTGGCTGATACTATTGCACAAATTCAAACCGATCAATTATAAGTATTTTTGCCAAATGAACGATTTGCCTGTTTATGAAATATTGAAAGAAGCAGCAGAAAAATGGCCAATGAATCCTGCCGTACACGATGAGCAGGGAACAATAAATTTCCAGGAACTATTTACTGAAGCAGAAAAATTACGAATTGAATTAATCCGTCTGGGAATTAAAAGCGGAATGGGTATTGGTATGATGGCTGGTAACGGCAGACAATTCATCATCGGGATTTTTGCTGCTGCTGGTACGGGTGCTGCTGTGATGCCTATGTCGCCGCAATTAAAAAGAGCCGAGATTGTTGATATACTGGAGCAGGCAAAATTACATGCCATCATGGATGACCGTACGGGAATTCAGCCTTTAGACAGTATTGAAACGGTTATACCCATGCAGCATGGTTCATTCCGTTTTGCATTTACTCATGTTCATGAAGGTGTTGCATTTGCTCCATTTGTTCAGCAACCTGCATTTATACGGTTTACGTCGGGGACTACCGGAAAATCCAAAGGTGTTATTGTTTCTCATCAAACTGTTTTGGACCGCATCATTGCTGCAAACAACGGATTGCAACTTGGGCCATCGGATACCGTTATATGGGTGTTGCCCATGGCTTATCACTTTATTGTATCCATTATTTTATATGTAAAATTTGGTGCTGCTATTGCAGTGGCGAAAGACTTTCTGGCAAAAAATATTATTGAAATTACAAACAGGCACAAGGGAACTTTATTATATGCATCGCCGGTACAGATAAGATTACTGGCTAATGATGCCGGAGCCGAACAAATGTCTTCTCTAAAAAAAGTGATCTCAACATCAGCAGCCATTGCTGTTGATGTATGTAAAGCATTTAAAGAAAGATTTAAACTGGATGTGAGCCAGGCTTATGGTATTATTGAAATTGGTCTGCCCATTTTAAATTATTCTAAATCGGCCGAGCACCCTGAAGCTGTTGGTTATGCACAGCCGGGATATACTGTGGATGTACTGGATGAAAATAATAAACCGTTGCCAAACGGGAGCATTGGTAACCTGGGTATTAAAGGGCCGGGTATGTTTGATGCATACCTTGTATCGCCCACTTTGCTAAAAGATGTTTTGCAAAACGGATATTTTTTGACTGCTGATTATGCTTCTAAAACAGATGATGGTCTGATCAAGATTGAAGGTCGCTCAAAATCGGTGATCAATATTTCGGGCATGAAGGTTTTTCCGGAAGAGGTAGAAGCGATTTTGGAAATGATTCCGGAAATTAAGCAGGCACGTATCAGCAGCAGTCCACATAAACTGCTCGGACAAATTATTGAAGGTGAAATTGTTTTGGAGGAGGGCGCATCAATTGATGTGGAAGACGTTTTGACCTATTGTAAAAAAAGACTTTCGGCTTTTAAAGCACCACAACGATTAAAAATTGTGGATTCGCTGCCGATAACGAATACGGGGAAATTGCAAAGGCATTAGAAGTTTGGAGTTAGTGGTCAGTGCTTTTCAACTTCTCATACAAAACAATATTCATCAAAATAAGCAGCATACCATAAAAGGCATCTTCAAAAGGAATGGTATAGATTCTAATGCCGAGATTTTCTGCATCATTATAGATCACCACAGGGATGGCGGTAAGAAATCCATTTACAACTAAAAATGGAATTAAGCAGATGGCGTAGGATACCAAAAAAGAAACAGCATCAAAACTTTTAAAAAAATTTCGAAATAAATAAAGAAGGAGAATAAAGGCGCCTGTAAAAATAAATGTCCAGCTGGTATAATGCTTAGCGAAATAAATTACTCCTGCTATCAGGAGAGCTGCAGCAAGTATTTTCAAAAACCAATCAGCAGATTTTTTATTTACAAGATTTGGGAAATAGCTTCTGATACATGCATAAATAAAAACACAGCAGTAGGGTACAATAAAAAAGAAAAGTATTTCTTCAATTGGAAGACCAAGCAGCTTTATCCCTGTAATATATTCTTCATTAAAACTCCAAACTCCCAGCTTAGTAAAATACACATCCCAGACAATGTACAATAAAGCCGGAATAATCATTGCAGGAAAAACATATTTCCAGCGTTTATAAAATGCCACCTTCTTATCAAAACTCAATGCTAACGGGCCGGCAAGTGAAGCTGCAAGAATGAGAAAATATGTAAACTGAGGATTCAATGTTGCAGATAAGCCAAAGGCTTTTCAAAATATTTAATTGAAGAATATTATGCAGAAACTGTTTCAGTCACATCAACCTGTTTGGCCATTCTCTTTTTATCGGCCCGTACTTTGTCCCAATATTTTTTATGCACCCACAACATTCCGAAACTTTCTCCTTCTTCTTTTTCCAGATGTTTGTGATGCATTTTATGTGCCCAGCGTATGGCACGTACATAAGTATTATTACTGCGGCTGAACCATTTTAAGCGCTGGTGAATGATTACTTCATGTACAATAAAATAGGCAATTCCGTATAAAGTAAAACCAGAACCGACGCAGATCATCCAGTACTGCTGATAAATTACACCGAACATTATCAGAAGCCAGCTTGGAATAGCAAATATCAAAAAAAAAGCATCGTTCTTTTCAAAAACGCCCGGCCCTTGCTCGTGATGATCTTTATGCAGGTACCAGCCAAAGCCATGCATTACATATCGGTGCAGGCACCAGGTAAAGCCTTCCATCAAAATGAAAGTGCCCAAAGTAATTGCTATGTAAATAATCCAGTTCATTAAAATAATCAGTTCAAAAATGTTCTTAATAATAAGAAAAACATCAGTTGTATCAGTAACAAATTTACAGCGAATTTGTTTTGTTTACTAAATTTTGCAAAATGAAATATAGTCAGCAGCAATAAACTTACCACAAACCAGCAGATATAGTTAAACAGCGGAATTGATCCATCGCCATTCCAAACCCAATAACCCAGTTTAACAGCTACAGGCTCCATCAACCAGTCGAAGAATACCGCCAGTGTAGCGCCATCAACAATTACCGAAAGCGCTTTTAAAGTTGCTGGGGTTTTTCCGGTATAGGATGCAACACGGTTAATGGCCTTCATCAGCAAAGTATGAATGCTTATTCCGCTGCAGTAAATAATGATAAACCAGTTAATGCCTATCAGCAGCGGTACTTTTTGAAATTTGTAGCCCAGTACATCACCGTACGTATAATCTCCAAAAAGAAAACCGGTGTTGATGCCGATGATTTCAACAGTTACACCAACTAAAAAACAGGCAGTAAAAAAAATAATGAAATGCAGTTTTTTTTCCTGCTGAGTCCATATTAACAGAGCAAAGGAAAGCATCAGATTGAAAGGAGTTGCAGCGAGAAAAAAAGCCTTATCAAACCATAATAAACCTACCAGGCCAATGGTATGAAATAAAACAGCGATGGCTGTTGCAATCTGAAATTTAGTGAACCTGTTTAACACGATGCTGTTTTTCTGCTCTGCAATTATTTGTCTGATGGTTTTTGAAGATACGCTTCCATTTTTGGAAATGCAATCTTAAGCCATTCAGTATATTTCTGTGGATGAGATATGATTGAATTTTTTATTTCTTCGGTTGATTTAAAACAATAATCGCTCACTTCTTCTGCATTGGGCGTAATATCTCCGTCATAATTACCAATAAAAACATGATCAAACTCGTGTTCGGTCAATCCGTTATCAAAGGGGGCTTTATAAATAAAATCAAAGGCCTTTGTAAGCGGCACATGAAAACCCATTTCTTCCTGCAGACGTGTTTCAGCAGAAGCCAAAGTATCCTCACCTGGTTTTGGGTGGCTGCAGCAGGCATTTGTCCATAAGCCGCCGCTGTGATACTTTCTGGCAGCTCTTTGTTGCAGCAGCATCTCTCCTTTCTCATTAAATATAAAAATGCTGAAAGCCCTGTGGAGCAGGGCTTTTTGATGAACTTCCATTTTTTCCATGGTACCCGTTTGCACATCCTGTTCATCTACCAAAATAACATCCATAACTATGATACGGTTAGTATAAATTTAATTGTCTTCTTAATCCTGCTTTGGCAACAATATAGGCTTTGCCATAATTAGGTATGCGGATGCGCTGATCCATAATATTGGCCGGAGCGGTACGCTGTATTTTTTTGAACAACGATAAATAATATTTGTATGCAACATATACACCAAACCTTGCTTTGGTAGGCAGGTTTAAAATTCCTTCATAAGCATTTTCAAAATCAGCAGCAATATCTTCTTCAATCTGTTTTTTCATATCGGGCGTAAAGTTGGTAAAATCAACTTCGGGGAAATAGGTCCTGTTCAACAGTTCGTAATCCGCTTTTAAATCACGCAGGAAATTAACTTTTTGAAAAGCCGCACCCAATGCCTGTGCCGATGGTTTTAAATCGTTGTACATATTCTTATCACCTTCGCAAAAAACATATAAACACATCAGGCCTACCACTTCGGCACTACCGTATATATAATCTTTATAGCCGTTGCTGTTGTATTCGGTCTTGCTCAAATCCATTTCCATACTGCTGAAAAAAGATTCGATCAGGTCGGGACAGATATTATATTCCCTTACCGTGATCTGGAAACTGTGCAGAATAGGATTTAAACTGATGCCCCTTTCAATGGCAGCATAGGTATCTTTCTTAAACTCTAAAAGCAGTTCTTCTTTTTTGTATTGATGAAAAGTATCCACTATCTCATCTGCAAAACGGACAAATCCATATATGTTGTAGATGGGCGTACGCAGATCGGGATGCAGCAGTTTAATGGCACTGCTGAAGGAAGTGCTGTACTTCTCGGTTACAGCCTTGCTGCACTGTTGGCTCACATCGTGGAAAAGCTTTATCATTCCTTAGTACAAATTTTCTTTTAATTAATGTCTGAATATTAAATAACAATAACTGAAATCAAGATTAAATATTGCTATTTTTTTCAGCCATAATACTTTACAGCTTCCCTGGCAACAACTTCCCCGCTTATCAGGCTGGGAGGTACTCCGGGTCCCGGTACAGTTAATTGACCGGTGTAAAATAAGTTTTTTATTTTAATACTCCTGCAAGCGGGCTTTAAATTTGCCGTTTGCAGCAGGGTATTTGCTAATCCGTAAGCATTTCCTTTAAATGAATTATAGTCATTTACGAAATTACTCACCGAGTAGGTTTTCTTGTAAATGATCGCTTCTTTTACTGATTGACCCGTATATTTTTCAAATCTTTCCAGTATTTTCTCAAAATACTGCTCCCTTAGCTCCTCAGTATCTCCATCTAACCCAGTGGCCACCGGTATTAAAAAAAACAAATTTTCATGGGCTTTTGGTGCAACTGAATCATCTGTAACAGAAGGCACACACACATAAAATAGCGGGTCGTCAGGCCATTTCTTAGTTGTGTATATCTCTTTACCGTGTATTTCAAAATCACTATCAAAAAAAAGGGAATGATGTAATACAGCATTCAGTTTTTTATTCAGTCCAACGTAATATAAAATACAGCTGGGAGCCATTACCCTTTTCTCCCAATAGTCATCGCTATAGACTCTGTATTTTGCCGGCAATAATTTTGTTTCTATAAAATGATAATCGGCTGCACCTATCACTACATCTGCATCATAAGCTAGCTTATTATTTACAACTACCTGTTTCGCTTTCCTGTTTTCAACTTTTATCTCAGATACATTACTGTTGAAAATAAACTTTACGCCCAGTTCTTCTGCTACACTAAATATTCCTTCAACAATTTTGTACATACCTCCCTGCGGATACCAGGTGCCCAGTTTTATATCAGCATAATTCATCAGGCTGTATAAAGCCGGTGTATTTTCGGGCAAAGCTCCTAAAAACAAAACCGGAAACTCCAGCAACTGCTGCAACTTTGGGTTCTTAAAATGTTTGCTGATGTGTTTCTTCATAGAAGTAAACACATCCAGTTTAAAAACACCTTTCACCAGTTCCCAGTCTAAAAACTCGCTGTACGATTGTCCGGGTTTGTGAACCAGTTTATTGATACCTACTTCGTATTTATAAACCGCTTCTTCCATAAAACTATCCAGCTTGCTTCCGCTTCCAGGTTCAATACTTTCAAATAACTTTTTCAGTTCATCATAGTTGGCTGGAATATCCATCGGCTCATCGTTCCAGTAAACCCGGTAAGAGGGATCTAATCTCTCCAACTTATAATAGTCTGACACTTTTTTACCAAAACAATTGAAGAATCGTTCGAACACATCAGGCATCCAGTACCAGCTTGGCCCCATATCAAATACAAACCCATCTTCGGTATATTGTCTGGCACGTCCGCCCGGGGTTGATTGTTTCTCCAGAACGGTAACATCCCAGCCGGACTTCGCCATAAAACAAGCAGCCGATAATCCTGCAAAACCACTTCCTATAATTACTGCTTTTTTCAAAGTGCGAAAATACGTTATAGAACGCAACACACATCAGTGGTGCTGGGTATAATTTTTAAAAAACTCAATAACGTGATAACTGCTGCTTCAACAATTTACGGGCAAAATGAATGCGGCTTTTTATTGTACCCAGCGGTTCCGAAAGAATATCAGCAATCTCATGATACTTGTACCCTTCAAAATATAATTCAAAAGGGGTTTTAAAAATTTCGGGTAATTGATATACAGCTTCCTTAATCTCTTTTAAATTTAAATTGGTTTCGGCAGCATTTGCAGTGGTAAACTGGTTATAATCCAGCAGGAAATCATTGGGTGTATTATCAAATACAGTTTTCTGCTTGGCAGCCCGGCGGTAATTATTAATAAAGATATTACGCATGATGGTGTACATCCATGCTTTTATATTGGTGCCTGCATTGTACTTTTCTTTGTTGGCGAGTGCCTTGTAAAGCGTTTCCTGTATCAGATCCTTGGCAGATTCAACATCCCTGGTTAAAGTCATGGCAAATGGCTTTAAATAATCTGTATTACTGATCAGCGTTTGATTAAATTCTATTGTTGACATGATTTTTTGTTTAACTATTATAACATAAAACTAAACAAAATGTTTTAAATAACAAAGCTTTTTGTTGAATAAATTTTGTTAAAAGTTAAACACATTGTAAATCAGTATATTAGGGGAACAAATTTTGAGTAAGTATTTTTAAAAATGGGGGTTATAAACTTGAAACAAAATCCATTACTTCTGAAAGTGTTCTTTTTAAAACAAGTGGAGAGGTTATCTTTTTATGATAAATTTGAGTAAACTGGCCTGAGATTACTACAGGAGTTTCGGTAAATTTTTTACTTAATCCTTCCATAAATTTTTCGAAATTAAATTTGCTACCGCAGGATGTAAGGTGAGTGTAGATATAATCGGGTTTTTTTAATTTCACAACGTAATCAACATGATCAGTTGAAATGCTGCTACCAAGATATATAGTTGTAACGCCTTTGCTTTTTAGAAGGAAGTTCATGAATAAAAGGCCAAGTTCGTGATACTCTCCTTCGGGTAAAAAAAGCAGCACCGATTTGTTAATACTGACCAAACTCTCTGAATTTTGGATGCCTACGATTAATTTTTGCCTGATAATATTTGATACTAGGTGTTCCTGTGCAGGATTTATATGATTTGTCATCCACAGGATTCCTATTTTATTGAGATAAGGAAATATAATCTGCAATATTGTTTTTTCAATACCTCTGGAAGCAATAAAGCCATCCAGCAGTTCCTCAAAACTTTCCATGTCCAAATCAACCATATACTGAATGAGTGAATTGATAATCCGTTCCTGCTGAGCTTCTGTATGATTAAGTGAAAGGATTTTTTCCTTTATCTCGGCCTGATTCATTCTGTCGATGTGGGAGATCTTATATCCGTATTTATTCAGCAAGGCAACATTAAGTATAGTTTTTAATTCTTCGTTACTATATACCCTGATATTGGTATCTGTTCGGCTGGGTTTTAAAAAAGAATAGCGCTGCTCCCATATACGGATGGTATGAGCTTTTATACCCGATAAATTTTCCAGGTCCTTAATGGTGAATGAATGCATGCAAATGAGTTTACTGAACTTTAAACAACAAGCCTGCTGATTTGTTTAATACAAATTAAAAAACGTTTAATAAAGATAGTGTTTTGGCTTAAAAAGGTCGAACAGGCAGGTCTTTAAATATCTTATGCGTCAATTGATTTTTGGGTACCAGGATTGACCAGGCAGTTAAAAAGATGATCATAAAATCGGTATAGAGCGAAGCGTTTTTTTGATACCAGAGTTCCAATGCACCTTTATAAGGATATATGGTTGCATACATGGCCTTGGGGTCTTTGGCATCCGAAACTATCTTTTCTTCATCTCTGAAAATAAGAGAGCCAATACCTGTCATGCCTGGTTTGCAGTTATAAATGACTGCCTGCACATTTTCGGGATAGAGCTTAAAACTCACATCCATCAAAGGTCTTGGGCCTACAATACTCATATCGCCTTTAAAGACATTGATGATCTGTGGCAACTCGTTTACTTTCGTCATTCGCAGAATCTTGCCAAATTTTGTAACCCGAGGATCATTTCTTAAGGTTATTTCGCCGGTACCGATGTTAGGACTGTTTTTCATCATAGTAGCAAATTTCCAGATATCGAACAGTTTATTTTTATATCCAATTCTTTTTTGAAAATAGAAAACTTCATGCTCGCCAGTGAGCAAAAGAATAAGGATGGAAGGAATGAGTACAGGAGACAGGAGTATTAGAGCAATTGCTGCAACGAAGAGATCAATAATCCGCTTGGTTATTTTATACATGAAAATCGTTTCTCGTTAAAAAACTTCTTTTATCTTTTCGCAAACAGATTTCAGTTCTGCATCGGTAATATTGGTTGAGCAGGGAATACTTAGGCAACGCTGATATACAAAATCTGATTGATTGGCTTTGTTGTAAAAAATATTACTGGTAAACATCCGCAACTGGTTCATAGGCACCCAAAACGGACGGCTCTGCATTTTGTTATCATTCAGAATTTTCAACACTTCTTTTTGCTTTTCCGTCATGATGGTAGGTAACCAGCAATTTGGGTTTACATCTTCACCCACTTCCTGGAATTTAATATCGCCTACACCCTGCAGCTCTTTTTTATAAAAAGCCATTACTTCCTGTTTACGTTTGATAAAGCCGGCTAATTGTTCCATTTGCGCCACGCCCATGGCCGCTGCAACATTCACCAGGCGGTAGTTGTAGCCAATGGCATCATGTTTATATTCAAAAGGATCGCTTTTCGCCTGCGTGGTTAAATGCTTGGCTCTTTTTGCAAGTTCTTCATCATTGGTAACAATCATGCCACCGCCGCCTGTGGTAATTATTTTATTACCGTTGTAACTGAAAGTGCCCATCAAACCAAAACTGCCGGCATGTTTTCCTTTATAATAAGAACCCAGGGCTTCGGTACTATCTTCAATCACCGTAACATTATTTTCGCTGGCCAAAGCCATCAGCCTGTCCATGTCGCAAATATTACCCAACACATGCACCGGCATTAAAACCGGAATTCTTCTGCCATCTTTTTTATGATGACAAACACCATTGCGTTGCTCAGTTTCTTCTGTAAAAAACTGTTCCAGCAGATCCAGGTCCATTTGCCAGGTACCGAGATGCGTATCAATCAATACCGGATCGGCGCCTGTATATTTTATGGAATTACAGGTAGCGATAAAAGTAATGTTCGGCGTAATTACATAATCATCGGCATTTACACCCATCATCACCAGGCAAATATGCAATGCTGTGGTTCCGCTGCTGGTAGCTACCGCATATTTAGTACCTGCAAACTCAGCACTCATTTTCTCAAACTGATCTACATAGGCACCAACACTGCTTACCCAGCCGGTGTCTAAACAATCCTTTACATATTTCCATTCGTTGCCGGCCATGTTCGGGCCACTGAGTAACAGCATATTTTTTGTTTTTTGATAAACGGCTAAATCACCTGACTTATTATTGCTTTGCAAACCTATATAAAAAAAATGCTCCAGCCTAAAGACTGAAGTGATTTAAAGACCGGTTTCTCATATTAAAATAGCTCAAAAATTTACTGCTATTGAAGAAGTGATGAAGTTATTATTGTCTGTAAATCCATTCCCCTTTACAAAAATATTGTCTTTACTTTTTAAGGTTCTTGCTTCAAGCCGAATCAATGCATTGTTTACCGGAGCATAGTCAAGATTAAATGAAAATACTGATGTTTGAAAACCATTTGAGGTGCCGCTTGTAATGATCACTTCATTTCTGTCACTATAATATTCCCCTCGTACAGCAACGGCCCATTTGCCATTTATAGCATACCTGAGTATTAAAACCGGGGCATACCAGGTGCTCATATCGCTGCTTCTCTTTGCATTTTGCTCTGCACCAACATCAAATCCCGCTGTAATTCCAAATTTATGGGTTACATTAAAAATGCCGTAAAAATTATGAAAGCAGCGCCATTGGCGTGCAGTATCGGGTTTATCTGTACCAAAGAAAGTACTGTAGTTCATTAACATTTTTGAATTGGGTTTGTATTGCAACTGTGTGCCATAACTCATTGCCGAATTGCCAGCTACCCTTTTTATTCGCTGCCATCCATTTAACAATAATGCACTTATGATCCATTTTTCATTTTTACTGCTGTAAGTGATTTTTGCACCGCTTTCAAAATAGGGAGAGTTATCGGCCAGTATGCTCCTGGTTAGTGTTTGGCAATCTTTTGATGCAGCACTTTCAAAACCAATATGCGATGCAAATATGCCTGCATCTACCCAAAGATTTTTCTTTTTTGAGATTTTTACACCGGCATTGGCTTCGTAAATATTTTTTAACAGGCCTGTTTCAGCTGCATAGTTTGCATTCATATAAGTACCCGCTGCCAATGCAAGGTTTGCTCTCACCCTGTCTGTGTTGTAACTGCCTTTTAAAAATCCCAGGTTAAGATTAAATTCATTATGCCTGTTATGACTGTAAAAAAATGCAGGGCGATCATTATTTACAGGTTTATTAAAATCATAATTATAGTAAACATCAATATAAGCGCTGAATTGCACCTGATTTGATCTGGTACTATCCTGAGCTACGCTATTTACACTTATTAGCAATATCAATCCTGAAAATATCTTTCTCATTTTACGTTACGGGTTAACTCAATATTTTGAATGGGCTGAAAAATAAGCGGGACCTGCTCCACCACTACATCACTCTTATCAAGGCCAAATGCTTTCTCATCACTTAAACCCATATCCTTTAATTTGAAATAAGACCTTAAAAGCAAACCTTCGCTGAGTGCAAACTCATTTTCTACCGAGAGGAATTTTTCTATTACTACAAATTTGAAGTCGGGTTCGGCATTGTATTTTGTTGAGCCATCGGGACGGATATGCAGGTTCAGTTCCTTATTGGCTACCAGTTCCATCACAATCTTCTTAAAATAGAGTTCAGTTTTGGGTTGAATACGGAAACCAAGATGAATAGTAACTTTTATCACCTTATCATCTACCAGTTCAGATACATCATAACTCATGGTGTAGGGCTCTTCCGTACGGTTAATATGTACAAACCAGTACACATCAGCCCGTTTTGGTTTTTTTGAAAAGATGGAGTTGATGACCTTTTCTTCCACCTGGCTGCGGCTGTTTGCTTTTGACAGGTAAATAAGATGGGTAGAAAATTTTTGAATAGAATCGTCTTTACTTAATTCAATTAACTGTGGCGTGTATTTTCCCAGATCAACAAATTTCACAAACTTATTATTGATCTTCCTGGCATAGTACCACACATACATGATCATAAAAATAAAGAGTTCAAAAAACAGGAACATCCATCTTTCTTTTATTTTGGCAACATTGGCGATAAAGAAAGAAATTTCAATAGTGGCAAACAAGCCGATGATCAATGCTACAAAAACCCAGTTCCACTTTAAGCGAAAAAGCAAATAATAGTTGAGTAAAATGGTGGTCATCATCATGGCGATGGTGATGGAAAAACCATAAGCGGCTTCCATATGTGATGACTGGCGGAAATACAGGATCATCAATACACAACCAAGCCAAAGAATAATATTTACACTCGGTATATAAATCTGGCCTTTAATATTGCTTGGCTGTCTTACGGTAACCCTTGGCCAGAAATTAAGATTGGTTGCTTCGCTGATTAATGTATATGAACCACTGATTAAGGCCTGCGAAGCAATGATAGCCGCAGCCGTAGCTATAATAACACTTGGCAACAAAAACCAGTGCGGCATCATTTCAAAAAAAGGATTAACGCCATTAAGTACCGGACTTTTCTGGTGCATAACCCAGGCTGCCTGCCCGATATAATTTGTGAGTAAACTGATCTTAACAAATATCCACGTTATACGGATATTCTTTATCCCGCAATGGCCAAGGTCGCTGTACAGCGCCTCTGCACCTGTGGTGCATAAGAATACAGCGCCAAGCAGCCAGAAACCATGCGGATAATTTACCAGCAGATCGTAACCATAATGCGGACTTATTGCTTTAAGCACATCGGGATAATGTATGATTTGTGAAGCGCCGGTTATCAACAGCATGGTAAACCATATTGCCATGATGGGGCCAAAAGAACTGCCAACGATCTGCGTACCAAAACGCTGAAAGAAAAATAAAGCTGAAATAATCGCCACCACAATCCCTATCGTAAGGTTGTTGCCCGGAACAATTATTTTTTCTAATCCATTTACGGCATTTAAACCCTCAATGGCTGATGCTATTGAGATTGGGGGAGTAATAATTCCATCGGCCAGCAAGGTTGTTGCGCCCAATATGGTTGGAATCACTAAAAATTTACCATAACGCCTTACTAATGCATATAAAGAAAACACACCACCTTCGCCCTGGTTATCGGCCCTGATAGTAAGTATGATGTACTTAATAGTTGTTTGAAAAACCAATGTCCAGAATATGAGCGATATGCCACCATACACCAGTGTTTCATCAATTTTTTTATCGCCTATTATTGCTTTTAAAACATAGAGCGGGCTGGTTCCAATATCGCCATAAATTATGCCGAGCGCTACCATCAGGGAGGCAATAGTTACCCTGTTCAAATTTTTTGAATTCGAATTCATGTTAATGATTTAATATGTACTGTGATTTTTTTAAGTTGCTGCAAATCGGTAACCAACACCAGATTCTGTAACTATGTATTTTGGACGGTTTGCATCCGCTTCAATTTTTTTTCTTAGTTGTGCAATAAATACCCGTAAATATTGAGACTGGCTTATATATCCAGGTCCCCAAACTTCTTTTAATAAATAATGATGGGTTAAAACTTTCCCTTCATTTTTTGCAAATAAGGCAAGCAAGGCATACTCGGTTGTTGTAAGTTTTATTATCTCGCCATTTTTTTTTACAACCCTTAAAGCCAGATCAATCTGCAGGTTGCCGCAATCAAGCACCGGGTCATTTTCATCGTTAATATTTCCCCGCAGGGCAGAGCGTATTCTTGCCAGCAACTCGCCTGTACGGAATGGTTTTATCAGGTAATCATTTGCACCATTATCCAGCGCCTTTACAATATCCTCTTCGCTGCTTTGTACCGATAAGATGACTATGGGTTTTGTGTACCATTGCCTCAATTCAAGTAAAACTTCATGGCCACTTATATCAGGCAGGCCAATGTCCAATAAAATAAGATCGGGTGGATGAGTGGCAGCAATGATCATTCCTTCCTTTGCAGTTGCAGCCTGTAAAACACTGTACTCATTACTTTCCAGTGTAATCTGCAGCAACTTTCTTATCTGCACTTCATCATCTATTATCAGTATAATTGCGTTACTCATTTTTTAAATTATTGAGATAAGATGTTTCGGCCGGAATATTAATCGTAAACCTGGCCCCGCCGGTATCAATATTCTCCAGCATAATTGTACCGTTATGCGCTTCTGTAAATCCTTTTACAATTGACAGTCCTAACCCTGTACCTCCTGCCTTTGTATGTTGCAAACGATAGAATTTATCAAATACATTTTTTATTTCCTTTTCGGGAAAGCCAGGCCCGGCATCTTCCACAACGATCTGCAATACATCTGCATGGCAACGGGCACTTATGCTGATATTGGTTTTTTCTCCGGTGTACAAAGCAGCATTATTTAATAAATTATAGATCACCTGCTCCATCATCCCTTTATCAAGCTTAAAAAGCGGAATGGTTTGATCTACCTGTACATTTATCCTCCTGTGCCCGGTATTTTCTTCCACACGGTTTACGGTTTCATAAACCAGTTCCACAACATCACACCAGTCTTTTTTAGGTTGAATAAACCCTGATTCGATCCTCGACATATTCAGCAGGTTCTCCACCTGCTGATTTAGCCTGAATGAGGCTTTGGATATTTCGTTGATCAGCTCATGGCGATTTAAGTCGGTAAGCTTATTGCCCAAATTCTGCAGGCTATCGGTAGCGCCAACAATTGTTGCAATCGGTGTACGTAACTCATGCGACAGGGAATTGAGTAAAGTATTGTACAGTTTTATAGTGTTCGCCTTCTCTTCTTTTGCCTGTGATTCTTTCTGCACCTGCCTGATCTTATAAGTGAGCGCAGCATTCACCAATGCTATTACAAAATACATCAGGAACAGTACTACGTCTTCAGTATTATCTATCCGGAAAGTGAAGTAGGGCGGTATAAAAAAGAAGTTCCAGGTTATTGCACTTAGTGCTGCAGTAATGAGAACGGGCATTATATCAAACAGTACTGCACTAACAGAAACCACCAGCAATAATAAAAAGGCAACAACCCGGTAATCGAGATAAGGAGACAAAACATAACAACCCAATGAAACAACAAACAACAGCAACAGGCTATAGAGGTATTGCCGTGGTTTATTGATTTGATGTATTAAAATGGCCATGCTCAGCTTTTAATAGCACAAAGGTAATTTGCCTGTTATAAGTATGGTATAAAATATTACCACAGGTATATAAAGATTTTATAAAGAAAAAGGATGCCGTAAAAGCATCCTTATAAATTATATCTTATTCCGGCGTTGGTTATCCGGCAGTTCTCCATTAAATATTCCTGAATTTTTGTGCAAACGAATCAGTAACAATCCCTGTTTTTAAAAGTGAGTAGATTTCTTTCACACCGTCAGGTACAGTCTTAGTGATTGTAAAACCCAGTTCATTTTTTATCTTATCAAAATTAACCCGGTAATCACGTGGGTCTTCACTGCTGTCAACATAAATAACATTTACATTAGGAACCACTTTGCAAACCTCTTTAATAATCATCCCTTTGTTATAATTCTCTTCGGTAGTACCCACATTAAACACATTGGCTTTTACTTTTTCTACCTGGCTTTCAAACACCAACACTACTGCTCTTGCCAGGTCATCAACATGGCAATAAGGTCTCCAGAACTGCTGGCCCCATATTTCCTGTTCACCATGTACGGCAGCATTACGGGTAAATTCATTTACCGTAAGATCAAATCGTATCCTTGGAGAAAACCCATAAACAGTACTAAATCTTAAAGCTGTACTGCACATCGGGCTGTCTTTCTTTTCTTCCAGTAAATATTTTTCAAATTTCACTTTCAGTTCTGCATATAATGAAACGGGGTTCAGTTCAGATGTTTCCACTACAAAAGAATCGGGATCAGGCATTTTACCATAATTGCTGCAGGTACTTGCAAAAACGAAACGTTTTACGCCGGCAGCTTCCGCCTTATTAAATAAGTTTACGGCGCCATCCCAGTTGGTTTCATTGGCTTCGTCGCTGAATTTTTTACAGGCCGGATCTCCTACAATAGCTGCCAGATGGGCAATAGCATCGATTCCTTCAAGCGCCTTATCAACATCATCAGCGTTACGCACATCTCCTTTCATAAATTCAAAGTTTGGGTTCAGCATTACATCATACAATGCGTCGCCGCCAAATTTTAAAGAGTCTAAAGCCCTTACCCGGTAACCTTTACCTAATAACTGACGAACCAAAACAGAACCGATATAACCGGCACCACCAGTAACTAATACCTTCATAATAATTTATTTTTTGCGATGCAAAGGTAGGGAAAGCAGCTTTGCGGTAACGGGTTTATAACGATAAATTAAGATTATTATTTTGCGGGCACACCAATCACCGTAACCGCATCGGGCACATCTTTAATTACCACTGCTCCTGCGCCTATCATGGCATTTTCACCAACAGTTATTCCCTGTTTAATAACCGCATTGGCGCCAACAAAAGTTCCGTTGCCAATTTTTACATTGCCACACAAAACAGCCCCTGGGCCTATATGGGCAAATTCGCCAACAATACACTCATGTTCTATTATACATCCTGTATTACAAATTGCACCGGTACCAATTGCAGCCAAAGGATTAATGGTAACATTTGCCGCAATCATAACTGCTTCGTTTGCTAATGTTGCCGAGGCATCAATTACTGCGGATGGATGTATTGCATTGTCGGTTGTGAAATTTTTTGCCTTAAGGTTTTCATGAATTTTTTTCCGGAGCAGGTTATCGCCAACAGCAATAAAGTAGCCATTTTGTTTTATGGCATTCAGGGCAGCTTCTGAATTTTCGGTTCCAAAATAAGACAATCCGAAAGGGTTGTAATCTTTTTCAATCACATCGCAATAGCCGTTAACTATTTTACTCCCGGCATGTAAAATACCGTAAACAACAAATGCATGTCCGCTGTATCCTATTAATATCATGTCTGTTTTATTATTTGTCTAATTTACCAAGCTTTGATAAGCCTCCAGCATTTTTTGCCAGATATTTTCCTGGCGGTAATTTTCTTCAATCTCCTTCTGCAATTGTTTTGCCATTGCCTGCATATGTTGCGGATGCGCCAATGCATATTGCAAAAGTTTCAGCATTTGCTGTTCGTTACCGCTTTCAAAAATCAATCCTGTTTCGTTATTGGTGACAATATCAATATTGCCGGTTATTTTACTGCAAATGACCGGCAATTCCATTGCTCCGGCCTGTAACAGTACGTTGGGAAAGCCTTCCCGATGAGAAGGGAAAACAAAAAAATCGGCCAGGTGCATAAAATATTCTACATAGTTTGTCCAGTTTACATGAACGATTGAGGGATTGATTTTAATTTCCTGTAAAGTAGCAGCAGGTAATGGATCCAAAGCAGCTTCGTATTCACCTACAAGTATCAGCACCAGGTCATCATTATTTTTTTGCAGTTGAGTAAAAACATTTACCAGCTCAGCAATTCCTTTATCCTTTACAAGCCTGCCAATACAAAGCATATACATCGCTTCATCTGTAAAATTGACCTGCTTTTTTATTTCATCTACGATATTTTTATCCAGCGTTTCTTTGTTAAAACGATTGATGTTAATACCATTTGTAGATCCTTTGGCAATCATATTCAGTTTGCCGGTATTGCAAAGTTTTTTTTCGGTAATAACATTCATTAATGAATTACTGTTTGGCCAAACGTGTCCGGCACATGCGTATGTAAGTTTCTCTGTAAACTTCAGAAGCCTGTATTTAAACCCGCTTTCAACCATTAAAGGCAAGCCCGCAACAGTATGAATCCTGGTTTTTACTCCGCAAATTTTTGCAGCCATCATACCAAGTATACCAGCCTTTGGTGTATGGGTGTGTACAATATCGGGTTTTTCTTTCCTGAAAATTTTTATCAGCTTAAACAAACATTTCAAATCCTGTAATGGCGTTATCTTTCTTGTCATTGGTACAATGATATGCCTGCATTGTTCCTTTTCAATTACATCTTCACGTTCTTTGCCATCAGCACTTATCATCAGCACATCAAAACCGCTGGCTGCCATAAAGTGCATCTGGCCGGGTAATAAATACCGTAAAGCCATGGGTACGGTTGTAATGCGTATTAATTTTTTATTGTTGCTTATTTGGGGCAAAAGAATTTATTATATGGTAATTGAGGTCGTTTATTTATGAAATTCAAAAATAACTTCATAATATTAAAAGACAAGTTAGAATTTTTACGATAAATTTGAGAGCTTAAATTAATAACTGCACATTTACGGGTAATGCAACCTGAAACAAAAAAAAGGACAAGCAATGGGTTTTATGGATTTAATATTGTTTCCCGTTTATGTTGCGTTGTTTTATTTTCTGTTCAGAAGCCGGCGAAGAAGATATAGCGATCCAATACTCCAGCATTATCACAAACAAGGCTTCTGGATAAAAGTTATAGCGGTTATCCCTTTTACTTTATTTAATTCGGTATTGTCGCCCGGCGATTCTTTCCTTTTGTATTATACCGAAGCCGTGAATATAAGCCGGCTTATTGTTCAGGATTTTTCTCATATCAAATGGCTTTATCTGCCAAGTATTGAGTTTGATCAGACTTTATTAAAAAGGCCTTTTAACCTGGGGTATCTACTTTCGGAGAACAATTATATGGTCGTTCGTATAACAAGTGTTCTTTCTTATCTGGCTATGAACAAATATGTTGTTCTTAATCTGTTCTTTTCCATGATTGCGTTTTCAGGTGCCTGGCGGCTTTATCGTTTTTTTTACGAGCAGTATCCACATCTTCATAAGCAGTTTGCCATTGCAATATTGTATCTGCCCACTTTTGTTTTCTGGAGTGCGGGTATTTTAAAAGATCCCATTTGTACCGGGGCAATAGGATGGATAACTTATGCACTCTATGAAATTTTTTATAAAAAGAAAAATCTCATCAGCAATACCATTATAATATTGATTTTTGGATACCTGCTGTTTGTGATAAAAGTGTACATACTTATTTCTTATATTCCTTTTTTCTTTCTTTACCTGGTGTTAAAGAATGTAAAACTGATGAAAAGCAGGATACTCCGTGTAACATTTGTATTAGGCTTAATTCTGCTTGCTGTAACCATGTTTACTACTGTTATGCAGCAACTGGCAGGAACCCTTGGAGCCTATGGTGGCCAGGATATCACGCAGAATATTTCCAATTATCAAAAAGCATATGCAGAACAGGAGAATGCCTCTTCCAATTTTTCTCTGGGTGTTGAATTTGACGGAACATCAGCCAGTCTTTTAAAAATAGCACCGGCTGCTGTTGTAGCAACATTATACCGGCCTTTTTTCTGGGAGTCGAAAAAACTATCTACACTTTTATCTTCTGCAGAAAGCCTTGCGGTAATGGTTTTTACTTTATTTGTTTTGTATAAAACGGGGCCGGTGAGATTCATAAGGGCAATATTAAAAGATCCGGTGATTTTGTATTGCCTTTTATTTGCTCTATTGTTTGCCTTGTTTGTTGGCGCAACAACAGCAAATTTTGGTACCCTGGTCCGTTATAAAATTCCTTGTATCCCTTTTTATATTATTGCCATGTTTCTGATACTTGACAGAAATACAAAAATGAAAAACAGCCCCGTTGTTGACGGGGCCGTGTGATTTCAAAGGGGGTTATTAGTTGTAAACGTTTTATGCGTTTGCGGCTCTTCCTGTTCTGGCAGATGAAAAAGGAGCCAGTATATTTAACCATGTAGTTTTTAAATAGCTGTTAATTGAGCCTGCTAAAGAAAAAGTTTCATTGGTTTTTAATTTTGATAAGATAAGCGGAGGAGTGGCTTCAAAATTATTATTGAATGCATCGGCTGCGGGCCACATGATAAAACTCAGTTTTTTCATTTTATCAGTTTTTTGATACAGCAGTACAATACCTGCAAATGCTACTAAAAAACAACAGTAGTGCAGCAGGGCCAGCAACTTGTTATTAAATTTAACCTGGTGAATATGAAAGCGGTTACGGATGTAGAAATACATTTTCCAGCCTGAAGTATAGTCCCAGTCTTTTTTAATTGAGAATGCAGTTGAAGGATGATAATGAATACTATTAGCAATTGTGCGTACAGGAATCTCACTGCGCCTGATAATGCGGTAGTAATATTCAGTTTCGTCGCCCCACAAAAAGTATTTTGGTTTTGGAACACCGGCTCTTTCAATTATTCTGCGATGCAGCATGGTGCCGTTAAATGGATGACCAATACCTTCAATAATGTTACAGTCAACTTCATCCAGTGTTTTATAGTGCTGGGTTTTCCAAACGAATGTTTTTTTATCTTCTTTATCAATTACTGCACAATTCAATAAACGTAAACAACCATCATCAGCGTCCAGTAAATTTTCCAATGCATCTTCTTTAGGATAGCCATCATCATCCATGCACCATATCCATGAATAGCCTTTTTCATAAGCCCAGGTAATTCCGGTACTGAAACCGCCGCTTGAACCTACATTTTTCTGATTAACGAAAAATATATCAGTTTGCTGTGTTAACCAGTCTTCTGTACCATCTGTACTGCCATTATTTACAATGAGAATAGCATCTAAAGGGCGGGATTGTTTGCGTAAGGCAGCAATGCATTCGGTAAGCAGTGCCTGACGGTTGTACGTTACAACCACAGCAATTACCTTTTCCATAGGAATGTTTGGTTTTAAATTAGAATATATTGGACCAAACTATAACGCTGTGTTAATTAGCTTATTGTCTTATCTGTAAGATTTTTGATTTAGCCTTCTTTATTAGGGAAAATGGGGGGGATTTCAGCTTTATTGGTGGCATTAATAAAGGATTTGGAAAAATCGAGTGCCTCGCCAATTACATTGTGCATATCCATGTACCTGTATGTAGCCAGGCGGCCAAGGAAAGAAACCTGCTGCAGCTTTTCGGCATCTTTGCGGTATTGTAAAAACAGGTTTTTATCCTGCTCCAGCCGCTTTGGATAATAAGGAATATCGGATGGTTCAGTTTCCTTACTGAACTCTTTAAAGTAAATGGTTTTATCGTGCTGTTCCCAATTGGTAAAATGTTTGTGTTCTGTAATGCGTGTATAAGGTACATTTTCATCACAGTAGTTCATTTGTGTGGTTCCCTGAAAATCGCCATCGGCATAATGTGTTTCAAAAGTTACTGTGCGGTAGCCCAGGCGGCCATACTTAAAATTAAACCAGGCATCAATGGGGCCAGTAAAAAAAACATGATCATAACCACTGAGGTTCATGCCCGGCTCAAATTTTTTATTGAGTGTAACCTTTATATTGTCATGCTCAATTAGTTTTTCAATGATGCTGGTATATCCATCAACAGGAATGCCTGTAAAAATATTGTTGTGATAATTATCATCATAATTAAAACGAACAGGTATTCTTTTTAATATAGATGCCGGCAATTCTGTTGGTTCGCAACCCCATTGCTTTTTTGTATAGCCATAAAAAAAAGCATAGTACAGCTCTTTACCAATAAAACGCAGCGCCTGCTCTTCAAAATTCTGCGGATCGGTAATGGAAGTATCTGCAAGTGTTTCTAAAAATACCTTTGCCTCAGCAGGTGTAAATGATTTACCAAACAATTGATTGATGGTATGCAGATTAACCGGCAAAGAATAGACTTTCCCATTACTCATGGCTTTTACCCGGTGTACGTAGGGCCTGAACTCTCCAATACTGTTCACAAAATCCCATATCTCTTTCTTATCTGTATTAAAAATGTGCGGACCGTATTTGTGTACCATAATGCCAGTTTCGGCATCCCTTTCGGTGTGGCAGTTACCACCAATATGATCACGCTCATCCCAGATATCAATTGTACAATCAGTATTTTTTACCAGTTGATGGGCCAGAACTGTTCCGGAAAAACCAGCGCCTATTATCAGATACTTTTTATTCATGAGCGTTAATAAGGAAATACTTAAATGATTACAATTTAGTTCAAAATGATTAATGCTGCAATAAACTGTCGTAAATGCTTTTATATTTTTTTATTGCAGTTGACAGATCATAAAATTTTACAGCGCCATCACGGATGCTTACTGGATCAAAGACATTTCCGGAAGTAATCTTTTCAACGGCTTCTGCATATTCCGCTTCGCTAAAATCTTTAATGACTATACCAGAATTGTTTTGCTGTATTATTTCCTCTACATCGCCTATTTCTCTGTTTGTTATAACAGGAATTCCCATTGCCATAATTTCGCCATGCTTTGTAGGAGATTGGGACTTCCTGGAAAAGCAAGGCCTGATGAAGAAAACAGAAAAGTTGGCAACAGAAAGATATAAGGGCACTTCTTTACGTGAAGCTTTTACTACAATAAGTTTTTCTAATGAAATATTGAACCTTGTTGCCGCATCGGCAATTTCGTTATGCCGGCTTGGCGATATGAATAAAAACTTTACGTTGGGTATCTTATCTTCAGCTATTTTACAAAAATGCATCATCTCGTCTGTAAGGTATAAGCCTCCAACAGAGCCAAGGTAAGCAATGACAGTATCGGTCTCCTTGATTCCAAATTTGGTTTTTACAGCTGTTCTCTGAGGTTCATTGATTGCATCAGGATTAAATAATTCAAGATCTGCGCTACAGGGAATTACCTGCAATGGTATTTCTTTTTTTAACTCCAGCAATTGCCGTATTACTTTTTCTGCGGCGAATGTGAGGCATATTATACCATCATTAACGGCATATTGTTCTGCTTCTTTACGTTTAAAATACCTGTACACTATCCTGTACAAGGGATTCTTTAAATCCCACATTTTTCCATCAACCCTGCTGTCTGCATAAAAGTCACGTACATCATTCAAAAATTTAATGCCGAATTTTTTTTTCATCCACAGGCCAATAAGTGCAGGCACTCCGGGCCTGGTATGCACCATATCCAGTTTATGTTGCCGATGTATTCTTTTTGCTTCTTTCTTTAATTTATAAACATCCAGCATCGTAGAGATTACAGGAGGGTTTTTGGTATAGGCCAGGGGAATCCATTCAATATCCGAATCTTTGATCAGGTTGTTGATTATTTCTTTATTCTGAATGAATGATTGTTCTTTTTCACAGGACAATAAGAATATCTTGTAACCGAATTTGCTGAGCCCAAGTAGATAGGGCAATACCTGGCTTTGTCCAAGCGGATCAGTCATGCCATCATACGAAATAAAGAGAATTTTTTTTTGATTACCCATCACAGTTTTTGATCCTTATTATTTTATTAAATACCTAAGATAATGTTTAATGAAAAATCTGAGTCTGTATGCAAACGAATGTAAGCCTATATAATGTTTTCTTACCGCTTCATGTTCAGTGAGCGGAATTGCAGTAACCGGCACTTCTGATTCTAATGCTTCATAATTTATCTGAAACCGGTCATCGGGTTCGCAGTTTGTTCCGCTGCCGTCGTGCCCGATATTGCTCACCAATGATTTTTTGGGATACAGGATCAATCCGTCATTCAAAAAAACCACCGAATGCCAGATGGTATTCCAACTGTTCATATTTGATTTTATGATTGCATGCAGACCCCAGAAAAATTCAAAGGTCCCATCCATATTCAGCTTGTTGATATTTCCATTTCGCTTAACGGCTTCTCTCACAGCGGCGGCATCGGGCGTAAATTTATCCCAAGCCCGTTTCCAGGTACCCCAACCCCAGGTAGTAGTATGATAAAAGAAATAAGTTGACTCTTTTACATCCGCAGCCGCAAGATCGGGTCTTGCAAAAGCACTGATATGCATTACTCTGCTGTTGTTCTCATAAAAATCAAGTGCATCATTCATATAAGTTAAAAAACCGGGCGATACCAGGTTATCATCCTCCATAACAATTACTTTCCCAAACTCATTCACCATTTTTGTTACACCATCGATGGTGGATTTAACCAATCCTTTATTCACTTCTGCTTCAATTATGGTTATTTCTTTACACCATTTTTTTTCACGTACTGCTTTTTTCACCGCTTCGTTTGCCGCCAGTGTTTCTTCAGATGCACCAGGCTTGGGACCATCCACATATATCCAGAGAGACGATTCATCTGCATATTTGTTCCGGCTCAGCGATTCCAGCACCTGCCTGGTATGATCAGGTCTGTTGTAGGCAAAAAAGACTATAGGAGCCAATGAACGCATATCTTAAATTTATACAGTTGCCGGTTTACTCAGCGTTTTTTTAATAACATCTTTTGAAAAATAAATTACCAGGCCCGAAAAAATAACCGTGTTTATCAAACTTGATAAAGCATCTCCCCAGATAAGAAAATGTTTAACCATAAAAATATTGATTGCTATTGAGCAAACAATAGAGATCAAGGCAACTTTCAGTATTTTTCTTTTTTCTTTATGATATAACAGGAAAAGAAACACAAAATAATTCAATGCCCAGATAAATGTCTGCAATGCCACTACAAAGAAATATTTCATTCCCGGCAGGTAAATTTTGTTGATGAGGTAGTAATAGGCAAATACAGCAACGCCAATACAAAGGACCGATAAGAACGTAAGCATTTTAATGTAATTAAAAAAGATACGCTTTGCAGATGCAAATGTTGCTTCTCCGCTGCTGATGGATTTATATAATTGTGGTTGAACATACAACAATATGCTTTGCGCCATGGTACCCACCATGGTGCCTAAAATACAGGCAATGGCATAAATTCCCAATTCATGTTTATCTACATTAAAGATGGCAAGAAAGAGTTTATTGGTAGCGCCAAGCATAAAAACACAAAGCTGAAAAACAAAAATGGGCACACCGAATTTAAGTTCATCCCATACCTGGTGTTTTTGAAAAGAAAACTTAAAATATCCATTACGCATATAATACCAGATACCCAGTAAGTTAATGCTGATAAGGGATACAGCGATTCCCCATATTCGGCCAACCCATCCGGTAAAAAAGAAAACCACCAATACAACAGACAGGGAATATTCTATCAGCGATTTGGAAACACCCATCAGTGCATACCGGTTCACCTCGTTACGGTTGCGGACCAATGCAAACAGCTGGTCGCTGCAGAAAACTAAAAAAGATAAAACCGGAATGATAAAGATGAAAGAAGGGGGCAGTTCAAATTTTTCCCAAAGCGCTTCTTTAAAAATATACAGCCCCGTCATTGCCAGCAGCGTCATGATAACTGCTATGATGAAATTACTGGTAAATGATACAGCAAAATCATCATGTTCTTTTTTAAAGAAATCGGCTGTTGCGGACTGGATCATACCTAATGTAATAAAAGGTGCAATCAGTATCATATTACTGGTAAACAAACTCAGTACGCCATTATCGGCCGGGGTAAGATATTTTGGGTTGGTAAATAAAGGGATAAGCAAAAAAGATACACCCTTGGAAAAAAAGTTGGTGAATACATATTTGCCTACAGATTTGTAGACAGGGTTATTAACCAGAATTTTTAACTTATCAGCAATAGACATTTTACCCTGTAGTGTTAGTTTTGAAAGCAAAGGTAACAGGTGATGAAGAGGATTTAATTATTATTCATCCACTTATCGTACCAAAGCTGAAACATCAATAAACTCCATACTTTTTCAGCCATTCCTATTTTTTCAACGTAGAACTGTTGTTTCATGCGTCGTATGGCATCAACGTTGAAAATACCCTGTTTGATGATATACTCATCCTCAAAATACATATCCACTAATGGCTTGAGGTCTTTTTGCAGCCAGTTAAAAACCGGCACACCAAACCCTTTTTTCGGCCTGTCCATCATGGCTTTCGGAATATGTTTATGTACAATTTCTTTAAGTATGAATTTTTTACTGCCGTTATGATATTTAAAATCCATAGGCAGTTGTGCAGCCCATTCAATTATCCGCTGATCTAAAAATGGTTCACGTCCTTCAAGGCTTACACTCATCCCTGCCCGGTCAACTTTTTGTAAAATATCATCATTCAGATAAGTCTGATAATCCATGGCCATGATGAAAGCCAGATCGGAGAAATATTCAGGCTTCAATTCCTTACTGCCAAATGCTGAGGGTAATTTTTTTATAGATGTTGTAAACATACCGTCAACATCATAATCTTTTACCTGCTGCATCAGGCTTTTTACCATATTCAGTGGCGACGGATCCTTTAAAAGAGAGATTACTTTTTTGTACTTTTCTTCAAAAACATACCTTTTATTAAATCCCGGGATTTTTGAAGGAGATATGGTTCCCATAAGTGATGCTGCAATATTCCGGATTGGTGCCGGAATATTGTTAAACCTTTTGCTGTACTTTACTATAAAGTCATAACTGTTGTATCCGGCAAATATTTCATCCCCGGCATCGGCAGATAATGCTACTGTCACTTTTTCCCTGGCTATCCTGCTCACAAGCGTTGTGGGTACAGCACTGGGATCGGCAAATGGTTCATCATAATAAAAAGACAATTCCGGAATAATTTCCAGCGCCTCTTTTTCAGTACAGTAATACTCGGTATGATCAGTACCTAAATACGCTGCAATCTCTTTGGCAAAAGGTGCTTCATTCAATTCAGTATCGGCAAAGCCGATTGTAAAGGTTTTAATTTTTTCCGTATTATCTTTTTGAAGCAATGCTGTAACACAGGTACTGTCGTAACCTCCGCTTAAAAAAACGCCTACCGGCACATCACTTACCATACGGTATTGAAAAGCGCTGCTGAGTATCTTTTCTGTTTCTGTAACAGCTTCGGGGAGATCAATTTTTAAGGTAGGTTTATTGTATGCATCATACACATTCCAGTACTGCTGTGTACTGATGGTTCTGTTGCTGAGGGGCATCTCTAAAAAATGCCCGGGCTTTAATTTATGTGCATCATTAAAAATACAATTGGGGGTTGGCACATAGCCATGTTGCATAAAAGCAGCAACCGCATCAATATTTATTGTTTTTACAAATGACGGATGATTGACAATGGCTTTCAGTTCTGATGCGAATAAAAACAATCCATTTTTCCAATAATAAAAAAAAGGTTTTGTGCCGGCACGGTCGCGGCAGGCAAATAATTTTTGGCTGGCTTCGTCGTAAATAGCAAAAGCAAACATGCCGATAAACTTTTGTAAACATGCACTGCCCCATTCTAAATAAGCATGTAAAATCACTTCTGTGTCGCTGTGGCTGTTAAACTGATGGCCTTTTTGTTCGAGCTGTACTTTTATTTCGGCATAGTTATAAATTTCGCCGTTGAATGTTATGTGCAGGTGCTGAAATGTCTTGGGCTGGGCACCACCTTCCGTTAAATCAATAATACTCAGGCGCCGGTGCCCCAGACCCACTGTGGCGGTTTCTGTATTAAACAAGGCATATCCTTCCCCATCAGGTCCACGGTGAGTCATGGTCCTGTTCATTTTCAACAAAATCTCTTTGTCAGTTTTTTTACTGAAATCTATAAATCCTGATATACCACACATAACGACAGGTTAAATTAATTGTTGGTTGTATTTGTAAACGAAGCTACAGCTTAGTTATTATTCATCCATTTGTCGTACCACATCTGAAACATCAGTAAGTACCATATCTTTTCGGCCCGTTCAATTTTGCCATGATAAAATGAATGTTTGATCTTTTGCATTTCATCATTATTAAAAATATTCTGGTTTTTAATGAACTGCTCATCAAAGTACATGTCTACAAACGGCTTCAGGTCATTTTGTAACCAGTTTGAAATGGGTATTCCAAAACCCATTTTCTTTCTGTCGAGCAATTTTTCCGGAATATATTTATGTACGATTTGTTTAAGAATGAATTTCTTATTCCCTTTGTTGTATTTATAATCAAGAGGCAATTGTGCGGCCCATTCAATAATCCGGTGATCTAAAAAAGGTTCCCTGCCTTCAAGGCTCACACTCATACCTGCACGGTCAACTTTTTGCATAATATCATCCAGTAAATAAGTCTGGTAATCCACAGCCATCATATAAGATAAAACGGAATAGTTGTCCGGTTCAAGTTCCTTACTGTCGAAGAAAGAAGGCATTTGCTTAATACTGTATTTAAAGAGCTCCGTTAATTCCTTCCCATTCATCTGTTGCGTTACACTCATTAAAATATTTTTTGCCGAAGGCTCTTTCAGGAGTGTTTTTACTTTTTCGTACCGGCTGTGAAAAAGGTATTTTTTATTGAAGACAGGAATTTTATCTGCAGGAATAATATTCATTAAAGCGGCAGTACTGCGGCGCATAAAGCCCGGAATGTTTTTTAAAGTACCGCCATATTTCAGCATATAATCATAGCGGTTGTAGCCTGCAAATATTTCATCCCCTGCATCGGCCGATAAAGCTACCGTTACCTTTTCTCTGGCAATGCGGCTTACCAGGGTTGTAGGGATGGCGCTACTGTCGGCAAAAGGTTCGTCGTAAAAAAATGGAAGTGTTGGTACAATATCAATCGCCTCTTTCTCTGTACAATAATACTCTGTGTGGTCTGTTCCCAGGTAAGCGGCTATCTCTTTGGCATAGGGCGCTTCATTTAATCCTGCATCAGGTACACCAATGGTAAATGTTTTAATTTTTTCGGTATTGTGCTTTTGCAAAATGGCCGTAACACAACTGCTGTCATATCCGCCACTTAAAAATACACCAACAGGCACATCGCTTACCATACGGTATTGAAAAGCACTGGTCAGTAATTTTTCAGTTTCTTCAATAGCATCTGGTAAACTGATGTTTAAAACAGGTTTGTTGTAAGCATCGTACACGTTCCAGTACTGCACAGTTTCATAACTGTGTTTTTTTATATCGAAGATCAAATAATGCCCGGGCTTTAATTTGTGAGCATCATTAAAAATGCAATGCGGTGTAGGCACATAGGCATATTGCAAAAAAGCAGCTACCGCATCTGTATTGATTTGTTTTTCAAAACCGGGATGCTGAAGAAGTGCTTTTAATTCGGAAGCAAAGAGGAACAGACCGTTTTTAAAATAATAGAATAATGGTTTTACTCCAGCCCTGTCTCTTACGGCAAATATTTTTTGTTCGGCTTCATCGTAAATTACAAAGGCAAACATGCCAATGAATTTTTGCAAAGCCTGCGGCCCCCATTCCTGATAAGCATGTAAAATAACTTCAGAGTCGCTGTGACTGTCGAACTGATGCCCTTTGGCTTCCAGTTCTTTTTTTATTTCGGCATAATTATAAATCTCGCCGTTAAAAGTTAAATGCAGGCTGCCAAAGGTTTTTGGCTGACTGCCACCTGCAGTTAAATCAATAATACTTAACCTGCGATGACCAAGTCCTATTGTGGCATCTGCAGTTTCATACATGCCATATCCTTCACCATCAGGGCCACGGTGAGCCATGATACGGTTCATTTTTTCCAATACCTCGATATTGGTTTTTTTATTAAAATCTATAAACCCCGATATACCACACATACAAAAAATTTAAGTGCAAAGGTAAGCCTGTGCTGCTAATTAAAATTGATCAGTGCATCATCATAAATCTTCCTCAATCCCGCAATATGCTGTTCTAACGTGAAATTATTGACTGCACGTAACCTTCCGGCTTCAGCCTTTTCATATAGAACAGATTTATCTGCCATGCTTAATGAAACGATCTGTGTTGCTGCATCCTGTACATCCGCTAAAGAAAAATACCAGGCTTTATCTTCACATTGTTCTTTAAATGATGCGATATCACTTAACAGCAAGGGCATCCGCATGGCCATGGCTTCCAGTATGCCCAAGGAAAAACCTTCGTAGGTTGAAGACATAACAAAAAGGTCGTACTGCGGAACAATCTGCTCAATATTTTTTACTTCACCCCTTAAATTCACTTTGGCGCCAGATGTATTTATCAACGCCTGCAATTCATCTCTTAAATCACCGACTCCGTAAATATCAAGCTCTATGTTTTTATCTTTTATTAATGCCATTGTATTAATTATATAAGGATAATTCTTTTGAATGCGTAATGCCCCTACAGCAATAAGTTTAAATGTGTTGGAATCTTTTGCAGCAGACACCTGTGCAATATTAAAGCGCTCCACATCAACAAACGTATACAATGCATAAGCCTTGTAGGGTTTTAAATTCAGAAATGAAAAGTATTCAACTAATGCACCTTTGGCTACTACAATGATGATACTTTTCCGGTACTTGTAAGTAAGCTTGTCTAAAAAACGGATATACCAGCGCTTGTATTCACCGGAGGTTGCAATAAAAGCATGGATGGTGGTTATTAAAGGAATTTTTTTTGGCAACGAAACCCTGGCAACAAAAGTGGGCCAGAATAAATGTGTATGTACCAGGTCAGGTTTTTCCTGCTTCATCAGCTTCCTGAACTTAATAAAAGCCAATGGCAAACCTGCCAGTGATTTTGTGTTTAAGCAGATCCATTTTTTACACTGCAGTTCTTCATCAAAATTATTTCCGGGAAAAAGGGTAACCACAACATGTTCATATTCGGGAAGTTCCTTGATTACCCTTACCAGCATGGTTTCGGCTCCTCCACGGATGAGGCTGGAAATGAAATGAACAATTTTTTTTGCCATACACTAAAGTAAATTCCTGGTGACTGCATATTGGAAAGTATGCTGATTTATTTTTTAATGCCTTTAACCACATAGGCAATACAATTATCGTAGAGTATTGTACCGCCCCAAACCTTTTCCATATCGTTGTCTTCAAACCATTTTTTTACCGTGCTTATTTTTTGCGGCTGATCGTACTGAGGGCTAAACATATCAAATGTATCCAGTATGCACCATTCCCTGAGTTCCTGTTTAGATAAGTCCTGCGGCACAGTGCCTCTAATGTCACAGATAGGAATAAAACGATTGACAAACCTGCCAATGCCGATCTTGTTAAAGAAAGTAGTAGTGGCAATCATCCAGTCAATATTCTTTTCAATTATATTCAACAGTTTTCCATTGCTCCATTTTTTTGTAATGGGCCTGAAGATATATTTAGCCTGCAGCTTTGTCCACCAGCCGTTAACGCAGTAAAAATCCACTATCACTTCGGAACCGGGCTTAGCCATGTTGAGTAAGGTTTCTACTGTTTTTTCAACATCGGGTGTATGTTGTATCACACCAAAACAAAACACTTTATCAAACTGTGCTTTTTCAAAAGGCATATCATACACACTGGCCTGGTATAAATGAAAACGTTCCTTATGATGGCCGTTATTTTTATAATTAGCCTCCACCGCATTGCTGTAATCAACGCTGAATAAATTAGCTTTGGTATGATCGAGCACTATCTGAGAGAAACGGCCGGCGCCACTGCCAACTTCCAGTATGTTTTTATTTTGCAGGTCTTCTTTATCCCAACCGGTTTCAGCAAAAAAACGGTTATAGCTTTGCTGCATATTTTTCTGGTCCCTGTCAATTTGAGTACTGGCAAACTTGTTCCACTGGTAGCCAAAATTCTGTGTGTAGTTATCTTCCTCCACAAGCCGGTAAGCGCCATTTTTTAAATGAAAAGTTACAGCTCCCTCTTCTGTTAAGCCTTCGGCGTTTTGTTGCAGTGGTTTTTTTGTAAATGGATTTTGTAAGGTTATCTGTTGATTCATGTATGTTGGATTATTTGTATTATTATCACCAGACCTGCGCACTTAGTTCGGGTAAATGTGCAGATCAATCATTTCGGTATTGGCCACTAAGGCTTCTTTTGAAAACGGTTTTTTATCAAGCGTTATCTTGTAATTACAACCAGCTATAAAATCATAAATGTCTTCCAGTTTATCGCCTTTGGCAGCAATAGGTTCGGGGTGAATGGCAACAATACAAACCGGTTTAAGGGTTTTAAAGGTAGCAGCAGCTCCTTGTAAAGTATCGAATTCGGCACCCTCCACATCAATCTTAATAAAATCAAGTTTATTGATATTTTTCTCTTTTACAAAATCATCAACACTTGTTACAGTCACATCAATCCCATGTAAAGAACTTTCATCCCGGTAGTTTACCAGGCTATTGGCGTTATCAGCCTTGTTGTCGGTTATAAAAAAAGTTATTTTGCCGTTTTCTTTTCCAACCGCTTTTTGAATGGGTTCTATAACCTGTTCTTCATGATTAATAACAATGGTTTTTTGCAACAATGCAAAGGTGTCTGGTGCAGGTTCAAAAGCATAAACCTTGCCCGTTTTGCCTGTAATCTGCGATGCCACTACACTGAACAGCCCGATATGGGCGCCAATATCAATGACAACAGCTCCCGGTTTACAGCTATTGCTCAAAAATTCAAAATTCTCCGATTCATAGTTTTTGGGGAAGTACTTGAAATACCTGGTTGGTAATCTTAAAGTATGGCCATTAACAGTTCGCTTTAACCCCTTGCCCATACTCAGGATATCGAGCAGTTTATAAATAAGTTCTTTCATTAAAATAGTAAGGTTGTGTTTTGGTCTATATTAAATCAATACTAAAAAGTACAGATCAAACGTATTTCTACTATGTAATATTGCCTTTCTGCTGTAATTCATCAGCTTTAAACCAGGCTATGAATTTACTGATCCCTTCGGCCAGCTTTGTTGTGGGTTTATAGTTAAACAAGGCCTCTGCTTTACTGATATCTGCAAAAGTAATATCAACATCACCCGGCTGCATGCCTTCATAAACAACATTTTTCTCTTTGCCCATGCTGCTGTAAATAGTGTCTACCAGTTCATCCAGCTTAACCGGGCTGTTATTGCCCAGGTTTACCGTGGTATAAACTCCGGTGTTTTGTAAACAATATTCCAGTGCATTATAAATGCCCGAAACCGTATCATCAATATAAGTATAGTCACGGGCTGTCTGCCCATCTCCAAATAAAGTGATGGGCTGGCCGTTCGCTATTTTTTTTACGAACTTATGGATTGCCAGATCGGGCCGTTGCCCGGGGCCATACACTGTAAAAAAACGGAGGTTGATGATGTCAATATTATATAAGTGATGAAAAGTATAATTCATCAGCTCGCCGGCCTTTTTGGTAAAGGCATAGGGAGAGATTGGGTTGTCAACATTATCTTCTTCGCTGAAAGGAATTTTTTTAGCATTGCCATATACCGAAGATGAGGAAGCAAAAACCAGTTTATTGATTGACCTGGCCTGCATGAACTCATGTACTTTTTGTGTACCAACGATATTTGCTTTCAGGTAAGCTGCCGGATCTTCAATGGAAGGCCTTACACCTGCTTTTGCTGCCAGGTGAATAACTGCCTGTATATTTTTTTCTTCCACTACATCAAATCCTGCAGTGATATCTGTTTCATAAAATCTGAAAGCCGTATTTGGTTTAAGTTTTACCAGGTTCGATTCTTTGATTGCACGGTCGTAAAAGGGGTCAAAATTATCTACCCCAACTACGGAAAATCCTTTATCAAGAAGTAAAGTACAAACATGACTTCCGATAAAACCTGCACAGCCTGTAACTAAGATTGTAACCATATAGTTGTAAAAATAATGATAATAAATTTATTATATACGGTGATAGTCTGTTGTAATTTTAACCAAGCACTTTTTTGTACACCTGGCTGTAGGTACGAACAGTTTTTTCGAGATCATAAAAATCTTTGGCCCCATTACGGATTTTATGAGCATTAAATTTCGTTTGCTCGTCAATTGCCTTATCAATTATGGTTTCCATTTCGGCTTTTGTAAAACCATCCAGTACAAAACCCGCTTCATATTTTTCGATTATCGTTTTAACATCGCCTACACCGCTATTGGCGATTACAGGAATGCCCAGCGCCATTATTTCGCCGTGCTTGGTTGGCGATGAGGCCAGTTTTGAATAACAGGCTTTTATAAAAAAAAGAGAATAAGTGCTGAAAGATAACAGTACCGGAACTTCATAACGGCGTGCAAATTTTACAATGATTTTTTCCGGGGGAATATTGAATTTTCTTGCAGCATCAACAATGTCTTTGTGATTGTTGTTTGAGATAAATAAAAATTTTGCTTCAGGCTTTTTCTGTAACAACAGGCCGCAAAACTGAAGCATTTCATCGGTTAAGTACCACCCACCAATAGATCCCACATAACTTATAATAAAATCGCCGTCGTTTATTCCAAGCTCTTTTTTAAACTGTTCTTTTAATGGAATATTAATTGCAGCCGGGTTAAACAGCTCCAGGTCTACGCTGCAGGGTACGATATCCACTTTTACAGGTTGTGGCACATTTGTCCATTTCAGTATTTCCTCTTTACCTCTGTATGTTAAGCAGGTATTATAATCAGCAACCTTTACGCACTCAGCCTGTATCTTTCTGAAGAAATTATAAATGATCCTGTATAACGGATTCTTTAAATTCCACATACCTCCATCCACCCGTTCTTCGGCCCAAAAACCACGTATATCGTTCATGAATTTAACACCCAGTTTTTTTTTCAGGTGCAGTGCAACCAGCAGCGGTATGCCGGGCCGGGTATGCACCATATCAAATTTATGTTCGGCATGTAATTGTATTGCCTTTTGCCTCATTCTGAAAAGATCATACACGGTTGATAATACCGGCGGGCTTTTATGATACGGTAACGAAATCCAGTTTATCGGTATCGCTTTTACCAGGTTTTCAATTTCAGTTTTATGAGCTTTATATTTTTCAGGTTTATCGCAGCTTAAAATAGTGAAGTGGTACCCTTCTTTGGTTAACTCCCTTAAATAAGGAATAACCTGGCTCTGGCCTAAGGGATCGGTCATCCCGTCGTGTGATATGAATAAAATTTTTTTTCCGTTCATTGATCAATAGTTAACGTTCCTGATAAAAATTTCAGGTAAGAAATAAACCCGCCAAAGGTAAGTGTACAAATGATACTAACCTTAAGCCCGTATAATGTAGAGATTATAAAATAAAAACGATTAATTTCACGGCAATTACAATATTGGTATTCAGTATAAATGAAAAATAACAACAACGATAAGGGCACATTTGTGATTTCACTGGATTTTGAACTGCTTTGGGGAGTGTGGGACGTAACGACAAAAGAAAAATACGGGAATCATATTAAAGGTGTACGGGAAGTTATTCCAAAACTGCTTGAGCTTTTTGCCGGGTATGATTTTAAAGTAACTTTTGCCACTGTTGGTTTTTTATTTGCCAGAAATAAAGAGGAGTTGTTATCCAGCCTTCCCCCAATTAAGCCTGCTTATGCTAATGCGCTCTATAATGTTTATGATAGGGAAGTAAAGACTATCGGCGATAATGAAACAGATGATCCTTTTCATTTTGGTTACAGCATGTTTGAGCTTATTAAAAACAGTCCGCATGAAATAGGAACCCATACTTTCAGTCATTATTATTGTCTTGAAGACGGGCAGGGTCCGGAAGAGTTTGACGCCGATATTAAAGCAGCGAAAAAAATTGCGGCAGCAAAGGGAATAGAATTCACCAGTATGGTTTTTCCACGCAACCAGATAAACATGGAATACCTGGCCGTTTTAAAAAATAACGGCGTACATGTTTACCGCGGAAATCCTACCTCATGGATATATAAACCCAGGAATTTTGCAGCAGAAGTACCATTTATAAGGCTTTGCCGGTTACTTGACACCTATTTCCCGATTTCGGGATATAATACACATGCAATCAAAAAAGAAGATGGGTTGCCTGTTAATATTCCTGCAAGTCATTTTTTAAAACCCTACAATAAAAACCTGGCCTGGTTTGAAAAATTAAAACTCTCAAGAATTAAGACCGAAATGACAAAAGCGGCTGAAAGGGGTGAGTTATTTCATTTGTGGTGGCATCCACATAATTTTGGAAATAACCTGACGCAAAATATAGCCAACCTTAAAGTGCTGCTTGACCATTATAAATATTTAGAGAACAGGTTTGGGTTTACAAACCTTACTATGGAGCAAGCTGCTTCTTTAGCAAAATAAAACAACCCGGTTTATTTTTTTGCAATAACAATCAGGTGGCCTGATGTGTTTTTAGAAATCCCGCTTGTGTAACGCTGCTTTTTATTAAATAGTTCGATAAATTTAGAATAGGATCTGCCGACAGCTCCCCCAAACTTATAAAAGATTCTCACACTGCCGGCAAATCTTCCAACGGTACTAACTTCAGAAAAGCCCATTTCTGTTAACAGCTTATGTTCTCTTCCGCTTGTTGTAAAGTTGCAAAAGTGATGCACTTTATTGGTTAACCTGCAATACACACTTTTTAGGTTATGGAAAAAATAATAAAAATCAGTGCAGTATAAATTAACCTGTGTTAGAAAAAAACGTCCGCCGGGTTTTAATACCCGCTGAAATTCTTTGTATGATTTTATATTCTCTTCCTTATCCAGGTATCTTAATACTTCAAAAGAAACGATCAGGTCAAAACTGTTGTCTTCAAACGGCAGGGCCGATGCTATGCTGTTTACTATTTCAATATCCGGAAAATTTTCTCTTGCCAGTTTCATCATTTCCGACGAAGGTTCAACTCCTGTAATCTCAAATCCCTGTTCTTTTATCCAATTGGTGAGGTGTGCAGTACCACAACCTACATCCAGAATTTTTGAACCTTTTGGCAATCCATCTAATATCTGCTGCAACTCTTCTACCACCAGGTTTCTTCCATATAAAAAAACCTGTGTTCGCTTATCATTTGCCTCTTTATTGTAGGCTAATTGAAAATGTTGTGCGTCAATATCATGACGCTTAATGGCCAGTTCGGTAATTTTTGCAGAATTCATTATTATATAAAGTTTAAATACAGCTTTTAAGTTTGGTTGGCTGTAAAAATTCAGCCGCGAAGTTATATGGTTTTACCGATAGTAATTTCTAATATTGTTTATAAATAAGAATTAACCAGGCTGCATTTAATAATGCAGCCTGCCTCAAATGCTGATTTGCACAGTTTTATCAATAGCTATACATTTGCAGATTATATATATCTGTATAATTATTCTTCAATAAAAAATATTTCTAATCGCTGGGTACTAAAACTCAGCTAATAAATGCCAGAAATGAATAAAAAATGTTTTTAGCCTGTTGTAAATTATGAATATAATTATTCTTGCACCATACCCTGCTGCTGTTTCTCCAAGTCAACGATTCAGGTTTGAGCATTATCTTCCCGATCTGAAGGCAAATGGTATTCAATATACTTTCAGCCCCTTTGTTGATTTAAAAACATGGCAGTTAATTTTTGATAAAGGCAGTTACTTCAATAAGATAACAGGTGTAATGAAAGGTTTCATCAACCGGTTTCTATTAATGTTTAAACTGTCTGGCTACGATTATGTTTTTATTCACCGGGAGGCAGCGCCCATAGGGCCGCCGTTTTTTGAATGGGTGATTGCAAAAATTTTGAAGAAAAAGATTATTTATGATTTTGACGATAATATCTGGATAAAAATGTCTTCTACGGCAAACCCCGCTGCAACACTTATTAAATGCAGGTGGAAAGTGAAATATATCTGCAGGTGGAGCCATATCACAACCGGCGGTAATGATTACCTGGTTTCTTATGCGGCCAAACACTGTAAAAAAGCAGTATTGCTGCCAACTGTTGTTGATACAGAAAAAATGCATAACCGTACAAAAGATCATCTGGAAGAACCGCTTACCATTGGCTGGACCGGAACCTCTTTTAATTTTATATACTTTTATAAAATAATCACTCCGATAAAAAACCTGCAATTCAAATACAGGTTTAAATTTTTAATTATTGCCGACAGAGACCCCGAGCTTCCTGAAATACAATATGATTTTATCAAGTGGAAGAAGGACTCTGAAATTGAAGATCTGTTGAGAATGCATATTGGCATCATGCCTTTGAATAATACTGAAATTGAATGGGGTAAATGCGCTTTTAAGGCAATACAGTATATGAGTTTGGGAATACCTGCAGTTGTAAGCCCGGTAGGGGCCAACCGTACAGTGGTTGATGATGGTATTAATGGTTATTGGGCAGATACCGAAGAAGAATTGTATGCTGGGCTGGAAAAATTAATTGTAAACACGCAGGAACGGATACAAATGGGTAAATTGGCTCAGCAAAAAATCAAGAACCAGTTCTCGGTTGCTGCAACCAGGAACATTTTTTTAGATTTGTTTAAACCGGATCATGTTTTATGATTGGACTTACCTTATATGATTATTTACTTTTCCCTTTATATTTTTTTATAGTTTACCGCATATTTAAAAAATTAAGGCTAAAGTATAAAAATGACAGAAAGCTTTACCTGTATTTTACCTGGGGGTTCAGGATAAAGATTGTCATTATCATTGTATATACATTGCTGTCCCATTATGTGATCAGGGGTGATGCAGTTGACCTTTATTATGGTGAAGGAAAACATTTTGCTCAGATCATTAAGGATAACCCGGCGAGAATTGACCTGCTTTTTACAAGAGGCGGTAAAACCACAGATAACCTGGCATCGGAAGAAGAGAAGGGATACCTGGCCATGGAGAGTAATTATATGGTTGTAAAAGTAGCCATAATCCTGTGCTTTCTAACTTTCTCCTGTTTCAGTATCGTAAACCTCATCATCGGGTTTATTGCCTTTTTGGCAAGCTGGCGGCTATACCTGTTTTTTTTGGAGCAGTACCCAAAGCTGCACAGGGAATTTGCCATTGCCTGTATGGGCATACCCACCGTATTATTCTGGAGTGCCGGAATAAGCAAGGACACCATTTGTGTAGCCCTGCTGGCTTTTCTTACCTATTCAATGTACAATCTTGTTGTAAAAAAAGAAAAACGGTTATTCAACAGCCTGGTGGTTATTATCGCTGTGTATATGATCTATCAAATAAAAGCCTACATCGCAGTAAGTTACTTTCCCTTTTTTATTTTCTTTTTAATTTTATATAAGATCAAAGAAACCAAAACCCCCATCATGCGTTTTGTGTTAAAATTCTCCTTACCTCTTTTTCTAGCCAGTCTGATCATTTTTTTAACGTATTACGGAGAAGATCTTATGAAAGATTTTTCATCAGAAAAGGTTTTAGAGAATATCAGTTCGCAACAAAAAGAATTTACTTTACAGGCCCAACGGACCGAAGGAGAAACGGCGTTCTTTAGTCTTGGCGAATTTGACGGAACTCCTATAGGGCTGATGAAAATGGCACCTAAGGCTGTAATTGCCACATTTTTCAGACCTTTTATTTGGGAGAGTCACAATCTGATTATGCTGCTATCTTCGCTGGAAGCAATTGTTATGCTTCTTTTTACACTCGGGTTATTTATAAGGCCCAAAGGATTTGTATTGTTCTTTTCCACTTATTTTACCAACAGCCTTGTTTTTTACTGCATAACTTTTTCACTTTTGTTTGCATTATTTGTTGGCATAAGTTCATTTAATTTCGGAAGCCTGGTGAGGTACAAAATTCCGTGTATTCCTTTTTTTGTATGTGGATTATTGGTCATTAAGTCGAGAATGACATCCGAACAAAAAAACAACAATGTTGCACCAGTTTAATTACTGTAATGCTCTTACTTAAAATGCAGCTGCTGATTATTAAGGTGTCTAAAAACCGGTTAGGCTTTACCTGTCGGATTTTTTGCTAAACATGGTGAAGGCACCAGCCCATGGTAATGGATAAACCCGCTGGCTTAATACAACAACCAAAAAAGTAAATACCGCCATACTGAATATTGAACAATATGCCGTTGCTGAAATACCATAGTTAGAAAACAGCAGAAAGTTAACAACGAAACTTACTATAACATTTATTACGGATAGATAAATAAAATATTTGTTCTTCTGAAAGTAAAACAAGGTTGCAGAAAAAATAACATAAACAGCCTGGATACAAAAGTAAAACGGGATGACCGTTAAATATTTCCAGGAACTAAAATAACTGACAGAAAAGAACTGTAGAATGGTTTTTGAAAAAAAAGAAATACATGTGCCTGCCAGTAAAATAAATAAAATGTACAGGAAATGAACCTGCAGTATTTTATTTCTGGAATGTGCAGTATCATCCTTGAATAGCCTGTACAAATGCGGTGACCATGCTGTAATGAATGCAGTATTGAGTATGCCCAACGGCGCCGCCAGTGTAAATGCAAAACTATATAATCCAAGTTCATGCTTATTGCCATAAGCATCTAAAAAATACCTGTTTAACGATTCAATAAACAATAAACCAAAAGCATGAGGTAATAATGGCAAGCCATATGCCAGCGCATTCTTTATAAAAACCCGGTTAAAACTAAACGATAACTTCTTTCTTAAATACCATAATATTAAACCCAATACCAAAAGACTGCTTAACAGTATTGCATGCACCCTGTATTCATACCTTGCTTCAAAAACCGACAGGAAAATAAAGGTTATACTCAAATTAAGGATTACAAAAAAGATGGCTACAAAGGCATACTTTTTAATATTTAAGATGGCCTGGTTATAAGCCAGATAATTCAGCCTTATGGCTTCCAGTAAAGAAATTACCAGCAGCGACATTAATATGGACAGGAACGACAGCTTTATGATAAGCCCCACAATCAGTGTAACCAATGCAACAATAATAAAAGCAGAAAAATTAATAGCCATACTGTTGTAAAAATAATTCAGCTCGTCTTTTTCTTTGCTGTAGTGCAGCAATATTGAACCATTGGTATAGCAAATTATAAGCGGATAAATATATGCCTGAATGGTAAGAATGTAAGCTAACTTCCCTAATTCCTCCGGGGGTAAATAAATTGTTAAAGCAAGCGTGATCAGATAATTAATACCCCTTTCCACAAAAGAAATGACTGTAAATAAAAATATGCTTTTTAGTATCTGCTTAGACATGTATTGTTTAGGTATTTGTTTCGGCCTTTTGGCTGAATTCCCGTGGCGAATGGCAAAGTTTAATAAAATTGTACTGAGTGCTCATTACATGTATAAATTCAAAAAATAATTAAACATATTTAAATTCCGGCATCAACCCAGCAATATCTCTTTCAGCCGCTGCACCGCATTGCCATCAGTTGCAAATAAAAATTTTGTTTTCAAACCCTCATCAATATTACGAAAACTACCAAAGTTAATATCAGATACTTCAAATGTATAAAAGTCGAGAAGAGGGGTAATATTATTGCTTACTAACGAAGGTTCAAATATATCGTCGTATTTTATTTGTATGGTTGGTTTGGTAAATGCAATGGGCATGGTAAGGGTGGAATAAAATCCAAAACAGCCTGTAGCATTTACAATTAGTTTGGCCAGCTCTGCCATATTTACATTTCTAAAAAAACTGATCGTATCGTCATTTACAAGGCCGGGGGTTTCATAGTTCCATGGATGTAACTTTATATACAATTTGGCATCATTAAGCCTGCAATATTCAGCAAGGGCCTGGTAGCATCTTTGTATCTGCTCCCGGGATATGGGTTTATGATAATCAACAAAACTGGTATCAATCATTAAATAATACTTCTTCATACCGGCATCGGGCTTTAAAAGACTGATCTCTTTAAAAATATTATCAAAACTGGGTATGCCGATAAACTTTAACCGGGAATCATCGAAGTTGTATAATTTTTTATAGTGGATGCTGCTGATCTCGGAAAAGCATATATAATAATTTGGCTTTACCCATTTATACCTGTTTTTGCTGATAGCCTCCTCAGCAAATTTCGAATAGAATAAAATAAACAGGTTTATATACTGAAAAAGGATCCTGGTATTTTTTAGTCTTATGGCTAAAAAATAAAAACGGGCAGTATTAAAATATATTTTTAAACGCTGCCTGGAAAACAGAGATTCTCTTTTAACTTTTATAAAAAGAGAATCAAAATTTTCGGTAACAAACCCATGCTGCAAACCATAATAAGGGATATTTTTTTCCCTTGCTGCCACAATAAGTGAGATAGCCAGCAGGTTCTCGGTAGCCCCCACAATAAAATCGGGCTTATGCTTTTTAAGCATTTCATAAGGAGTCTTGTAATCAAACCAGTAAATAATCTCAAATGGAGATAACTGTATTTGCCTTTCTTCTCTTGTTCTGAAAAAAACGTGAACAAACTCTATATCATCACTCATGGTAATAAAGGGCTGTAAAAGCTCCAGCCTTTTGTCCATTTCAAACCAGAACAGTATCGCTTTTTTTTTCATAGGCCGGATAGGGGTTGCCCTTTTGTATAATTCTTAGTGGCATATTTTGTTAGCATGGCTTCGTAATATCTTGGGTGCATACCATCGCCGGGGCGTATCACCCTGATATTTTCGGTGGTGAATTTTTCACCTTCTGCAATATCTTTCACCACATATATAGATCGTTTAAACAGCAGGCTTTTCTGTTCGCTTTTCTGTACACCGTACTGCACAACACCCAACGATTGCCAGGCTCTTTCAGTTTCTGTTACAAGCGCTTTTAATTCTTCGGGCTCCAGCGAAAAAGCACTGTCCACACCACCCTCGGCACGGCTGAGGCAAAAATGTTTTTCTATAACTGATGCACCCAATGTTACTGCCGCAATGGGCACACCTATTCCCATAGTATGGTCACTCAATCCAATTTCGCAATTGAATAATGCCCTTAAATGCGGAATGGTTAACAGGTTCGAATTTTCGGGACTTGCCGGATAATTGCTGGTGCATTTCAGTAACACCAGGTCTTTGCACCCGTTATTTTTCAGTACATCTACAGATTCTGCCAGGTCGGATAAGCTGCAGGCTCCGGTTGACATGATCACCGGCTTACCGGTTCCGGCAACTTTTTTAAGTAAGGGGTGATGGGTATTTTCAAAAGATGCAATTTTATGTGCTGGGGCATCCAGTTTTTCTAAAAAGTCAACGGCTGTATCATCAAAGGGTGTGCTGAAGCAGATAATACCATTGTCTTTGGCGCATTTAAATAACTGTTCGTGCCATTCCCATGGTGTGTGTGCTTCCTGGTATAATTCATACAGGTTCCTGTTTTTCCATAATGAAGTTTCATCCTTTATATCAAATAATCCTCCCCGCTGATCTATTGTAATAGTATCAGCAGTATAGGTTTGCAGTTTTATTGCATGTGCACCACTCTGTGCTGCCACTTCAATAATTTTAATTGCCCTCTCAACAGATTGGTTATGATTACCACTCATTTCAGCAATAACAAATGGTTTGTAACCGGTACCAATTTTAAAATCAGCTATTTTCATCTGCTTTTAGTTTTATGTATAATACACTTTCTTTTCCTTCAATTACCAGTTTTTCAGCAAATACAAAACCGGCTTTTACAAATGCTTTAATGGAGCCTGCGTTATCTTCTTTAATGTATGCGTTAATTGTTTTACCGGGGTACAGTTTTAAAAAATGATCAGATGACATTTGCAAAATTTCTGCTGCCAGTCCTTTCCCTCTGAATTCTTTTGCCAGGGAAATTCCAATAACATACACTTCTACATTCTCTTTTTGAAACCTTGTTTGCCCTACCGGAAATTTATCTTCGTTTTCAAAGACAAGCATAAGGCAATCGTTATCGCTTGTTTTTTTGTTAAACCATTCCTGGTGCTGATCCATGTTGATCTTATCTGTTTGATAAGACTGTTTTCTTACCTCTTCATCATTAGCCCATTCAAAGTAAAGCAACATATCTGCTTCAGTAGCTTTGCGGTATGTCAGCATCAGTTATTTATTTTTGAATGAATTACTACATCGATATACCTGTCATCAAAAAAGCAATGTTCTTTAAGCCTGGCTTCTTTTGTAAACCCTGCTTTTTCAACAGCGGTATATAAATGTGGCCGCAGGTCGAAAGCATAGGTAAATATCTTATGGAGCTGCAGGTCTTTAAAAGCCACTTGCTCAAGTAATGATAAATATGTTGTCCAGTGATGTTCAAAAAAATCTTTTTCCAGTTCAGTATTGATAATGAATGAAATTTCAGCGTAGCGGTCGGTCCAGTTAATATGTACCAACCCGCCATAACCGATACAAATATCATCCTGCAAATAAGAAAATAAAATCTGGTTTGGTTGCTCCTGGCTGAACAAGCTTGCAACAACAGTGTTGAAATATTTTTCCTGATCTTCAACAGTAAGTAAATTTTGCTGACGCAGATGATAGATCTGTTCATTGCGCCATTTCATAATATCCAGGCTGTCCTGGCCACGCAATGGTACCAATGCATATCTGCCTGTTTTAAATTCCTGCTGTTTAAGACATTTGTATTTCAATGTCATACTTTTTTTTGTTCAATCAATTTATTTATTTCTGCCAGTTCAGGATTATTCTTTAATACCTGTACAATAGTATCGCAATCCATTTTGTCTGCAGCGTGCTTTTCAATTAACCTGGTCAGCAGATCAAGGTCTTCAGCAGTATCCAGCGTGATGCGATAATTACTGTTGGCTTCGCTGCACAAATCAGTTTTAACCGTCACATTGCCCGACTTGTTCTTCCATAAATATGGTGTTACATGCTCTTTATCACTTTCATCCGTTGCATTATTGAATGCATCTTCCAAAAGCTCAAAAGAAAATATCTCGTAATCCATCCCACGGGGATAAGAGCGTTCAATAGTATTTGAGTAGTAAATGGTATGGCTCTCATTTTTTTTATAGGCCGCTAATCCGTTTTGTATAAGTGTTGCATCAATAAGGGGGCAATCAGACGTAACCCTGATGACTGTACTGACTCCATATTTTTTAGCGCATTCATAATACCTTTTCAATACATTGTTCTCATCACCGCAATAACAGGGAATGTTTTCTTTTTTACAAAAATCCACAATTGGTTTTTCTGAACCATTATTGGTTGTTGCAACGATTACCGGAAGGCCTGTTTTTTTCAGCCTGTTGATATGATGTTGCAGAAAAGAAATTCCACTTGCCTCTAAAAATATCTTATTAGGGAGCCTGCTGCTGTTTACCCGTGCCTGTGTAATAATTGCAACCATGAAATATAATCAGTTTAAAAAAGGAAAATGAACATGTGCTTTTAAACACTTGCCAGTTTCTCCTTCTTATAAATTTTTCTGTAAGCTGTATAAATAAAGTCAAGCATTTTTTCGCTGTTGGGATAATCAAAGTAATATTTACCCGGAGTTTTCAATATCTCCTCAAATTCTTCAATGGATATGGCAAGTTTTTTTGCGATATACTTTTTATCCAGTTCAATCTGCTCAGGGTTGTAAGGTTTTGCCTTTAGTTGCTCCAATGCTGCTTCTCTTGTAATATCACCAACGCAGATCTGCGAGGATAATGTTGCCCTGCGATAGTCAATGCCGAATTTTTCATATAAATAACAGGCCTGTATAAAGCTTGTGTATTTCGATTCGTAGTGTTTGCCTCCGTAATATTTCCAGCCCAGTTCGTTTTTCATCAGCTCCATGGCCTGGTCCTTATCGTATGGCACATACTGCAGTATGTACACCATCTTTATTTTCCTGATGAGTTTATAATACATTTCTTTTAAGAAAGGAAAAGCCGGAAATTTTTTCAGCTTAACTTTTCCAAATTTGTTATGAATTGCATTGAGGTAGGTAAGGTCCTTACTGTTGTAATGCCAACATTTAGGTAGTATGCCTTCGTTAACCATATTACCACCACTGATGATATACTTTACGCCGTGTTTTGCTGCTACTATATGTAATACTCCGGCAATTCCAACATCGGTTGGTGTTTCAGCTTCCGGTACCGATGCTCTTAAAAAAGAAAGTTGGAGATCCTTAAATTCCTCCCAATCCAGCACATAACTTTCATAATCCACATCCAGTTTGCGGGTTATGTTTTTAATATTCAGATTAGCTTCTTCGGCATTCCAGCCATTATCCATATGAACACCTAAAACCCTTAGTCCTTTTTGTTTGCACAGGTAAGCAACATAACTGCTGTCAACACCTCCGCTGATGCCTGCTATACAATCGTACTCCCTTCCTTTTCCATCTGCTTTCATCTTATTTACAATCTGCTCAAGTTCTTTTTCAGCTTTTTCGCCCTGGAAAATATATTTTTTCCTGATGGTAAGAAATTCAATACAGTGATTACAATGACCATTTTCATCAAATTTAATCTGCGGATCTGTTGTATCCATTACACAACGTGTACATTGCTGGTATTTAATTACATCCATTTGTTCAATTAATTTTTAAAATTGCAATTCATTTTTTTCGGGATAATTGATAAGTACACCCCGTTTAGCACTCTGATAAACAAATAAACTTCCGGCTGCCAGGCCATTAGCAAATCCCTCGGCATAGGCCTGTTTTAAATGTTCGAAATTACCGGCACCGCCCAAAGCAACCACCGGTATTTTTACATTCTCCGAAATGTTTTTTATCAACGCTGTATCATATCCGGACATGCTGCCGTCCTTGTCGATTGATTGAATAATGATTTCACCGGCGCCTTTCTCTTCCATCAGTCTGGCAAAATCAACCGGCGAATATTTTGTTGATTTTGTTCCGTTCAATGTCCAGGTCATGGTTTTACCAAACAGGTTCTTCTTAACATCTATGCAAACACAAATTGTTGAAGAGCCAAAAGTATCTGAAGCATTGTAAATGAATTCAGGGTTTTCGGCTGCGTATGCATTGATGATCACTTTTTCGGCTCCTGCATGTATGATGGTTTTGATATCATCTATCGTTCGTATGCCTCCGCCAACTGCAAATGGCATGCTTGCCTCTTCACCAACATTCTTTACAAAATCCAGTGAAACCAGTCTTTTTTTTCTGCTTGCTTCAATATCCAGGAACACCAGCTCATCTGCTTTAAAATCGTTGAATATCCGTACTGCATTGATGGGGTCGCCAATATAGTTATGGTTCTTAAACTTAACTGATTTTACCAGCACATTATCCTTTAACAATAAAACCGGAATAACTCTTGGACGAAACATTTTAGTCAGATTTTTTAAATCAGGTGAACTTAATACCGGTTAACAAAATTTTTTAACATTAACTCACCTGCAGTATGGCTTTTTTCGGGATGATACTGTACACCTACAATATTTTCCTTTTCAACTGCCGATACAAATGAATATTCATAATCAGTTTCATGCAGGGCATCTGCCTTATTATTAAGTTTCAGGTGGTAAGCATGTACAAAATAAAATTCTGATCTGTCAGGGATTTCCGTCATCAGTTTACTTTGCTTTTTATTTTCAACCTGGTTCCATCCTGTGTGCGGAATCTTATAAATAAGTGTGTTCTTCATACTGAAGTTTACCACTTCTGCATCAAACCAGCCTAAGCCGGTTGAGTCTCCCTCTTCACTATGTTTTGCCATTAATTGCATGCCCAGGCAAATTCCAAAAACCGGAATTTTTTTTTCAAGCACTGCTTCATTCAGCGCTTCAAATAATCCCAGCGAATGTAAATTGTTCATTGCTTTTTGAAAATGCCCAACGCCGGGTAAAATTATTTTGTCTGAGGCCAGTATGTCTTCAGGCTTTGAAGATATTCTTGCATTGGGCGTTAACCTGTCGATCTTTTTCTTTACAGAAAGCAGATTTCCCATACCGTAGTCTACGATAGTAATCACCTGCGATTTGTTAATAGCTGTATTCATTTTAGTATCGAACGTTTTTCAATAGCTGTGATGATCGTTTTGTGTTTTAGCAAACAAGCTACACTCATTTCTTTTTCTCCATCAGGAACCAGGTAATATCGTCCTGCGGAAAAACGGTATCACGTTTATAAGAAAATCCATAATCCAGCAATTTAAGGTCGCTGTATTTTTCAAGCATCTCTCCTGCAAAATCTCTTTTGAACAACCTGTCTTCATGCCCACGGTAACTGATTGCAACCGGAGAAGGATTATAATATTCACATACCAGGATATATTTGCCCGAAGCATTATAAAGCTTTTCATAAACTGTAGGCAGCATTTCGGGATTAATATGAATCAATACGCCTTTTATCAAAGTCAAATCAAATTGCTGGTCGGCAGGGTAATCAAATATTGACCCGTTGAAAACATTGGGTTCTCCAATCACTGCAGCTAATTGTTCAGCAGCTGTTTTATTGATTTCAATGGCACTGAGTGAAACAGCAGGATGTAATAATTTTATAGCTCTCATGTTCATGCCGATATTGGCACCAAATTCAATACAGGAAGATATCTTATCAGCGTTTCTCAGGGCATTGCTGAAAAAATTCAGGTTAGAGGCAAGGAGTTCCTTGCTGTCGTTCCTGCCTATATAATCAATTCCAAATTCACCTGCCCAAAATGTTTCCTGGGCTGTTTTAAATTCACTCATTTTTTATTTCGTTTTAATATAAAGGGCACTATAAGTTTTCTTACTAATCATTTTAAACCCGGGCTTCTGCTTTAGTCTGTACAGTATTATCTTTATTCTCTACAAAAAAATATTTTATCCGGTCAATTACAAATTCTTGCTCTTCCGCAGTCATCGTCGGGAACATTGGTAAACTCAAACACTGTTCGTAATAAGATTCCGAAAATGAATAATCTCCTTTTTTATGTCCCAGTTGCTGATAATATGGGTGCAGGTGAACAGGAATATAATGTACCTGGCAAAAAATATGTTGAGTTCTTAAGTAATCGTACAGCTCTTTTCTTTTTTCAGTTTTTATGATATACAAATGAAAGCCATGGCCTTTATCATAAACCGGTAACGTAATGGGTAAGCCGGCAAATGCAGCGGTATAAATATTTGCAATTTCGTGACGGCGTTGCAAACCTGCTGCGGCCCTGCCTAACTGTGATACGCCCAGCGCACAAAGTACATCGGGAATACGGTAGTTATACCCCAACGTCTGCATTTCCATATACCAGCCACCGTGGTTTTCCTTCATTAAAGCGGGATCCTTAGTAATACCATGCGTACGAAGCTGTAATAATTTTTTATAGAGTGTTTCATCATTGGTAGTAATCATTCCGCCTTCGCCGCAGGCAATATGTTTTACCGGATGAAAAGAAAAAATGGCCAGGTCGGCAAAAGTTCCGTTACCACAGTTTTGCTGCTTTCCCTTGCTGTCTTTAAAATAACCTCCAGGGGCATGGCATGCATCTTCAATTATCCATAAGCCATGTTCATCGGCCAGTTTTTTAAAAGCTTCCAGATCAACTGCATGTCCTGCAAAGTCAACCGGTATAATCCCTTTAAAAAAACCTTTGGGTTTGCTTTCAATAAGTTCCTTTACTTTATTAATGTCCAGTAAAAATGTAGCGGGATCAATGTCTGCAAAGTAGATATTGCCACCACAGTATTTAATACAGTTGGCAGATGCTGCAAATGTTATGGGTGTGGTGATTACATTGGTATTTTCATTTACATCCAGCACCAAAGCACATAAATGCAATGCGGCGGTACCATTGGCAACAGCCACGGCATATTTGCAGCCGATGTATGTTGCAAATGCATTTTCAAATTCATTGATGACAGGTCCCTGGGTCCAGTAATCACTTTTAAGAACCTTCACAACTGCATCTATATCTTCCTGAGATAAAGATTGTTTGCCGTATGGTATTGCTTTATTCATTTAGTGTTTTGTTAGGCCACAAAATTTATATCAATATGATCAACTATTAACTGGCGTAATTGTGCCGCATCAACCCATTCGGTATTCTGGCCAGAGCTATAGTTAAATCCTTCCTTTACTTTTACCGCATTAAAATGAGTGATGTATTTTTCAATATCCCAATGTGGTACCTGTGGTAATATCACATAACATTTACCGAGGTCGTAAGTAGTAAATGCATCCGAAGAGGTAATCATCTCTTCATGTACTTTTTCTCCGGGGCGTATGCCAATGATCTTATGTTCGCAGTTGGGGCCAATGGCCTTTGCTACTTCTGTAATTTTGTATGACGGTATTTTTGGAACAAACAATTCGCCACCCCATGCAGTCTCCAGTGCATTCATCACCATCTGCACACCATCCTCCAGCGAAATATTGAAACGTGTCATATTAGGATCGGTGATGGGAATTACACCTTCGCTGCGTTTTTTTAAAAAGAAAGGAATTACCGATCCGTTTGAGCCCATCACATTGCCATAACGAACTACAGAAAAAACAATATCCTTACCGCCTTTAATATTATTGGCTGCAATAAATAATTTATCGGATGCCAGTTTGGTGGCACCATATAAATTTATAGGTGCACAGGCTTTATCAGTAGAAAGGGCAACCACTTTTTTTACATCGGTTTCCAGGCATGCCCTGATCACATTCTCGGCCCCGCCAATATTTGTTTTTACACATTCATCAGGGTTATATTCTGCAATATGGACATGTTTCATAGCCGCAGCATGTATCACATAATCAATTCCCTCCATGGCCCTTTTCAAACGCACATAATCCCTAACATCACCAATAAAATACCTGATCGCCGGATATTTACTTTCCGGAAAATCGAAAGCCATATTGTATTGCTTCTGCTCATCCCTGGAATAGATAACAAGTCTTTTTACATTTGGCCATCTTTCAAATATGGTTTTGGTAAACTCTTTACCAAACGAGCCGGTGCCACCTGTTATTAATATACTTTTGCCGTTTAGGTCCAACATATTTTGCAAAGTTTAAATTTTAGTTTATTTCAGTTTTATTTACTCCAGATCAACAGCTTTTCATATCCTGTATCTGCATCATTTATGGCTTCATATTCTTCAGGTGTGTAAACAACATACCTGATCTTCCGTTTTATAACAAGCTCAGCTTTTTGAATCAATTCTGTCAGGTAATTTAAGTTTACAGTACCAACAAATTCCAGGTCAATGATGTGGTTATTAAGTCCTTTGGCAAATTCGCCACTCAGATAAACTTTTTCCACTTTCCCAAGTTGTGAGATCACATTTTCAATGATTGTATCAATACCAACGTATTTTCTCACAATGCTGTTAAGATCAAAAAAAAGCGGATGCTTTGTATTGGCTTTAAAGTACTTTTTGTTACCCTCTACATTACTGGTGATCATTCCTACTTTCTCAAGTTTGTTCAGTTCCAGCCGGATTGAATTTGTGCTTTCTCCAAATTCCTCTTCCAACCCACGTAAATAGGCTTTATTACTGCTGTTTAAAAAGAATTTAAGCAGGAGTTTAATACGTGTTTTAGAAGAAATAAGTGCTTCAATCATTAGAAGTGAGTAATAAAATTACTCAAAATTAGAATAAATTATAGATAAATGCAAGTTTCGCTGGCCTTAATCTCATGCCAAGCCTTAGTTTACCCGTTTCACTGTGTTGTTTTCCAAAACATAGCTTTGTTTACTTTCCGGGCAAACAGCCACACCACTTTCATTAAACTTCAACTTATATCCAAACTCACTCATCCAACCGGTTTGCCTGCCGGGGTTACCGGTTATTAATGCATAAGCAGGAACATCGTTGGTAACTACGGCTCCGGCTCCAATAAACGCATATTCATGTATTGTATTGCCGCATACAATGGTTGCATTGGCGCCAATGGTTGCTCCTTTTTTAATGAGCGTTTTTTTGAACTGATCTTTACGGTTTATGGCACTGCGGGGATTAATTACATTGGTTAAGACAGCACCCGGGCCAAGGAAAACATCATCTTCGCAAATGACACCTTCGTAAATGCTTACATTGTTTTGCACTTTTACATTATTACCCAATTGTACATTGGGAGATACAACTACGTTTTGCCCCAGGTTACAGTTGTTACCAATTATTGCCCCAGACATGATATGGGAGAAGTGCCAGATTTTTGTACCCTCGCCAATCTGGCAATTATCATCAACGACTGTTGTAGGATGTACAAAGTAATTCATGCAAGTAATTTTATTCTGCTATCTTTTTTAAATATTCGCCATAGCCGCTTTTCTCCAGTTCTTTAGCGAGGTTCAGTAAATCTGCTTTGTTAATAAAACCCATGCGCCAGGCAATCTCTTCAAGGCAACCTACTTTAAGGCCCTGTCTTTTTTCAATCACACGTACATATTCCGATGCATCATTCAGACTTTCAAAAGTACCCGTGTCCAGCCAGGCAAAGCCGCGGTCTAAAACTGCCACTTTTAATTTTTTTTGTTGCAGATAATAATCATTTACTGTTGTTATCTCATATTCACCTCTTGCACTAGGCTTTATATTTTTCGCAATTTCCACCACGCTGTTATCATAAAAATATAAACCGGGCACAGCATAATTACTTTTGGGGTTTGTTGGTTTTTCTTCGATACTAATGGCATTCCTGCCGGCATCAAACTCAACCACGCCATAACGCTCCGGATCGCTAACCGGGTATGCAAAAATTACCGCTCCGGCCGGGTCAACACTTTGCTGAAGCAGTTTACTGAATCCACTTCCGTAGAATATATTATCGCCCAGTACCAATGCAACGCTATCTGTACCAATAAATTTCTCACCAATTACAAATGCCTGAGCAAGCCCGTTTGGTACCTCCTGTTTGGCATATTCAATGGTGCATCCCCATTGGTTTCCATTGCCCAACAATCTTTTAAACTGTTCCTGGTCTTCGGGAGTTGTAATAACCAAAATCTCTTTTATACCAGCAAGCATTAATGTACTCAGGGGATAATAAATCATCGGCTTATCATAGATAGGCATTAGTTGCTTACTGATTCCTTTGGTAATTGGGTAAAGCCTGGTGCCGGAGCCTCCTGCCAGAATAATTCCTTTCATGTTGTTATCTTTTATGATACTGTTCGTTATAGTAATTTTGATAATTCCCGCTGGTAACATGTTTCAGCCATTCACTGTTACTCAGGTACCAATCTATTGTCTTGCTGATTCCTTCTTCAAATTGCAAAGACGGGGTCCAGCCTAATTCATTCTTTAATTTAGTTGCGTCAATAGCATAACGCAAATCATGCCCCGCACGGTCTGTTACATAAGTTATCAGTTTTTCAGAACTGCCTTTTTCCCTGCCAAGTTTTTCGTCCATCTGCCTGCACAATTCTTTTACCAGGCTAATATTTGTCCATTCATTGTGGCCACCGATATTATAGGTTTCTCCAATCTTGCCGGTATGAAATACCACATCAATGGCACGTACATGGTCCTCAACAAACAACCAGTCTCTGATATTTTCGCCTTTACCGTAAATAGGCAGCGGTTTATTATTAATGATATTATGAATGCAGAGCGGGATTAGTTTTTCAGGAAAATGAAACGGCCCGTAATTATTGCTGCAGTTGCTTATTTTCACCGGCATTTTATAGGTGTGGTAAAATGCACGTACAATATGATCCGAAGATGCTTTTGATGCAGAATAAGGGCTGCGTGGATCATAAGCTGTTTCTTCTGTAAAGAAACCTGTATCACCCAGTGAGCCATACACCTCATCAGTTGAAATGTGGTAGAATATTTTGTTTTCGAAATCACCGTTCCAGAATTCCTTAGCTGTCTGAAGTAATGCAGCGGTACCCAATACATTGGTATTAATAAATGCCAGCGGATCGGTAATAGATCTGTCCACATGGCTTTCGGCAGCACAATGTAGTACTGCAGTGAATTTGTGCTCTGCAAATAACCTGCGTAAAAGTTCAAGATCAGTGATATCTCCTTTTACAAACTGGTAATTGGGCTTATTTTCAATATCCCTTAAATTTTCGAGGTTACCGGCATAGGTAAGGTTATCAAGATTTACGATACGGTAATCAGGGTATTTACTTACAAATAACCGGGTTAAATGAGAGCCGATAAAACCTGCTCCTCCTGTTAATAAAATAGTATGCATATATAATAATTGCTTTTAGCGGGGCAAAAATAGTCAATAATTGTTTTATGGGAAATTACTATATGTTTAACCTGGAAGAAACTAACTGAAATTATTTTCAAAGAATTATCAGGTAAACTAAAAGAATAAAGCGGCGTTGAGGATTTGAGGCGGTTTGTTAACTGACTTCGTACAATTCCTCCCACCTGGTAGTATGCCTCAAACTGCGGTACTCCTGCCGCATTTTCCAATTCTTTTTTGTACCTGATGCGGCAAACTTTACCACATCATCCCTCATGCTGAAGTTTACATTGTCTATGGCATTCATTAAACTCCTTAAATTATTATGTGCCGGAGGTTCAAATAAATTATACTGTACCGATGTATCAGGCACGATATTGCCCAGCATTACACCAGCCTTTAAATATCTCGATCCTTTTTTGTATAATTTTTCTACGAGCGGAATAGCATGAGCTATTAGTTCATTGGTTAAAGATGTAGCAATAGGTAAGGTTGTATATAATCCTTTAGTTGCCGGACTGTAACTGTAATTATTGTTTGTGTAATCATTGGTTACCACAAACACATGAATAAGGCCTGCAGCTCCCGATTGTCTGCGTAATTTTTCAGCAGCCCTGGTGGTATAAGTTGCAATGGCTTCTTTAAGATCGGCTAATTCAAACACCGGTTTACCAAACATTCTGGTAGTGGCAATCATTCTTTTTTTCTTCAGCGGATCTTTCATTTCAATACAGGGCTCACCGTGTAATTCCTTTATCAATCTTGTGCCAACAACACCGCCCAGATTTTTGTGCGCCCATTCTTCACTCATGTTGCGGAGTTTCCAGGCGGTATCAATACCAAGCCAGCGCAGTTTTTCTGCGCTTCGGAAACCTACGCCCCAAATACTTTGTACTGCAGTTTTTTCAAGTGCTTCATGTATTTGATCTGTTGTTAACAACGCAACAGTTCCCTGTGTAGCAATTTTATTTTTCTTAGCCATGTGATTGGCAACTTTGGCCAATGTTTTGGTTGGAGCAATACCCACTGAAACTGGCAGGCCTGTCCACTGCTCTACAGTATTGCGGATATGCAATCCATAATTCCACATGGCTGCCTCCTGAATACCTTCCAGGTCGGCAAATGCTTCATCAACAGAGTACACTTCCACATGCTGACATAATATCCGCAGGGTTTCCATCACCCGCCAGCTCATATCACCATACAAATGATAATTACTGGAAAATACAGCAACCTTATGTTGTTCCAGAATTTCCTTTGCTTCATAATAAGGCCCGGCCATTTTTACGCCCAGTGCTTTTGCTTCATCTGTACGGGATACAATGCAGCCATCATTGTTGCTGAGTACAACAACAGGCTTGCCATTTAGCGAAGGTTTAAAAACCCGTTCGCAGGCGGCGTAAAAACTGTTACAGTCTATAATGGCTTTCATACATTCCTTATAATATAAATCACCACACCCCAAATCTTAAAATCATTAAACTCATTTACTTCAATTGGCGACAGCTTTGCTGTCTCCGGAATTAACCGTAAACTGTTCATCGTCTTTTCGTACCGCCGTATCAGCATTTCACCATCAATTACAGCAATTACAATTTTACCATTTTGTGGTTTAAGGCTTCTGTCCACAATCACAATATCGCCATCATAAATACCGGCATTGATCATACTGTTACCGCTCACCCTCATAAAATAGGTTGCCGGTTTATTGCGGATGAGCTGTTCGTTCAGGTCAATACCCCGTTCCATATAATCATCGGCGGCAGCAGTAAAACCTGTGGCGTTAGCGGTGCTTACATCCTGCTGTGTAAAACCTTTGCTGCCTCTGTAGCTGCTGCCAAAAAACTTTTCCACTTCCATAAAAAATAATTTTAAATACCAAAATATTTAGTAAATTTATACTAAAATAATTGGGAAACAAGTTTTTCATGTCTTAATATTTTAATTATGGAAAAGTTAATAGTAAGCATTCCGGGCTACAGGATAAACGAGTACCTGCTGGTACTAAACCCGCATGAAGACTTACGGAATAAAATCATGGAAGTGAAGAAAACGTTCTATGATAAGTACAAGGCCGAAAATGCCCGCTTGGGAAAACCGCACATCACACTCATTAATTTTTTACAGTACGAAATGATGGAAGAACGTATACTCAACCGGCTGAATGTAGTTGCCATGGGTTATCATCCCATTAAAGTGGAACTGAAAGATTATGGCAGTTTTCCATCGCACACTATTTACATAAATATAACTTCCAAGCTGCCCATCCAAGGACTGGTAAAAACAATCCGTTCGGAAACGCAACGCCTGATGAAGTTTGATGATGACAACAAACCGCATTTTATTATGGAGCCACATATCACCATTGCCCTAAGATTGAAGCCCTGGCAATATGAACAGGGCTGGCTGGAGTACAGCCACAAACATTTCACGGGGAGATTTATTGCAGATGCCATGCTGTTATTAAAGCGCCCCCATGGCGAAATGAAATATGAAATTGTAAAGCGTTTTGAATTTCAGAATTTACCGGTAACAACAAAGCAGGGAGATTTATTTATGTAGCCGGCATTAGTACTGAGCGAAGTCGAAGTGTTTATGGCATCATCGTTGTGAACTTGTTCTGTTATTCTTTTCTTTTAGTAAAAGAAAAGAATAATCTCCCTTATACCGCATACCAATATTGGCCCGTTTTTAATCCGTGTAATTAGTGTTTTCAATTCGTGTAATAAACAAACAACCCCTATGTCAGAAAAATTAAAACAGGATCATCACAAAGTATCCGTAACCCCACAGGAAGAATCCATTCAATATCTTGCCGGCCGTGGTGCACAGTTCAACACCAAAAACCGGTTTCTGAAAAATGAAATAACCAAGGAACATGTAGAAGCCATTGATGACTGGGAAGAAAGAAATATTCCTACGCAGTACATCGAGCAACAATCAAAAACGATTGTAAACAAGGTGGAGAGCAAGGATGTGGGCATGAGTTACAGCATGAACCCCTATGCCGGTTGTGAGCATGGCTGCATTTATTGCTATGCCCGTAATGTGCATGAATACTGGGGTTACAGCGCCGGGCTCGATTTTGAACAAAAGATCATCATCAAAAAAAATGCACCACAACTGCTGCGTAAATTTTTAATGCACCCGAAATGGGATGCTACACCCATCATGCTCAGCGGCAATACAGATTGTTACCAACCTGCCGAACAGAAGTACCGCCTCACAAGAGGTTTGCTGGAAGTTTGTAATGAATTCAACCAGCCGGTTGGCATACTAACAAAAAATGCCTGGATATTAAAAGACAAGGATGTATTGCAGGAAATGGCAAAAAAACAAATTGTATCTGCCATGGTATCCATCACTTCTTTTAATGAAGACTTGAGAAGAACGATGGAACCAAGAACGGTTACTGCCAAACAAAAATTAAAAGTGATCAACGAACTCAGCAGCGCCGGTGTACGTATGGGCATTATGATGGGCCCCATGATACCGGGACTGAACGAACATGAAATGCAACGCATCATGAAAGCAGCGGCAGATAACGGAGCAACATTTACTGCTTACACATTCATCCGTTTAAATGGCGCCATTAAATTTTTATTCCACGATTGGCTGTATAAAAACTTTCCAAACCATGCCGATAAGGTCTGGCATTTGATAGAACAAAGCCATGATGGAAAAGTTAACGACACACGCTGGGGCGTACGCATGAGGGGCGAAGGAAGCATTGCTGAAATGGTAGCACAGCAATATAAAAAATACGGCAAGCTGTATAATATGAATGCAGAGGAGTGGAGTTTGGATACGAAAAAATTTAGGGTGCCGGGTGGGCAGGGAAAGTTATTTTGAAAAGTTGATTGCCCTAACTTAGCCTCATGCGTTCCATCATCATCGGTTTTGGCTTAATGATAGTTTCTATCCTCGTGCTGTTTAAAATAGCCCAGATAAATTTTCACTGGCGATTGTGTAGATGGGTGGAAGTGATTTGAAGAAATTCAGGAAACGAAGCAGAGATGTTGTTGGTGCTTGACCTTAATAAACGACGGTTGAATGATTAACATTCAGCCGTTCTTATTTCCATATAGATTGTTCTAAAATGCTGTTCCAGCAATTATCAGCTACAAAATAAACCAGCCGTATTGTATGATATGTGGCTAGAAAAATCGCCAGGCCATAAGCCAGCTTCCGGCTATAAAACCATTTGTTGAAATATTCCTTCCTCGTTATCAGCTCGGTGATTAGTACAACAATAGCTATAAAGCAGAATGCTATTACAAAAGGGCCTAGAATATGGTAGCTTAAACTTTTATCAATATCACCGGCATAAAAAAATACCAGCGATTTGGTAATGCCGCAACCGGGGCACGGAAAACCAGTTAGCATTTTAAACGGACAAAGAGACTGGTCGGTTTCCAGGTGATTGGCGCCGTTATTTAAAAATAAAAAATACGGAACCAGCAGCGTAAATAATGCGCCGATGATTCCGTAGATCTTACGTTTGCTTTTTGTATTAGTTATATAGCTTGTTAATATCACCTTGTACAATCATTGCGGCAACAACCGGGAAAAGAAATCCCAATATGATTAATAGCGTGGATTGATCTTTATTCGGTTCGCCCGTTCTTTGATAGACTTTTGGTAAAGCCTCTTTTCCTGCCAGGTAATAAAAGTAAATATTCACTGGCATGCAGCAGCCTGCAAAAATGGCCACCGGTTGCGAAATAACTTCTTTATCTGCAACAGCATTAAAAACCTGGGCTACTTTAATGTTCCAGTAAATGAGATACAATCCACAGGATAGTATTCCAAAAACCAAGACCATGATTGGGTCTACTTTGAATTCCGGAATGGGGGTTTGGTCATTCAGGTTGTCTTGAAATTGTGCTTCCATAATTGTTTTAATTAGTTAAGGTTTTACGAATATATAGTAATAAGTTGAAAATTATATTATGTAAAATTTTTCCTTTCTGCATCCTGTAAAAAAATTGGTTATGCAGAAATTATTCCTCCCACTGCTTTTTGTAACAATATTTATTACACAAGCTAAAGCACAGCAAAGATTATTTGACCAGCCAGTGCAAATGAAAACATGCAATATTTCTATTGAAGCAAATTCATTTATTGCCACTACAACAATTGAAATGGAATTTTATAATCCCAAAGACCAGGAAGTGGAGGCCCGTCAGCTGTTTGAACTGAACAGGGGGCAGGTGATAACTGATTTTTATCTTGAGCTGGATGGCAAATATCGTAAAGGGAGTATTGAAGAAAGGTGGAAAGCCAGGCAGGCATATAACAGTATTGTTGGTAAACGGATTGATCCCGCTTTATTGCAGATGAATGGGCTAAACAATTACAGCCTCAACATTTATCCTGTTGCAGCAAAAAGCAGCCGTAAGATAAAATTTATCATTACGCAGATGATGAAGGTCGAAAACTCAAAACTTATATACGACCTGCCTTTAAATTTTGCAGGCAATACTTCAGTTTTTAATCTTGATATAAAAATTAAAGATCCCGTTTCAATTCCTTATGTCAACAAAGGATTACTGGAAAATTATTTTTTTGAAATGGGTAACGCAACAGCATCGCTTAAATCACAAGCAAAAGATATTACCCTAAATAAACCGGTTTCCTTTTCTATTAATCAGTTTACTGCCGAGCCTCAGCTATGTATCAGTAAACAAAATGGTAAAACTAATTTTTTAATGAGGTTGTATCCAGGCGTGCCGGCTTTTTATGCGGCCAGGCCTAAAACAATCAATGTGTATTGGGATGTTTCCTTATCAGGCCAAGAAAGAAACCTTTCAAAAGAACTTGATTACCTGGAACGATATATTGCCCGTAATGAAGTTGATAAAGCCACCATCATTCTTTTTAATCAACAGCTTCAGGGCACTCTGCGCTTTAACAGGCTAAAAGATAATTTCAATTCGATCCGTAATTATCTTATGGCGTATAAATACAGCGGAGCAACAGAATTGGGCAATCTTAATTTTGCCAACGTACTTGCAGACAGGATACTGCTTTTTTCAGACGGTATAAATTCAGTTGGCAGTTCGCAACCCAAATTAGGTGCAGTGCAGGTTAACTGTATTGCATCAAGCTTAAATTATAACTACAATCATTTGAAACGTATTATTGGCAATACCGGCGGCTCAGTTATTAATATTTATTATACCGATGTAAAAAATGCGGTGATGAAAACTGATAGTGCTGAGAACTTCCTGTTTAAATACAATACCAGTCATATAAGTGTGAATGAGCCATTTCCAATCAGGCTTGATAAAAGTATTTTGCTTACCGGAACAATTGATCAATCAGATAACCTGGAACTGATCTATGGAAATAACACTACCATGACCAGGTCCGAAAACTATTTTTTATCTGTAGATGAAAATTGTGACGAAGAATCGTATAAAAAAATGCAGATGCTGAAGACATACGATTCACTGATGTATGAATCTAACCGGAGTTATAACTGGCAAAATATTATTGTGTTTGGCCTTACAGAAAAAGTTGTTACACCACAAACATCTTACCTGGTATTGGAGCGTATTGAAGATTATATCAATTATAAAATTGCACCACCTAAAGAGCTGGAAGAAAAATGTGCTGAAATGAATTACGTATATCAATCTGCTTATAAAATTCAGGCGCTAAAGAGTTTTACAGAACGGGATGTTTTGGAAAAAACTGTAAATATGTATAACAGCCGAATAGGCTGGTGGGATAAAAACGAAACCCTGATTGATTTGAACAGGCAACCACCCATTCAAAAAAATATTGACCTGGCAGTAAATACGGCATTGGGACAGGACAAGAGTTCAAACTTAAATGATAATACACCCGCAGACTATAAATCAGGAGGAAATGCATTACAGGAAGTTGTTGTTACCAGTGCTTTTGGTGTAAAGCGTTCTGTAAGAATGGTAACAACAAATGTACAGCAGGTAAGTGCCGAACAACTTAATAGTATACGTCAGCAAAATGTAAATAATGCCCTGGCGGGTAAAATTGCCGGTTTACAGGTGCAAAGTCAATCTGCTGCAAAATTAGGTGCAAATACTTTTGTAAGGCTAAGGGGTGAAAATTCTTTAAGGGCAGGCACAGGGCCATTATACGTAGTTAATGGTACTGTCATTTCAAATTCGGCGGATATTAATACCGACGATATTGAAGATATCAGTGTATTACAGGGGCCTGCAGCAGCTGCATTATTTGGTTACGAAGGAGCTAACGGTGCTATAATGATTACAATAAAAAAAGCCAGACGGGGTTACGCCAGGCAGTATTACTCCTGGACAGATTATAAGCTTAGCAGTGCCGAAGATGAGGACTATGTATTGGAAATGAGAAATGCAAATGCATACGAACTTTGGGACAGGTTTCTTGAACTGGAAAAAGAAAATAGAGGAGATGTTGGTTTTTATTTTGAGATGGCCGGTTTCTTTTTTGAAAAAGGGAAAAAGGATAAAGCTCAGGAATTAATGTATAATGCCATTGAACTTTGTAAAGGTGATAATCATGGGTTAATACTGTCGGCTTATATGTATGAACAATGGAAATGGTTTGATAAAGCCATTGCTGTGTACAAAGGCATATTGAGCTTGAATGAAAATAACCTGGTTACAAAAAGAGATCTTGCGCTGGCGTATTTTCAAAATAAAAATTACGAAGCTTCAGTTAAAACTTATTACGACATTATAACTGCCGTAACAGACGATCATTATTCCAATATTAAGGATATAGCGCTCACTGAAATGAATGCTGTACTGGTCATGAATAAAAATGGTTTTGATATTTCTTACATCAATTTCAACCTGGTAAAAGCCCTGCCGGTTGATTTAAGGATAACCATTGAAAACAACTACGGACAGGTAAGTAACCCGCAAATTATTGAGCCCGGTGGCTTTTTGTGTAATTCGCAAAACATAATTACTAAAAACAATGGCCGTTTTACAGGTGCTAATTACTGGCATGGCAACAGTATTGCTGATTATTCCATTAAAAATGCAGCAAAGGGCAGGTACAGGATAAAAGTAAATGCTAATAACGCATACTCCTATGCTGCCCAAATACCAATGTATGTAAGGGTCATTACGTTTAGCAATTTCCATGATAAAAATATGAAGATGGAAGTGAAATTATTTGATTTGGATAACCAATATGGTGTTGTGGAACTGGATGAAGTCAGTTGGTAAACAAATCCCTTTGAAAATAGAAAGCTCCGGCATTTTTGCCAGAGTTTTTTTTATGAAAGAACTGTTGCGTTTAGCTCTGATAAATTTATTCTATTTTTACCCGGATAAAAATATCTGATGCAATCAACTATTGATAAAATAAAAGAACTGTTTTCCTCCTTCTCTCAATCTGAAATTACAGCTATTGATAAATTGCCGCAGGCCGGTAGTGAACGGCATTATTATCGTATTCATACTGCCGGTAAAACCTTTATTGCAGCTTACGGTGCAAATTTAAAAGAGAACGAGACCTTCATTTATTTTTCAAAGCATTTTAAACAAAAAGATTTAGCAGTTCCGGAAATTTTTTGCATTAATGCTGATAAGAATATTTATATACAGGAAGATTTTGGAACAGTCTCTCTCATAAACAGGCTGGAAGAATCCGGTTTTACTGATGATATATATAACCTGTATAAAAAAAGTTTGCAGACATTGGTAGAGCTTCAGGTAAAAGGCCACGAAGGACTTGATTATAACCAATGCCTTACCAACACGGTTTTTGGTAAACAGGCTATCATGGCCGATCTGCTGTATTTCAAATATTATTTCCTCGATGCCTTACGTCGTCCCTATAACAAACAGAAACTCATTGATGATTTTGAAGCACTGAGTAATTATCTCTCCCATACCGAGTACCGGTTTTTTATGTTCCGTGATTTTCAGAGCCGTAACATCATGGTGAAGCCTGACGAGACCGTGCATTTTATAGATTACCAGGGCGGCATGCAGGGAGCTCCTCAATATGATGTAGCTTCTTTATTATGGCAAGCCAGAGCTAATCTGCCTGATGAATGGAAAAGCAGATTGCTGGAAGATTACATGACTGCATTTGAAAAAACGCTGGGAGAGTCAATTGATAAAGACAGTTTCCGCAGCCAGTACAATGGTTATGTATTGATACGATTATTACAGGTACTTGGCGCCTATGGTTTTCGTGGACTATTTGAGCGTAAGGCACATTTCTTAACCAGTATACCGCTGGCTTTACAAAATCTGCAATGGTTTGTAGCAAATCAAAATATAGGAATTGCAGTTCCGGAATTTAAAAAAGTGCTGGAAATATGTATGAGCAAAGAAGTGATTCAGGAATTTACTCCTGTAAAAGCAACGGCCGAAACTCCATTGGTTGTAAAAATTCAGAGCTTTTCTTATTTAAAAAACGGTTATCCAAAAGATGAAACAAAAAATGGTGGTGGTTATGTTTTTGATTGCCGGGGAATTTTAAACCCGGGAAGGGTTGACATTTATAAAACGCAATCTGGCCAGGATAAGCCGGTAAAAGATTACCTGGAACAGCAAACCAAGATGCCGGAGTTTTTAATCAACGTGTATAATATTGTTGACATTTCTGTGGAGGATTATATTAAACGTGGTTTTGAAAGCCTGATGATAAATTTTGGCTGTACAGGCGGGCAGCACCGGAGTGTGTATGCAACCGATGCACTGGCCAGGCATTTAAAAAATAAGTTTGGAGTAAAAATAGAGATCAATCATTTGAATAAAGAAAACTGGGTAAAATGAAGGCAATGATTTTTGCAGCGGGACTCGGTACCCGTTTTAAACCTTGGACGGATTCACACCCCAAAGCACTTGCATTAGTGAATGGGAAAACTTTACTGCAGCATAACATTGAATACTTACGCCAGTACGGGATTAGCGACGTTGTCGTAAATGTTCATCATTTTCCGGATCAGATCATTGAAGCGGTAAAACAAAATAAGGGTTGGGGAAGCAATGTAATCATCAGTGATGAAAGCAATGAAGTACTGGAAACAGGTGGAGGATTATTAAAAGCAAAAGACCTGTTGCAAAACAACGAACCCTTTATAACACTTAATGCCGATATTCTTACCGACTTAAATCTTTTCGATCTTATCAATTATCATAAAAGCAAGGAAGCATTGATCTCTTTCGGAATTACCGACAGGAAAACCTCACGTAATTTTTTATTAGATGAAGATTACCGGCTTTGCGGCTGGAGAAACAATAGTAATGGGGAAGAAAAAATTTCGATTCCTAAAACCGGACTTAAAGAAATGGCCTACAGTTGTGTGGTGGTTTTCCAGCCCGGAATATTTGAATTGATTCCTCAGCGGGGAAAATTTTCTTTGGTGGAAACCTATCTCAGCCTTGCTGCAACGCACCCGATTTATGGTTATAACCATAGCGGCGATAAACTGGTTGATGTAGGTAAGCCTGAAAGCGTTGCGGTAGCAGAAAAAATGTTTGCATAAAAAATGCATCTTTTAAAAGAGGCATTTTTTTATACGAATCAGTTAAAAACACTTTGAATCTAAAGATTCCCCACTTCAAGTTCCCTCTCCGTGGGAGAGGGGTTGGGGTGAGGCCTTTATTCCTTGTCAAACAGATCCTTCTTATCAACAACCTTTACTTTTTTACCAACCTTTAACGTTTTACTTACTACGTCATAAGGGCCGGTAACAACAAGTTCGCCTTCTTTTAATCCTTCAGTAACTTCAATATTGTTTATGTCCTGTATGTCGGTTTTCACTTTTACCTTACTTACCTTTCCTTCTTTATCAATTACAAATGCAACAACCTCCAGGTCATCAATTAATGATACTGCAGACTTAGTATCTGTTTCATCTTTTTTCTTTGTTGTAGTTTTTGTGCTGTCATTTTTATCACGGGTGGTAATGGCGTTGATAGGAACACTCAATACATTTGTATGTGTCTTGGTCTGTATGTCAGCATTGGCGCTCATTCCGGGGCGGAAAGGAAAAGTTCCTTTGCCCAGCAGGTCCATATAACTTTCGGGCAATAAACGGATATACACTTTATATTGTGTAACATCGGTAGAAGTATTTGACAATGCATTTATAGATGCAGCGCCATTGTTACTGCTGGCAATCTGTGTAACAATACCTTTAAATTTCCTGTCGCTGTAAGCATCCACTTCTATCAAAGCGCTGTCGCCAAGTTTTACTTTCGGTATATCATTCTCTCCAACATCAACCCTTATTTCAATTTTGTTCATGTCGGCAATGCGTAACATTTCGGTACCAACATTAAAACTGTTACCTGCAACTTTCTCTCCTTTTTTTACACTCAGTAAACTTACCACACCATCCATGGGCGCTGTTATTTCAGTACGGCCAAGGTCGGTATTTGCTTTAGCCAGGTTTTCTTTGGCACTTTGTACACTTGCCTGTCCGCCTTTTATACCTTGTAATGCAGCATTGTAATTTGCCTTGGCACTTTTTAAATTCGCTTCGGCAACATTAAATTCATTCTGACTTATCACCTTCTCAACAAATAATTTCTTTTGCATGTTGTAAGTGCGTTGGGCTTGTTCCATCTGGGCTTGTAACGCATCAATGGCAGCCTGCGAGTTGGCAACCTGAGCCTGGCTTTGTACAACACCACTTGCGGCCTGGTTACGTTGTATATTATATATGTCGGCATAAATACGAGCAAGTACCTGCCCTTTTTTCACGGTATCACCTTCCTGTACAGTCAACTCCGTAATCTCACCACTGATATCCGGACTTATCTTTACCTCCACTTCAGGATAAATCTTTCCACTGGCATTTACTATTTCTGTAATCGTACGTTTCTGCACTTTTTCAGCAGTTACTTTAATGCCTTCATCTTTTCCAAATACACCGGCTTTTTGCAGCACTACCATCAGTACCAGCAAAACTCCCAAACTAATCAATATCCATTTTAGCGATTTACTCATTGCGTTTTATTTTTTTTATGTGCCCAGCCATATTTCTTTAAGCAGCTTCATTGGCGTCGCACTCTTGTACTAAAATTCTTTATTCGTCTTAAATTGTATTATACAATAAACTCAGTTTTATTATATGCTCTGGTTCCCCTTCAGGGGACGGAGGGGGGTTAAAACTTCAACCCCTGTCCCTTATAAAATTCCAGTACTTTCATTTTGAAAACATAGTCAAACTGGTTTAATGCATTTTGCAGTCTGGCACTAAACAGGTTATTTTGATTTGTAATCAGTTCAAAAGTAGTAAGCATACCTACTTCGTATCTTTTTTGTGCAAAGTTTAATGTACGCTCAGCAGTTTCTACCGTTTTTTTACCGGCATTGTATTTTTCCAATGCCACCACACATCCATTATAAGCCTGGTAAATATCCTGTTTTAAAGTTTGGGCATCAAGGTCTTTTTGCAATTGCTGATTTCTGATCGTGATCTTACTTCGTTCGTAATTGGTACGGGCATTGTTGCCGTTAAAAATAGGAATATTGATGTTTAAACCAACCGACTGGCTGAAGTTTCTGTTTAACTGTGTAAAAAACGGGTCAGAATTTTGAGTGCCGATTTTTATCTGCGTAATTTGCGGCCCTAAAACATCATAAAATACTCCGCCTCCTGCATCAGCCAATAACCCCGTAGGGGCTACAATCCGCTGATATACCGGAACATTAAAAGCGTTTGCATAGCGGCTTCCCAAACTTCCAAAAACTGAAATAGTCGGGTATAATCCTCCTCTTGCAGCTGCTGAAGTTTTTTCAGCCGACTTTATTTTAAACTCATTAAACCGTTGCTGTGGCATATTGGCCATAGCTAATGCATAAACAGATTCAGGTTGTAAATCTGCAATTTTTTCTACGGGTATTTTATCAACTGGTGGTGTATCAATTTCAAAAGAGGTTGCAGCATCAATAGCCATAAATGCTTTTAAATTTAAGATGTTCTGCACCACCGATCCTTTGGCAGTAATTACAGTAGCGCTGTCTCTTGCTACCTGTGCTTCAAGCTCTGCTGCATTCAGTTCCGGTAAAGCACCTGCATCAACCAGCTTGCGTGTATTACCCAATTGCGCCTGCGATTGCTGTAATTGAACCCTGGCAATTTTTTCCTGTTCCATCGCCAGTAAAATCTGCAGGTATGAATTAGCAACGGTTAAAGCAATATCATTTTTTAATTTATCAGTATTGGCTTTTGCAGCCTGTAATTCCCATTCATTTGCAGCAATGGTATTTTTTTTACTGAACCAGTTAAAAATATCGGCGCTGCTTTGTAATTGCATATTGGCCGATAAATAGCTTTGTGTACTTAAACTGAAAGTAGTGGGGTCCTGAGTACGGCCATTGTTATAACTTGGGCCACCACTAAAACCAAGACTCGGCAACTGCCCCAGTTTACTCTGGCGCAACTGTAGTTCGGCGGTTTTAGTTTGCAAATCAGTTTGTTTAATACTGATATTATTAGCCATGGCATATTCAATACATTTCAGCAACCCCCATTTTTCCTGGGCCTTTGCAGAACCTGTAATAATAAACAAAGCTATAAGAGTTAAAAATTTATAACGCATTCGACAAAAATAATTCATCTGTAATTAAAAGCCATAAAACTATTATACAAGCGGTAACCCTGTTTTCAGGTATTTTGAAACTCAGGATCAGTGGTTTTGGCAAATAGTCAGTATCCAAAGGCTGGTAACAGAAATTTATGACTATGTAATTGTATCGGCTAATGATTGTTTTTCTTACGATGCAGCAAAAAATAAATCAAAACAAATGCCGCCAGCACCGCTACTCCGGTTAATGCTGCTTTAGGATCGGCAATGGTAATGCTGGTTGCCACAAATAAATAAGCGGCAATAAATATCACGGGCATTAAAGGAAACAGTTTCATTTTGTAAATCCCCGTTCCATCCAGGTGTTTTGTTTTTTTGCGAAACCAGAAAATGGTGGCTGCACTCAATATCATTCCAAAACTATCCAGAAAAATGGTAAAAGTTAACAGCTTTTCAAACTCCTGCGAAAAATAGAGAATGATGATACACAGGGCTGAAAAAACAGTAAGAGAAAAAGAAATAACATTCGACTTTTTATTATGCGTTGCAAAAATTTTAGGCAGACTTCCATCTTCACCCATGGCAAACATCACCCTGGGGTTACTCAGTAATGATCCATTAACATAAGCAAGCACACCTAAGAACAGTAAAGCGGAGAAAGCAGATGCACCACCGTTTCCAAATATCCGGTCAATAACAACGTAGGCGATTTCCTTTTCGCCTTTCATCTGGTTAAAACCAACGATATTAAAATAACTGAGGTTAACCAGCATGTATAAACCGATAATTATTAAGATGCCGATAAAAACTGCTCTTGGAATATTCTTTGCCGGATTTTGCACATCATTTCCAAAATTGATGGTCTGCTGATAACCGCCATAGGTAAAGGATACAGCAATCAGGCTCACACCCAGGCTTTTCACCCAGTCAATCCAGGTAAACGATTGGTCAGGTATCACAATTGCTTTGGCTGCATCATCAACAGCATATTTATCCGGGAAAAATAATGCCGAAATCAAAATGACTACCATAGTAATTTTAATCATCATCAAAATATTCTGTGCCGTTGAACTGGTTTTTAATCCCCTTAAATTAACAAGATAGAAAACAAAGATAGCGGCAGAACTCACCAGCGCTTTATCGATATCTGTCCAGTTGCCGGGAAATAATTTAAGCAGATAACCGCTTCCGATTAATGCAACGCCACTGATACTTGCAGCGTTACTTACCAATATGATGCAGTTGATGGCAAAAGCAATACTCGGATGATAAGCTTTTGCAAAAACTCTGTAATACCCACCGGTCATCGGATAGCGGCTGCCAATCTCGGCATAAGTAAGTGCACCGCACAGTGCTACCAAACCACCAATGGCCCAGGCACTGAAATAAACAGAAGGGTCAATGGCATCCTTGGCACTGGTAGCCGCTGTTCTGAAAATACCCATGCCAATCACAAAGCCAATCATGATCATAGTAAGGGAGAACAGGTTGAGTTTTGCAGTTTTTGGTATCATCATTTGAAGATAATGATATTTTATACTCAGCGTTGCAAAGGATTGATAAATGTTAGTCGTATATATGACCGTGGTCATACTAATATATACTTCGTCGTATAACTTTGCGTCATGTTTAAGCCGGTTACAGCTTCCATATTGTTAATTGCTTTTGTTGCACAAACCTTTACAGGTCCGTTTATCATGCTGGACTATTTTGTGAATACTGCCGCATATGCTGAAAACTGCGTGAACAAGGCTAAGCCTAAATTACAATGTAATGGACAATGCCAGGCTATGAAGAAAATTCAGGAAGAAGAAAAGAAGGACCAGCAAAACAGCGAACGTAAAGCAGAAGGTAAAACATCGGTACTTTCTTCAAAATCTTTTTATGCAACTGTTCCGCCAGGAACAGTTGAGATAAACAGCAACAAAAAACTATCATCTTCATCCGACGGTAATTCCATCGACCGCTCCCTCGACATTTTTCATCCTCCGCAGGTATAGTCTGATTTTTTAGTTCTCTCTATTTTATTTATCAAAAAACAAATTATTCAGTTATGAAAAAGTCATTTCTGGCATTTGTATTGCCAGCCCTGTTCGCTATGTCAACTATATTGGTATCCTGCTCAAAAGACGATGTGGTGCAAACCGATCCAACTCAAAACTTAACCAAGCAAGCCGAAGTTTACGCAGCCGGTGCTGCAACTAAAGTAGTACTCTATTCAAAAGAAACAACTATTTTCGCAGGCTACAATAAATTTTATATTGCCCTGTACGACTCTGTTTCGGGCAAAAGAATTACCAATGCAAATATCCAACTCATGCCTATGATGGATATGGGAACAATGATGCATTCGGCTCCTTATGAAAATCCTTCATCTGCAAATGCAGTTGATCAGCTATTTCCCTGCAACGCAGTTTTTATCATGTCGTCCATGGGCGGTTCATGGACTTTGAAGGTAACCGTACAGATTCCTGAAACCAATAAGACAGGCAGCATTACCATTCCGATTACCGTTGCTGAACCAACAAGAGCTACAGTAAAATCATTTACTGCTGCACATGATGGTGGAAAGTATTTTGTGTCGCTTATTGAACCATCAACTTTTAGAGTTGGTATTAACGATATGGAAATAGCCATTTACAAAAGAGCTTCTATGATGAGCTTTCCTGCGGATAGCAGTCTTGCTGTAATACTAACTCCCGAAATGCCAACCATGGGGCATGGCTCACCAAATAATATTAACCCGGTGCATACTGGAAATGGGCATTACAAAGGAAAAGTAAACTTCACCATGACGGGGATGTGGTACCTCAATCTTGATTTTATGTCGGGAACGGCGGTAGCAGATAGTACGCAGTTTTTTGAAGTTCAATTTTAGTTTTTAATACCGGGCAGTTTTATAATTGCCCGGTTTAAAGTTTTTAGTATGAAAAAAATATTTCTTTTTATATCCGTTATTTTATTTAGTGTGGCAGCTCATGCACAGGAAGTTAATTTGATAGAAAACCAAGACAGCGCAAAAGTCATCAATCTGCAGGAAGTAGTTGTTATAGGCAACAACAAAAATCCGCAACAACAACTGGTAAGTTTTTTTAAAGCCAACAATGCAGCCACGCTGGAAGAGATCATGAGCAGGTTGCCCGAGGTATCCATGATGCGACGAGGTGCTTACGGAATGGAACCAGCCATTCGCTATTTTAATGGCGGACAAATAAATGTTCAGGTTGATGGAATGCGCATTCATGGTGCCTGTACTGATAAAATGGATCCTGCAACAATTTATTTAGAACCGATGAACCTGAAAAGTCTGGAAGTGCAAACGGCAAACAGCGGTTTTATGAATGGTTCATCAATTGGTGGCACGGTTAATATGAAAATGGCCGAGCCGGACTTTTCGTCACCGAAAAAAATTACCGGTTTATTAAACAGTGGCTATCAATCGGCAGCCAAAAGTTTTTACGAATCGCTACGGTTAAATTATTCAACAGGTAAGTGGGCTTTTTTGGCGAGTGGTACCTACCGCAACAGTCAGAATTACCGTGCAGGTGGCGGTACCGAAATTTCATTCTCACAATTTCGAAAAGTAAACTATTCGTTGGCGGTAAAGTATCAGCTTAATAAAACCAGTTATGTAAAAGCTGATGTGCTGGGCGATGACGGATGGAATATTGGGTACCCTGCATTACCCATGGATGTTGGCTATGCGGCGGCAAGAATTTATTCGCTGAGTTTTCATAAGGATGATAATACTAAGCGTATCTATAAATGGGAGACAAAAATTTACGCTAATACTATCAGGCATTTTATGGATGATAGTAAACGGCCGAATGTACCCATGCATATGGATATGCCGGGTAGCAGTAAAACGGTTGGTTTGTTTTCTGAAGCTGAAGTAAAGATAAACAGCAAGCAGAAATTACTGCTACGGGCAGATGGCTCAGCAATTTTTTTAAATGCGTCCATGACGATGTACCAGAACGGACAAGCACCCATGTACATGTTAACATGGCCCGATAACCGGAGAGATCAATACGGCATTTCTGCTTCCTGGTTGTGGCAGGCAGATAGTTTAACGCAGTTGCAACTGACAGGCAGAGCCGATTATTTCTCCTCTGTATTAACAACCACAGAAGCAAAGCAACATGTTGGAATTTTCAGCAGCAATTTCAGTTCAAGAAATGATCTGTTGAAAAATGTATCGGCCCAGATTACCAGAAAATTAGGCAGGCGAATTAAAGTTACTGCCGGCGCAGGATATGCAGAACGTATGCCTACCGCATCTGAATTATTTGGATTTTATTTGTTTAATGCCAGTGATGGATACGACTATATTGGAAATCCGTATTTAAAACCGGAACAATCGTTACAGGCGGATCTTGCTGTGTTGTATAGCTGGAAACGAAGCAGGGTACAGCTTAGCGGTTATTATTCAGGAGTCAAAAATTTTATAGCCGGCGGCATTAATCATTCGATGAGCAGCATGACGATTGGCGCAAAAGGAGTGAAGACCTACTATAATATTAATGCAGCAACAGTTGCAGGTGCCGAAGCCAGTGGTTTTTTTAAACCAGTTAATGCCATTGATATTGTAACCACGGTTCGTTATACTTTAGCCAGAGATAAACAGAATGACCCGCTGCCTTTTGTTGCGCCGCTTAAAAACATTACTTCGGTACGTTACCAGCCAAACAGGTTTTCGGCACAGCTGGAAACAGAATCGGCCCTTCAACAAAATCAGGTAAGTAGTAAGTATGGCGAAGATGTTACTGCCGGATATTTTTTACTTCACAGTCGTTTCGGATATTCCGGCAGAGTTTTCAAAAATAATTTTGAACTACAAGCCGGCGTAGAGAATATTTTCGATACAAAATACCATGAGCATCTCGACTGGGGAAATATTTCCCGGCCAGGCAGAAATTTTTATCTGCAATTGAAAGTGGCTATCAACTAACAACAAACCCGATAGAAGCAGTCATTATTTTTTATTAATGGCTGCTTCTGTTTTTCTACAGTAATCTCCCTACATTTGCAGCGAATTTGGTTTTCGATTTCAAATCGGAATTAAAAGGGAAGCCGGTCAAAATCCGGCGCTATCCCCGTAGCTGTAAGCTCTGTTAACTGTTCATGCTACAAGCCACTGTTAAAATAACGGGAAGGCCATGAACCGAGAGTAAGCCAGAAGACCTGCCAGGTTCATCAAACATTATTCAAGGCTTTCGGGTGAAGGGCAGGAAATGTAACGGCTTAAGGGTCTTTATATCTCTACATTTTTCCAGAAAGCAGTCACAAAAAAATCTTTTTAAAAAAATGAAAAAAGGAATTTTTATTGCGGCTGCTGTTTTATTCAGCAGTCAGTCGTACGCACAAACAGACAGTACAAAAAAATTAGATGAAGTGGTGGTAACTGCAACTAAGTTTCCTATCAAACAATCACTGACCGGTAAAGTTATTACGGTAATCAACAGGGAGCAGTTAGAAAGAAACAGCGGTAAATCGTTAACTGAAGTTTTAAATACTCAAGCAGGATTGATTATCAATGGCAGCAGCAATATTTTGGGTACCAACCAGGATGTTTATATGCGTGGAGCCGCTGCTGGCAAGACTTTGATTATGCTGGATGGTATTCCTATGTATGATGCATCGGGTATCAGCGGAGCATTTGATCTGAATCTGATCAACGCCGACCAGGTAGAAAGAATTGAAATTTTAAAAGGCAGTCAGTCAACTTTGTATGGCAGCGATGCCATTGCAGGGGTTATCAATATCATCACAAAAAAAGGCGGAGCAAAAAAAATAAATGTAAATGCTAATCTTGCCGCAGGCAGTTATAATACCTACAAAGGTTCTGTTGGTTTAAACGGAACAATTAAAAATATCAACTACAATATTCAATACACAAAATTAAACAGTAGGGGGTTTTCAGCGGCACAGGATCAAACCAACATAGGAAATTTTGATAAGGACGGAATGGATGAAAATGTTTTCCGAGCCAATGTCAATCAGAAAATAAATAGCAAACTTTTACTCCGGTTTAACAGCCAGTTCAGCAATTATAAAACCGATGCTGATGCCGGGCCGTTTATGGATGATGTGGATTATTATGTAAAATCAAAGAACAGTTTAGTTGGCCTTGGTGCCGACTATAGCATTGGTAAAACTGCGCTGCATTTTAATTACAATTACAATACAAGCAACAGATTTTATTTAGATGATTCAACCACCAAAACTAATTTCTCTTATTATAGCGAAGGGAATTATACAGGTAAGTCGCATTTTGCTGAACTTTACAGCAATATTGCCATCACAAAAAAAATTGATGTACTTGTTGGTGCCGATTACCGTAGCCAGCTAACCGGTCAGGAATATTTTTCTGTAAGTATGTTTGGTCCCTACGCTTCACCAACGCTAAACGACGACAGTACAAAAGTAAACCAGTTTGGAGCTTATGCATCTTTAGTTGTGAAAAATGTTAATGGTTTTAATGTTGAGCTTGGTGGTCGCTATAATAATTTTAATAAGTATGGCGATGTGTTTACTTTTTCTTTCAACCCTTCTTATGTTTTAAAAAATAATTTCAAAATATTTGGAAACATAAGTTCTGGTTTTAAAACGCCTTCATTATACCAGGTTTATTCCGAGTATCGTTCACCTGCCGGTGAACTCAGTCCCGAAAAATCATTAAGTATTGAGGGCGGAGTACAATATTTTACAGATAAAGTAAGCCTGCGGGCCGTTTATTTCAGCAGAAGCATACAAGACAATATTGTTTTCGTTAACACAAATACGTCACCTTATGGGTATTATGCAAACGCTGATAAACAGAAAGACAAGGGACTTGAATTTGAAGCCAGCATTGACTTTGGTAAAGTACAACTGAATGCAAACTATACAAACCTGGATGGAAAAATTGAAACTAAGGCCGGTGCAAAAGATACTTCATTCTTTAACCTTTACCGCAGGCCCCGGCAAACCATCAACCTGAATGTGGGCATTGACCTTTGCAAAAACTGGAACATGAATTTTGGTGTGCAAAGCATCGGCAAGCGCTACGAAGGACAATATAATGCAGCTCCGGTTGAAATGCCTGCTTATTATGTCTGGAATTTGTACAGCACTTATACCATCAGTAAAAACATAAAAGCATTTGTTGATTTTAAAAATATAACCGACGAAAAATATTCGGATGTGTATGGCTACAACAGCCGCCGTTTTAATTTTATGGCCGGTGTAAATCTTAATTTTTAATTTTATTTTGCCGGGAAGACGGAAAGGCGTTTAGTTGAACATTTGAATTTCGTCTTCCCGCCTTCCCGGCAAATCGGTATTCGCTATTATGAACAAACACGAGCAAAAATATTGTCCACGCTGTGGTACTTCATTTGAATGCAAGCCCGGCAGTATCAATCAATGCCAATGCAGCGCTATACAATTATCAGTGGAAGAAAGAGTGTATATAGAAGCAAAGCATGATGATTGCTTGTGTATTAACTGCCTGAAAACGCTACAACAGGAATATGTGCTGTTTAAGGAGAAGCACATTTATAAATAATATCTCCAGTCAATTTAATTTTTAGCTGATTATCTTTGCAAACTAAAACCAAAACCAATGACATTTGGCAACATTTCATTTAATGAGATACTTACAGTAACATTTACTTTGTTTGCTGTGATTGACATGGTGGGCAATGTTCCGGTACTGGCATCGCTACGGGAAAAAATGGGTGGAGAGATACGTTCGCTGCAGGCTACACTGGCTTCTGGTGCTTTAATGATCTTGTTTTTGCTGATTGGTCAGCAGTTTCTGAATATTCTTGGTTTGGATGTGCAGTCATTTGCTGTGGCAGGAAGTATTGTGATATTCATTATCGGATTAGAAATGGTTTTAGGACATGAATTTTTTAAATCTGATGGAAATCCAAAAAGCGGATCTGTGGTTCCCATTGCTTTTCCATTAATTGCCGGTTCAGGCACACTTACTACAGTAATGAGTTTAAAAGCGAATTATTTTGATATCAATATTTTCATTGGTATCCTTATCAACTGTATTGTGATTTTTTTGGTGTTGAAATCGTTGAAGTGGATAGAAAAAGTTTTAGGCCCCAATGGTATGACGGTGATCAGAAAATTTTTTGGTGTAATATTGCTGGCCATAGCGGTAAAAATATTCGGCAGTAATTTTTCGCATTTGGGTTCGTAAACTAAAGGGCCTCGTAGTACAATGGATAGTATAAGAGTTTCCGAAGCTCCAGATCCAAGTTCGATTCTTGGCGAGGCCACTAAAAAATAAAATAATAAACTCCTTAAAATTTTAAGGAGTTTATTATTTGAGATAAGCAATATCTTACACAGGATATGAGTATCACAAAAACAATCATCCGGCTTTTAACCTTTAAGTTAACCCGTGATGAAATGCTGCGGTTCAACACAAAGCATTTCATTGCAGGTCTTTTCGGCACCTGGCTTGTTGGTATGGGACGATACTGGGATGATGAGGGAGCAAGCCTGTTGCAACACCTGGGACTGGGTTCTGTCATTTACATTTTTGTACTGGCTGCTTTTATCTGGCTCATCATAAAACCGTTTTTTGTTGAAGACTGGAATTATTTCACAGTGGTAACGTTTATCGGTTTAACCTCTTTCCCGGCAATTTTGTATGCAATACCGGTGGAGAAATTTGTTGGCATTGGTACCGCAACAACAATGAATGTATGGTTTCTGATTACTGTTGCCAGCTGGAGATTGTGTTTATTGTATTTTTTCCTGAAACGTTTTTCCAAATTAGGGTTAGGATATATTATTACCGTTACCCTATTGCCTATCTGTGTAATAATTGCCAGCCTGACAGCGCTGAATCTGCACCGGGTAGTGTTTAATATAATGGGCGGGTTCAGCGAACCCAACGTGCATGATGGTGCTTATGAAGTATTGATGTTTTTAACCGTCATTTCCGTTATTCTTACTATTCCATTATTACTGGCTTATGGATTCGGAATTTATAACAGATACAAAGAACGAAAACAGAAGCGCTGAGTTATCCTTCTGTAACTATTGTCACACTACCTTTATTAGTATATCCTCATCTTTGCAACAACTAAAAAAGTATAATGGAAGTAATAGGTTATTTTTTATCGGCATTGGTTGGAATATCGTTGGGGCTGATTGGCGGCGGCGGTTCTATATTAATGGTTCCTATACTGGTCTACCTTTTTATGCTGAATCCGGTAATGGCAACTTCCTATTCCCTGTTTGTTGTAGGTACAACTTCACTGATTGGTGCTTTTAATAATTACACAAAGGGATTGGTAAGTATTAAGACAGCATTATTGTTTGGTATAACTTCTATTACAACTGTTTTTATTACCCGTAAATTCATAATGCCTGTTATTCCCGATGTGTTATTCAATGTCGGAAAGTTTGAGGTAAAACAATCCATGGCAATCATGGTTTTGTTTGCGGTACTGATGTTGATGGCATCTGTTGCCATGATAAAAGGCAGAAAAGAAACAGCAAATGCTGAAACTGCGGCGAATTCATCAAATGCCGTAAAGCTTTTACTGTACGGTGTTTTGGTAGGTATGGCCACCGGATTTTTGGGTGCCGGTGGAGGGTTTTTAATTATACCCGCTTTAGTACTTGTTCTCAAAATGTCCATGAAGAAAGCCGTGGGTACTTCTTTACTCATCATTGCATTAAACTCTTTGATTGGTTTTACAGGCGATATTGGTTATATTGATATTAACTGGAAATTCTTAAGTATCATCACAGCTATTGCTGTTGCCGGTATTTTTATTGGTGGTGCCATGGCTAAAAAAATTGCCGGGCATAAACTTAAAAAAGGCTTTGGCTGGTTTGTGTTGATGATGGGTATTTATATTATCGTTAAAGAACTGTTCTTTAATTAAAAAGAAGGTAGATTATGAATGATGAAAACTTAAATGAGGAGAAATGTTGCGTGGTTACCTGCAACCTGGAACTGGGCAAAACATATTGGAATAATCAATACGATGCACAATCTACTGGCTGGGATCTCGGTGAAGTATCACCACCAATCAAAGCATATATTGATCAGCTTACAAATAAAAACTTACGTATTTTAATACCTGGCTGCGGCAATACTTATGAGGCTGAATATCTTTTGCAAAATGAGTTTACTAATATTGCTGTAATAGACATAGCTCCAATTTTAATTGCCAAGCTGAAAGAAAAATTTGCAGGTAATCCTAACATTAATATTATCCTTGGTGATTTTTTTGAGCATAAAGGAGAGTATGATCTAATAATTGAACAAACATTTTTCTGCGCTATCAATCCGCCATTAAGAACGGATTATGTGGCAAAAATGAAAGAACTGCTGGTTCCCGGCGGTAAACTGGTTGGTGTTTTATTCGATCGTGAGTTTGAGCAGCAGGGCCCACCATTTGGAGGCTGCAAATGCCAGTATGAGCCGATCTTTGAGAAAGAGTTTGATTTTAAAACTTTCGAACTTAGTCACAATTCTTTTGTTAAAAGAGCTGGAACAGAGTTGTTTATCAACCTGATAAAGAAGGACTGATGAACGTCATTGGTAAATGTTACTAATGTTACCGAAAAATAGAAAAATATTGCTGAATTTTACAGCATCAAAAACACAAAAATAATTTTATGAATATAGAACAGATTTATACCGGATGCCTTGCACAAGGTGCTTATTACATTACGTCTAATGGCGAAGCAGCTATTATTGATCCTTTACGTGAAACAGCCCCTTACATGGAACGTTTGCAAAAAGACAATGTAAAACTCAAATACATTTTTGAAACGCATTTTCATGCCGACTTTGTCAGCGGGCATGTTGATCTGGCCAAAAAAACCGGCGCCTCTATTGTTTATGGTCCTAACGCAAATCCAGAGTTTGAATTTATTGCCGCAAAGGATAATGAAGAATTTAAGATTGGAGATATAACCATTAAAGTATTGCACACTCCAGGTCACACCATGGAAAGCACCACCTATCTTTTAAAAGATGAAAACGGAAAAGATCATTGCATCTTCAGTGGTGATACCTTGTTCTTAGGTGATGTTGGCCGGCCCGACCTGGCACAGAAATCGGCGAGCATGACTATGGAAGACCTGGCAGGAATTTTATATGATAGCCTGAATAATAAAATTATGCCGCTGGCAGATGATGTGATCGTATATCCTGCACATGGCGCCGGCAGTGCCTGTGGCAAGAACATGATGAAAGAGACTGTTGATACTTTAGGCAATCAAAAGAAAATGAACTATGCTTTGAATCAACCGAATAAAGAAGCTTTTGTAAAAGCAGTAACTGATGGTCTGCAAGCGCCTCCCGGTTATTTTGGATTGAATGTGGCCATGAACAAAAAGGGCTACGAAAGTTTTGATACGGTTTTAAACAACGGTATGAGAGTTTTAACTGCGGATGAATTTGAAGCTGCCGCTGAAAATACAGAAGCTTTAATACTTGACACAAGAGGTAGTGCAGATTTTTATAGAGGATTTATTCCACAATCCATCAATATAGGATTGAATGGCGATTTTGCGCCCTGGGTTGGCGCCATGATTGTTGATGTAAAGCAACCCATTTTATTAGTTACTGATATTGGTAAAGAAGAAGAATCGGTTACACGCCTTAGCCGTGTTGGTTTTGATAATGTACAGGGGCATTTGCAAGGCGGCTTTGCAACCTGGCTAGCTGCCGGCAAAGAAGCTGATGTGGTGGACAGGATAACAGCAGAAGAATTTGCAGCACAGGTAAACGTTAAAGAAGATAAAGTGATTGATATCCGTAAGGATACAGAGTATGCAGCCGAGCATGTGGATGAAGCATACAATAAACCGCTGGCCATGATAAATGAGTGGGTAAAAGATATAAACCCCGAAGAGCATTTCTTTATTCACTGTGCAGGTGGTTACCGCAGCATGATTGCAGCATCTATCTTGCAGGCAAGAGGCTATAGAAATTTTACAGAGATAGCCGGTGGTTTTGCCGACATCAGCAAAACTAATGTGGCAAAAACAGACTTTGTGTGCCAGACAAAAATAATGCAGGCTTAAGCAAATATCGTTTTAAAGTTGTTTTATTTCATTAAGCATGAGTAAAACCAGAGCAGCCTTCCGGCTGCTTTTTTTATACAGCTGTTTAAGCTTAAAAATGACAACCGATATCTCTTCATGAAATGTTAATCATACAGTAGTATGAGAGTTATCAGGTTTTTGTTTTATGTGATAAATGTTACAAAATACCCACTGCATGGGGGTTACATTTGTTACAGTAAAGAAAAATAACAATAAAAAATTTATTAAAATGGAAACGACTCATAAATACACAGTACAGGTAAGTTGGCAAAGTGACCGCAAAGGAATTATGCGTTCACCGGTATTAGACACGCAGATAGAAGTAGCAACACCGCCCGAATTTCCGGGTGGTATGCCGGGCATCTGGTCACCGGAACATTTGCTGGTTGCGGCCGTAAACAGTTGTTTAATGACCACATTCCTGGCCATTGCGGAAAATTCAAAATTAAATTTTGTGCATTTTGACAGCGATGCAGAAGGCAAACTGGAAAGAGTAGAGAATAAGTACATGATTACTGAAATTACATTAAAACCGGTGTTGACAATTGCTAGTGAAGAAGACCGGGAGAGGGCCACACGCATTCTGGATAAATCAGAAGCTGCCTGCCTGATTAGTAATTCCATCAAATCAAAAATAATTTTTCAGCCAGAAATAAAGATGGCTGAAACAGTAAGTATATAAAACAAAGCAGCATGAAACGAGTAGTAATATTAGGCGCAGGTACCGCAGGTACCATGATGGCCAACCACCTGAAACACGAATTAGATTTTAAAGAATGGGAAATAGATATTATTGATGAACAGGAAGAACATCACTATCAGCCTGGATATCTTTTTTTACCATTTGATATTTATTCACCCAAAGATATCATCAAGTCAATCAAGGAATTTATACCTAAAGGTGTAAGGCTCCTTACCGATAAAATTGAAAAGGTTGATGTAGAAAATAACCTGGTGAAAATGCAAAGTGGTGATCAACTGCATTACGATATTTTAATTATTGCAACGGGTTGTAAGATAGCACCCGAAGAGGTGCAAGGTATGAAAGGAGCTGAGTGGCAAAAATCTGTTTTTGATTTTTATACCTTTGAAGGAGCACTGGCCTTGCGGGATAAATTAAGAGATTGGGAGGGCGGTAAATTGGTAGTGCATATTACAGAAATGCCAATTAAATGCCCGGTGGCTCCTTTGGAGTTTTCCTTTTTGGCCGATTCGTTTTTTAAACACAAAAACATGCGGGATAAGGTTGAGATAACCTACGTGACACCGTTGAGTGGTGCATTCACCAAACCTAAAGCCACAGCAGCGTTAGATCACCTGCTGCACGAAAAGAATATTACAATCGAACCTGATTTTGCGATTGCCGAAGTTGATAATGAAAATAAAGTAATTATTGATTATGGAGGTAGAAAAATTCCATTTGATCTGCTGGTGACGGTTCCTACAAATAAAGGCGATGATCTGATGGAAAGATCTGGCTTGGGCGATGACCTGAATTATGTGCCAACTAACAAAGCAACATTGCAATCAAAGGCATATCAGAATGTTTTTGTGATTGGCGATGCCAGCAATGTACCTGCATCTAAAGCAGGTTCTGTAGCACATTTTGAAGCAGAAATATTAACAGATAATATCCTTCGGTTTATCAAAGGTGAGCCATTAAAAGAAGAATTTGACGGACATGCTAATTGCTTTATAGAAACCGGAAATGGTAAGGCGTTATTAATCGATTTTAATTACACACACGAACCGGTAGAGGGTGAATTTCCGTTTCCGGGAGTGGGTCCATTGCGCCTGATGAAAGAAAGCCGAATGAACCATATGGGCAAATTGGCGTTTCGCTGGATATATTGGAATGTGCTGTTAAAAGGCACGCATATACCTTTCGTTTCTGCAACCATGCAGGAGGCAGGAAAACATTACGATTAATAACTAAAAAATAAATATTATGGAAAAGATGATTTGCGGAATAACCGTAGAAGTAAATGAAGAAGGGTATTTGACCAATTTTTCTCAATGGTGTAGAGAAATTGGGGAAGAGATTGCAGGAGAAACAGATATCACTTTAACACCCCGCCATTGGGAAGTTATTAATTACCTGCAAGGGGAGTTTAAAAAAGAGTCGCCTCTAAGTATTCGAAGAATAGGCAAAAGTGAGGTAGTTGATATCAAGGAATTTTATGCACTGTTCCCCAAAGCGCCGCTGAAAACAGCAAGCAGAATTGCAGGCATTCCAAAACCTGCGAGCTGCATTTAGTATTTAACAATTAAAAACAAAATCATGAGCGATAATAATGGTGAAATAAAAAAAATGATGATCATTCTGTCCAAAGCTACTTTGGAGAATGTATATGCAGCGTTTATACTGGCCAATGGCGCCCGTATGGAAGGTATTGAGGCAGAAATGTTTTTTACTTTCTTTGGCCTGGAAGCTATACATAAGAAGAAACTGGAACATCTGCATGTTGCAACAGTAGGGAATCCTGCTATGCACATGCCTACTATGCTGGGCGGCCTGCCGGGGATGGAAGCGCTGGCAACAGCTATGATGAAAAAGGAAATGGAGAAAATTGATATGCCAGGTGTACATGAGTTTCTCGACATAATGAAAGCCTCTGGCGTTAAATTGTGGGCCTGTAAATTGGCGATGGAAATGTTTCATTATAAGAAAGAGGATATGTACGATGATATTGATGATGTGATAACGGTAGGTGATTTTTATAAACAAGGCTCTGGCACAGGAACACACATGTTGTTTGTGTAGCAAGCCTACTTGGCAACAAAAATAATTGTAGATGCTCCTTTGTTTCATTTGCACAAAATAGATATTCACTCAAATTATTAACAATAAAAAATAATTATTATGAAAAAGAACATGGGAAGTTCCGACAGGATCATCCGTTTGTTATTGGCAGTAGTATTTGCTGTCTTATTTTTTACAAATACAGTAACCAGAATTGCCGGAATTATTTTGCTGGTATTAGCGGCTGTGTTTGTTTTAACCAGCCTGATAAACTTTTGCCCCCTGTATTCTATGATGGGTTTAAATAGCTGCGGTACTAAACAATGAACATTTTGCCGCTGATTTTATATTAAAAGTAGATAAACATAAAAATAACTGACAATGAAAAGTACAAACGCAATAGGGCTGGATAAAGATAAATCTGAAAAACTGGCCAAAAAATTAAATACGCTGCTGGCAAACTATTCACTATTCTATCAGAATACCCGTGGTTTTCACTGGAATATTAAGGGTGAAAAATTCTTTGAACTTCATATTAAGTTTGAAGAACTGTACAATGATCTGCTACTGAAAGTGGACGAAGTAGCTGAACGAATACTTACATTGGGATACGCTCCCGAACATAATTATTCTCAGTATAATAAAGTATCCACCATTACCGAAAGCAGCAAGGTTACTGATGGGCAGAAAGCGGTAGAGCATATTCTTGAATCTTTTAAAACGGTGATATCGTTGCAAAGGGAGTTGCTGGATATTTCGGCAGATGCCAATGATGAAGGTACCAATGCCCTGATGAGTGATTATATCCGGGCACAGGAAAAACTGGTGTGGATGTATTCGGCTTATCTGAAGAAATAGCAGGCAAGTTTTATATTTTTAACAAGCATCTGCCGTTGGTGGATGCTTATTTCATTTGTAACCTTTGTTACTTAATTGATGGGCCACTTTATTTAAATTTGCAATAGAAAAATAAAACAATGAAACAGACAATATTTTCAAACTGGACTTTTATGCGGTTTCTCAGATTAGGTTTGGGACTGGCGGTATTGGTACAGGCTGTTATAGCAAAAGATGTATTATTTGCATTACTGGGATTAGGCTTTACCGCCATGCCGGTTTTTAATATCGGTTGTTGCGGAACAAACGGGTGCTATGTGCCACCGGCAAAAAAGGAAGAAAACACAAAAGAGATTACTTATGAAGAAGTGGTTTAGTAATAACAAATTATATGTGATTGGTGCCCTTGTGGGCGCCGTGGCTGGTTATTTTTACTGGCAACAGATTGGTTGTGCTTCCGGAACCTGTATGATTACATCTAAACCAGTTAACAGCACACTATATGGAGCATTAATGGGCTCTTTATTATTTGGCATATTTAAAAAAGAACCGAAAAAAGAAATTGTAAAAGAAGAAGAAAATAATCATGACGTTTAACGAAATTATACAATCTGATAAGCTGGCCTTGGTAGATTTTTCTGCCGAGTGGTGCGGCCCCTGCAAAATGATGGCCCCCATTCTCAAGGACTTGAAAAAAGACATGGGCGATGCGGTAACTATTATTAAAGTTGATGTGGACCAAAGCCCGCAAGCAGCACAGGCATACCAGGTGCAAGGTGTGCCTACTTTAATTCTCTTTAAAAATGGAAAACAATTGTGGCGGCAGAGCGGTGTGGTTAGAAAAAATGAACTGAAAAGTATAATAGAAAAAATCGCTTTACAAGACAAGAAGTAAATAAATCTTCTTGTTTTTTTTTTACCCTGATTTCTGTTTTATATTTCATCTGCTGAGTTAACCGACACCTGAAATAAATTCACTTTACCGGCGCCGGGCTTTGCATTGCTTTTAAAATAATTTTTTAATAAACAAAACCTGTGTAACATATGTAACCGTGTAGTGATGGTAAATCCTCGACTTTTGCATAGATAACAAATATAAAAAACACAAAAATGAGCTACTATATAACAAAGACAGTTGATTATAACTTTGAAACTGCCATAGAAAATGTAACTGAGGAGCTGAAAAAAGAAGGGTTTGGCGTGCTTACTCAAATTGATTTACAAGGAACCTTAAAAAAGAAACTTGATGTTGACATCAAAAAATACAGCATACTGGGTGCTTGTAACCCGGGCTTTGCGTATGAAGCAATACAGGCAGAAGATAAGATAGGAACAATGCTTCCCTGCAATGTAATTGTACAGGAACGTGAAGATGGAAAAGTGGATGTGAGTGCCGTTGATCCCGTAGCCTCAATGACAGCAGTAGAGAATAAAAGTCTTGCCAGTATGGCAATTAAAGTGAGGGAAAAATTAACCAGCGTTATCGATAAATTATAGTACCCGGGAAACCGTGTCGGCAGTTTTAAACTAATAAAATTTATAAAATAAAAAGTAAATAGAATGAACAATAAAAAAAACAGCATCGTAGATGTAAGAACTCCTCAGGAATTTATAGATGGGCATGTGCCAGGTACAACCAATATCCCATTAAATGAAATTTCGCAACGTTTGGATGAAATAAAATTGTTGCCCCAGCCCATCACATTAATTTGTGCCAGCGGTAACCGCAGCGGGCAAGCTGCAATCTTTTTGAAAGGCTGTGGCGTTAATTGCGAAAACGGTGGAAGCTGGCTCAATATAAAATCTAATTTTCAAACAGTTTAAATTGTATAACTAATGTTGCAAATGATTAAAAGTTTACTTGGATTAGGACCTAAAGTTGATTACAGGGAACTGTTACAAAACGGAGCTGTTATTATAGATGTGCGGTCTAAAGGAGAATACCAGGGCGGTCATATCAAAGGTTCTCTCAACATGCCATTAGATAGTTTACATAACAATATTGTCAAATTGAAGAAAGAAAAGCCAGTAATCACCTGTTGTGCTTCTGGTATGAGAAGTGCCTCGGCAAAAAGTATTTTAAAATCAAAAGGTTTTGTTGAAGTACATAATGGCGGTGGTTGGATGAGCTTGCAGAACAGGATTTGTTGATTCTGAATAATTTTTATTTCCCTTTAAAAAACAAATAACCGTAATGGTACGAAAGTCATTTTTCGAAGCCCTTGGGCTTCCCTGTAATTCTATTGCCTTAAATGAAAAAAGACAGTTGAACAATCAGAAAATAAAAACACTGTTTATATTTCTGTTTACTGCTATAGCGCTGCTATCTGTTAGTCATAGCGTAAAGGCACAGGAAAACAGCAAGCCATTAAGTTTGGAAGATGCTGTACATGCAGCAATAACAAACAACAAGCAAATAACATTGGCAACAATGGATGAAAAGATTGCCCAGTCCAATTACAAACAAACAGAAGCTGTTTATTTGCCGCAAGTTGGATTTTCTTATACTTCACTTAACACAAATAATCCGCTCAATGCATTTGGATTTAAACTACAACAGCGATCTATTTCGCAAAGCGATTTTAATCCCGATCTTTTAAATAACCCTTCAACTACTTCAGACTTTACTACCAAACTTGAACTGCAGCAACCAATTATAAATATGGATATGCTGTACAAAAGAAAAGCTGCTGCAAAACAAACAGAGCTATATCAATATAAAACACAGCGTACCAAAGAATACTTAACGTTTGAAGTACAAAAAGCTTACCTGCAACTGCAAATGGCTTATGATGCAATGGATGTTTTGGAAGATGCTTTGAAAACAACAAATGCAGTTTACATATTTTCCGATAATCATTACAAACAGGGGTTGATTCAAAAATCTGACGTGCTGAATGCAAAGCTGCGGGTAACAACTATTGAAACCAATATTGCCAAAGCAAAAAGTAATATACAAAATGCTTCAGATTATATAGGGTTGTTGATGGGAACGGAAGCTGGTATTGTTTATACAGTTGAAAAAACTCAGTCAGCTGAAAAGCCGAGTGCTGAAAATAGTTCTCAAATTTCTTTGCAACGGGCCGATTTTACAGCCATGCAAAAAGCAATCGAAGCATCTGATCTGATGATCAAATCAAGCAAGATGAGTTATCTGCCAAAGTTAAATGCCTTTGGAAACTACCAGTTGAATGATAGTCATATTCTGGGTTTTGGCGCAGGTTCCTGGATGGTAGGTATGCAGCTATCGTGGGATATTTTTAAAGGAAATAAAACAAAGAATACCATTATTACCCAAACGCTGGAACGTGATAAATTAAAGGAACAATTGGTTCAACAAAAGGAACAGAGCCAGCTTGAATTGAATAAAGCTTACCGTGATCTTACCGATGCACAGTTTGATATGAAGCAGCAAAAGGCTGCCATTGAACAGGCCGCTGAAGCGTTGCAGATTTTGCAAAACCGTTATCAGCAGGGATTGGTAAACACAACTGATGTATTGATGGCTGCCACACAACTTGCACAACAAAAATTCGGGTTACTGCAGGCACACTATGCAGCAAACACTACCAACGCTTACATACAATTTTTAACCTCAACAGATAAAAAATAAAAGCTAACAATATGCACAAATATTTTCAAACAAAAAAAGCAATGCAGTTTATCGCTGTTATTGGGCTGTTCACATTAAGTGCTTGTTCTTCGGGAGATAAAAAAGAATTAAAACCGAATACTGACAATGCAATAGTTGTTACGGTTTCAACACCCTCCGGTGATTTGCAACAAGGGTTGAATATCAGCGGACAGATTGAAGCATCTCAGTCAGCCAATATTAGTACGAGGGTAATGGGATATATTACCATGCTGAAAGTAAAAGTTGGAGATCGTGTGAGCAGAGGACAAGTGTTGGCAAGTATCAGCAACCAGGATCTGTTGGCAAAAAGAGCACAAACAGATGCTATGATTGCTGAAGCTGATGCCAATGTGAAAAGCGCAAAAAAAGATTTCGACAGGTTCACCGCTTTATATAGTCAGCAAAGTGCCACGGCAAAGGAACTTGATAATGTTACGCTGCAATACAATGCTGCAAAAGCCAGGCTGGAAGGAGCCAGACAAATGCGTAATGAAGTAAATGCTCAACTTGGATACACAACTTTAACCGCACCTTTTTCTGGTATTGTTACACAAAAACTGGCAGATGCCGGCAATATGGCAAACCCCGGAATGCCTATTTTAACGATCGAGCAAAGCGGCAGTTACCAGGTAAGTGCATCGGTTCCTGAAAATATGATTAGCCAGTTAAAGCAAGGAGATGATGCAGTTATTACGATCAGCGCCATCAATAGAACCATAAACGGAAAAGTTGCTCAGCTTAATGAATCTTCTCAATATACCGGCGGCCAGTATATTATTAAAGTGAGCATTCCCGACAAAGATAAAACCGGTTTGTACGCCGGTATGTATGCCAATGTTTCTATTGATCTTAAAACGGCTGTTGTTGTAAAATCAAACGAAAATACGAACGTGCTGGTGCCTTTGCAAAGCATTGAACGTAAAGATCAGCTAACTGGCTTATACACCATCAGCAGTAATAACACAGCGCTGCTTCGCTGGGTACGTTTAGGTAAAACCTACGGCAGCCAGGTGGAAGTGTTAAGTGGACTGGAAAAAAATGAAAAATTTATTGTGAGTGCAGATGGAAAATTATATAACGGTGTTCCGGTTAAAATAAAATAATCTTAAATGCATCGGTGTCATAAAATTACAAACGAATTAATATAATCTAATGGAGAATGGTCTTTCAGGAAATATAGCAAAAGCTTTTTTACAATCGAAACTGACGATACTGTTGATGATCGCTTTTTTATTGATTGGCGGCTACAGTACTTTTTTAATACCAAGAGAAGAAGAGCCCCAGATTAAAGTACCGATGGCTGATATATTTATCGGTTATCCCGGCGCCGAGCCTAAGGATGTGGAAACCAAGGTTGCCGCTCCTATAGAAAAAATGATCTCGAATGTAAAAGGTGTGGAGTATGTGTATTCTACTTCTATGAAAGGTCAGGCGATGATCATTGTTCAGTTTTATGTGGGAGAAGATATTGAACGTTCGTTGGTAAAACTGTACAGCGAGATCATGAAGAATATGGATAAGATGCCGCAGGGTGTTACGCTTCCATTAATAAAAACAAGGGCCATTGATGATGTGCCGGTTTTTGGCTTAACGCTGTGGAGCGATAAATATGATGATTACCGGTTAAAACAAATTGGCCAGGTACTCACCAATGAAATAAAAAAGATACCCAACGTTTCGGATATAAATATTTTGGGTGGCCGCAGCCGGGAAATAAAAGTGCAGCTGGATAAAAATAAAATGGCTGAAAATCATGTTGATTTTTTATCCATCAGCAAACAGATACAGGGCAGCAATATGCAATCGCAAAGCGGCAGCCTGCTGCAAAACGATACGGCCTTTTCTGTGGAGACCGGAAATTTTTTATCCACGGCTGACGATGTAGCCAATCTCATTGTAGGGATAAATCAACAACAGCCCGTTTATTTAAATCAGGTTGCTAATGTGGAAGACGGACCGGAAACATCCAGCCAATATGTGTTGTTTGGTTATGGTAAGGCAGATACTGCAAAGGCAAATGCCTATAGATCAAGCTACGGAGCGGTTACTTTATCTGTTGCTAAAAAAAGAGGCTCCGATGCCATGAAATTAGCAAAGCAGATAGAGGATAAAGTTGAACATCTTAAAAAAGAATTAATACCCGATGAGGTACAGTTAACTGTTTCGAGGAACTACGGAGAAACTGCATCGGATAAAGTATCGGAATTACTGTTCCATTTATTTATTGCCATTGTGGTGGTTACCTTATTTGTAATGCTGGCCATGGGCTGGCGTGGCGGGCTGGTGGTATTTTTATCGGTGCCGGTAACTTTTGCACTAACGCTTTTCAGTTACTATTTTATGGATTATACCCTTAACCGTATAACCTTGTTTGCCTTGGTATTTATTACCGGTATTGTGGTAGATGATTCCATCATCATTGCGGAGAATATGCACCGACATTTTAAAATGAAAAAGCTGCCGCCGCTGCAGGCAGCTATCTATGCAATCAATGAAGTAGGCAATCCAACAATCCTGGCAACACTAACAGTTGTTGCGGCAGTGTTGCCGATGGCGTTTGTATCGGGCATGATGGGGCCATACATGAGTCCTATGCCGATTGGCGCATCCATTGCCATGATGCTGTCGTTGGTTGTTGCATTAACATTAACACCTTACCTCGGTTATATTTTTCTTCGTGAAAAAGAAAAGAAAGGAAGTAAGCAAAAAGAAAAGAAACCACAATTACTGGAAGATAGCCGCATCTATAAAATATACCGGGCATTTATTAATCCTTTATTGGAAAGCCGCTGGAAACGCTGGACATTTATCAGCAGCATTGTTGTTATTCTGCTGGGTTCGATGATGTTGTTTTATACAAAATCGGTAGCGTTAAAAATGCTACCCTTCGATAACAAGAATGAGTTTCAGGTAGTGATTGATATGCCGGAAGGAACAACATTGGAGAAGACGCAGGCAGTAACAAAAGACATTGCTGATTATGTTTCGCAACAGCCATTGGTTGTAGATTACCAAGCCTATATCGGCACCTCCGCACCAATTAGTTTTAACGGATTGGTGAGGCATTATGATTTGCGCCGGGGCGATAATGTTGCAGATATACAGGTTAATCTGGTTGATAAAAAAGATAGAAGTATTCAAAGCCATGGACTTGCCAAACAAATGCGTGGACCTATACAAGCCATAGCAAAAAAGTACAATGCCAATGTAAAAATTGTGGAAGTGCCGCCGGGCCCTCCTGTATTATCAACCTTGGTTGCCGAAATTTATGGTCCCGACTATGATGAACAGATCAAGATTGCGAAGCAGGTAAAAGACCTGTTTAACAATACAACCGGTGTTGTTGATGCCGACTGGATGGTGGAAGCTGATCAACCGGAATATCATATTGAAGTTGACAAAGAAAAAGCCATGCGTTATGGTATTGCCACAGCACAGGTAACCGCAACAATCAACGCTGCCTTATCCGGAATGCCTGTAGGCAATGCATATCAACCTGCATCTTTTAATCAAACTTTTATCAAGTTGCAATTAAAAGACACAGACAAAGCCAGCATGAATGATATCCTCGATTTAAAAATTGCCAACATGCAGGGAGCAACAGTTCCCATCCGTGATCTGGTTACAGTTACACGTCAGATAAAACAAAAAAATATTTACCGTAAAAATCAAAAGGAAGTAGTGTACGTGTTGGCAGATATGTCCGGCGATTTGGAAAGTCCTTCTTATGCTATTGCAGATGTTTCTGATAGTTTGAAAAACATCCAGGTTCCAAAAGGATATACGTTAACAGAAGAATACACCCATCAACCCGAAATGGAAGATAACTATACTTTGAAATGGGACGGTGAGTGGCAGATTACTTTTGAAGTGTTCCGTGATTTAGGAATTGCTTTTGCGGTGGTTATTTTGTTGATCTATATTTTAATTGTTGGCTGGTTTCAAAACTTTACTGTGCCTTTGGTAATGTTGGCTGCAATCCCTTTGTCATTGGTTGGAATTATTTTAGGCCACTGGATGCTGGGTGCTTATTTTACGGCAACATCTATGATTGGTTTTATTGCACTGGCAGGTGTGATGGTCCGAAACTCGGTATTGCTGATAGACTTTATTAATATCCGGTTAAAAGAAGATGTTCCTTTAAAACAGGCAATTATAGAAGCAGGTGCAGTACGCACAACACCGATTTTATTAACAGCAGGAGCTGTTGCATTGGGTGCTGTAATCATTTTGTTTGATCCCATTTTTCAGGGTTTGGCCATTTCTTTAATGGGCGGAACAATCACTTCCACATTTTTAACCTTGCTGGTTGTGCCGTTGCTGTATTTTAAAATGATGCGTAAAAAATCTACCAAAAAATAATTAAAACATTTGCTATGAAATTTTTAATAATAACCTGTGTGAAAGAATACCAGGACGAAGTAATTAAAATATTTAAGGAAGCCAGCATTGCTGCATTCAGTGTAACAGATGTAACCGGTTTTAAGGATAATCATGTTGAGGGGCTGATGGATGGATGGTTTGCCAGCGGCGATGAGAAATTCGATTCACTGGTGATTTTCAGTTTTACTGGTGCTGCTAATGCCGATAAAGGCATAGAACTGATCAATCAGTATAACAAAGTAAGTGAAACAAGATTTCCAATACGGGCATTTATCGTTCCTGTTGAGAAATCAAATCTATAATCATTAAAACAAAAAAAATGAGAGAAAGAATTGTCAGAGCCGTTGCAGGAACCTTTGTGTTGGCAAGTATTTTATTGACTTACTATGTTAATCCAAACTGGCTGTTCCTGGGTGTTTTCGTTGGCCTTAATTTATTGCAATCGTCGTTTACTAAATTTTGTCCGCTCGAAAAGATTTTAGATACTGCAGGAATTAAAAACTAAAGTATACTAACAGAAAAGGCACGTTCCAAATGATATATGTATCTTTAGCCGGTGAATTCACCGGCTATTTTTATTATAATAAAAGGATACTTATCTTATAAATTTAAATAAATAACCTGGCCGGCATATTGTAAATATTGCATTAAAAAACCCGGATAAAATATAAGGATCTGGTCTTACTAAAAATAATATGAGTATAATTGATTTGATCAAACATCCCTGGCCCTGGTATGTTGCAGGGCCATTAATTGGGTTAATAGTACCGGGTTTGCTTATTATTGGCAATAAAACATTTGGTATCAGTTCATCACTGCGGCATGTTTGTGCGGCATGCATTCCGGCTAACATTCACTATTTTAAATACGACTGGAAGAAGGAAGTGTGGAACTTATTCTTTGTTGCTGGTATTTTTTTTGGCGCTATGATTGCCGCAAATATATTAACCAATCCAGGGCCGGTGGTTATTCATCCAAAGCTTGCAAGCGATTTAGCTGGTTATGGCATTACTGATTTTTCGGGGTTAGTACCTGCCCAATTGTTTAACTGGCAAAACCTGTTATCAATAAAAGGAATAATCATCATCGTAGTTGGGGGATTTTTGGTTGGCTTTGGTACCCGCTATGCAGGCGGATGTACCAGCGGTCATGCCATCATGGGCCTGTCAACTTTGCAATGGCCTTCCTTAGTTGCCACCTGTTGCTTTATGATTGGCGGATTTATCATGACTAATTTTATTCTTCCATACATTTTAGCTCTTTAAAAGCATGACAAAAATTACAGATAGCAATACAGATTTTGAAGTTCGTTCATTAGATACTATGTGTGTAAATGAAAGTCAATTAAAACACAAATGGTATCATAATTTAAAGTACACGTTTGTTGGGTTGGCTTTTGGAATCGTTTTTGTAAAGGCCGAGATCATCAGTTGGTTCCGCATACAGGAAATGTTCCGGCTTGAATCGTTTCATATGTATGGGGTAATTGGCAGTGCCGTGGTTACCGGGATTATTTCAGTATGGCTCATTAAAAAACTAAAAGTCAAAACCATTTATGGAGAGCCAATCACATTTCATCCCAAAACATTCAATAAAGGACAAATTTATGGCGGCTTGCTTTTTGGCCTGGGTTGGGCAATTACCGGAGCATGCCCCGGCCCATTATATGCACAGATCGGTACTGGTGCTTATGTTATTGTTATTACTTTACTGAGTGCCGTTGCCGGAACCTGGGTGTATGGCTACATCAGGGAAAAATTGCCGCATTGATATTTGGAATACCTTTAATTATGATGAAATCCTTGGATAAACTTGCATCTGTTTTTGAACCTGCTTTGCTGCAGGAGATCCAGCAGTTTGGAACGATACAGTATTTTAAAGAGGGAGACCTGATAATGGACTACGGAAAGTATATTCGTATGATGCCCATTGTATTGAATGGAACTATAAAAGTGTACCGGCTTGATGAAGATGGCAATGAAATTCTTTTGTATTATTTATCAAGCAGCGAAAGTTGTTCCATGGCCTACAGTTGCTGTATTGAAGCAAAAAAAAGTGAAGTTAAAGCAATTGCAGAAGATGAAGTTGAGATTATAGCCATACCTCTTATTAAATTAGATGAATGGCTTTGTAAATATCCTTCCTGGAAAAATTACATCATGCGCAGTTTTAACGAACGGTTTATTGAACTGCTGAAATCAATTGAAAGCATTGCATTTCATAAACTGGATGAAAGGCTTGTTGAGTATCTTAGAGAAAAGCAACGCATCTCTGGTTCCGCTGTTATAAAAGCATCGCATAGTTTAATTGCAGATGAATTGGCCACTTCAAGAGTTGTGATATCCAGGTTATTAAAACAACTTGAAAATAACAAACAGATTATTTTATACCGCAACGAAATAAAACTGCTTCCAGCCCTGGAACAATAATTACTTATTTATTACACACTGTTTATTTTTTAATAATTATTTTTTGCAATCGGTTTGTTTCATTTTGTATAACCAGTATATAAGCACCTGCTGCAAATACTGATTTTAAATGAATGGAATAAATTCCGGTGTTCATTATTTCCATTTTACCGGATTGCATTACCTGTCCATCCATACTTGCAATGGTATAATTATAAATTCCTCTTACAGCCGCATCGGCATACAGATCAATTTTTGTGTCAACAGGGTTTGTGATCACATAAAATGATTTTCCGTTGTCGTCTGCAGATACAGTTACAATGTGCGAATAATTTACCTGACTGCTCAGGTTATTTACCTTCAGGCGGTAGAAAACTTTACCTTTTATAGTTTTACTGTCATTAAAGCTGTAGAATTCGGTACCGTTTCGGTTATAAGGCGAATGAAAATATATGGTATAAAAATTAATGCCGTCATTACTTCTTTGAAGTTCATATTTGTCAACATTCAGTTCATTGCCAATGGCCCAGTTGAGTTTTGTATAACCGTTCATCTGCCCTGCTGTAAAACTTATTATTTTTAGAGGGAGCACATAGGAAACGCTGCCAAAAGTAAAGTTGGTATTAAATGCAGATATGCTGCTTGATGTTACATTTCCGGTAGTTAACGCACTGCCTGTTGCAGACCCTCCAATACTTCTCCAGAATGTTCCATCATAATAAGCAGCTTTTATATCGCTGATCATTAAATTTGGGAAAGCAACTTTGCTGTTATCCCAGTTCATAGCCACCTGTGCATTGGATCCGCTGATTTTATTAATAGTCCAGTATTCAGCTGAATCTACATAAACCAACGGATTGTAACTGGAAAAACGGTTTGGTGTTACTGCCCGGTTATACAATACATTAAATTCTGCTGCAGCAGTAAGATTGATTAATGAAATGGGCCGCAGGTAAACAGCATTACCAACAGGGAATGCAAAGTTTGTACTTCCGATTTTTTTTACCCAGCCGTTTACGTGCCTGCTATCATTGCTGCCCAGATGCGAAGCCCCTGCATCATAGATCATGTAATTAGGAGTTCCGGATGTGGTTATAATACCGGCAGTAAAAGTATGAATCCCCTTTACACGTAAATTGTTATTTAAAGTTATACCTGCGGCATTATTGGTAACAAGATTATATGTTTTATATTGAGCTGATCCGTTAACCGTTTGTGCTGTCATGCCATCTATGTACAAAGTACCCAAACCTACGGCCATAGAAGCTTCGTTGTTGGTGATATTTCCCTTTACAGAAAGCGTACCATTGTTAACTAACTTGCCTGTAGTATTGTTTGTAAAATCTGAAAATGCGGTTATGGTCGTTGTTCCATGAATTTGCAGGTTACCATTATTAGTTATGCCAACCTGGGCATTTGCACAGGTGATGTTTATCAGTAGCGCAAGCAATATATTTTTTTTCATTGCACTGTTTTTAACCTGTTTAAAAAAAGTAATTGAATGCAGAATATTACTGTGCTGTTACAAGCCACTGCATATCCTCAATAGTTAAAGTTTCATTTGCTGTACACATATAGAAAATTTCAAAATAATCATTAGGACCAATATCTTCCAGAAAAGCAAGAAACGAGAACTGGTATGGTTGATTTGAGGTTGATGTCCTCAAAGTAGTTTCACCAAACCTCATTGCAGCATTTGTTGACTGTCCGTTTTTAACTATGCAGATTGAAATATTTCTGTTACTTGATGAAGCCTTTATATTACCTGTAAATGTGATCATCGCATTTCTTTTATTGGTAGGCTGATAGGTGATTTTGTTATTTGCAATTGTCCATTTGCTGATAATCTCCGAAGTGTTAGCTCCCCAGTTTGCTTTTGTCCATACATTTGCCGAAACACTTACGGCTATAGAGGCATTTAATTTAGTGATAAAACAGTATGGTTTTTTATCTCCGGTACCGGCATTAGATTCCACTTTGGCATTAGCATCCCTTCCATCAGCTCTTGTAAAGTCAAACCCCATGATATATTGCCCGGTATTGTTCCAGGAATTACCAGTTATAGAGATGCTTGAAAAAGTGGTAAAGGTTGAAGGCCTGTACACAATTGCTGTGTCTGAAGCATTGGCTACATAATAAACACCGGATGATAACTGAATAGTTGCGCTGCTGCCTTTACTGAGGTTAACGCCTCTTTTGCATCCTATAAAATCTGTTTCTGCCACTTTTACAATTACACCCGCTTCGGCACTATGTATTAATATGCCATTTGCTTTTGCATTGGCAATATCAACTTCAAATACCCACAATTCTGCATTAGTTGAATCCAGTATTGTTGTATTAAACCCATCAAATGAACAATCTTTAACCTCATTGTATGTTCCACTGCCAAGCAGGCGTATAGCATCCTCGCCGGTTATATTACCATAACTGCCCAGGGTTGTTGCATCAAAATGCAGCATTTTAAAATATACATCCGACATGCATCGAAACATGGGTTTGCCTGTTAACCCACTGCCAGCTTCTATATTTGCTGTTCCATATGAGTTACCCTGAATGGTTAAAGCATAGGGCAGATCAATAACAAGTGTGTTAGTTATTTCATAAGATTCATCAGCAAGTTTTATAACAGTTGGCCCATCCATATGCAAATCCAAAAACTCTATCGCTTCGTCTAAAGTTGTCCAGCTGCTTGCGCTGTTAACCTCCATAAGTCTTAGTATTGGTTTTCTGTCGTTGCTGATTAGCCAGTTACCATTATATGCAATAAAGTTCAACGCAACATTCCGGGTTATGCCTATACTGTCAAGGTCGGCAATAGTTGCCTGACCGGTTCCTTTTACAACAACCAGATCAGTATATGTACCAATATTATTTACTGATATCAGGAGTCCATTATCTTCCAAACCAATAAACGGAAGCATTAAAATAATATCGTTGCTTGCTGCCACATACGATTCCGATTTAAGTAAAGTTGCATTTTCTGTTTTTGGAACTATTGTTTTGCTTCCGTTATCCAGTTTTTTCCATCCATTACTGTTCCAGTAATAATAACCATCGGGTAAATCGCCGCCGGTATTATATACCAGCATGCCTGCCGGTACTGTACCTGATAGCGGAGCTACATCACTAAGGCCATACAATGTAACACGGGGTGGCAGAAAACCCTTGTTGAGGCTTTCTATTTCCAGCATGGAATTACTGTTGATAGTGCCGGGGTTGGTTCCTATTTTAACCTGTCCATGTGAAAATACAGCAAGTACCAGGAATGGAATAAGTAAAAGTTTTTTCATGGTTTGGATGCTTGCGAAAAATAAATATTGGACATCTGGTTTATAATTTAGAGTTAGGGATTTATACCGATTTAAAATTTATACTTTTTGTAAATGGGCTGAATAGATATACGGGCAGGCTTTTTTTTTATGTTAGCGCCAACCAGTATTCCGTATTCAGGCTCAAATTTTTCTTTTTAAGTTTTTTGAACTCAGCTTCTTTCATTTTTGTTTGTATCTGATTATGGCGTCTTATAGTTCTGATTAAGGGATCAGCCATTAAGCGCATGGTGCCTGAATCGCAACATAAAACCTTAAAAGCAATAGAAGTATGGCGGGTGGCATCGGCAACAGAATTGTCCAGGTAGTTTTTAAACTCCTGACCCAATTGCCTTTTATCTAACCTCGCAGGGGCGTGTGGGTTAAAATAATTTTCTATGCTGTTAGCATCTATCCGTAAAAAGATACTAATTTTTTGTACTGCCGGCTTTTGCATTTGTGAATTATTAGGATTGAGCCATATTGTTATGACTCATGGTGTAAAACGACCCTTAAAAAAATAAAGTGTTCAGTAGCGTATCGAATAAATTACAATTTTAGAGTAGAAAAAAATCTATGGCAGATATTTAAGATAACAGGTTAGCTTTGTAAAGCAGCTTCTGTTTCATTTTTTTATGTAAGCGGCCCGTTAATTTGTCTAAGTACTTTAAAACTATGACTGAATTCTCATTTTCAGCTTAAACAGTTAAACTAAAATACCTGTGGAAAAATCACCAGTAAAAATAAACAGATCAGGTTTACCCGGTAATAAGATTGATACTTTTAGTTTTTTACACAAACCGGTACTACTGGCAACCGGTACATTTATAATACTCGCCTTTTTATTCATGCTGCTTATTTATCAGCGTTATAAACTGGTTCAGGAAGCAAAACTTAAAGCTGACGCTGAAATTGTTAACAAGACAAAAGACAAGATTCAGGAAGCCTTAACACATAGTTTATCTGCAACAAAAACACTTTCTTTTTTTATTGACAAAAATGGTATTGTAAATAATTTCGATTCTATATCGGAACAAATACTGGAATCGGGTTACAGTATTGATGCTTTGCAACTGGTGCCCGATGGTATTATACAATATGTATATCCTTTTAAGGGAAATGAGCAAGTGATCGGGTATAATATCTTGCAGGATTCCTCCAGAAATAAAGAAGCCTATAAAGCCATAGAAAAAAAGCAAATGTTTTTTGCAGGGCCCTTTATGTTGAGACAAGGAGGATTAGGGGTTGTAGGCAGGCTGCCTGTGTACCGGAATAATAAATTCTGGGGATTTTCAGCAGTCATCATTAAAATGTCAACATTATTTGAAACAGCAGGTATCGACAGTAGTGGAAAGAACGGTTATTATTTTCAGCTCTCAAAACAAAATCCTGACACAAAAGAAGAAGAATATTTTTTACCACAACAAATCAATCAGTCTGAAGGCCGGTCTGTTTCTGTAAAAGTGCCCGATGGAGAATGGAAGCTTTCTGTAATAAGTAAAAAAAATTATGAAGGTCTTGGTGATATTGTATTACTCGCTATCCTGGGCTTTGCGTTGTCTCTTTTCGGCAGCATTTCTGTTTACCGTTTTGCTATTGCACCTCAAAAATTAAAAAACCTTGTAAAGGCTAAAACAAGTGAACTGGAAAACAGTGAAATCAAATACCGGTCGTTAATAGAAAGGGTATCGGATGCTTTTGTATCGCTTGATAAAAACTGGAATTATACGTATTTAAACTATCAGGCAGGAGAAATATTTTCAAGAGAGCCGCAAAGCCTTATAGGAAAACATATATGGACTGAATTTCCTGAAGGGATAGATCAGCCCTTTTATCATGCTTATTACAGGGCCATGGCCACACAAACCTATCAGTATCTGGAAGAATATTATCCCCCGTTGGATAAATGGTTTGAGAATCATATTTACCCTTCAAAAGAAGGGCTTACTATCTTTTTTAAAGACGTTACGGAAATGAAACAGGCTACGCTTACTTTAAAAAATAACGAAGAAAAATACCGTTCACTTATCGAACAGGCTTCAGATGGTATAGTAATTACCGACCTGGAAGGAGGAATACTGGAAGTTAACAACAGTATTAAACAGATGATAGGCTTTGATGAAGAAGAATTGATAGGGCATCACTTAACCGAATATTTACCCAATGAGGATATAGATGATATACCGCTGCGGATAAATGAATTGATGCAGGGTAAAAGCCTGTTGTACGAACGAAGGCTTTTAAAAAAAGATGGCACCATTATGCCTGTTGAAATTAATTCTAAAATGGCCAGCACCCATACGCTGATAGGCTTTGTAAGAGATATATCACAAAGGAATCAGGCTGCTGCTGCGTTAAAAAAATCGAATGAACGTTTTGAGTTGATTGCCGAAGCAACAAATGATGTTATCTGGGACCATGATTTTATTACCAACATAACCTGGGGAAATAAAAACCTGTTTAAGTTATACGGGATTGAGCCAGGCTCGGGTACAATAAATTTTGAAATGTTTATGGAGCATATCCATCCCGACGATCGTGCAGGTATTAAGATCAGGCTTGATGAAGCGATGAAAGAACAATTAACGTCAGTTACAGAAGATTTCCGCTTCAGGATGCCAGACGGGCAATACCGGATATTTTACGACAGAGCTTATATCAAATATGATGAAGCAGGAAATCCATTAAAGATACTGGGGGCCATGCAGGATATAACAGAAACAGAAAATTTCAAACAGCTTATCATCAGGGAAAAGGAGCTTTCAGATTCTGTCATCAACAGCCTGCCGGGTATATTCTACCTGTATAATAAAGAAGGTAAATTTTTAAGATGGAATAAAAACCTGGAAACGGTTACCGGATACAGTACTGAGGAAATAAGCAAACTTCATCCTTTAAGCCTGATTGACGACAGTGCTAAGGAAATGATATCAAAAAAGATTGAGAATGTTTTTCAGTCAGGTGAGGATAATGTAGAGTCGGAATTATTGTTGAAAAATAAAGAAAAGGTACCCTATTACTTTACCGGGATGGCCACAGAGTATGAAGGAGAAACCTGTATGATGGGTATTGGCCTCGATTTTTCGGATAAAGTAAAAGCACGAAAAGCTGTTTTGGCAAGTGAGGAAAAATACCGGCTTATTATAGATCAGGCATCGGACGGGATTTTTATGGCCAATGCTGATATGAATTTTGTTGATGTTAATGAAGCAGCCTGCAAAATGCTGGGTTATACATTGCAGGAGTTGAAAAAAATGCAAATAAATGACCTGATTCCGGAGGAAGATAAGCAAACCAACCCGGTTAAAATGGAAATGTTAAAGGCAGGTGAGGCAATAATTAATGAACGGCGGTTTATTAAAAAAGATGGTTCGCTTATTGATGTAGAAATAAGTGCAAAACAATTGCCCGACGGACGGTTCCAATCAATTGCAAGGGATATTACTGAACGGAAGAAAGCAGCAGAAAAATTGGTTGAAAAAGAAAAAAAGCTTCAACAGGTTTTGGCAAGCACTGCAGATAATTTTTATGTTATTGATACTGACTATAATGTAGTAATAATAAATAAAGTGGCAGAAAGAAACCTTGAAATAGCATGGGGGAAACCGGTGAGTATTGGAACAAATCTGCTTGATGTTATACCCCTGAAAGGAGAAGAGCCGATCAGAGAGAATTTTGTAAGGGCATTTGCCGGTGAAGGTTTTGAATATGAAATATTTCTTTCTCATCCGGATTTGCCAACCTGTGTGTTGATACAGTTTTCGCCTGTTAGTGACGAATCTGGCAGAATTACAGGTGTTTCAGTGATTGCCAAAGATATTTCTGAACGCAAAAAAACGGAGGAATTAATAAGAGAAAGTGAGGAACGATACCGGGCTCTTGTAGAAAATGCTCCTGAAGCACTGGTAGTATTTAATGTAAAAAAATTAATGTTTGTAAATGTGAGTGAAAGCGCAACCAGGCTCTTTGGGATGTCGAAAGAAGATCTTTTAAAAATAGGACCTGTTGATCTAAGTCCAAAATATCAACCGGATGGCCGGTTGTCTGCTGAGGCGGCACCGGTAAACATACAGAAAGCTATAAATGGCGAAAAACTTTCTTTTGAATGGACCCACTGTAATAAATCCGGCGAACTCATTTCATGTGAGGTGTGGCTCGTAAGGCTGCCCGCAGAAAATGAAGTTTTGATAAGGGGAAGCATAGTTGATATAACCGAACGTAATAAGGCGAAGGAATTGTTGCAAAAATCATATGATGAAATCAGGGAGCTGGCTTCAAACCTGCAAAGTATAAGGGAGGATGAGCGTACAAATATTGCACGTGAAATACATGATGAACTGGGACAGCAGCTTACCGGCCTTAAAATGGATTTGCACTGGTTAACTAAAAAAATAAACAGCCCGGATGCGGGTATAAACAGGAAAATGGCTGAAAGCATTAACCTGATAAATGCAACAATTTCATCGGTACGGAAAATTTCAACAGATCTGCGACCGAGTATACTGGATGACCTTGGCCTTGTTGCGGCGCTGGAGTGGCAGGGAGAAGAATTTGAGAAACGATCGGACACCCAGGTTAAATTCACCAATGAAGCGGGGGAAATAGTTACTGAACCCGAAGTTGTTACAGCCATTTTCAGAATTTACCAGGAGTTGTTAACCAATATAGCCCGGCATGCAAATGCAAGCCTTGTAAAAGCCATATTAAAAAAAGAGAATGATAAATTAATTTTAAGAATTACCGATAATGGCACAGGGTTTAACCTCGAATCAATCAAGAATAAAAAGACCCTAGGTTTATTAGGAATAAAAGAACGAACATTAATTTTAGGAGGTACTTACGAATTCAAAAGCAATCCGGGAGAAGGATCCGAAACCATTATTTCTATTCCCTTGATAACTAAATAATAAACAAATTTAAAAACAATACTATGTTACGAATTTTAATAGCAGATGACCATACCGTGGTAAGAAAAGGGTTAAAGCAGATATTGCTTGATGAATTTACTGCAGCAGTTATTGAAGAAGTGGCCGATGCCGAAGAGCTGATAAAAAAAGTAATGACAGATAAATGGGATGTTGTGGTAAGCGACCTTTCGATGCCGGGCCGCAGCGGACTGGATGCTTTACAACAGCTCAAGATCAGTCATCCTGAATTACCGGTACTTATTCTGAGTATTCATCCCGAAGAACAATATGCATTAAGAGCTTTAAAATCCGGAGCTTCGGGATACCTGAGTAAAGATACCGCCCCAGATGAACTTGTTAAAGCTGTACGAAAAGTATTACTTGGCAAGAAATATATATCTCAATCCATTGCTGAAAAACTGGCCAGTACTTTTTCTTCTGATACAGTAATGAATCCTCATGAAAGCCTTAGCGACAGGGAATTTGATGTAATGAAGCTGCTGGCAAATGGTAAATCAGTTTCTGAAATTGCCGAAATGCTTTCGCTTAGTGTAACAACAGTAAGTACCTACAGGGCAAGGGTGATGGTTAAGATGGATTTAAAATCCAATTCAGATCTCACCAAATATGCCATAGAAAATAACCTCCTGTAAGATATAATCTGATAAATCAGGAAGGCTTGTAGAATCAGAACTACAGGCAGAATGCCCCATTTACTACATTCGGTTCATGCATGATAAAGTAATTTAGTGCCCAGAACCAGCTTATGCCTGTAAATCAAAAGATTGAAAAAAATGTATTAATAATCGACAGCTCTGTTTTAATTATTGAACGGTTGATTAATATACTTAAAGAAATCAGGGAGATTAACGGGATTTTTCAGGCAACTGACTTTACAAAAACTGTTGGCATATTACAAGAGAAGAAAACCAATATCGTTTTACTGGATATTCAGTTGCCGGAAAAAAACGGCATTGATTTACTTAAGCATATTGTTCAGTTTTACCCTGAAATTAAAGTGATTGTTTTAACTAACCTGGTGAGTGTGTATTATCAAAGATTATGTAAAACCCTGGGAGCAGGCTTTTTTATTGATAAGTCAAAAGACTTTGACCAGATTCCTGAAATTATATCCTTGATGTAAGCATCAGCATATAATTGTAGTATAATATTTACAAACTACAAGAATCAGGTTGAGATAAATTTGAATATTGCTCTATAGAAATTAAACGCTCTTTACATTTACTTTGCTACAGACAAAAAGGTTATTAAAAAAGCAAAAAATATTAATACTATGACTAACCAATAATTGTATTAAACGTTCCTTTTACTAAATGAAAGATCAGCTTACACAATGATCAGATTCTTATGAAGAAGTTCTCAGGCATGAGAAAAGAAAAACCGTAAAAATCAGTTGTATTAATTTACAACTGATTTTTTGGTTTTAGGCTAGTTGTAAATCCGGTCGTATGCAGCTTTGTATTTTTCCATGATCACTTTTCGCTTTAATTTAAGTGTTGGCGTAAGCTCACCACTGTCAATTGTCCACTCATTGGGCAGCAACTCAAACTTTTTTACCTGCTCCACATGGTTAAATGATTTGTTGAAAGAATCTATCAGCTCTTTATACAGGTCTAACACTTTAGGGTTATGAACAGCATCTTCGGCAGTTGTAAAAGTCAATCCTTTGTGCTGCATCCATTCTTTAATATTGGCAATAGATGGAACAATTAAAGCGCCCACAAATTTTTGCTCGGCACCAACCACCATCATCTGCTCCACAAATGGCGATTCTTTCATTTTATTTTCAATAGGTTGTGGGGCCACATATTTACCGCCGCTTGTTTTAAACAGTTCTTTCTTCCGGTCGGTTATTTTTAAATATTTTCCGTCTTCAAAAACACCAATATCGCCGGTATGTAACCAGCCATCAATAATTGTTTCGGCAGTAAGTTCTGGTTTTTTATAATAGCCCATCATTACGCTTGGCCCCTTAACACAAATCTCGCCATCTGCTTCAATCTTTACTTCCTGTCCGTCAATTACCAAACCAACAGTGCCAAATTTTGTACCTCCTTTCCGGCGGCAGTTAACGCTTATCACCGGGCTGTTTTCGGTAGGTCCGTATCCTTCATAAATGGGAATACCGGCAGCAGTAAAGATTCTGATAAGTCTTATCTGGCAGGCAGCACCGCCGGTAACAATCAGTTTTATATTACCGCCCAATGCTTCACGCCATTTGCTGAAAATTAATTTATTGGCTATTGCCAGTTGCATTTTGTACCAGATGCCTTGATTTTTTTGATTGTCATATTCAGTGGCCAGGCTAACCGACCAGTAAAATAATTTTCGCTTTAACCCTGTCAATTCTGCACCCTTTGCCATTATCTTTTCGTAGGTTTTTTCTAACAGCCTTGGAACGGTTGCAAATAAAGTAGGTTTTACATCTTTTAAGTCTTCGGCAATGGTATCTAAACTCTCGGCATAATAAATGGAAATACCGCTGCTGATATAGATGAACGAAACCATCCTTTCAAAAATATGATTGAGTGGTAAAAAACTCAATGCTCTTGCATCCAGGTCATCATTAAACGGGAAACTGTTTTTTGAATTGATTACATTGGTAACAATATTACGATGACTGAGCATTACACCTTTTGGTGTACCTGTTGTACCCGATGTATAAATGATGGTTGCACAATGTTCAGCTTTAATCGTTGCTTTTACTTTTTCCATACCGGCCTGGTCGTCTGCCGAAATATTTTCCAAAAGAATTTTCCAGTTTATAGAATCTGGTAACTCATCAAAGCTGTATATATTTTGTAAAGTAGGAACATTATTACGTACCGCAAGCACTTTATCCAGAATTTCCTGTCCGCTTACAAATACATGTTTTACCGAAGCATCATTAAAGATAAATTCCAGTTCCTTAACATTGGTAGTTGGATAAATAGGGCAGATGGCAACACCAATTTGCTGACAGGCCATATCCAGCATTAACCATTCGGGACGGTTTTTTGAAATAAGGGCTATCTTATCCTGGTTTTCTATACGCATATCGTTTCCACTAACTCCAAGCCTTATAAGTCCGGCACTTAATTTATCAATGGTCTGCTTAACTTCAGCAGTACTGAAACTCCGCCATTGCCCGTTTTCTTTTCCACAGAACATGTCTGCTTTCGGAAACTTGTTTAGCTGAAAATCTATGTAGTCAAATATTCTGGAATTCTCATTCATAAGCAATCGTTGGTTTATCTGGATATTTATTTGTTTTGATTCTTTAGTTTTTGGTATTCTCTTTCAGTCATAGAGTCTTTGTTAGTTTTATATGCCCTTATAAATTTCATCACCAGACCAATACCTAATCCGAGCATTACCCAAAAAGGCCAGGGCGTTCCGTGATGTTCTCCCCGTCCGGTTGTAAAAAACCAGATGGCCCAGCAGATACCTGTTATAACTACAAACCCTATCAGGCTATCCTGAAAACCGGCCCTGCGTTTGGCAATCTGCCATAATTTTTCATCACGTTGCTCTTCCATAATGATAAAGTTTATGCAACAAGTTAATAAAAAATAGTGATTTACCCATCAGGGCCGGGAGGGAGTAATAAAATACAGAATTATATAATTAATGATAATATTGCCCTGATGATAATTTGAATATCCTGCCCTGCAGATAACGGTTCAGTTCATTATATTCTTTGCTGTGTTCATTTGTCCAGGCCTGGTATGCAGGTAAATTTTGTGCAGTAGCAAATACCCACTGGTTATATGCATCAAATAAACCCTCACCTATATATTGCCTGTGCACATCAAATAATCTAAACGGAAATTTTGCCGCATAATTTGCATCCCAGTCCAGAATAAAACGTGTTCTTATCATGGTTAGCGATTCGGCATTAATACCAGTTGAAGCCAATGAGCTTTGTTTGTTCATCGTTTTTAAAAAAGCAACTACAAAACTGTTCTTGTCTTTATTACTTTTTTCCAGATCGGCTTCAGCAAATAATTTTTTATAACCCTCCAGCAGGATGTTTTTTATTTCGGGAGTGTATGCATTTTTAGGATCAATATTGATGAATATCTCTCCATATATCAAGCTCCATACTTTATCTGTAGTGAAGTAATAATATTTACTGGCGTTGTAATAATTGCCTGCAAACCCCGGGTCATTTTCAATTCCTTTTTCCCATTGTTTGATGGCATTAAAATCGCTTTTGGTCCAGAGTACTTTACCCAGCTCATTATACAAAGGGCCGCTGTTGGGTAATTTCTTAATGCCTTTACGGTAAACAGCTTCGCTTGCCTTGGCATCTTCCATGGCCCAGTATGCATCTCCGGATATCTGGAAGCACTGATCATCCACGTCATCTCTTTCTAACAAAGGATTTAAAACTTCCACCGCCTTTTTATAATCTTTGGAATAGTAATAATTCAACCCAAGGTCTTTAGCTAATTCCAGGTTATTGGGTTGCAAAGCAAGTGCCCTGTTAAGTACCAGAATTGCATTTGGGTAATCGCCGGCATGCATAAAATTCCTGGCATTTTCATGCAGTTGTTTTGCATCCTGTGCAAACAATATGGTTTGACAACAAACCGTAATCAGTATTAAAAATAGTTTTTTCATTAACTTAAAGATACAGTGAAAACCAATAAAAGATTATTGAAGGTTAAAGATTAACAGTTGTTATTCAGCTTCTGCATCAGCAATCAGGTGCGTAAGTAAACCATCTCTCAGCTTGGGTTCAAACCAGGTGCTTTTTGGCGGCATAACATTTCCGCTGTCGGCAATATCAAAAAGTTGCTGAATGGTTACCGGGTGCAGACTGAATGCCACGGCCATATCGCCACTGTTTACTCTTTTCTCCAGTTCATGCAAACCCCGTATGCCTCCAACAAAATCAATCCGCTTATCTGTGCGTTGGTCTTTAATATTTAAAATGGGGTCTAATAAATTATTCGACAAGATACTAATATCGAGAATGCCAATGGGGTCATCGCTGTAACTTCCTTCGTTAGCCGTAAGCTGGTACCATTGTTTGTTCAGGTACATGCCAACCTCATGTAGCTTATCCGGTGAAAACGAGTTATCAACTTTTTCAATTGTAAAATTATTTCTTATGGCAGTTAAAAAATCTGCTTCGGATAAACCATTCAGATCGGTAACCACCCGGTTATAATCCATGATGTACAACTGATCAGAAGGAAATAAAGTAGTAAGAAAAATATCAGCCCCTTCGGGAGCTGTGCTGCCCAGCGCTGCCCTTACTTTAGCTGCAGAGGCGGCACGGTGGTGCCCATCGGCAATATAAGTACAGGGAACTTTTTCTTTAAATAGCGAAGATATTTTTTCGATAGTTGCATCATCATTCACAATCCAGATGGTATGCTGTATACCATCATCGGCAGTAAAATTATATACCGGACTTTTTTCTTTCCATTTATTGATCACTGCGTCAATTTCATCAACATTGCGGTAAGCCAGGAATACATTACCGGTTTGAGCTCCCGATGTTTTAATATGATTGATCCTGTCCTGCTCTTTTTCAGGCCGGGTGAATTCATGTTTTTTTATCAGGTCGTTCTCATAATCGTCAACCGAACTGCCGCAAACCAAACCTGTCTGGCTTTTGCCGTTCATGGTTAACTCATATATATAGTAACATGCTTTACTTTCCCGGAATAAAATTTTACGGCTGATGAATGCACCAAGATTTTCTTTGGCTTTATCATATACTTCCTGCGAATGAATATCGGTAGTTTCCGGCAGGTCAATTTCGCTTTTGGTGATATGTAAAAAACTGAAATTATTTCCCTGTGCTTCTGTCTTGGCTTCTTTACTGTTTAAAACATCGTACGGACGAGATGCCACTTGTTTTGCTGATTCTGCTGCCGGCCTTAGTGCTTTAAAAGGCGATACTGTAACCATAACATTATTTTAAAGGGGGCAAAAATACCCGTTTCAATTCAAAAGATAGTAAAATAATAATTGTTCTAACGGTTTAATTCATTTGTAAAAAACAGGTTCCATTTTTCCTGCTCTTCCTTTTTCTTACTGTGATCAGTTTCTTTATCATATTGTTTATTCATAAGCATATGCTTATTCAAAATTTCATAAAAAAGATTTTGCACTTTTGCCGAAATATCCTGTTTATAAAACAGGGTGTTGTTTAGCTTTTCAATCATTTCTTTCAGGCAAATCAATCCCACATCAAAATGGCCCTGTTCATGTTTCAACAGATTAGTTGTTTCTTTTCCCGGTTTTATCCAGCTTTGGCCAGCATCCAGTTCAAGCTTTACCGATAAACCTTTAAGTTTTGCAGAATCTCCCTGAAAAATAACTCCTGTATAACTGTAATTTATTTTCCAGAAAGTGTTTGCTTCATGTTCCGATTTTTTATCAGGCTTTCCTGAAAAATCATTCCAGGTAAGCAACCGGTTATTAGCCACTCCACTAATTATTACCTGCTGCCCAACTGAAAGTTTTGCAAAAACAAGCAGTAAAAAAAATAAGCTGTACTTTTTCATAAGGTTATTCTTATCCTTTTAATTCCGAAAATTCTTTCATCAACTTAACCAGTGTTTCTACGCTGCTTAATGGCAATGCATTATACAAAGATGCCCTGAAACCACCTACCAGCCTGTGTCCCTTAATCCCAACGATGCCGTTTTCTTTAGTGAAATTTAAGAACGGATTCTCCAGCGATGTATCGTTCATCACAAAACAAACATTCATTTTACTCCTGTCATCTTTATTAGCAGTGCCGGTAAACAATGGATTCTCATCTATGGCTGCATATAATAGAGCAGCTTTTTCATTGTTCAGTTTTTCCATAGCTGTCGCTCCGCCATTGGCTTTTAACCATCTTAATGTAAGCATGCATACATAGATGGCAAAAACCGGAGGCGTATTCAGCATGGAGCCTTCCTTAATATGATTGCGGTAATCAAGTATTGTAGGAATGCTTCGTTTTACTTTCCCCAGAATATTCTTATTTACTACCACCAGGTTTACACCTGCAGGCCCCATGTTTTTTTGTGCGCCTGCGTAAATAAGGTCAAAAGCATTAAAGTCAAGCACCCGGCTGAAGATATCACTGCTCATATCGGCAACCAGGCTGTTACTGGTTTTGGGTATCTTTTGCCACTGCGTACCATAAATGGTATTGTTGGTGGTGATGTGTATATATTTTGCATCATTAGGCACAGCAAAATCTTTGGGTATATAATTGAAATTGCTTTCCCGGCTGCTGCACACGGTTTCAACCTTACCAAAAAGTTTTGCTTCCTTAATGGCCTTGGTACTCCATACACCGGTGTCGGTATAAGCTGATGTTTCCTTATCATCCAGCAAATTCATGGGCACCTGCATAAACTGGGTTGATGCACCGCCATGTAGAAATAAAACCTCATGGTCATCATCAAGCAGCATCAGTCCCCTTACCAATGCCCTGGCTTCATCCATCACATCCTGAAAAAGCGGAGTACGATGACCAATTTCTAAAATGGATAAACCGGTATTATTATAATTGAGAACCGCCTGTGATGCTTCTTCAAAAACTGTTTTTGGTAAAATAGACGGACCGGCATTAAAATTATGAACCACTGCTGTAATGTTAACTGATAAAATTTGTTCGGTTGCAAAAATACCTAAATCGGTACAAAGCTGAAGGATTTAAAGGTATTTTGTACAGTTTATGTTGTACGCATACCCTTTTCGTCTGTTATGCAGTTTCAAACTGAAGTATCTGGTCTGCCTGATTTCATCGTTGGGTTATTGGGGGTATCAGACCGCATAGTATAAAATTTGATTTAAGAAGTAAACTTCGGTTCTGTAGAATAGTGAAAAACTCAGTAAATGAATTATTTATAATCTGCAATTTTGATTAGCTTGGTCACATCAAGTACAATAATCTTTCTGCCTTTTGTTTCGAGTATTTTGTCCTCTTTAAATTCAGAAAGCACTCTCACTACATTTTCCCTTGCTGTGCCAACAAGACTGGCTAAATCATCTCTGCTCATATTTATTTCTACAGGCATACCTGCCTCAAAATTTACTTTATATTTTTCTCTCAAAACTATTAATTGTACAGCCAGTCTTTCTCTCACAGATTTTTGTGCAAACAGACTTAGGCTGTTTGCCAACACTGCAAATTCATGGCTCAGGGTTTTCAAAAGTCGTCTGCTTAAAACTTTCGACTGATTTAATGTTTCTAAAAAATCTTCTTTAGGTATAAAGGCAATTCTGCTTTCTTCTAATGCAGCTGCACAATCCGGATAGCGGTCTTCGGAAAGTATCGCATGGTAGCCTAGTAATTCCCCTGTATTTGCTACATAAATAATCTGTTCTTTTGAGTCCTTGTCTAATTTGTATTTCTTTACTTTCCCGGTAATAACATAGAATATACCTGAAGGAAACCCACCTTCCCTGAAAATAATTTCTCCTTTTTTATATATCTGTTCAGTTTTATTGGCTGTCAATAGTTCCAAATCTTTTTCAGGCAATTCTGCCAAAACAGATTCGCTTTTAAAATCCCAGTTATCTATTTGAAATACGCCCTTGATGCTCATTGTAGCCGCAAATTTACCTTTTTAAAAATTGATAAAACTCACTTTTTACAGTGATAAGGTTTACCACAGGACAAGCGTATGTAAAATAACTTTGCAGTATGGAAATTGAAAAATCAGCAACAAAAGACCTGTACTATACAAAAGACCATGAGTGGATTGATTTCCAGGGCAGCGTAGCTTATATAGGCATTAGCAGTTTTAAACTTATTGGGTTTAAAGAAATACAGCAAGTGATTTTTAATGATCCGACTGGATTTAAAAATAAAGGCGGCTTAATTGCATCAATAAAGTATAATGATTACCAGGTTGAAGTTACCATGCCGGTTGACGGAAAGTTGGTAAAAGTAAATACTGATCTGATTTACGGGGATCAAAATTTATTATTAAACCACGCTGAAAGCAGCGGTTGGGTAGCCTTAATTGCCCCTTCGCAGCCATTCGAAAGAAAAGATTTGTTACTTCCTGAACAATACCAAATGAACGGTAAAAATAAATATGCTAAATAATAATCCCGAAGTTTTAAAAATAGATATGCCGGTACTTGAAAAAAGAAAACAAAAAGAAATAGGGATTATTTCCGATTCCCAGTTTAATGAAATATATCCTCCGTCAATTCAGTTATTGGCTCAACGGCACTGGACTCCTTTAGATGTAGCCATAAAGGCAGCTGATTTTTTAGCTGCCGAAAACAATGTAAGCATTTTGGATATAGGAAGCGGCGTTGGAAAGTTTTGTCTTGCTGCTGCCAATCATAAACCAAAAGCTTTCTTTACAGGTGTTGAACAACGGTTAAGTTTAATCAGACATGCTGAAACTGCCAAAACGCTTTTGCAATTAAATAATGCATGGTTCATAAATGGAAATTTCACCCAAATAGATTTTAGAAATTATGACCATTTTTATTTCTTCAATGCATTTTACGAGAATTTAGAAGGGACAGTTAAAATTGATAACAGCATTGATTATTCAGGTGAGTTATATAATTATTATAGCCGGTATTTATATAAACAATTACAACAAAAACCTTCTGGTACACGGCTGGCGGCATTTCACAGTCTCGAAGACGAAATGCCACCAGAGTATCATGTAGTAGGAGTTGAAATGGATGGGTTATTAAAATTCTGGATAAAAGTATAGTATATGAAAATTGATTTTGATTATGAAGTAAGTGAACTGACCGGAGACTTGAAATCAGCAGATGGTTATTTAGATTGTGAAACAATTGTGTTAGCTAATGTTAAAAGACAGTTACATAATAAAATTGCAGTTCATTCTATTGAAAGCTATCTAAAGCAACTTCAAAAATATTTTGAAGATAAGTCAGTAATCAATAAGGGTAGTGAAGTAAGCATAAACTATACGTATGCAGCAGGTTTTTTAAAAACTATAAATGATACTCCTTACTGGCATCATTGGGTTAAGACTACAGATTAAGATTACAATAAGAAAATATTAATGATGAAGAACAACACGAAAGTTAAAAGACACAATTATTTATGGGCATTATTTAATCACAAATGTCCTCATTGCAGAAAAGGAAATATGTTTCAGGATGATAGCTCTTATCATCTCAAAAGTTTTATGAAGATGAATGAAAAATGCCCGGTTTGCGGACAGGCAACAGAACTGGAACAAGGTTTTTATTATGGCACCGGGTATGTAAGTTATGCACTAACAGTTGCGTTTTCAGTTTCCACCTTTGTAGCATGGTGGGTTTTAATAGGAATCTCGGTAGATGATAACAGGATATTTTGGTGGATGGGAACCAATGCGGTTTTAATGCTTTTGTTACAGCCTTATTTTATGCGGTTGTCAAGAACTGTTTGGTTAGCCATTTTTGTAAAGTATAACGCCAATTGGAAAACTGAACAACATAAAATAATTACAGTGTAGAAATCTTGCAATAAAATAATTTCAATGAAAAACCTAGTTACAAACACTTCTTCTGAAACCACTTTTCAAGAGTTTTCAAAACGGAATAACAGATTCCTCCTTTTTAAACCAATCCATCCATATGAAGATATTAAACGATTAAAGGATGTTGCCAATGGGCAGCATCCTTTTACAAAAAGTCTATTTATTAATTAATCACTTTTATGTCATTGTCACTAACAGCATATCGTACGAAACTTATTGCAAAAATCATGTCAGCTTTTTCTCAGGATGATGTGAAACGATATATAAATACAGCTATTAAAAGCCTGGAACAACATAATTTAAACGGACATATTGTTACCCGGTTTGCAGAAACAATGCTGGATGAACTGGAATCATTCAGCCCGATGAATAAGGACGCACAACAATGGAGCAATATTAATATGGCCAGAATTTGTTTTAACCAAATCAAAAGGAAACCGGAAGTTACTTCGCTGCTTTAAAATACATGCTATGTTCAGGCCAAAGCTTTTCGATACTTTAAAAAATTACAATCGTCAGCAATTCACTAAAGACTTACTGGCGGGAATAATTGTAGGTATTGTAGCATTGCCACTTGCCATAGCTTTCGCCATTGCTTCAGGCGTATCACCCGAGAAAGGATTATATACGGCCGTTATTGCTGGGTTCATTATTTCGGCTATGGGCGGCAGCCGGGTTCAAATTGGCGGCCCCACAGGTGCATTTATTGTAATTGTGTATGGCATTGTTCAGGTACATGGTGTTAACGGTTTAATCATTGCCACTTTTATGGCCGGAGTAATGCTGATCATTATGGGCCTTGCCCGTTTTGGTTCGGTTATAAAATTTATTCCACACCCTTTAATCATCGGGTTTACCAGTGGGATTGCCGTTCTTATTTTTTCCTCCCAAATTAAAGATTTTTTTGGGCTGAATATGGGGGCTGTTCCTGCAGATTTTTTTAATAAATGGAAAAGCTATGCTGCAAATTTCGATTCAGCAAATATGTATGCTCTTACAATTGCCGCTGTAACGGTGGCAATTATTTTACTATGGCCAAAAGTCACACATAAGATACCTGGTTCACTTATTGCCATATTGGTAACAACTGCGGCAATGCAGTTACTGCATCTTCCTGTTGATACCATTGGCAACAGGTTCGGCAGCATCCCTTCATCGTTGCCCATGCCAATAGTTCCTCATTTAGATTTCAGTACCATAAAAAAATTAATTCAACCTGCTTTTACTATTGCCTTATTAGGCGGAATTGAATCCTTATTATCTGCAGTTGTTTCAGATGGAATGATTGGTGGTAACCATAAATCTAATATGGAATTGATAGCGCAAGGCACAGCAAATATTTTTTCTTCCATTTTTGGTGGTATTCCTGCTACCGGAGCAATTGCCCGTACTGCAACCAATGTAAAAAATGGTGGCCGTACTCCTGTTGCGGGAATTATACATGCCATTACATTGTTGCTGATCATGTTATTTGTTGGCAAGTGGGCTGCGTTAATACCAATGGCAACATTAGCAGGCATATTGGTTGTTATCGCATACAATATGAGTGAGTGGGAAAGTTTTGTATCCGTGTTTAAAGGCTCCCGTAGCGATATGGCAGTTTTAGTAACAACTTTTTTATTGACGGTTATAATTGATCTTACCGTTGCAATTGAAATAGGAATGGTACTGGCTGCATTTCTGTTTATGCGTAAAATGATAATGTTTAGCGATGTTAGTATTTTAAAAAGAGAGATTGATGGTAATGGAAAAGATAAAAATGACATTGAGCATTTTACCATTCCCGAAAATGTTGAAGTGTTTGAGATAACCGGGCCTTTGTTTTTTGGGGCTGCTCATAAATTTAAAGATGCCATGCGTTTTATTGAAAAGCCGCCGAAAGTATTAATTATCAGAATGAGACAGGTTCCCATTATTGATGCAACAGGAATAAGAACTTTGAAAGAAGTTTATAAAGATGCAAAGCACAGGGGAACAAAACTTATCTTATCCGAAGTTCATAGCCGGCAGCTGATAAAAGAACTGCAAGATGCAAGGCTGCTTTTTTCTATCGGTAAAGCCAATGTAACATCCAGTTTTAAAGAAGCCTTGTCAAGAAGTATAATGTTATTACAAGATGAAGCCACAAATAAAAATATTCCATTGGATGATTAAAATAATCACCTTTATGGTTTATTGAGTTGTTATAAAAATGACGAACATAAAAGACGTTTTTCGTGCATTAACATTACTGCTCCTCCCTCCCAATCATTTTCCCTGCCGAACCCCACTGCTTATTAAGGTTCTCAAACTCTTTAATATCAGTCTCCGAAAATTTTTGTGTAACCAAACTTTTCAAATCGGGCTGCCCTGCATTAACCCAGGCCGTGTACCAGAATGAAGCAATGGCATAAATGGATTGCCGCATTCGGCGCTCAACCATACCATCCAGTTTTTTATTGTAGGCAATAGTAAAGGCTGATGAATATTGTCGGATGGTTTTACCATTTCTTTCTTCAAAAGAATATTTTTTATCGTCGGCAAATTGCAGGGTAAGTTCACGTTCGAAGTTTAAAACCGTATCGGCAGCTTTGGCACTTTCCAAAACCCGTTTCCATATAAAATCACCTGGGTCTTTTATATATTCGGCTTTGCCAATAAAAAAATCCCATTCTTTTTCGGCCAGCAGTTCCGGTACACGGCTTTCCCAAAAACCATGTATGCCTTTCTGGTTTGTTAGCTGCCCGTTGTGGTTGCTGCTGGCATGTAATGGAACATGTGCATCGGCAATATAGTGGCCTATCTCGGCAGCATTTTTCATGATATAACTGTAATTCTTTTCTTTGAATGCTCTGGTTAAACGAGCCAGCATGGTTTGCACATGCCAGGGTACAATGCCATATTGGTTCAAAGAATCTTCGCTAAATTTTTGAACCGCCTCTGTCCATTTGCGGGGCAGCGATGCATATGGGTATTCTCCGTAATGGTCAATGTCTATATAATGCCTGGGGCCTTCTTCAGGTATGGCATATCTTCTTTTATCAGGGTCAATGGCATGTTCGCTTAAAAACGAAATATTGGGTTTAAATAAAACCAACATTTCGGGAGGCAATAAAAAAACAGCGTAATAATTTATTTTCTGATGAGCATAAAAACCCCAGCAATACACCGTGTAGTTTGAAATGAGTAATAAAAACAACGGCAGTAAAAAACGAATAGCTTTTTTCATGTCGAAATTATTAAGCTATTTAAAAGTACAACTAATTTCAGGTTTTGGTTTTGCCTTCATCCTCATCAATATCAGTAACACCGCCACTTACCGCAAACTTCATGGTTTGTGATGCAGTTATATTATCAATCAGCCGCACTCTTGTTTTAGGGATTACATAAACATTACCGGCAACAGAATAAGCCATCGGAACATAAACTGTAACGTATTCATTCAATCCAAAATCCTGCATATCTTCCCTTGTTATAAATCCAAAGCGCCACACATTGTTATCATCAATATTTGCCAGTACATGTTTGGTGAATTTTTTATTGTCGCCTGCAAAGGCTTCAAAAAAATCACGGGTGGTGGCGTAAATATGTTTTATGCCAGGCGTTTTTTCCAATAGTTTGTCGAAAAAACTTACAATACGGCTGGTTATGAAGAAGGAACTGAAATAACCGATGACGATCAGCGCTACAATAATAATCACAAAACCAATTCCATAATTTCTTACCTGCACAATACCCCTGGCATCTGTATAGGTGAAGATGGGAATAAGACCATCAATGGAAGATACCGCCCAGTATATAAAATAAGCTGTAATAGTTACAGGCCCAAGAATTAAAAGGCCCTGTAAAAAGTATTGCAACATCTTTTTGTAGTGAAAATGCTTTTTCATAATCGTTCATTTTGAATTTCAAAGATAATTGATTGAAAAACCATTTGGGAATTATGAACTAACCTGCCTGAATTATCAGCTACATTAAAAAATTGTTATGAATGGTTAAAAAAAGTGATGGAAACTTTGGTTACATTAAAAGTTTCCGTAGTTTTGCCCTCCATTATGACAGAATTAGATACAAAACAGCGGATTCAGCAAGCGGCCAACGACCTTGTTATGCAATATGGCATACGCAGTGTGAGTATGGACGATATTGCAGCTAACCTGGGAATGAGTAAGAAAACCATTTACCAGTTTTTTAAAGATAAAGATGAACTGGTGGAAGCAGTTGTTGAAGATGTGATTGTAACTAACCAGTGCGAATGTAATGCCGACAGGAACAGAGCCGACAATGCCGTGCATGAAATATTCCTGGTGATGGATATGATGGCAGAGATGTTTAAGACAATGAACCCGTCAATCCTTTTTGATATGCAGAAATATCATCCTGCCGCATTCAGGAAATTCATGAAACACAAAAATGAATTTCTCTTTAATGTATGTACCCAGAACCTTGAACGTGGAGTAACGGAGGAATTATACCGGCCGGAAATAGCAGTTGATATTTTATGCAGGTACCGGGTAGAAACCATGTTTATACCTTTTAATCCTGAGTTTCAGAAAAGTTTAAAACACGACCTGGCCAAGATTGAAGAGGAAATAATAATACATTTTCTTTTTGGGCTGGTTTCTCTGAAAGGCTACAAACTGATCATGAAATACAGGGAACAAAAAGAGATAATTAAGAATTAAACAGAATAAAAATATAGTGATGAAAAAACTCAGGAACTACAGCCTGTTTGTATGCTGCCTTATGTTGTTTGCAGCTGAAACCAACGCTCAAAAAGTAAATTCATTTACCGTGCAGCAGGCAGTTGATTATGCCAAACAAAACTCCGTACAGGTTAAAAATGCTTTGCTGGATATATTGATCCAGAAGCAGGTTAACAGGGACGTTACTTCTATTGCATTGCCACAGATAAACGGAAGCGCTTCTCTTACCCGGAATGTAGATATTCCGGTGCAAACCATCCCCGACTTCATAAGCGGCAGATTATATAATGTATTGGAAACAGAAAATGTGCAGAATGCAAGTACTGGCCAGACTGTAATGCCTCCCTCCGGAGGGTTTCCTGATCTTCTTTTTCCCTTTGGTAATCCCTGGAATGCCAATGCAGGCGTAACATTAAGCCAGATCATTTTCGACGGACAGGTTTTTATTGCACTGAAAGCCCGTAATGGAACCATCAGTTTGCAGGAAAGGATTGCTGAGTTAACTGAGGAAAATATCAAAGCCAATGTTCATAAAGTGTATTATCAACTCGTGGCAGGTAAAATACAGATAGAATTGCTTGATGCCAATATAGAAAGACTTGAAAAATTGAAGCATGATGTACAGCTTATGTACGATAACGGCTTTAGAGAAAAAGTAGATATTGATAAACTTTCGGTTCAGATTGTAAACCTGCAGACAGAAAAACTGAAAGCAAACAATATGATTGCAAACGGATACTCGGGATTGAAATTATTGATGGGCATGCCTATACAGGATAGCCTGGTATTAACTGATAAACTGGATGATGAGCAGGTTAAAGAAGGAGTATTGGAAGCCAGCCAGTTTAAGTATGCCGATAGAAAAGATTTTCAGATATCAACCATAACAAACGAATTAAATACACTGAATGTAAGAAGATACAAACTAAGTCAAATACCAACTTTTGCGTTGGTGGGAGGCTATAGTAAGCAGGCACAGCGTACCGAGTTTGATATTTTTGGAAAAGGTGATTGGTTCACCAGTTCTTATATCGGGTTGCAGATGAAGATTCCCATTTTTAATGGCTTCTCAATGCAGGCAAAAAAGGAACAGGCAAGGCTTCAGTTGCGGAAAACACAAAATGAAACCGAAGCTTTAAAGATAAAAATTGACGGCGAAGTGGAGAACTCAAAAAATAATTTTGTTGCCTCTGTTGCTGCTATGGATTTTCAGAAAAAGAATATGACACTGGCTGAAAAAGTGTACGATCAAACAAAAAAGAAATACGAGATAGGCACCGGATCGGCAATTGAGATTAATGGCGCACAGGTTGACCTGAAAGCAGCACAAACGAATTATATCGGTGCATTGTTTGATGCCATCATTGCTAAAATTGATTTCTTAAAAGCTACCGGAAAATTATAATTAAACTAACTAACAATAAACAGATGAAAAAAATAACACAGATCGCAATTGCAGCTTCGGCCATGTTTATCATCGCATCCTGCGGAGGCAGTAAAAAAGATGATGCTGCACTTATCAATGATAAGAAAGCGGCTATTGAAAAGCTAAAAGCTGAAAGAGCAACAACCGATGAAGAAATTAAAAAGTTGCAGGCTGAGCTTGAAAAATTGGATAGTAATGCAACCAACTCGGCTAAAGTTAAACTGGTAGGTACAGCCGCAGTAACCATACAGGATTTTAAACATTATATAGACCTGCAGGGGCATGTTGATGCCGAAAATATTTCCTACATATCGCCACGTGGTATGCCTGGCCAGGTAAGGGCTGTTTATGTGCAACAAGGGCAATATGTAAAAAAGGGTCAGCTTTTATTAAAACTTGATGATGCCATTATGCAACAGCAGGTAACTGCGGCCAGGCAGCAACTTGGTGGGATTAAAACACAGCTGAGTCTGGCAAAAAATTTATATCAGCGCCAGAAAAATCTCTGGGATAATGGCATTGGCACCGAAGTACAGTTGATAACTTCAAAAACAAATGTTGAAAGCCTGGAAGATCAGTTGAAAGCTGCAGGCGAGCAGATCAACGTGGCAATTGAGCAATCAAAAACAGCCAATGTTTACAGCGATGTTAATGGTGTAGCGGATATTGTAAACGTAAGAGTTGGAGAAACTTTTCAGGGAATGACAGCGGCTGGCCCTCAGATAAAAATTGTAAATACCAGTAATTTAAAAGTGGTTACCAATGTTCCGGAAAATTATCTCACCCGTATCAGCAAAGGTACAACTATCGAAATAAATATTCCGGATGCAAATAAAACATTGTCTTCAAAAATTTCTTTGATCAGCCAGTCAATTGACCCAACTAAACTGGGTTTTATTGCCGAAGCAAAAATACCCGCCGATCCCGCTTTAAAACCAAACCAATCCGCTATTGTACGCATACTTGACTACGCTGCACCAAATGCAGTGGTGATTCCTGTAAATACTGTGCAAAGTGATGAGACCAGTAAATATGTTTACCTGCTTACAAAAAGCAGTAATGGTAAATCTGTTGCCAAAAAACAGGCGGTTGTTATTGGTGAAGTATATGGTAATAGTGTAGAGATAAAAGCAGGCCTTAAAGCCGGCGATCAATTAATAACCGAGGGATACCAGAATATTTATGACGGGCAGTTGATAACCACTTCAATTGCAAACTAACTGACGATAACAAAAATTATTTTATGAAGTTTACAGAAGGAGTAGCTAAAAAGTTTAAAGAGTTTGGTCCTGCCAGTTGGGCCATCAATAACCGTACGGCTGTTTATATTATTGCCATCATTGTCTCCATCATGGGATTGTACACGTTCAACACGTTGCCCAAGGAGCAGTTCCCCGATATCGTGGTACCTACCATCAGTGTAACAACGGTGTATGTAGGTAACTCGCCAAAAGATATTGAAAATCTTGTTACCAGGCCAATTGAAAAAGAATTGAAAGGAATCAGTGGTGCCAAGGTTAATAAAATAACCAGTACATCGCAAACCGATTTCAGTTTAATTGTGGTAGAGTTTGATACAGATGTAAAAACAGATCTGGCCAAACTAAAAGTGAAGGATGCCATTGATAAAGCAAAAACAGAATTACCCAACGACCTCACTTCCCAGCCAAATGCACAGGAATTTGCATTTAGTGAAATGCCCATTATGTATGTTAATGTCAGCGGTGAGTATGATGGAATAAAACTGAAAGAATACGCCGATAAAATGCAGGACAGGTTTGAGGAACTTGCCGAAATAACACGTGCTGAAATTGTTGGTGCGCCGGAAAGGGAGATACAGGTAAATGTGGATCC
>Ga0138256_10000035_pt1 | contig 171520 bp, 149 predicted proteins | sample KNB2016incub_MG_FD_105486 | JGI IMG/M metagenome (GOLD analysis project Ga0138256, IMG submission 105486) | Active sludge microbial communities from wastewater in Klosterneuburg, Austria - KNB2014incub_MG | ecosystem: Engineered > WWTP > Activated sludge > Unclassified | place: Austria...
CGGTCACGATCATCGACACGGCAGGCACCCGGCGAACAACGGTAACCAGCTCATTCGGAGCCTACCAGTTCGAAGGCCTCGAAACAGGCCGCGACTATCTGCTGACAGTCACCAGCAAACGATACAGATTCGCAACGCGCATAGTAAGCCTTATGGATAACATGAGCGATGTGCATCTGATCGGTCTGGAATAGGCGGTTAGTTGATAAGACTAGTAAAAAGGCGGCTCACACGAACCGCCTTTTTTACGAATACTCTTCGCAGTTTCAGGATTAATTCGTTCATCGGTTTCGGTAGCCGCTGGGCCTATTCGATCACCAATGACTCGTGATGAGCGGGAAAACTGTTCGGGCATAAATTAGTTGTTGCTTAGAATTAGGTAAATAGTTTAATCTACTAGTAGATTCCTCGATCTATTGATCGGGTTCCTCCCTTCATAAATTGCCAACCATTTTAGACTTCCTTTCAGAGCTAATGTTGGGTTATCTGCATTCGTTCCAGACCCAATGCGTATGATCGCAGAATTATCACCTAGTGCAATTACACGGCTGTCGAGCGAGATCTCCGTCGAGGCGGTGCTCCAGTCGTCCCCCGACGGGATCGCAATCATCGTCCGCGGTGGTGATGCTGTGTTTGTAAATCAAAGCTTCGCGGCCCTCTTTGGAGAATTGCCGAGTGACCAGATCCTGTGGTCGTTATCGAAGCGGTTTAAGGCAGGCGACAGCTTCTTAGTACAGATGGAAAACAGCGACGGCGTTTCCAAAGAGATGGAGCTGCTGGATGGCCGTTGGATGGAGGTCACCGCCAAACCGATCCGGGTAGAAGATGGACCAGACTCAACATTACTCGTTCTTCGAGATATAACGTCGACCGTACGTGCGTTGAAGGAGAACGAGATTCGAGAGCGACGGCTTAGGGATCTGCTTAGCACGATGAGCGACGGGCTCGTCCAGACAGATGTTAACGAAGCCATCGTGTTTGTGAACGAGCCGTTCTGTGTGATGAGTGGTTACTCGCAACAAGAACTCATCGGGAAGATCGCTACCGAACTATTTTTTGAAGAAGAAGATAGCCGAATGGTTTCAAAAACCAATCGGCTCAGGAAGAAGGGTATCAGCGGGCAGTACGAAACGGCTCTCAAAACCAAAGATGGTTCGCGTATTCACGTCATCATTGGCGGCACGCCAACATTTGATCTGGAAGGGGAGTTTAGCGGAACTATCGGTGTCTTCACTGACATTACCGGCCGCAAGATGGCTGAGGAACAACTTTTACACGACGCTCTTCACGATAGCCTGACGGGCCTCGCGAACCGCAGCCTGTTCATGGAGCATCTGAAGCTTACGATCAAGAGCAGAAAACGTGGAAACAAGGGGTTGTTCGCGGTTCTATTCTTTGATTTCGACCGTTTCAAGGTGGTAAATGACTCATTAGGACACGCGGCGGGCGACGAACTCTTGAAGCAGATCGCGGCTCGATTCGAAGCGAACCTCAGGCCCGGCGATCTGGTTGCTCGATTGGGCGGAGATGAATTTACGATCCTCTTGAATGACCTGGCCAGTGAACAGGCGGCATTTTTGCTGGCTGAAAGATTACAGGAAGATCTGAAGCGTCCCTTCGATATCCAGGGCCGTGAGATCTTTACGTCGGCGAGTATTGGTATTTCGTTTGGGACGGCGAGCAGCACGGCGGACGAATTGATCCGCGATGCGGACATCGCCATGTACCGGGCGAAGTCGAAAGGGAAATCACGCTTCCAGCTCTTCGATAAGGAGATGCATGAAAGTGCGATCAAGCGGCTGCAGCTGGAAACGGAACTCCGTCAAGCACTGAAGCGGAAAGAGTTTTGCCTGTTCTATCAGCCGATAGTGGATATCAATACGCGAGCTCTGTCGGGTTTTGAGGCACTGGTGCGCTGGAACCATCCGCAAAAGGGTTTCGTTCCGCCGGATGAGTTCATCCCGGTTCTCGAAGAAAATAATTTGATCCTTACACTTGGAAAGTGGGTGTTTCAGGAAGGCTGCCGTCAGCTCATGGAATGGCGGCGACAGATCGATGGCAGCGATCATTTGCAAATGAGCATCAACCTCTCGGTCAAGGAATTTAGCCAGCTGAACCTCATCGAGCAGATCTCGGAAACGCTTGCCCAAACCGGAGTTGATCCCGGATCGATCAAGATCGAGATCACTGAAAGCCACGTCATGGAGAATACGGGATCGGCTGTTTCGATGATGGAGCGGTTACGCGGTCTTGGGCTTGAGCTAAGTCTGGATGATTTTGGAACAGGTTATTCGTCGCTGAGCTATCTGCACCAACTGCCGGTGAAATTTCTCAAGATCGACCGCTCATTCATTGGGCGAATTACCGAAAATGCGGAGAAGCGAGAGATCGTCCACACGATCGTCCGCCTCGCCCAGAATCTTAAGATGCAGGTCGTTGCAGAAGGTGTTGAGACCGAGGAACAGCTTGAGGAACTCCGCCGTCAGGGTTGTGAATTCGGCCAGGGATATCTTTTCTCACGCCCAATGGACGCCGTCGCCGCGAGCCGATATATAGAACAGTCGCTAAGTAATGACGGATCAGACCGAACGAAAGAGATCGTCGCTGTAAGATTATAAAAAGTATTAGGTTGTAGATAGAACGAAGGCCGCTGAGATCAGCGGCCTTTGCTATTGACAATATTGGTACACCCGACAGGATTCGAACCTGTGACCCTCTGATTCGAAGTCAGATACTCTATCCAGCTGAGCTACGGGTGCTCGTCCTAAATTCTAGGTTCTTAGGGTCGCATTTGCAAAAGAGTAACCACTAAAGTTCACGAAAGAACACGAAAAAGATAGAAAGTTTCGAGGCTCTTCGTTTACTTTTATGGTTACTTCATCACGCACCTATTGCTGCAGCGAGCGGACGTGTTGTACGACTGCCGTAATTTCGTCCTTGGTCATTTTGTCTTTAAAAGCGGGCATTCCTTCGTCCTCGATACCGTCGTGGATGTAGCCAAAGAGCTTTTCGTCCGATTTTGCCTTCATTTTCGCGGTCGTGATATCGTCAGGTTCCATCGTTCGGCCGTCAACCGTAACCTTGCCGCCCTTTCCACTGTCTTTGTGACAGGTCATGCAATTGATCGTATAGAGGTCTTTACCGGATCTTGCCTTGGCAACCTCGGGTGTCGCCGCGTTTGCCGGCGTGGCGGCAGCGGTTTTGTCTGCATTCGCCGACCCTGTGTTCGACGCGGTTTGATTGCATGCTGAGCCGATGAAACAGCCGATAGAAATAGCAACAATTAGAGCCTTTATCTTCATTTTCTAGTTGGGATTCTCCTTTAAAGGAAAATCTTAGCGTATTCGGCCAAGGCGGGCAATTCGGACGCGGCATCAATTCCGAATCCGTAGATCAAAGCACTCATAGCTCTTCCCTGATTTTATTTTTCCAGCGGTTAACTTCGAAAGCGTCCAGACTTGCCGTGAGACATACAAATAAACTATCGTTTTTCACATGAATCGATTCCTTTTTTCTGCCTTTCTTTTAACATTTTTTTGCTTTTCGGGCTTTTCTCAATCAACGGCAACCGAAATTTCAGTCGCTGGGCTTTCTTCGTCTGTTACGGTTCGCCGCGACAGTCGTTCGATACCATACATCGAAGCGAAAACGGATGCTGACGTTTATTTTGCTCAGGGCTACACCACCGCGAGCGATCGGATGTTTCAAATGGACCTGATGCGGCGGCTTTCGCGGGGCGAGACGGCTGAGATCTTTGGGAGTTCGGTGCTCGAAGAAGACAAACGCTGGCGACGGTTCAATTTTGCAAAGATCGCGGAAGAAAGTTTGAAATTCATGGGCCCCGAACTCCAGGCGGCGCTAAATGCATACGCTCGGGGCGTCAACGCGTACATCGCGACTCTGGATGAAAAAAGTCTGCCGGTCGAGTTTCGCATATTGCAATACAAGCCGCGTGAATGGAAGCCATCTGACACCATAATGATCGGCAAGATCCTCGCCGACGCACTCAGCACGACGTGGCGTAACGACATCATGCGGCTTTCGCTGCAGAATCTACCAAAAGATAAACTCTCAGACCTCACAAATCCCGTGACGCCATTCGATGTGATCCTGTTCGGAACGGACACCAAAACTGCAGCTTCAGCGGCAGTGGCACAAACAGCGGCAGCGGAAAATATCAAGAACCTGATCGCTGAGGCTGACCGCGAAGAACTGGTACGGAAAAATTCGCTCGAACGCGTCGGGCTCTATGCTGAGGATCTCGCAGCCAGCAATAACTGGGTCATTTCAGGCAAGCGAACCGCTGACGGCAAACCGATCCTTGCGAATGACCCGCATCTCGCTCCGACTGCTCCGGGGATCTGGTACCTAACGCATCTTTCAACTCCGACGATGCGGGTTTCTGGCGTGACAGTTCCCGGTGTTCCGGGTATTATCCTGGGCCACAATGCCGACATCGCTTGGGGAGCCACAAACGTCGGCCCGGACGTGCAGGACCTTTATTCGGAGACATTTAACGACAAGGGCGAATATAAAACACCGACCGGTTGGGAGCCTGCCGTAAAACGGATCGAGAATATCAAGGTTCGATCGAATCCGCTCAAGCCGGAAACGGATACCGTGAAACTCGAGGTTCTCGAAACCCGAAACGGGCCGGTCATTTTTGAGGACGGAGGTAAGAAATACGCACTTAAATGGACTGCGTTCGATCCGAAGAACAGTGAATTTGAAGTTTTCTACGATTGGAACCGGGCAAAGAACTGGGACGGATTCAAAACGGCACTCAAGAAATATGGTGGAGCTGCACAGAATTTTGTTTACGCCGATACGAAGGGAAATATCGGATGGTATGCCGCAAGTAAGATCCCTATTCGACGCGTAGGCGATGGCGCATTGCCGTACGATGGCTCGACAAGCGACGGTGATTGGGTCGGATTTATTCCGTTCGAGGAGCTTCCAAATCTATACAATCCGCCAAGCGGCCTGATCATTACCGCCAATCAGAGGATCGTCGGAACCTCATACAAATACACCCAAATGTCTCGCGACGCGGCGACCCCGTGGCGTGCTCGACAGATCATGACGACGCTCGAGGCAAAGCCGAAACTAACCGTGAATGATGTACGCGAGGCTCAGTATGATATGCACAACATACCCGTTCACGAGATTGCAAAGGAGATCGTAAAACGCGGGTCGGCATCTTCGGAGACTCTGGCTGTTCTCAAAGATTGGGACGGACGAATGACGCCGGATTCACAGGCGGCGTTGCTCGCAAGCGACATTCGTATCTGTATCGGAAATAAGATCGCTGAGGAAAATAAGCCGGTTCCGGGCACTATTCTTCGGGAACGTATTCTTTATTGGGCAGTAAAAGAAAATTCAGCGAGATGGCTGCCAGCGGCGTTTAAGAATTACGACGAACTTATTCGTTCATGCGATACAGCCGTGCGAGCTGGTTTTGCCGATCCGAAACGCTATGGCCCGGATATTAAGACGTGGACGTGGGGACGAATATGGCAGTCGCGTTTTCCTCATCCGCTCGCGGTCGCTCCGCTGATCGGTGCGCAGTTTCAAACGCCAAATGTACCGTTGAATGGAAGCGGACAAACGCCAAATGTCGGTTCGAGCGTATCGATGCGGCACATCGCAACGCCGGGGAATTGGGATACGACGAGTCATGTGATCCCGCTTGGACAAAGCGGCGATCCGAAATCGCCTCATTTCAAGGATCAGTTTGATGCGTGGTCGACGGGAGCGACGTCAGTATTTCCGTTTACAAAAGCGGCGGTGGAGAAGGCGGCTGTCGGCGTCACGGTTTTGAAGCCGTAGGTTCAAGAACTTTGAATTGTTTGTCATTATGCGGCAGGGAATAGAACACAGATAAAACGGATGAGACGGATTTACACAGATATAACAATTTATATCCGTGGAAATCAGTCCCATCCGTCAAATCGGTTGTCTATTCTCTTTTTCCTTACAGAAACCGAAGCCCTTACTTCGTTTGGGCTTCTACACTCAAGATCCGATCCAGGAAATCAGCCAGAATTATCGCGGCTGCCTCGCTATCGACCAGCTTCCGAGCATCTTTCAGATCGACGCCGCTTTCCCAGAGGCGGCGTTTGGCTTCGTATGAGGTCACACGTTCGTCCTGCAGAAAAACCGGAATCGGCAGCGACAGGGCAAATTTGCGGGCCATCGACCTCGCTTCGGCTGACATCGCACTTTCTGAGCCGTCGGATTCTAACGGCAAACCAATTACGAGAGCCCTGGCATCATACTCGGAGACGATTTGAAGGATGTTTGACAGCAGCTTTTTCCAGCTAGTACGTTCCACAAAAGGCAGTGGCCGGGTGGTGACGCGAAGTTCATCGCAGATCGCTACGCCGCAGCGTTTTGTGCCAGGGTCGATCGCGATGATCCGGCCTTCTAATGGGACGTCAAAAACATCTGTAAGTACGGCGGGATTAGTTGTTTCTTTTTGTTGCACTGAAAAATTCGTTAAGAGATAATCGTTTGTCGTTGTTTCTTAAACAATTCTAGCTCTTTTATCGTAGTAAGCACGGCTTGAATTATCATACGAGGTATAAAAATGTCATTTCGCGGAAAGCTTTGGATCCTTGCATTATCGGGCCTGATAGCTGTTTATGCCGTTGTTGGCGGAATGCCGCTCATCGGCAATATACTCACGACGTCGGCTCAGCAGCCGGTCAATGATGCGACGGCCCAGCTTCGCATCGTCGAGTCTGTTCTGCAGCACATTCAAAACGACTACGTCGACGAACCAAACATGGATAAGGTTCGCCTCGGTGCTCTTCGCGGAATGGCCGGCGGCCTCGATCCTTACTCGTCGTACCTCACACCGGACCAAGTCAAGGCTTACGAGGTGAGCAAGACTTCGAACAAGGTGGGCATTGGTGCTGAATATTCTCAGTATTCCGGATATCTTTACATCATTGCCCCTGTAAAAGGCGGCCCCGCCGATAAAGCCGGTATCAAGGCCGGGGATGTGATCGAGTACATCGATAACAAAGCAACTCGTGATATTTCGCTTTACGACGGCAGGCAACTGCTGCTTGGCGATCCGGGTTCGTTGGTTTCACTCCGGGTTCTGCGTGCGGGCGAAAAAGCCCAGACAATCAAGGTTACGCGAGGAACTTATTCTACGTCCAAGCCCGAGACCCGCATCGAAGGCGGGAAAATAGGTATCGTGAAGGTTTACAGCCTCGAGGATGGGCAGGCTAATGACATTCGTGCCGCAGTTTCCGGACTTACGAAACAAGGTGCTCAGAAGATCGTGCTTGACCTGCGCGGTGTCGCCTCTGGAACTTTAGTAGAAGGTGTAGCGGTAGCAAACCTTTTCATCAAAGACGGAGAACTTGCAAAAGTTATTGGCCGTGAGAGCCGTGTCCAGAGCACATTCAATGCCGATCCCACCAAGACGGTTTTCGAAGGCGGCCTGGCTGTCCTGACCGACCTCGGAACGGCTGGAGCCGCCGAAGTTGTTGCCGCTGCGGTGATCGACAGGAAACGCGGCGAGGTGATCGGAGAGCGAACGTTCGGATCAGGAACGGAACAGAAACTGTTTCCGCTATCGAGCGGCGGCGGTTATCTCTTGACCGTTGCGAAATGGGCATCGCCTAATTCCGCACCATTCCTGGGTGAAGATAGAGCTACGACTGGAGTGAAACCTTCGATCGAGGTCAAACGGCCGGATACGCCGGAACCTCTCGACGTCGATTCGCTTACGCAGCCTGACGGTGCAACGCCCGCTGCATCACCCAGCCCGACACCAAAGCCGGCTGCTCCTAAGTCCGTTGAGGACATTCAACTTAAGAAGGCCCTCGAGGTGCTCGCTGACAAAGTCGCAGCCGCCAAAGCAGGCGAGTAGTAAGATCACATTTGTTCTAATTAAGGCTGTCCGCGAGGGCAGCCTTTTTTGTTGCCCTACGGCAAGGTTCGGCAGCTTTAGCTATTGTTCTAATTCCTCAAGACTGGTAGAATCCCTCTTTAATGGCATACCTAAATTTCACTATCCGAGAGCTGTCGGAAGGCGATCTTTCCGAATGGCTCAGGCTGCGGCTCCTGCTGTGGGACGAATCTACCGAGGACGATCATAAATCTGAAATGGTCGATATTATCGAGCACAACGAGACGCAGCTCGTAGCTGTCGCAGATTTTGGCGGCGGACGGCTCGGCGGGTTTTTGGAGGCCAGTATCCGTTCGTATGTTGAAGACTGCCAAACCGAGAACGTTGGATATTTGGAAGGCTGGTTTGTCGAAGAACAGTTTCGCAGGCTTGGTGTCGGCCGCGAATTGGTCGCCTTTGCCGAGGGCTGGGCCCGAGGAAAAGGCTGCATTGAAATGGCTTCGGACGCAGAGATCGATAACTCGATCAGCCTGCAGGCCCACCTCAATCTTGGTTATGCTGAGACCTCACGATTAGTACATCTCAGAAAAGAACTTGTATAGGTGAAAGAAATACTAAGAAAGCCATTTAGAATTTGTCTTGTGATCGTCGGGCTGTTTTTACCTGCGGCCGCTGCCCTCGGGCAATCTCGCGATCAGAATTTTCCCACGGCCGTGTCGTCGAGCGAAGTAATCGGAACGATCAAGGCCCGCGACATCGGTGATTCTCGTTTGACTTCGTTTTATTATGCTCTTGAGGGGACGCAGGGAGATATTTTCATCAATGTCGTAACCAGGAATTTTGCGGGCGATATTGATGTGTTCACGCGTGACGGCCTTAGGACGCTGACAAAAATGGTCATTTTCCCCGACACCGGTCCCAGCGAAACAGGGCGGCTGATCTATCTGCGGAAAGAGGAAAAGCTAATTCTCAGAATTCAAGGCCGAACGCCGAATGATGAGGCCGCTACGTATCGAATCAAGTTTGGGGGCAGTTTTATCGCCGTCAAGGGCCAGAAAGAAGAAGCTGCACCGGAGATCGAACGTGAGGCAGAGCAGACGAAAACGGTAGTAAATTCGGTTGGAACTATCGTCGAAATAAAGCCAAAGGCTCTGCCTGCCAAAGAAACACCGCCGCGGCTCGATAAAGTTCCCGAGCCAAAAAAGACTGAGACGCCGGACAAAACAGCAGTTGCGAATGGAAAAGAGAACGTTACGCCAGCCCTCAAGCCTAAACCTGAGGTAGTAATCGGATCGACGATAAAGGAATCAGCAAAACCGATACCTGCAAAGCCGGTCGACACTCCGAAGCCAACGCCGAAGGTCGAAACTTCACCGGCTCGTGAGGCAAAAAAGACAGATCCGCTGGATGCTATTCGGTTGGTTATTCAGATGAAGGACGGCACCGTCATTACCCGCCCAATGAAGGACGTGCTGAGATTCAGCGTCGACAAAGGAGTTCTGACCGTCGTTGCCAAAAGTGGTGCGGTGTCTAAATATTCGATCCTTGACGTGGCAAAGGTGACCTTCGAATAACTCCGAAGGTCACCCGAAGATACTTACGCGTAGCTGTGAAGCCCCTTCAATAAATAGCTCACGCCAAGATAAGTGAAGATAACCAGCAGGAATCCGACGATCGCGAAGTAAGCCGAGCTTCGTCCCGTCCATCCGCGAGCAATGCGAGTATGCAGGAATGCTGCGTAGGTCAGCCACGCGATCAGTGCTCCAGTTTCCTTAGAGTCAAACCCCCACGGACGACCCCATGATTCGTTTGCCCAAATAGCACCGGTGATCAAGAGTACGGCGAGGCCCGCAAAGGCGAGGCACGCTGTCTTGTACATGAGGCTGTCGAGAGACTCAAGACTCGGCAGGCGTTCACGTAGTTTTTCGGTTCTGAAGCCGAAAAAGATCACGAATAATGTGCCAACCAGAGCCGTAATGAGTGCCGCTACTTCAACCGGATTTGTGTTCAGGCTCATGAACATCTTCGAGCCGTTCTGCTGCACGTATGCCCGGCCCATCTGCTCATGCTGCTTCGGCGTCATTTGCTGAAGTTCAGCGACGCTGAGCTGCTGATTCTCGGCCATCGCCATACCGGCAACAACATATTGACTCGGGTCCTGATTCAACTGTGCCTGCAGGCGGGTATTAACGTTCGTGTTATCACCGATCCCAAAGACTAGTAGAGCGATCGATATTATCTGAGCGGCAAACGCAGCTTTCAGCAGGTAATGGCCAACGGTCTTTGCCTTTTCATTGTTCTGGTAAAGGTAGAATAAAAATGCGACGATCGTGCCCGCGAGCAAGAGCCCGGCAATGGCAAGTGCAGGGCCAACATAAGGAACTTCAAGGCGGAATGGTGCGGAGAATGGCTTTCTAACGCCTTCACTGGGAACGAAAAGGCCGGCGCGGTAAACGAATTCGGTGAATACCGAGAATTTACTGACTGTAGCCAAAACAGCGATCGCAAAAATGCTCGACCAGATCGCCATCGCCTCGACCTTGACGCCGTCTTTCAATAGATACATGACCGCAACCCCGAAGCATACAAGTGCAATACCATAGCTCAGACTTGCATCACCGACGTGGATCGGACGCCAGTAGGAATCGAGTACAGGAGGCAGGTCGACGAATTCGTTCCCGATAAATCGGGCGAGAGTCAAGATCAAAGCCGCGACAGGAAGTGTAAAAGCGCTAAGCACGCGGAAACTGCGGCGATGCGAGAAAAGCAGCGTCGTAATACCGGCACCGAATGCGAAAGCAAGGCTTAGATCGTATAGATTTGCGAACGGGATGTAACGAAACACCCACGGTTCAGCCATATTTCCGCTTGCTCGCATCACCGCGATCTCGTGATCGTAGGCCGAAACCCAGCGAACAAGCCAGCTTGAGAAATTGAAGAAAACGCCTATTGTCGCAAAAAAGAACCCGACCTTTTCCGCCATTGATGACGGTGCGTACAGATTCGTCAGAGCAAAAACGGCTGCGAGGATGTAGCTTGCCAGAGCGAGCATCATCAACGCCCCGTCTGACATGAATGAAGCCCCGATCTGAAGTCGCAGGCCGAGCATAGCTACACTACCGACTATGACCAGTATCGCCGGAATAAAAGATTTCCAGTTCGTACGGCTTTCTAATCTATCGAGTTCTTCCATAATTACTGCCTCGTTTCTAAGAATTTATACTTCTGAGACCTTCGGTGATCTTTTTGAACTTGTCGCCGAAGGCGATACGGTTTCGGTTAGCGTCGCCGCCTAAAACGGCTTCAACGGTTCCGTCTTCTCGCGTCTCGATGTGGGCCCAGACACGTTTGTGTGATAGCAAAAATACGAACAGCAACGCACCGCACAACCCGAAACCGCCGATGTACCAGGCGATGAACGCTGCGTCATACGGGTCATACTTGATCGATAAGACGTGAGCGAGAGGAGATTTTTCGAATTCGGCGAGCCGCCATTTATATCCTGCCTTCGGGGCTCCAACCGGCATGTTGTCAGCTAGTTTCTGCGCAAATGCGAAAACCCTTGTACGTTCGCCTCCGGGCGGCGTGACATTTAGCACGGCAACCGGGTTAACGTACTCCCCGCTTTTTGTGTCGGGCTGGCCATCTGGGCCGAAGGTAAAGTCCGGCAGGAACTCGGCGTATTCGACCTTCGTGCCATCAGGAAGGGAAGTATTGCCGTTACGATTGATATTCGCTCTGATAGGATCGCCGCCATTTTGGGGCGTGATGTCGAGTGCGATCGTACGGGCGTTGCCGACAGGAATGGTCTGAGCCTGGAAAAAGCGGTATCCGCGATAGTTAAATGGCGCGTTGAGGCTGACATCAGCGATCTTCTCCCCATACTGCGGATCAGTTATCTTGAGCTGGGTCCGCCAATCCATGGTGTTCGTGACGTCGATGGATCCGCCCTGGTCGATCAAACGCTGCTGAATGTCGGTGCATTCCATCGTGAAGGGAAGTTTTACGTTGAATTTCTCTTTCTTGTCCAGATTGAACTGGATCAATTCGATCTGATCTGTCGTCCCGCCCGGGATCATTCGAACGTCAGCATCAAAGCCTGTTTGAAGAGCAACGAAATGGCCCAGAAACAGGGTAAGAAGAAAGACGTGGACGACATAGGCCCCAAGTCGGTTGATCTGTCCGCTCTGGCCAAAAACCACGGTACTCGTCTTTTCCTTTATAACGGAAAAGTCCTTGCGGCCATCGGCATCAAGTCCGTACTCGATACTTTTTACTTCAGTTACCGATGACTTTAAGCCGTTGCTTTCGAATACTGACTTTATTTTCTCCGCGGCCGATGACGCATCGGTACGATCGAACTCAATGCTTGCGTTGTCCGGTTGACTGAGAAGCCACACCTTAGTTGCAGTTTTCTTCGGATCGCGAATGTAAGCCCACGCCGAAGGCCATCTGTCTATGGAGGCCAGGATGATGTTCAGCGAAAGGGTCAGGAGGAGAAGGTTGAAATACCAGCTATGGTAGATGTCGAAAAATCCCAGACGCCCGAAGACAAGCTTCTCAGCCGGCGTTAGGGAAACGTAATACGCATCGAAACCCTGTACGTTCTGCTGCAGCACAAGCATACCGATCATTGCGAGCACGACCAGGATGCACAACTGAACTACGCCGAACCTGACTGAACTTAGAAAATCCAGGGCACGGTTGAGAACCGGAGCCGATGGCTTCGTTACTTCTGGACGTGATTTGATAGTCTCTTCAGCCGCTGACATTTATTATTCAAAAGAATAGCGTAGCGGGCTTATTTTGTCACCCCTCTGTAAATAAGTTCCGCTTGTCACAAAAAGCACACCTGATTATGCAGTGAAACTTTGAAATCAGCTCCCCAGACGTTATCCTTTTCATTTGGGCTTTACACTAATTTTGCGTGATGGAAACTTTGGCAGTCGATATCGAAAATCAAAAGGTATTAGGAATGCGTGAGAAACTCGCCGCCTATGCGGAATTGACCAAACCGCGGATCGCATTTCTGCTTGTCTTAACGTCCGCAGCGGCATTTTATCTCGGGACGAAGGAATCCTTCGATTTTGTCCTTTTTGCCAACTCAATGATCGCCATCACGCTGCTGGCGTTCGGTGTTGCGACGCTTAATCAATATTGGGAACGGGATATTGACGTTTTCATGGCCCGTACGGCGAAGCGTCCTCTTCCGGCAAAACGGGTAACGTCTATCGAGGCATTGATATTCGGCATCCTTCTATGCCTCTCGGCTGAAGTTTATCTGCTGCTTGCCGTCAACGCTTTAACGGCGATCCTTGGGCTTGTGGTCATTGTCGGTTATGTTTTTGTCTATACTCCACTGAAGACCCGAACTACGGCATCTACCGCGATCGGTGCTCTTCCCGGAGCCCTGCCGCCTCTGATGGGCTGGACGGCCGCCGCGAACGATATCACGCTGGGAGCTTGGGCTTTGTTTGCGATGCAGTTTCTGTGGCAGTTTCCCCATTTCTTCGCGATCGCGTGGATGTATCGCGAGGAATACGCAAAGGCGGGAATTCTCATGCTGCCGGTCGTTGACACCGACGGACGATTGACTGCAAGGCAGATCGTCCTTTTTGCCGTCATGCTCTTTCCCGTTAGTCTTGCTCCCTTCTTTCTTGGGATATCCGGATTCATTTTCTTGGCCGGGGCGAGCATCCTAGGGCTCTGGTTTCTCTGGGCAAGTATTCGCTCGGCGAGAGCCAAGACGAAGGAGGAAGCGAAACGTCTGCTCATGGTTTCGGTAATTTACCTTCCCCTCCTTTTCATCCTCATGGTTGCTGACAAACGTTAAATCTCTATGGAAATCGGGACAGCTGAGATCATCGACAATATCGAGGAGCCGCGTCGTCGGAAAGGCGGCATATCCGGAAGTTCCGGCCCGGGCAATAAAAATGGCGGACGAAATCCCGGCGATAATGGTGGCGACGGCGGGGATGGCGGAGGCGGTGACCCGGGAAATCTTCAACAATATTCCGGTCCTACAAAGGAACCGTTCGTACCGCAGAAGTCCAGAGTTCTAACGGCATTTCTGCTGCTCGTCGTTCTAATGACCTTTGGCGGACTGATAGGAGCCTATATCGTCATCGCGACGAATAAAGCTGGTGAGTGGAAACCTTTTGACCTTCCGATCCCGATCTGGATAAGTACTGTCCTGATACTTCTTAGCAGCGTCGTCTATCATTTCGGCAAGGTCGCGGTCGATCGAAATGATCAGCGATCGGCGAAAAAGTGGTTCGTTGTGACCACCGTTTTCGGAGCGGCGTTCATCTCCTCACAAATTCTCGCCTGGCTCGCACTCAATGCGAGAGGGCTTTACATGGAAGGCAATCCCTACGCGGGATTTTTCTACATCCTTACGGCGGTGCATGCTGTGCATGTGCTCGGGGGGATCTTAGCATTAGGGACTATCCTTCTTAGAAATCTGACGCCAACCGAAAGCCTTTTTGAGATTAGCAAGCGCCAAACCCTCGCTCAGGTCGTCGGTTGGTACTGGCATTTCATGGGCGTGCTTTGGCTGGTCTTGTTCGTGTTATTAGGTTTTTGGAAGTAATGGAACTCTTACAGATCTTTCCGCATTTGAACGCCGCGTTGAATGCAATCAGCGGGCTTCTTCTTATAACTGGGTTTTACTTCATAATGAAGCGGCGGATAAGCGAGCACCGATTCTGCATGCTTTCCGCTAGTATCGTTTCGGCCGTTTTTCTGGTCAGTTATCTAACGCACCACGCACTGCGAACTTACTATTTTGGCCTTGGGCCGACGAAATTTACAGGTGAGGGAATCATCAGGCCGATCTATTTCACAATTCTTACCTCGCACACGATACTGGCGGCGGTTGTTGGGCCATTTATCATCCTAACACTCAGACGAGGGCTAAAAGGCTGGTATGAATCCCACAAGAAACTGGCCCGCCTGGTTTTCCCGGTATGGCTCTACGTCTCAACGACGGGCGTTGTGGTCTACTTGCTGCTCTATCAGATCTATCCGGGCAGGTAATATTTCAGGATTACACGAAAAATATTTACTTTAACCCCAAAATGTCCTTGAAATCCATAGTCTTTTGTTGCTATACTTCATCTGTTGAAAAGTTGATCACCGAAGTCGTCTGACGTGAGACGGCACGGGGGAACCAATTTCTGTGGAACGGTCCGCAGGACGGGGCGAAGCGTCAAGTGACGCAGGGGTAATCTTTCGCTCCTAGCCCGGCAGCTAACCTCGTAGGTGTGGCAAAGAAGTATCAGCAAGGGTTAAGCCTTTATTGGCGCGATTTCAGATGTGCTTCCCGCTCTGCTCTTTCAACAGTTAGTGGATGACATCCAGTCTTCTCAAAGGGAAAAATCCCGTCGAGCGATCGACGGGATTTTTTTGTTTTGATCTCGTAACACGGAATTTGGCGGCGTTGTCTTAAGATTTGACTCTGTATCGGTTAAACTACTTTCCGTGCATTTAAATCTACCGCGCTTAGTTGCGCTTATTTCCTCTAAGTTGATCGTGCGTATTTGCGCCGGGGTCGCGATAGCGGCTTGCTGTTTCATTTCCGATCCTGTCAGCGGAAAGGACGGTTCGGGGACGTTGAATCATGCTGAGATCGACCCAGCTAGCCGCGAGCCCCTGAACTCCCGGCGGATCATCGATCCCATTCTGCAGGATCGGCCCGAAGCTTTCAGCGAAGTGGCAAAAGTCACGGCATCAGATGCGGCGGCATCCGATCAGTTTGGCTTCAGCGTGGCGATCAGTGGTGATTATGCAGTCGTAGGTGCGCAACGCGATGATGGTTACAAGGGCAGCGCATATATCTACGTCAAAAGCGGGAGTTCGTGGGTCCAACAGCAGAAACTGGTGGGCTCAGACAGCGCCGCAGAGGATAACTTTGGATGGAGCGTCTCGATCAGCGGCGATACTGCGGTTGTAGGTGCCTATTTGGACGACGGCAGCGGTGTGGATCAAGGATCTACGTATGTATTTGTCCGAAGCGGAAGCGTTTGGACCCAGCAGCAAAAACTGACTGCCGCAGACGGGGCGGCGAGCGATCAATTCGGGATCAGCGTTGCGATCGATGGCAATACTATCGTCGCGGGAGCGTTCGGCGACGACAGCTATCGCGGTTCGGCATACGTGTTTACGCGAAGCGGTTCCTTGTGGAGCCAGCAGCAAAAGCTTACAGCCGGCGACGGCGGTGCTGACGATGATTTTGGCTGGAGTGTAGCCCTCAGCGGAGATTCAGCTGCGGTTGGTTCACCACGCGATGACGGCTCGAAAGGATCCGCCTTCGTTTTTACCAGAAGCGGAACGACGTGGAGCCAGCAGCAGAAGCTAGCGTCGACGGACGGAGCCTCGCTCGATCAATTTGGCTACAGCGTGGCGATCAGCGGAGATTCGTTTGTCGCCGGTGCCGTCAATGATGATTTTAGCGGATCCGTTCTCGGTTCAGCGTACGTTTTCACGCGGAGTGGTACATCCTGGAGCCAACAGCAAAAGCTCACCGCGTCCGATGGCGCCGCGAGTGACAACTTTGGAACTTCGGTTGCAATAGCAAATGAGGTCGTAATCGTTGGAGCCAATGGAGACGATAATGGGACGGCAAATGACCAGGGATCAGCTTATATCTACGCTCGAAGCGGATCAACATGGTCAGAGCAACAGAAATTAACAGCATCCGATGGTTCCGTAGGTGATAACTTCGGAGCCAGCGTCGCCCTAAACGGTGAGAACGGCATCGTCGGAAGCTATCTCGATGACGGGGCGACTGCAGATAGCGGTTCTGCCTACATTTTTAATAATCCAACGGGCGTAACACCAACACCAACACCGACGCCAACACCGACGCCTACTCCGATGCCGACGCCGACACCGACGCCAACACCTACTCCGACGCCAACTCCGACACCGACGCCAACGCCAACACCGACGCCGACGCCGACACCGACGCCAACACCGACGCCGACTCCAACGCCGACGCCGACACCAACGCCGACGCCGACTCCGTCGCCAACACCGACGCCGACGCCGTTCCCGCTCGGCATTGAGGGTGACGTATCCGCGCGGCCCGATGGTGATGGATCTATCCTGGCTAATGACGTTGTTCAGCTCAGGCGATTTGTGGTTGGACAGGATATGCCTGTTGGCACATCGAACGAGTTTCAGCGGGCAGACGTTGCTCCGATCGAGACCTCGGGAGAGGGAATTCTTGATGCCTCGGACATGTCTCAGATCAGGCGTTACATCGTAGGCCTCGATCCGCAACAGGTGGCAGCCGGTCCCACACAGCCGATCGGCAGGATCGAGGAGCTGTTTAGCTGGATCCGAGAATTATTCAGATATTCCGGCGATCGGGAGATCAAACTACGCGATGCGAGCGGGTCGAATGGCCGTTTGGTCAACGTAAGTGTTGATAGTAGAGCACTTGGTGACGCAACAGCGACCAGCTTCTCAATTGAATTCGATCCAAAGCTGCTGAAGATCGCAGCCATCTCACCCGGTATAGGAATGTCGCCGAATGCGGTCATTACCGTTAATACAGATAATGCCGCTTTTGGAAGAATTGGTGTTCTGATCGATTCTGATCAACCTTTAATGGCGGATGATGGGCAGATGCTCGCGATAGCCTTTGAGATCGCGGCGGACGCTGAACCCGGTGAGAGTATTGTCCGATTCACTGACAGCCTCGCCAACCGGGCACTCGCAGACCGCTTAGGCGATCATCTTGGAGCCAGCTATTTAGACGGTAAGGTAACGATCCTAGCTGCCAGTTCCGATACGACGGGTATTTCGGGCCGAGTGCTTACAGCTGACGGTCGCGGGATCCGCGGCGTGGTTGTCCGTCTGACCGATGGGAATGGTGTTATCAGGCGAGCGACGACTGGTGTCTTTGGCTGGTACAGCTTTCAAGACATTGAGCCGGGGCGTACCTATGTAGTTGGGGCAGAATCGAAACGATTCCGCTTTTCCTCTATAGCAGTCACGCCGGCCACGATGCTATCGGATGTTGATCTGATCGCGGTAGAGTAGTTCTGCCTAAAGCTCATTTTGTAACCACGAGCGGCTTGAACTTTAACTTCTTCAACGGGATCCGTTCGTCCGGATCGATCTCCAGGTCGGAAGGTTTCCCGTCTGTTTTGAATGTGAACGACTGGATTCGCTTGCTGACGTCGATTTGCTGAACCACCTTTTTGCCTCCGACCTTGTATGAGATCGTGAGCGGCAGCCGGAAAACGGCAGGTGTTATGGTGTCGGTCAGTTGGATTTGCGAGACCGTAAGGGTAAGGCTTTTCGATCTCTGGCTAAACGTCTGCTTTACACTTAGGCTTGGTGCTCCGGCTCCGTAGACCCACTGGTCGAAAAACCACGTGAGTTCCTGGCCTGAAACCTCTTCCATTGCCTTTCTCAGGTCGGTCGATTCGACCGGGCCGAATTTATGCCGATTCAGGTAGATGTTGATAGCTTTCCAGAAATTCTCATTACCAACCTGCTCGCGAAGAGTGTGGACAATCGCTCCGCCCTTGTTATAGGTTGTCGCAGCATTATCAAACAGGGAATCTACGTCCGCCGCCCGCTGGTTGTATAAAGCGTGACGGCGGCGGTTGATCGAATCGTCGACCAGAAATGCCGCTGCATCCGAACGGATCTTACGCATATAGTCGCCACGGCCGAACTGATTCTCCCGATATGCTGCCTCCATGAATGTAGCAAATCCCTCATTGAGCCACAGTTCGGCCCAATTACGGCACGTAACCAGATCACCGAACCACGAATGGGCCAATTCGTGTGAAACGAGATCCATCACGGTCATTTTTCCAAAATCGAATTCCGCGAAGAAGATCTCAGTATCCGCCATGGTTGTTGCGGTAATATTCTCCATGCCGCCAAACTGAAACTGCGAAACGATCGTCTGGTCGTATTTGTTATAAGGAAACGCAACTCCCGTCAGCTCCTCATAGACGGCGATCATCTTTTTGGTATCACCAAAAGCCTTTCTTGCCGTCACTTCTTTTCCGGGATAAACATAAAAACCAAGCGGGATATCCTTATACTTGTCCTCGATCTTTACATACTCGCCGATGACGAATGAAACAAGATATGTCGAGTGCGGAACCGGCATCTTGTAGTGCCACGTTGAGGTTCCGTCGCCGTTGTCAGCTTTACCGAGAAACTCTCCGTTTCCGATAACAGTCTCTTTCGATTGCGCGGTAATGTATTGCTCTGTTGTCGCTTTATCGCTAGGGAAATCATATGACGGGAACCAATGACGTGCCTCTTCCGCCTCGCCCTGTGACCAGATCTGAGCTGAATGCTTGACGCCGTCCGCGGAGCTGCTGGCGTCGACAAAATATACGCCTTTCTTCGGCTCAGCACTGTATTTAAGGCGAACGGCGATGGTTTCGTCCGCACCGTAAGCTTTGTCCAGCGTTATTGTGATCTTTCCGTTAGCCGCCTTGTAGTTAAGATCGATACCGGACGGCTCGAGTTTCACCGAGGTGAATTTCAGGTCGACAGCATCGAGCTCGATCGATCGTAGGTCCGAACTTATCGGCCTGAACGAGACCGTTGTGTCGCCACTCACCGTTTTCTTCGCCCGGTCAAAGCTCGCTCGGATCACGTAATGCTGAATATCGACCGTTTGCGGCCGGTTAAAATCAGCTCTTTTGATCTGGGCAAACGTGGAAAAGGCCGCGATCACAAGGATAACGGCCGAGAAAATAACGGGAATAACCCTTTTCGTTTTCATAAAAATGTGCTGCTACGGTTTCAAATATTTCTTGAACCAGTCCATAACGTGACCGTGCCAAAACTCAGAATTCTGCGGCTTTAGGATCCAGTGGCCTTCGTCAGGAAAGACTACGAGCTTGGAATCAACGCCCTTCAACTGGAGCGTCGTGTAAAGCTGAAGGCTCTGATCGACAGGAACCCGATAATCGAGCTCGCCAGCCGTTACAAGCGTTGGGGTCGCAAAGTTCTTCGCGAACTTATGCGGTGACCAGCGATTGTACTGCACCGGATTTTCCCACGGCATTCCTTTGAATTCCCACTTTACGAACCAGATCTCCTCAGTTGCGGTAGCCATGCTTTCGAGGTTATAGACACCTGCATGCGACAGAAATGCCTTGAATTTGAATCGCGGGTCATTGTTGTGACCGAGCAGCCAGTCGACCATGTATCCGCCATAACTAGCTCCAGCCGCTCCGATCCGGTTCTTATCAACATAAGGCCGTTTAATGATATCGGCAACGCCGTTCATAATATCGGTATAGGCTTTGCCGCCCCAGTCACCTGAGATCTCATCCACGAACTTCTGGCCATACCCCGTCGATCCGCGCGGATTAGGAGCAAATACTACATAACCTTGGTTTGCCCAAACCTGCGGGTTCCAGCGGGTACTCCAGGAATCGTTCCAAGCTCCCTGCGGGCCTCCGTGAATTAGAACGATCAGAGGGTATTTTCTTGCGGGATCAAAATTTGCCGGTTTTACGACAAATCCGTGAATATTCGCTCCGAGGGCCCCTTTCCATTCGACATCCTCAGCCTTTCGCAGGCCATACCGGGTCAGGGCGGACTGATTGACCGATGTCAAGGCAGTGAGCCCGCTGCCGTCGGTTCCAACCCGCATCACCTCATTCGGCGATGTCATGGAACTCGAGGCAAAGACAAGTGTTCTTCCGTCCGCAGAGATATTTAATGAACCTGCATAAACACCATCGAGTACCTTTTTAACATGAGTTGCGATGCGAAGGCGGAAATCCGGTTCTACAGGCACTGAGAAGATCGGGTCTCGTCCTCGCTCGCCGGCCGTGAAAAACACGGTCTTGCTGTCGGAAGAGATGACCATTTCATTGACTTGCTGGTCAAATCCTTTAGTTAATTCAACGATCTCGCCATTAGCGGGGTTGTAACGCATCAAGCGCCAGCGATCGGCCTCAAATGCCGCACGCGGCTGCGACCGGAAGATCAAGTACTTGCCGTCCGGCGTGTAAACCGGTGAAGCGTCATAGCCGTTCATTCCGGCAGTGATATTCTTGGTGTTTCCGCCGCTGAGCGGCGATATGTAGACGTCGCTATTTGTCGAAATCGCTTCTACCTTATCCGGATTTCGAAGGAACACAATGCTCGATCCATCCGGCGAAAACGTGTAGTCAACTCCCGAAGCCGCTCCGTAAGGTGGCGAATCGAAATCACCAAGTGTTACATCACGAGCCGCTCCGCCCTTTTCGGAAACCACAAAGACATGGGTACGCTTACGGTCACGCCATTCGTTCCAGTGTTTAAAGAGCAGACGTTCGGTCACGTGAGCCTTGACCTTGCTGTTTTCGGCCTTCTCGTCCTCGGCCTTGTTGCACTCGTCGGACTGACATTCGGGATAAACGTCAGACGCGAATGCAATGGACTTTCCGTCACGCGACCAAACCGGCCCACTGGCGCCGCTTGAGAGTTTTGTAACCTGCTCCTTGTCATCACCGTCAGCTTCCATTGTCCAGATCTGGCCGCCGTTGTTATAGGCGATCCGTTTGCCGTCCGGCGACCACCGGGGGCCACTGCTGGAGGAATTTCCGTTGGTGATCTGGCGAGGACGGCTGCCGTCGATATTCATCGTCCAGATCTGATTCACAACGCGATTTGCCGCCATATCGGGCGTTCCGACAGTGTAAGCAACCGTCTTGCCGTCAGGCGAAAGCTGAGGGTCGGCAAGGCGCTTGAGCGTAAGCATATCCTTCGCCGTGAACGGCGTTTGGGCGTAGGCAGCCAGCGAAGCAAAGATAACGAAACCAAATATCTGTAGTACGCGTTTCATACAATTTCCTGAATGTTAAAATGTGGTAAATCTACGATTATTATCGCATATATCTTTTGCAAAGCTGAATCAATTCGCTAGGATAACCCTATGAAACCATTTAACTTGCTGCTCGTCGCTGCCGTTGCAGTTTCATCCACTTTTTCGCAACAGCCTGCCCCGGCACCGACTCCGCTGCTTTATTCCGAAAAGACGCTTGCCGAGTTAGCCCAGGTGCAAAAGGCGGCACTCGGGAGCGATTATGCCTACCGTCAAACACGATACCTGACGACGAATATCGGGCCGCGATTGACAGGGTCGGCTCAAGCCCAGCGTGCGGTCGAATACGTCGCCGACGAAATGCGAAAAGCCGGTTTAGAGGTTCGGCTTCAGAAATTGACCGTGCCGGTATGGGTTCGCGGTATCGAGACGGGCGAAGTGGTTGAATTTCCGGGTATGGCTCCTGGTACGACGCAGAAGATCGTTTTGACGGCACTTGGCGGCAGTATTGCGACTCCGGCTGAAGGGCTGACGGGCGAAATTGTCGTTGTCAGCAGCTTCGAAGAGCTCAATGCTCTGGGCCGAGAGAAAGTCGCGGGAAAGATAGTTCTCTTCAATAACAAATTCGACCGCGAATTGCAGGCAAGCGGTTTTGGCGGAGCGGCATACAGCCAGGCTGTCCAGTTCCGTTTCGGCGGAGCGATGGCGGCGGCACCGCTTGGAGCGATCGGCGTACTCGTTCGTTCGGCCGGAGGCTCCCAAAACCGGCTCGCTCATACCGGATCGATGGGCTACACGGATGGTGTGACAAAGATCCCGGCGGCGGCGGTATCATTCGAAGATGCTGAAATGCTTGCACACCTCGCCTCAGAAGGTAAAACGAAGGTTCGGTTCACGTTGACGCCGAAAACGATGCCGGACGGCGTGAGCTACAACGTCATTGGCGACCTGAAGGGAAGTGAGAAACCCGATGAGATCGTCGTTCTCGGCGGCCACCTCGACTCATGGGATCTGGGCACCGGTGCTCTTGACGATGCGACCGGCGTCGCCGTCTCAATGCAGGTCGGCTATCTGATCAAGCGGATGAAACTCAAGCCAAAACGAACGATCCGCGTCGTCGCATTTATGAATGAAGAGAACGGCGGAGCCGGTGGCCGCGGGTATTTTGAGGAATACAAAAATGACGTGGGTAAGCATTTCGCGGCTTTGGAAAGCGATCTAGGAGCCTCACATCCACTCGGGTTTCAGTTCGCGGGTAAAGCAGAGGCGTTGCCGTATTTCGCACCGCTTAGCCGTCTGTTGGCTTCGCAAGGAGCTTCGCAAGGGCAATTGCAGCCAGGCGGCGTTGGAGCGGACATCGGACCACTGACGCAGGCGGGGGTTCCGTCTTTTGCTCCATATTTCAATCAGCAGACTTATTTCAACTATCACCATACGGCGGCGGATACATTTGACAAGGTGAATCCGAAAGAGCTTGCAGAGCTCGGCTCGCTGATGGCAGTAATGGCGTACGGCCTCGCAAATCTTGAGCAGCCGCTGCCTCGATAAATTTTCGTAGGCTTGATACTTTGAGCGGCGGACATTAGACTTTGAGATATGCTTAATCGTCCGCCGCCATATTTTCCGCAGAGTCAGTTATCGCCGCCCGATCCGAACCGGTACAAGAAATTTAAATTCGTTGTCGCCGGACTAATACTTGCCGCCCTCGCAGTTCTTGCAGGCATCGGTATCGGGCTCTTCTACTTGATCCGCTGGCTTTTCTAGTTACCAAATCAAAAAGGCCGCCCAACCCGGACGGCCTTTCGTATATTAACCACTCTTCGACACACTAGTTTACCGTATTCTTCTGCCGAGTAACGGTCTTTGCACGCTCACTCTGCATTGCAAGCTGTTTAGCCTGTGGAAGAAGCTCAATAGCCTTAAGCAACTGAGTATCATATTCATTGAAAACCTGTGACGAGGTCTGCGTTCCAAATGCAGCGGTAACCAATTCCGTACGCAGAATACGTTCGACAAATTCCTTCTCACGATCGATCTGAGCCGCAGGGATCTTGTATTTTTCGACGGCAAACTCCTTGAACGAGGCAAAAACTGCATCGCTTATAGGATAGTCCGTCGGTTTGATGTCGTAATCAAAAGTGATCGGCTTGTCTACTTTATAATTCTCCAATCCTTTAACCTTGCCGACAACCAGGTCAAGCGTATAGGCAAATGCCGGTACAGCGATCTTTGCCTGGACGCGTGCACGCTCGTTGGTGATGGTCTGCGGCTTTATCGGAACATCCGGATTAATACCGCCGCCGCTGTATACTGATCGGCCAGTGTCAGTCTTGCTTTCGGATCCCTTGGGCTTCGCAGCCTCCTGATTCTCATCACGCAAACTGCCGCCTTCAGTGTAATAGTTGTAAAGCTCACCATTCGAATAATCTCTCTGGATCAGTCGTCCGGCCGGCGTTTCGTACTTAGCTATCGTTAGGAGCAGCATCGAACCGTACTCTAGTTGGAAAGGATTCTGAACAAGGCCCTTACCGAAGGTGTCCTCGCCAACGATCAATGCTCGGTCATGATCCTGCAACGCACCTGCCAGAATCTCTGACGCGGACGCCGTATTGCGATTAACAAGCATCACGATGGGCGAACGGTTCGGCGTGCGATTCACCGAGCGATAAGGCGGATCGGTCGCACCTTCCATTCGGCCTTTTTGTGAAAAGATAACCTGTCCTTCCGAAAGGAACGCATTTGCGACGCGATATGCCTGGCTTACAAGCCCGCCGCCGTTGTTGCGAAGGTCGATCACTAGCTGCTGCATACCGGCGGCAGTAAGTTGACGCATAGCCTGGACGAACTCATTGTAGGTCGTCTGGTTAAAACCACCATTCATGTTGATGTAACCGATACCCGGACGGATCATGTAGGCTTCGCTGATCGACGGCTGGGGCACCGCATCGCGGACGATATCGACCGTCTCGCGTTTACCGGTAGCCAGGCGTTCAACGACTATCTTGGCCGATGTTCCCTGAGGCCCGCGAAGGAATGTTCGAACTTCGCTAAATGGTTTGCCAAGCATCGACGTTCCATTAACCTCGACGATCTTGTCACCGTATCGGAGACCGCCACGGTGCGCCGGAGCTCCTTCGAAGGTAGCCTTGATATAGGTAGCAAGCACCTTTCCGTCCGGAGAGCTCAAGTCGCCAATCGTTGCACCGATACCAAAATACCGCGAACTCTGATCTGTCTTGAACTGCTCGAACTCTTTCGCATCAAAATAATTCGAGTGCGGATCGAGTGAATGCAGCATTGAGTCGATCGATGATTTGAATACCTCGTTGTAATCGAGCGTCTTAGCTCCAACGTAATTAGACTGGATCACGGCGAGAGCTTCCTTGATATCGCTGTTAATTACGTCCGCGGTGACCGGTTTGGAACCAGCCTTCTTGGAGCCATCCGCCGCCCGTTCAGGTTGGGTCTTGGCAGTGGAGATCGGGCTCTGGGCAAACCCAAAGCTTGAAAGAGAAAGGACAAGTAAGAGAGCGAAAAGGCGTGTACTGCTTTGCTTCACAAGTGTTAAATCTCCCGGGGTAACCTTCTACTAGCCGAAATTCGTTGAGAAAAAGAATAACATCCCTTTGAGGAAAAAGCGACGGGTTTAGTTGCCCCCGAATACTAAATAAAAAAGACGGCTAACTTTTCTGGCTGATACAATTAGGTTAAACTTTTCGAGTCGCAAACCTCAGGAGCAACGTGCCCCGTTGTTTTGATACGAGCAAGGTTTACGGCCGGTTTCAGTCAAACCTAGATCCAAAATATTTCAGTGTCTCATTTACTCGAAGTTACAAATCTCAGAACTCAGTTTCCCACGCGGGCAGGCCTTGTAAAATCGGTCGATGGAGTTAGTTTTTCCATCGGTGAGGGCGAGCTTCTCGGGCTTGTGGGCGAATCAGGCTGCGGCAAATCGATCACGGCCCTCTCGATAATGCGTTTGATCTCAAAACCGGGCAAGATCACAAGCGGGTCGATCAAGTTCAAGGGAGAAGATCTAACGACTGCGACAGACGAGCGTTTGCGAGAGATCCGTGGGAATGACATTGCGATGATCTTCCAGGACCCGATGACCTCGCTGAATCCGGTTTTTACAGTCGGCGAGCAGATCGCCGAAGCCTTGCGGCTGCATCGAAAACTCGATAAGAAAAAGGCTTGGGAAGCCGCGATACAAGCGATGCGCGAGGTTTCTATTCCGTCACCCGAACGCCGGGTGAACGACTATCCGCATCAACTTTCGGGTGGTATGCGGCAGCGGGTTATGATCGCAATGGCGCTTGCGTGTGATCCAGATCTGCTGATCGCTGACGAACCGACAACGGCACTTGATGTCACGATCCAGGCTCAGATATTGGAATTGCTGAACGAACTACGCCGGTCGAGAAAGCTCGCTATCCTACTGATCACACACGATTTGGGGGTTGTCGCTGAGGTTGCGGACCGAGTTTGCGTTATGTACACCGGCAAGATCGTCGAGGAATCCGGTGTCAATGAACTGTTTGAAGATCCAAAGCATCCGTATACACGCGGCCTTTTGCGGTCAGTGCCCAAATTGACCGACGCGGGAACTGCCAAAGCGGTTAGACTGCAAACCATCGAGGGAACCGTTCCAAGCCCAACAAATCTGCCATTCGGCTGCCATTTCGCGCCTCGTTGCGAACAACGAATGGAGATCTGCGTCGAGGGCGAGATACCGCTTACCCCTCTGCCGAATGGGGTCAAGGTTCGTTGTGTTCTGCATGATGAGAAGCAGAAATTCAGTATTGCGCGTGAGCGAACATTGTCAGCTGACGCATAGAGTATAAAGATGACGGATAACGCCGCTAAAACTCGATCAAATGTACTTCTCGAGGTCCGGAACCTGGTGAAGCATTTTCCCGTCGAAAATAGCGACGACGTCGTGCAGGCCGTCGACAATGTCTCATTCGATATTATTGCGGGCGAGACCCTCGGATTAGTGGGCGAATCAGGCTGCGGGAAATCCACCGTCGGACGATGCCTGCTGAGGCTGCATGAGCCGACGAGCGGGGAAGTTCGGTTCGAAGGGCGTAATATCGTCGGGTTACCGAATAAAGAAATACAGGCTCTGCGTCGCGAGATGCAGATCATTTTTCAGGATCCTTATGCCAGCCTGAATCCGCGATTGAGCATCCGGTCGATAATCTCCGAGCCGCTTAAGATACACGGCATCGGCACAAAAGTCCAACAGAACGCAAAGGTCGAAGATCTGCTTGCCCGGGTCGGCCTTGATCCTAAATATGCGGATCGTTACCCGCATGAATTCTCGGGCGGTCAGCGTCAGAGATTGGGGATCGCAAGAGCACTTGCTCTCAATCCAAAACTCATAATCTGTGACGAACCTGTTTCGGCCCTCGATGTTTCGGTTCAGGCACAGGTCGTAAATCTCTTGCAGGACCTTCAGCAGGAATTTGGCTTGACCTATCTATTCATTTCGCACGGCCTAGCTGTCGTAGAGCATATTTCGGACCGGGTCGCGGTAATGTATCTCGGCAAGATCGTCGAGATATGTGATGCCGCCGAGCTTTACGAATCACCCATTCACCCATACACAAAAGCACTGCTTTCGGCAATACCGGTACCTGACCCTAAGATGAAAAGGGAAAGGATCGTACTGAAAGGAGATGTGCCTACGCCAATCAACCCGCCGTCAGGATGCAGGTTCCGAACACGATGCCCGATAGCGATCGAAGAATGCTCAACGGTTGACCCAGAACTGCGGGAGCTAGCCCCCGGGCATTTTGCTGCCTGCATTCGAGCTGATGGCTATGGATCCCCGCACACGAAAAGTGAAACAATCGGAAACCTTCCGGCGTAATTTGTTTTTGTAGTACTTAATCCAACTTATTTCGAGGAAATTATGAATCGTTTTGCTGGAATCGTCGTTGCTGCGCTCGGTCTTATTCTTGCGGTGCTGAGCATCGCAAAAGTTGTGCCCGGAGCTACTGGGGCGGGAGTTTTTCTTATCCTATGCGGCGGTTTGATCATCGGTCTGAGCTTTATCAGCAAACCGGAAACTGATGGTACCGAGCGGATGTCGACCGCCAGCAGCCTGGTAAATATCTTTTTCTCTCCGGGTGAGGTTTTCGGCAATTTTCGGCGACATCCCAGGTTTCTAGTCGCATTGTTGATAATGGTCATTTTGTCGGCCAGTTACTCGCTTCTTTTCGCTAACAGGCTCGGTGCGGAACGCATTGCCAATTTCACGATCGACAAGACACTGGAGATGTCCTTCATTGCAAACAATGAAGAAGCAAGAAAACAAGTAGAAAGTGGACGTGCTCAGGCAATCCTTGATGCTCAGAGTAAGTTGCAGCGGGTGATCCAACTACCGGCTGCGTTCGCCGGTTTTACGGTAATATCCGCGATCCTGGCTGCGGTATTCCTACTGTTTGCTCTGGCAATGGGAGGAAAGATGAATTTCTGGCAGGCATACTCGGTGGTGATCTATGCCTGGTTTCCAGTAAGCGTACTACGTTTTGTACTGAATACAATTGTTCTCTACATCAAAGATCCGACAGACATCCACCCGATCCTCGGCCAACAAACCCTGATCCAGGACAGTCTTAATTTCCTTGTTTCGTCTGCTGAGCATCCTGTTATCTACACATTGCTGGGGTCGTTCAGCCTGCTGATGTTCTATTGGGTCGCACTGAATGCTATCGGACTAAAAAATGCGGGAGAAAAGGTAACCGGAACGATCGCCTGGACGGCGAGCATTTCGATATTTGTAGTCCTACTACTCTTCGGCCTGGGAATGGCGATAGCGTTCCCTAGCTTCATCAGCTAATCATCGAACCAATCAAATGAAAGGGCGTACGGGCAGAATTGCATCGGACGCCCTTTGACCTTGTAGGGGTTTGCTATTCATACCGCAAAGATTCGATCGGGTCGAGACGGGCTGCCTTCCATGCCGGAAACAGCCCAAAAATTACGCCGATACCAACGCTGGCACAAAATCCGGCGATCGGAGCCCACAGCGGAACATACGACGGCAGGAACAATCTAACGAGTAACGTCAGGAGCCAGCCTATGATGAGCCCAATGAGTCCGCCAAGGCCGGTTAGTGAGGCGGCCTCGATAAGAAATTGCTGAAGAATATCGGCATTTCGGGCACCGAGAGCTTTTCGTACGCCGATCTCTCTGGTTCGTTCGGTTACGGAAACAAGCATTATGTTCATCACACCGATTCCGCCGATCATCAATCCGATCGAAGAAACGACCACCATGGCAAGGGCAACTCCGGCCGTGATCGATTGAAACTGATCGATGATGCTGTCGGCTGTTGCCAGAGCGAAGTTGTTTGGCTCACCGTAAGGAACCTTGCGACGAATGCGAAGTAAATCCTCAACTTGGTCCTGGGCCTGGCTTAAACGTCCCTCTTTTGCGATCGCCATTATATTCACATCCGCTGAACCTGGTTTCATTCTGCTCGCTGATTCAAACGGCACATAGATCACATTGCTCTGATCTGAGCGGCCTCCGCCACCGCCTAGAAACTGTTCCTTTTTCTCAAGTACGCCGATCACTCTAAAAGGCCTGCCAGCGATCTCGATCTTTTGATCAAGAGGCGAGTCGCTTGGGAAAAATGTCTCCCTGACACTGTTACCGATTAGACAGACATCGATCTTTAATTCATTTTCGGGTTGCGTGAACCATCGACCTTCAACGATCTCCTCCGTACCTGCTTCAGCTATCTCAGGAAGGGTTCCCACGATATTGATATTTGACGATTGGACGCCCTGAGCGGAAACGATCGTCTCGCCGCCCATCGGCCCGCTGGAGACATTTAGCTGCGGCACAGCCGTTTCCAGCTCCGAAAGAGATCGAAGTGCCATTGCATCGTCTAAAGTCAGATTTGGCCTCGTCCTTTCGTCCTGCGTCGGGCGGGCCGTCCGCGGACCGGGCGTCGTCTTATAGATAAACACGGATCGTGTACCGAACGATTTGACCTGATCTTCAACTGCGACCTCGATCCCGCTGATGATGGATGAAATGAGCATTACGGTCACAACACCAATGACAACGCCGAGAATTGTGAGTGCGGAGCGGAGTTTATTACCGCGCAGCGTGTCCCACGCCATCTTGAAATTCTCGATGAATTTGGAGGTTGTGGGTTTCATACTATTCAAATCTCATCGCCTCGATCGGATGTAGACGGGCGGCTTTCCGAGCCGGAAAGAGGCCGGCGAGAATTCCCACTGCACCGGAAACGCCGATGGATACAACGACCGACCATAGTGGGATCTTTGTTGGAAAAACAAGCCGCGTGATCACCATGCCGATGATGTATGCGAGAACGAGTCCGATCACGCCTCCGATGACGGATAGTACTGCGGATTCGATCAGAAACTGGCGTAAAATATCTTTTTGGCGAGCCCCAACTGCCTTCCGAATGCCAATTTCTTTGGTCCTCTCCGTCACGGCAACAAGCATGATGTTCATGATCACGATCGCACCGACAACCAAGGCTATCGCCGGAACTACAAGGATCGCGATCGAGATGCTTCCAAAGATACTTTGGCGAACGCCGCTGATCGCCTCAGGAGTGCTGATACCGAAATTGTCTTTTTCGTCGGCAGCTAATTTCCGTTTTATCCTTAGCAGCACACGGACTTCGTCAACCGCGAGATCCATACTCGTTGAACCAGCCGGCGTCCCGACAAAGGATGGGGCACGGCTAAACTTGATCCCGCCAAACGCGGTCGCAAAGGTTTTCAGTGGTAAGAGGACGAAATTATCTTGTGATTGGCCGAACACGCTCCCTTTCGCAACCTGAACGCCTATTATCTTGTACGGAATACCCGCAATGTAGATCTCGCTGCCGACCGCATCGCCTCGCGGGAATAGCGTGGTTTGAATATCTGCACCGATAAACGCAACCCGAAGGCCGTTATCATCGTCAACGTCCAAAAAATAGCGCCCCTCTGCCACATTTACCTGCTCGATCTCACCAACGATAGGTTCGACGCCAGTAATTGATATGTCCGAGAGGATCTCTTCTTTAAACCGGATCTCACGCTGAACGCCGCTTGCCTTTGCTCCGATCATTCCAACTAAACGAGCGTTTCTGCGGATAAACTCAAGTTCATCAAGATCGAGTTCCTTGTTGCGCCGGCGGGCAGCTGCCATCGCATCACTGTTCCCAAAATCCGCGAAACTGAAACGTGAGATTGTAAATGAATTTGACCCAATGCCAGCGATCTTTTCGTCAACGTATGTGTTGAATCCCTGTAGGAGCGAAAGCACGACCATGAAGGCCGTCATCCCAATGATCATACCGAGGAGAGTTAGGAATGAGCGCAGCGGATGAGCCCAAACTTCGGTAAGGGCCAGCTTAACCGTATCCGCGACACGCATGCCCATGATCTCACCGCCTGTAGACAGAGTAGCGTGAAATATTTCACATGTCTGTGATGTCTAGCACACTTGGAAGTTAAAATCGGAGACCGCAAAGCGGAATTATTCGTATCGGAGCGACTCGATCGGGTCGAGCCGAGCTGCCTTCCAGGCAGGAAATAGTCCGAATATGAGCCCGATGCCCACACTCGCACCGAAACCGGCAATGGGAGCCCAGAGCGGCACATAGGAAGGGAAGAAGATACGTACCAGGAAAGTGAGTCCCCAGCCGATCAGAAGGCCGACAATGCCGCCAAAACCGGTCAAGGTGGCGGCCTCAATGAGGAATTGAAGCAAAATATCACTCTGCTTTGCACCGATGGCCTTTCGAATGCCGATCTCGCGGGTTCGTTCGGTAACCGACACGAGCATGATATTCATCACACCGATACCACCGATCATCAAACCGACCGAAGAGATAACCACCATGGCCAGAAAGACGCCGCCCGTGATCGCCGAAAACTGATCGATAAGGCTGGCTGCGGTCTCCATTGCGAAGTTATTCTTGTCCCCAAATTTAACCTGCCGCCGAGTTCTCAGAAGGTCCTGAATATCATCTTTCGCCTTTTCTAACTGGCCTTCGCGAGCAACCGCAAGGATAAACAGATCGTCCGCATTCGGCTTGAGCTTCAACGCCGAATTCATCGGCATATAGATGATATTTGTCTGGTCATTATTACCGCCGCCGCCGCCGAAAAGTTGTTCCTTCTTTTCGAGCAGCCCAATAATGCGGTATTCCTGCGATCCGATCTCGATCGTTTGGCCTAACGGGGATTCGTAAGGAAAATAGGCTTCTTTCACGAAATTGCCGATCACGCAGACGTTTGCCTTCGCTTCATTTTCCGCGTCTGAGAACCACCGCCCATCGACGAGCACTTCGGAGCTTGTTTTTTCCACTGCCGGGAGCGTTCCATTTAGCTGGACGGATGTAGAAGTTTTTCCGTTCTTGCCGGTTACGTTGATCTTTTGACCAAAGAAATTATTCGAAATATCGAGAAACGGAACAGCGACTTCGATCGTTTTCAGATTAGCGATCTCGGCGGCATCATCCATCGTGAGCGGCTTGCGCATTCGCTCCTCTCGGGTCGGCTGGCTTGTTCTGATGCCGATGTCCATTTTGTAGAGAAAGATCGACCGTGTACCAAATGACTCGATCTCCTTCTCGACAGCGACATTGATTCCGCTAATGATCGAGGAGATAAGCATCACAGTGATCACACCGACGACGACACCGACGATCGTAAGAAACGAGCGCAGCTTATTGCTTCGCAGCGTATCAAACGCCATCTTAAAATTCTCGTAAAATGAACCGACTAAAAAATTCATTTTGGATCAATCCGCCCTTAGAGCCTCAATTGGGTCAAGCCGTGCGGCTTTCCATGCTGGAAACAGGCCAGCCAGTATTCCGACGCCGCCTGATACAAGAATTGCGAAAACGGCCGACCAGATCGGAATCCGTGTTTGAAAAACAAACGCAGTGATAATTATCCCTAGAAGTTCAGCGATTATCAGGCCAATAGTGCCCCCGATCGCCGAAAGTGTCGCCGATTCCATCAGAAACTGCTTAAGAATGTCGGCTTGCCGTGCCCCGAGGCTTTTGCGGATGCCGATCTCTTTCGTTCGCTCGGTAACTGAAACCAGCATGATATTCATGATCACGATCGCACCGACCACAAGAGCGATCGTCGGAACGGCAATGATCACAATAAAGGTCGGTCCCAAAATGCGGTCACGAATGCCCGTGATCGCATCCGGAGTTAAGATCCCAAAAGTGTCCTTTTCTCCAAATGGGATCTTTCGCTTGATACGCATCAGAGTACGAACCTCTTCGACCGCATCATTGAATGTCTTTTCGTTTTTCGCAGTGATGACAAAATACGGTGCCCGGTTATTTCTAAGGCCGCCAAATGCACTGCCGAAAGTCTTGATCGGAAGCGTCACGAAATTATCCTGAGGCTGGCCAAAAACGGTTCCTTTTGCCGTCTGAACACCGATGATCTTATACGGTATGCCCGATATCGTAATTTCCTGCCCGAGAGCACCGCCTTGCGGAAATAGCTTCTTCGAAACATCCATTCCGATGTAGGCCACGCGAGCAGCATTGTCATTCTCGGGCGGCGAAAAATAGCGGCCTTCAGCGATGTCCAGTTTATCGATCTCTGCGATGATCGGCTCCGCTCCGGAGATCTGGACACTGCTGAGAGATTCCTTGCCGCGTTTGACGTCTCTCGACATGTTGCCAGCCTTGGCACCGATCTTGTCGATCAACTGTGCCCGCTCGCGGATGAAATCGCGTTCTTCGAAGGTGAGTTCCTTGTTCCGGCGCTGTGCCGCTGCGATCGTATCGGTGTCCTTAAAATCATCAAAACTAAAGCGGCGCAGAGTGAAAGAATTAGAGCCAATACCGGCTATCTTTTCGTCAACGTAAGAATTAAACCCCTGCAGAAGCGAAAGCACGACCATGAACGCCGTGACGCCGATGATCATGCCGAGCAGCGTTAGAAACGACCTCAACTTATGTGCCCAAATCGCTGAAAATGCTAGTTTTATTGTCTCGGAAAAATTCATCTATATCAGCCGATCCGTCAAGAAGTTAAATACGTTGCTATCTCGAAAGAGTTTAACAAAAATCCTCTATTATTTCGTCCTCCGAACAAATAGTTTCCAAAGCGACGCCAAGTGGGCAAAAAGCACGATCGGCACGACGATCGTGGGCAGCAATGAGTATGGGAATGTCAGGACCGCTCGATTCGGCTGGTCAAACGCAATTTGCTGGATCGGCGAAGGCACGGAAAGTGCCGCGATCGATACCACGGTCAATAACAATGCAAGTCCGATAAAATTGAAAGCAACGAGGATGGCCTTATTCACAGTATTCCCTCGGAAGGCCGTCAGGTAAACGAGCAGTGAGAGGATTCCGGTCAAGATGTCATAGTTCCATCTTGCAAAAGTCATTTCTCGAGGGACCATGGAACCTAAAAAAAGCCAGTAGAGCACAAACTCGACCGGAATTCGAACAACATGAACGAGTGTCAACAACTCTAACGGGAGCTTTTCAACAAAGGTGGGTCGAAAAAAGAGCAGAAACGTGAGATTCAAAACCAAGCCCGGCAGAATGCCAAAAACAAAAAGCCTTGGCGGCAGGGTATCCGTATTCTCATAAAAGCCGCCGATCGACAGGACAGATTGAAAAATGATCCAAAGCGGAAGGAGGAAAAGGAGAACCTTAGATGGCAATGCCTGCAGACCAACGGATTTGGCGGCCTGGAGCAAAAACCAGACCGCAGCGAATGCCGTCACAAGAAATACTACTGAAACATATCGAGGAACGCCATCCATTACCTGATGCGTTCGTCTTTCTCGATCTCACCGTCGCGGATCGTGATCACTCGATGCGCACGTTCGGCGATCTCGGGCTCATGGGTAACTAGAATGATCGTATTGCCATCCTCGTGAAGCTTTTCGAACAAATGCATGATCTCGACGCTCGTCTTAGAATCGAGAGCTCCCGTAGGTTCGTCAGCAAGCAAAATTGACGGGTTATTCACTAACGCCCGAGCGATCGCAACACGCTGTCGCTGGCCACCAGAAAGTTCATTCGGCCGGTGCATCACGCGATCTCCAAGTTCAACTGCTGTCAGGGAGGCGAGAGCCTGATCGTGTCGTTCCGCCGTTCTCATACCTGCGTATATCAGCGGAAGCTCAACATTGTGCAACGCCGTAGCACGGGCGAGAAGATTGAAAGTCTGGAAAACAAAGCCGATCTCTTTGTTTCGGATGCGCGCCAGTTCGTCATCTGTCATATCGGAGACCAGATTGCCGTTGATCCAGTATTCACCTTTTGACGGGGAGTCGAGGCAGCCGATCAGGTTCATCAATGTCGACTTACCCGAGCCGGAAGGCCCGATGATCGCAACGTATTCGTTTCGTTTAACTTCGAAGGACACATCCTTGAGAGCATGAAGCTCTTCGTTACCCATCTGGTACGTTTTCCAGATGTGTCGCATACTTATCAAAGCTTCGCCCGGGCCTTCGATCTTCGAGGCAGACGAACCGCCATTTCCGTTTTCTTCGTCCATAAATCGGTACATGATTGGACCGCAGGCATCATGCCTGCGTATACATAAAGCTCAAACTTGAGCCGTAGTTGCGAACAATTGGGAACGCAGGCAGGATGCCTGCGTTCCGGCTAGGTCTTCGCCGCGGCTTCACCCTCTTTCTTGACGGCTTTTTTAACGACTGTGCCTTCTTTAAGTGTATTTAGAACCCTGCTTGGCCCCGTTATCACTTCGTCGCCTTCCTTGAGGCCGGTTAGGATCTGCCGATCAGATTCGCCGATGATGCCGGTCGTCACCTCGACAAACTTGGCCTTCGTTCCATCGAGAACGTAGACGCCGGTTATCATTTTTGGTTTTTCACCGCCCGCCGCAGGCTGCGGGGCGTCGCCCTGGATGGTCGGAGACGCTTGAGCGTCAGGTTTCTTTTCAATAACTGCCTGCAGCGGTATCGCGATCACATCATTAACTACTTTGGTCGTTATCTCAGCCGTTGCACTCATACCCGGGCGAAGGCCTTCCTGAATTTCCTTTGGAAGGTCCCGCATCTGGATAACGACGCGAAATTCTTTAGCTTCCTGGACGTTGATATTCACCGAAAGACCGCCGCTCGTCTGTGATTTACCTACAGCAAGCGGAGTTTTCTGAATGACCTCACCCGCGATCTCCTTGTCTCCGAATGCATCGACCTTGATCTTTGCCTTTTGGCCAACTTCAACCTTATCGATCGAGGTTTCATCGACTTTTACTTCGACATTGATCTGGGACATGTCGGCGATGGTCAATAGTGCGGTTGTCGAAAGGCCAGCGACGGCGAAGGTACCAACCTTCGACGGGATCTCAGCGATCACGCCGTTGATCGGAGCGACCTGAAGCGTTTTATCACGCTGGTTACGCTGTCCGCGAAGCTGAGCGGCTGACTGATTGGCTCGTGATTGGCTAGACGCAACATTGAGGTTGGCAGTATCAACACCGCGTTTGGCATCGCGAACCAAAACCTGCTGCTGGGCAAGCCGTGTTTGTACATCTCTTACGCTGATCTGACGGGAATTGAGGTTAGACTTTGCATTATTAAGCGATGCTTTCGCGTTTTCAACGCGGTCTTTAGCTGAATCGTATTCAGACCTCGCAATAACGCCGCTCTCAAGGAGCTGCTGATTTCGAAGAAGCTCGCGATTCGCGGCATTAACCTCGACCTGGGCTCTGTCGACATCGGCCTGAGCCGCTACGATCGCCTGACGTGCAGAGTCGATCGCAACCTGAGCGACGTTATACTGCTGCTGGGCTGAGGCATAGTTGTTCTGGGCTGCCGTCACCTGCGACTGAGAAACACGAACTTCATCCTGCGAGGCTTGAAATGCAGCCAACTGGGCGTCCGTATTCGACTGAAGCTGATTGGGATCGAGTCGGACGAGCGGCTGCCCTTTGATCACCTGGTCGCCTTCCTTAACATAGATCTCCTCGATACGGCCCTGAACCTCACTTGTAAGGTTCATGAACTGTATCGGCCGCACTTCTCCGGAAGATGTGACGGTCGACCTAAGCTCTTTCCTGGTTTCTACCTTAACAACCGTAACTTCCGGTGTATCCTTACGCGTGGCGAAGATGCTGCCGATGATCACGGCTGCGATCAATAAAACGGCAACAACGCCAACGATGATCTTGGTTTTACGGCTCAATGCCATAGATGAATGTTCCTCTCAAAAAATTAAGTCTCTAAACCTTAGAGTATAGCTAAATGTGCCTGTGGATGTCGTATCAAGCGGGTATTACGACGAGATTTTTCTCATTGTTTCAAAAAAGTGCGGGCATGTAAGACAATTGCAACAGTGGCAGGAACCATCATTAAAGGTTTGACGTAAAATTCAGGTAGAATTAGGATTTACGTACAACTTACGACGATGTAAAATTATGGCTTGTTTACACCTCGCCGCAAAAGACTTAGCGAGTAAAGAAAATCATGATCAGATGCTCAGCATGCCAAACGGCAAATCTTGATACGTCCCGTTTCTGCGATGAGTGCGGAAGCAGGTTGATCGCTTCGCCTCCCGTCGAAGAAACACCTCAGCCGGCATATGTTCCACCGCCATCGGCGAGTTCTTTTTCGCGGCCGGTCAGCGTTACCTCGCTGGGCGTGCCCCCGGTCGCCTTCGAGCCCGAACCGGCGACGCCTCTGTCGCACGTGAAAAACGTTAACTCAGGATCGGCTCACGCTTCACTTATGATCGAACGTGGTGATGGGCCGGGAACCGAGTACCGTCTCGTCAGTGACGAATCGACGATCGGACGCTGGGATGCGGACAACGGGATATTCCCTGATGTCGATCTCGATGCTCATGACTCAGATGCTAAAGTTTCTCGGCGCCACGCTCGGATCATCCGCAATAATGGCGGCTACTTTATTGAAGATCTGGGTTCTACCAATGGCACGTATGTTAATAGGGGACGCCGGCTGTTGCCGGGAAACGCCCAACTATTGAACGACGGCGACGAAGTCATAGTCGGAAAAACCTTTTTAAGATTTAAAATCATCGACTAGGTTAGAGCTAGATACCAAAGAGACAAAAATGCCCCTCTGTCATAATTGCGATTTCGAAGTCGCCGAAAATACTGGCTTTTGTCCGATGTGCGGCGTCGCACAAAAATCTGACGCGCCGATCGACATCAGCGGACATGTATCGGCTTTCAGTGATCCTGACGAGCTGATGGCAAAGATGTTCGATGAAAACGCCGAGCAAGTGAATTCCGAGTCGGATAAGGTAGTTCCTGCCGAAGCACGGATCGAATTAGACGAGACACCGAAAGAATTGAGCCACCAAGACGAAAATCCCGAACTGGAAATTAGGGAAGAACAACTTGTGGCGGTGTCTGAAGAACCCGAGCATCCCGCGGAATTGGAGAATTTTATTGAACTTCCGGCGGATCGGCCTTCGATGGGTACTGAACCTGAGGAAGGTCCAGAAAATGCCGAGGCAGTAGTAAATGCTGAGAACAGCGCCGAAGATGCCTCTTTTGAAGCCGATCTTGAGGATGAACAACAACCAAAGGTCAGCACAAATGATTTCGCGGTGCCAGCCTCCGAGAGTTTAGAAACGGAGCTATCCGGTTCCGATCTCGGCCAGACGGAACAACCGCTTGGTAGTATCACAACCGACGGCAAGCGTGGCGGGCTAAAGCCTCTGGCCGAGGGAACGCTCCTAAATTCGCGGTATAAGATCGTCCGAAAGATCGGCGGCGGCGGGATGGGAGCAGTATATCTTGCCTGCGATCAAAACCTTGGCGGAATTGAAAGAGCCGTAAAGGAAATGGTGCAGTCAAGTATCGAGGAAGAGCAGCAAAATAAGGCTGTTGAGGATTTTAAGCGCGAATCAACGATCCTCTCGACACTAGACCATCCGTCTATTCCGACGATCTACGATTACTTTTTCGAAAACCTTGAGGGCCGATTCTACCTGGTGATGAAGTACATCTCCGGCGGCGATCTTGCGGCCCGGCTTCGCTCGACTCCGGGCGGACGGATCGATGAACGTACGGTTACAGAATGGGCGATCCAGGTGGCAGACGTTCTGTCTTATCTTCACAACCTTCCGACTACCATCGTTTACCGCGACCTGAAGCCATCGAATATCATGCTCGACGGCACTACCGGCAAGGTAATGCTAATTGATTTTGGAATTGCCCGTTCGATCAATCAACAAGAAAAGGGCGTTACAGCCGTTGGTACCATGGGCTACGCGCCGCCTGAGCTATTCTCGGGGCAGGTTGAGCCCCGATCGGACATTTACAGTCTAGGATCGACCATGTTCCATCTGCTGACGGGAGCTGATCCACAGAATAATCCGCTTCTGATATTCGACTTTCAAAAGAATCCGCGGCCTCGGCAGATCAACCCGCAGCTTTCTGATCAGATGGAGCGGATTCTGATGCGTTCGGTCGAGTACAGTGCGGAACACCGCTTTCCCTCGGCGGATGCGATGCGCCGGTCGCTGGCTGAACACCTGGACCACCTGAGGAGCGGGCAAATCACTTTTGGGGTCTCTGAGGCTCCGATGGCAGTCAGCCTTGAGAATCAAACCGTATTTTGCGGGTTTTGTGGCCAGCGGATAGTTGCAACGGACATGTTCTGCGCTTTTTGCGGCGCGAAACAGCCGATCGGCCAGCAAGGAGTGCACGCTGAGATCTATCCGAGAACGGGCGTTACGGCAAAGCTACTCATTGACGGTACGAGTGAACTAGACACGCCCGTATTTTCGCTCGAAAAAAACGAAAACCTGCTCGGCCGACGCGATCCGCAATCCAATATTTTTCCTGAGGTCGATCTTTCCAAGTTTGATCCGCAAACCAAGATATCCCGGCGTCACGCCCGCATCTGGCGCGAGGGCGGAGGATTCATGGTAGAAGACCTTGGTTCGTCGAATGGAACGATACTCGTAGCAGGATTAAGCGATTCCGTTCGATTACAGCCGCGACAACCGCACCCGCTCACCAGCGGCGACCGTCTGCGGTTAGGAGACACCACATTACATTTTTTGATGAGTTAGGATAGTCACTTTTACCTTATGGCCTCAGCCGTCCAGAAAGCACTAGCTGCAAACCCGTCAGATGCTGAAAAGTTAGTTGACTTTTCTCCTGAGACTCTTCGTGCACCATTCGCCCTGCGCTGTGCTTCTCTGAGTATCGATTATATTATTCTTCTTATTTTTCCGGCTGGCTGGCTCACGTTTGGAAAACTCTTCGGCGAAGGAAACACCGCTGCCCTGGGAACTTCGATCTGGGTGGTTGGAATAGCTTTTTTTGTCGCTAACTTTCTTCTCCTTCCTTTCTTTCGCGGCCAGTCCATAGGGAAAATGCTTACGGGCATCACCATTGTGAACGCAAACGGAACCGATCTCAGTTTTGGGAGGTTGCTGATCAGAAACACGATCGGTTATCTGATAACCCTCTTAACGGGGGGCCTTGGTTTTGTGATCTCGGCTCTTAACGCTAGCGGAAGAACGCTTCACGATCTTCTCTCCGGAACGATCGTCGTGCACGGACGTAAAAAACAGCTCTAAGTAAAGGATATGGCCCATTTAGTCGTCAAACACGCCAACGGTAGTTCAGATAAATTCCCGATCTCGCGCCTTCGTACAACCATTGGACGTTCGGCAAGAGCCGACCTCTGCATCGCGGACGCGTTCGCATCGCGTCTACATGCCGAAGTCAGGCAGGAAGGAGATAATTTTTGGCTAGTCGACCTTGGTTCCGCCAACGGAACACGGCTCAACGGAACGCCGGTAACGACCACGTTGCCTCTTGTCTCCGGCGGAGAGATCCAGATCGGAGAGACGCGCATCGAATTCGAAAGCGATGCCCGTCCGCCGGTTAGCTTCAGCTCGACACTGATCTCAGACGGAACGCAGGCGCTGGATCCTTCGAACACTATCTCGTTCATGGGGCGGCGAAACCCAACAACTGAGATCCTTGACTCGTCAATGTCGAGCCGCAATGACCTGCTTGGATTGATCAGCAAGGTCGGTATCGCTCTTTTATCGTCAAGTGGCCTTGATGACACCCTGAATCAGGTTGCTACGCTAGTTTTCGAAGCAGTGCCCGCCGAACGAGTCGTTATAATGCTTCGCGATGAAAAGAACGCCGATGAAATGATCATCAAGGTTGCTCGCAATCGCGGCAGCGACACGAAGATCGGCGAAGTTCGTGTGAGCCGGGCGATCATGAGCGAGGTTGTTGAGAACGGTAAATCTGTCCTGACATCCGACGCCCAACAAGATCCTAGATTTGCAAGCCAAACGATCATATTGCAAGGAATACGGTCGGTTCTTGCGGTGCCGATGTGCGTGGACGAACGCCATGTGTTCGGCATCATCTATGCCGATAGCCCGACGAGCCAGTCGACATTTACCAGCGACCATCTTAATATTCTGACCACGCTTGCCTCAGTTGCATCGATCCGTGTCGAGAACGCGAGCCTCATCGACGAACGCATCAACCGCGAGCGCATGGAAAGGGAACTTGAACTCGCGACCGAGATCCAACAGCGTTTCCAGCCGGACGGGCCTCCAACGGTCGAGGGATATGACTTTCAAGGGATATCCTTCTCATGCTATGAGATCGGTGGGGATTATTACGATTTTATTCCGCGACACGACGGCACAATGCTCGTTGCTCTCGGTGACGTTTCTGGAAAGGGCACGTCCGCGTCATTACTGATGTCGAGCCTTCACGCGGCGATCCATGCCCAGGTTGCCGCCAAAACCCCGCTTGCCGAGCTCGTAACTGCGGTCAATGTTTATCTCGCCAACAATACACCTGCCAACAGGTTCATCACGCTCTTCGTTGCAGAACTAGACCCGGCAACAGGCGTGCTCAATTATATCAATGCCGGCCATAACCCACCGTTGATCGGCAGAGCAGACGGAACGCTTGAATTGGTCCAATCCGGCGGTCTCCCGCTCGGCCTGATGGATTTTGCAGAATACGAAACAGGCAGAGCTCAACTCCATTCCGGCGACGTTCTGTTCATCTACAGCGACGGTGTTTCGGAAGCTAACAACCTCAACGAAGACGAATTTGGCATGGAACGGCTGCAAAATGTCATTAGCACTAATGTAGGCCGCTCGGCGAGTGGGATCAGGGATAAAGTAGAGGCAGCTCTCTCCGAGTTCACCGGAACGGCCGCTCCGAACGATGACATTACCTTGGTGATCGTTAAGAGACTTTGATCTGAGGCTGCTTTGCTAACGAACAATGAGAGTTTGCCCTTCATGTGACAATACTTATCATGATGACGATCTGAACTACTGTTTGATGTGTGGAACCGCGGTAGTTGATGGCGCGGTTCAACCAACTGTTGCGATCTCAGGCGGAACAGAAGCCACGGTTGCTATGAACGCTCAGGCGACCATGGTGGAGCCAAAGCGACACGGGCCTTGGTTTTGGATCGGGGTTACCGTTGCCTGCATTGCAAGTGTAATTGGTGCCACGTTCGGCGCTTTCTTTCTCTATTTCCTGTTCATTTCGGATCCGAACGAGCCACGGAGATCGAATCGTAACGGAAAGATCACGACCACAAACAAAGAAAAGCTAAAGCCTACCCCCACGCCGATCCCATCTCCATCTCCCAACGAAAGCGTTTTAGAGGACCCAGCAAAAGTTGACGAGGTTGCATCGATAACTTGGGAAACCACGGCCCTGGATCTCAAGCGAGCCAAAGACGAAAAGTGCACCATCTTGTGTCCCGTTTACGGAGCGGCATCCGCTGTCTTCGGTTCCGACACATATGCGGCTAACTCGTCCGTCTGTACGGCTGCGGTACACGCCGGCCTTATAGACTTTGAGGACGGAGGCGAGGTAACAATAAAGTTCCGGCCCGGCCTTCCGAATTACGTTACGACCACACGTAACGGCGTAACCTCAAATATGTTTGGCAGCGAAGATCTCAGTTTTATTTTTGTAGATACCGACGATTGAGCAGTCATCAACAACGAGAATATAAACCGTAATGACACGGTTAAAACTTGTTGACCCTTTAGTCGGAATGGCGTAATATCTTAGATGGCGTTCTTCTCGCCTCCCCGCCATGCCGATAAAATCTAAGAAAGTAAGCCTCATATTTTTCGTTACTGTCACACTTCTGCTTGTCGGACTGGCTCCGCTGGTGCTGACGGGTTGGCTGCTTTCTGACAAGAGTGGACGTGAACTAAGGTCTGCCGAAAATCGCTATCAGATCCAGCTCGTACAGGAAAAAGCCCGCCAGATCGAAATGTTCGGTCAGCGGTTCAGTTCAGTTGTCGGCAGCCTCACCAATGGGTTAGAGCTCGCCAATACAACTACCGCTATTGCTTCAGCTCAAACCGAACGCACATTAGGCACACTTTTACGAGAGAACCCCGATCTTCTTGCACTCTACGTGAAGGCGGTGAACGAAGAATCCCTCACAGTATTTCGTGCGGAGTTTATGAATCGCGGAGAAGTGGAGGCGATATCAGAAGCTGCCTCGGAAATGCTCGGAAAAGGCCGTATCAAGATCGGCGATCCCAAAAAACTGGGCTCCGGGCAATTTGTGATGTCGTTCACATCCAAGGTCAACATTAATGGAGCAGAGGCTGCAAAGATCGTTGCGATCGCGTCGCTGCAGCCAGTCTCACAGGGAATCGTTGGTGTTAACGCCGCCAGCGAAGAAGAGCTTTGGAATGCAGGATTGCCGATGGTTTTCGTGGTGGATCAGGCAGGAACAACACTATTTCATCCTGATCCCGCTCTGACCGCGGCAAGAAAGCCAATGGGCGATCTGAAGATCGTTCAGGAATGGCTCGAATCGGGCCTGCAGATACAGTCAGCCCTCGTTCCTTTTTCCGCTACGTATAACGGCAAAACAAGCGAAATGATCGGAGCATATTCGACGGCGCATTTAGCGGATGGATACAACGTCGGTGTAATTGCGATGCAGGATGAGAAACGTGCGTTAGCATCGGTCGGTGAGATGCGGACACAAGCCTGGCTTATTAGCATGGCATTCGCCGTGCTCGCACTTATTGTAGGGTTTATCGGTGCGAGATTTATGACCTCGCCGCTTCTTCGGATGGTGAATGCTGCAAAGCAGATCGCAGCGGGCGATTTTACGACCCGTGTTGAAACAAAGAGCATCACCGAGATCGGGACTCTTGGCGAGACGTTCAACCTAATGACCGACAGAGTCGAGGAACAGATCGTCAAACTTGCAAAAGCAGCGGAAGAAAACCGTGATCTATTTGTCGGTACAGTTAAGGCACTTGCCGCTGCGATTGACGGTAAAGATAAATATACCCGCGGCCATTCGGAGCGCGTCTCCCGTATCTCGGTTGCGATCGGAAAACGGCTGGGAATGGGAGATGAAGAACTCGAGACCCTGAGGATCAGTGCCCTTCTTCATGACATCGGAAAGATCGCTGTAGACGATTCGATCCTGAAAAAGCCAGCCGCATTGACCGACGAAGAATTCGAGATCATGAAAACCCACCCAATGAAGGGTTACAAGATCATGTCGCAGATCCCGGCCATGAAGGATTTCCTGCCGGGAATGGTGATGCACCACGAGATGGTCAATGGAAAAGGTTATCCGCATGGATTGACCGGTGACCAGATTCCACTGCAGGCGAAGATCGTTTCGGTTGCGGACACTTTCGACGCGATGACAATCGACCGGCCATATTCGAAGGGAATGGAACTGCAGCCGGCTTTGGAGCGGCTTCGTAGCTTTGTTGGGACACGTTATCAATCGGACGTCGTCGAGGCGTTAGTTGAGGCTTGCAATGCGGGAGAGGTAGCTAACGGAATTGTCCGGCAAATGGCGGCCATTCGTGCGGCCACGTCAGAGGATGTAACAAAGGTACCAGTTAAACTGGTCGCGTGATCGGCTATGGAGACGGAATCAACCCAGGAAATATGGCATGTCGAGGCAAACGGCGAGGTCTTTGAAACACACTTTGCCCAAATGACAGAATGGATAGCCGAAGGCTCTCTGCTCAGGATCGACCGCGTCCGAAAGGGTGACCTTCGCTGGATCGAGGCGGGTAAGGTGCCTTCGCTGGTTGCGTTTTTCAACGCAAAAGACAACGGCCAGCCAATTAGCCCGCCTGTGGTTACGACAACAAAACTAGGCCCGTCCGTGCTTCCCGGGTCGCCCTCTAATCCTTCGAATTCTGCACCGGTAATTAGTTCTTCCATTTCAGGTCAAACAGTTTCTGATCCATCAGCAGAGCCAGTGTGCTGTATGCACGCGGATCTGCCGGCTGTATTTTTTTGTGAGACTTGCTGCAATCAATTCTGTCGCTCCTGCCCGAATTCGTACGGCGGAAATGTAAAGATCTGCCCGTTCTGCGGAGCAATGTGCCGAAAGATCGAAACGACCGAGGCCAAACCCCTCAAAGTTTATTACCCGCCGGTGGGCAAATTCGGATTCGGAGATTTTACAGAGGCACTCGCCTATCCGTTCAAGTTCAAAGCAAGCCTGATCATGGGCGCGATCATGTTCATGTTCCTATCGATCGGGCAATCGGTCGTTTCGTTCGGCGGGATATTCATGATGTGGGGTGCGATCGTTAGCTTCATGCTCGCCAACACATTGACCTTTGGAATACTTGCAAACACGGTTGAGAATTTTTCTCAGGGAAAGATAGGTGAGAATTTCATGCCTTCGTTTGACAACTTTTCCCTTTGGGAAGACGTCGTTCATCCTTTCTTTTTGATGATCGGAGTTTATATCTCGTCGTTCGGCCCGCTTATAGCTCTAGGGATCGTAGCGTTTTTTCTGATCGTCGCTCCAATTCAGAAGGAGATCAATGCAAGTCAAGTTGAGGCAATGAGGGCTATGAGTCCGGGTTTGCCATATGCTGCAAACGCAGTGAAGCAAAGTGAAAAAGTTCGAGAGATCGTAAGCAAAAATGCAGAGCAGCAGCGTCGACGTGTTGAAGCCATCGAATCGGGAATCGAACCAGACGAGGATTTTCCACAGAGAACGGTCGCGGACGAGGCCGATGAATTCAACGAAAAGAAATTCGAAGAACTTCAGCAAATGATCCAGGAATCTCGCAAGGCGCAGCTCGAATCTGCTATCGGAAAATCTCCCGAAACGGTCGCGAATGAAAGAGCAGAAATGATAAAACAGGTCATCAGCAAAGGGATATTGCTTCTCCTAGCCGGTGGACTGTGCTTGCTTTGGGGGTTGTTTTATTTCCCGGCTGCATCTGCTGTAGCGGGTTATACCAGATCGTTTGGGGCAACGCTCAACCCGGCAGTGGGTCTAGACACAATTCGCAGGCTCGGGTTTGACTACGTCAAGATCCTGGCATTCGGACTTCTGCTCGCGATCGCATCAGGTATGGTGGGAGGCGTTATTGGCGCTATTTTATCGCCATTTGATCTTCCGCGGGTCGGCAATTTACCAGCCACGGCGATCGGCAGCCTATTCGGATTCTACTTTTCTGTCGTATTTTCCTGCGTGATCGGCTTCGCCCTTTATAAGAACGCCGAACGGCTAAAGCTTTTCCGTTGACCAGACACTCCAGCATTGAAAAATATCGCACGTTGTTCAGCGTGCGATATTTTTTTATACTCTTTAGTTTGCGGCCGTGTCTGCGAGGCAAATTATATGGCGTTCTTTTGGCGTAGAAATAAAGAAGACAAGTTCTCAAGCTCCGTTCTCGGTCTCGATAAATCCGTCGAAGAGCTAAAGGCTCGTGAAGAAGCGGTCGAACGCGAATTGAGCGTACGCTTTTCAAAAGCGATCGAAAAGACGCGGCATTCGATCAACAACCGGCTCGATACAATCTTCGAGGGCCGGAAACAGATCGATGAGGCTTTCCTCGAAGAACTGGAAGAAATGCTGATATCGACGGATATCGGCGTCGCGACAACCATGCAGATCCTCGACAGCATTCGCCGTGGCGTATCGCGCCAGGAGATCGGCGATCTCGACGCTCTTAAGAGGGAAATGAGGAAGGAATTGCTCGGCATTCTTCATCATTCAACCGAGCGCGGTGTCGCGGACGAGCGAACGATTGACCCGTCAATAAAGCCGTATGTTCTGATGGTAGTCGGCGTTAATGGTGTCGGAAAAACAACCACGATCGGTAAACTCGCCCAACGGATAAAGGACGAGGGCAACGAAGTTCTGATCTGTGCAGCCGATACTTTTCGTGCTGCGGCGAGCGACCAACTTGAGATCTGGGCTGATCGTGCCGGGGTGCAAATCGTTCAGCAGAAGCAGGGAACCGATCCGGCTGCTGTCTTATTTGACGCTCTCGCCGCAGCGAAAGCACGCAATTCCGATGTGCTTATCGTTGACACTGCCGGCCGGCTTCATAACAAAGCGAATTTAATGGCCGAGCTAGAGAAGATGAAGCGTATTTCCTCACGTGAAGTGCCGGGAGCTCCGCACGAAACGCTCTTGGTGATCGATGCCGTGACCGGCCAAAATGGCCTCGAACAAGCACGGCAGTTTATGAAAACTGCGGATGTCACAGGCATTGTCCTTACCAAACTGGATGGAACCGCAAAAGGCGGCATCGCTGTCGCGATCGCTAAGGAATTGAATCTCCCGATCCGATATGTGGGGATCGGAGAGCAAGTCAATGACCTGATGGTTTTCGATCCAGAAAGTTATGTGAACGGCTTGTTCAACTAACCTCGCCACGAAGGAATTAATCATTGCTCAAAGATCATCAAATCGATATTGACCTCACCAGGCGGGCCTTGGAATTAGCCGCCGATGGTATTGGACTTGTGAGCCCAAACCCACTAGTTGGATGCGTCATAACGTCGAAGGACGGAACTATAGTTGGCGAAGGCACCTATACGAGGCAAGGCGTGATCCATGCCGAAGCGATCGCTCTTGAGCAGGCGGGGCCGCTCGCGGCCGGTGGAACTGCGTATGTTTCCCTGGAACCGCATGATCATCATGGTAAGACCCCTCCGTGCACCGAAGCCTTGATAGGCTCAGGTATAGCCCGCGTGGTCTGCCCGATCGAGGATCCAAATCCGCTGGTCTCGGGCCGCGGCTTTGAAACTCTGCGTAATGCCGGCGTCGAGGTCGTTGTGGGTATTCTTTCTGATGAAGCGGCAAGACTGAACGAAAAGTTCATTTGCTGGCACCAGAAAAAACGTCCGTTCGTCCATCTGAAATTAGCGATGTCGCTGGACGGAAGGATATCACTGAGCGACAGCGTTTCGACGGCTCTTTCCGGGGCAGAAGCAATAACGAGAGTTCAGGATATTCGCAATGAACACGATGCGATCCTCATCGGATCGAACACGGCGTTTGTTGACGATCCGAGTCTAACTGATCGAAGCGGAAAACCGAGGCAAAAGCCCTTGGCTAGGGTGGTACTGGATAATCGTTTGAGAATACCAATCAATTCCACGTTAGTAACAACTGCCCGCGAGACACCTACCATCGTTTTTACGAGAAGTAACGAAAGAGAAAAGATCGACCAACTGCGTCGAGCAGGGGTTAACGTGATCGAGACCCGCGAAGGCGGGCGCGACCTTGCAGGTGTTCTTGAGCATCTGCGCCAACTCGAAATACAAAGCGTACTGGTTGAAGGTGGAACTGAGATCGCGGGCTCATTCTGTGACGCTCGTTTGGTGGATAAAGTATCGTTTATTGCTGCACCAATAATTATTGGCGGCCGCACGGCTCCAAACGCGATCGGCGGCAGCGGTGCCGAGTCCCTGGCCAGCGTCCTTAGGCTTCGCGACCTGACGGTTTCACATCTCGGCGGTGATATCGAGATAACGGGTTATCCGTCAAATTAAGGCTCACGCTATGCGGCCCAAAAAATCGCTCGGACAAAACTTCCTCAAAGACGAATCCGTCATCGATCGGATCGTTGCCGCACTGAATATTTCGGAGGGCGAAACTGTCGTAGAGATCGGGCCCGGACGCGGAGCCTTGACCGATCGACTGGTCTCGACAGGCGTGAACGTAATTGCGATCGAGATAGATCGAGAACTTGTCCCGATCCTTCGAACACAATTCCATTTCAACCCAAACTTCAAAATTGTCGAGGCAGATATTCTGACTTGCGATCTCGAATCAATCATCGCCGGCTCTGATCCCGCAAAAACAAAGCTTATCGGCAACCTGCCCTACTATATTTCGACGCCGATAATTCAACACCTGATCGAATACCGGCATCTCTTTTCCAGGATGTTATTGATGCTGCAGAGGGAAGTTGTCGAACGACTAACGGCAAAACCGGGCGAGAGCGAACGTGGTTTCATTACCGTGATGGTCGAGGATGCTCTTGATGCCAAACATCTCTTCGATGTCGAGCCGAGGGCATTCTTTCCGGCTCCAAAGGTTTGGAGTTCAGTTATGAGCCTTGAACCCAAAGTTTCAGAGATCATTGATGATAAGGCCTTTCGCCGGCTCGTAAGTGTCGGATTTTCGCAAAAGAGGAAGACAATTCAAAATAACCTGAAAACCGCTTTTCCAAACGCAAGCGAACTTCTGACGGCTTCCGGTATCGAGCCAATTCGGCGAGCTGAAACTCTAACTTTGGACGAATGGAAAAAACTTGCCGGGAACATTAGCAGAGCGTGACGTTCCCGGCAAAATGATTTGTTCTCCATCCACTACTGGAGCCCAACGAAATCAAGGCTGCTAATGCTTGCCGTCGGCGTAATGCTCTGCGGCGCGAATCGGTATCGTTTTGACGCAACGCTCGCAATATAGCTCGCTCCGGCGGGTATATTTTCAAACGTGTATACACCGAACGAACTTGTGCTTACCCGTCGTGCCAGGCCGCCGGAATCAGTAAGCGTAACGGTAGCGTTCCGCAGCCCGGCGCCTTCCGGCGTCATCACACGGCCCGAGATCGTAACGTTCGGCGTTTCTGTCGCATTTCCAAATACAGTAAAACGAGCTGCGGGTGACACCGAAAATCCGAAAGGAGCTGCGTTATCCTGCACATACCAACGTGCATAATATGTTCTGCCTGCGACCGCTGTGCTATTCGGGATCGGAAGGCTGACTGAAACCCAACCGTTACCCGGGCCGGTATTCTGCGTATTCGTAACAAGTCTGGCAAATGAACCCGTGGATGGGATGCTCGATCCCAGATCCGGATCGGTCTCGCTAATTACAAGAGTTGCTTGAGCATTGCCCAGAGCGCCTGAAAGCGAAACTGTAAAATTCGGGTTCCCGACGAGCGGCGGCGAGATCGCCCTTATCTGCGGTGTGAACAGATTAGACCCGGCTCGGCCGACACCCGTGATCTGGGGAACACGGTTTGATTCCATGTAAAGCACGGGCCGGTCAAATCGCTCGGACTCTGCGATAACCCGCGGATCCGTGAGTGGCCGCTTTAGAAACGCCACAAGGTCGGCTCGCTGGTTAGCGTTCAGACCCAAAGGCCGAATGAGATTGTTTGGTTTATTTGGGGCGTTGAAATCACCTCCGCGATTATAAAACGCAACAACATCCTCAAGTGCCGTGAAGCGACCGTTATGGAAAAACGTCTTCCTGAGTTCCACGTTTCTCAGGCTCGGAACACGGAACTCGCCGCGGTTATTGTTGTTTCCAGTAACCTGAAAACGCCCCGTATCATCATTTTGCGGCCTAACCCCGATATACCTGAACGAATTATCGGTAAACAGATTGCCCGCGTGGCATACGTTACAATTGCTTGCGTTAAAGACATTGCGTCCACGCTGTTCTTGAGCCGTCAAAGGTGCAATTCCGGCGGAATCAAGATCGACCGGAGCCTGGTCTGAATAAAGACTTCGTTCGAATGTAGCGATCGCCATCGCGATTCGCGACGGCGTTACCTCCGGAGAGCCGAATGCTTCCTGGAATAACTCCGGGTAGCTGCGGCCGCCGATCCATGCATCCAACGCGACAGGAATTGAAGGACTTATAACCAATGGCTTCGCATCCGCCATCCTGGCGGCTATCTCAGTCCAGTTTCGTCCAGGATGCGACATCTCCACATCAGAGACCGGAGGCCCAAGCACCTGGCTCTCGAGAGCTGCCCCAGCGTTCAGGATCGTCGCATTTGTAACCGGATCGCGAAACACACCGGTTGCCCGGCCGTCCCAAAACAAAACGGGAGCATATCCGGCGTTGATATAAGAAATGGACTTACGGCTCGTTACCTGGTCGTTGAACAACGTGGCGGAAGCAGTATATGTTCCGTCTGCATTGTTGACAGGCACACCTGCAGAACCGGTGATATCATCTGCCGTGTTCATGATCTGATCTGGTCCCGGATTAGTTGATAGAACAGGTGATAATGCAGAACGCGGGTCTGTACCGCCATTTCCTGAGTGATGGCACGAGCCGCACGAAACTGTGCGGGTAGACGATAACTGCTCATCCCAAAAAAGGATTTTGCCCAAATATGTCTTTGCAGCCGTCACCGGATTCCCCGGGGGAACCGGCGGTGGTTCGAGCGGCGGTACGGGGCCTTGCTGCTGGGCGGCCGCCCGCATGCCTTGGTCGGATGAACTAAATCCACTCGACCCGCTTCCGCTTTCCGCCCGGACCCAATAAAAGAACTGCTGCCCGGGAGCGGCTCCAAGATCAAAGAAAGTATTCGCAGGAGTTACGCCAATATCGGTCGCACCTGCTGGATTGTTACTCGTACTTCGGAATACGCGATAAGTCGAAGCACCGCGAACTGGATCCCAATAGAGGCCAACCTTCGAATTGTATAAATTGTCAGTCGCGGTGAAGCCCGTCGGAGCCGTTAATGATGTTGCCTGCCCGGAAACGATCTCGTTTTCGGTAAACTCAAAGCCGACAAACAGGCACACGAATAGTAAAGATACCGCTAGTTTAATGCTTCTCATAAATCCTCTGGGACGGTATTAACGTCGGAATTTGTTATCGGTAATTTAATGCGACTTTAAGCGAATAAATGTCCAAATCTCTTTCTAATATGGTTTCGACAGCGGAATAGGCGTGATTTCAAACTGCTCGTCGTTATACCGATCAAAGCCGCCACCTCATCCAGTGTATAGTCCTCGGAATACACCAAGGTCATCGCTAATCTATCTTCTGCATCGAGTGCGGATAAAACTTTGTCCACAAGCTGAGCAGCAATCATCGAATTGTCCGTTCCTATAGCCCTGCCGTCGGCGATCGTCTCAATGTAGTCGTTTTCCTCGTCGCTCATTTCCGCAAACAGGTTTTCTGACTTACGCTGCTTTCGGCGAAATTCGTCGTAACAGACATTTATGGCGATCCGGGTCATCCACGCTTGAAAGGACGAGTCGCCGCCGCGAAAGTTCTTAAGCGAGAAATATACCTTCGTAAAACACTGCTGTACGAATTCCTCGATATCGCTTCGCTCTCGAAAGAACCTTCCTACGACCCGTGTCATCGGCCGGCGGTAGCGTTCAAAGATCGTTTCAAAGGCGCCTTGATCACCGTCGAGAACAGCCTGAACGAGAGCATCGTCAGAAACGTGTACTTCGTCAGTAAACTCGACTGCCGGAAATTGAGCCTTTTTCTGCAATCCTATTTTTAATACCTCGTCGAGCATTTTCGATGAAAAACGGCTATTCCTCAAATATGACTGATCACGGATACGCTAGTTTTCGACGCGGTAACCGGCCGGAATGGCGAAAAGTTCGCCAGATGGTTCAGCTCGCTTAATGTTTTTTAGCTTAAAAACATGAAGTCCTGACAACGGGTCCTGATGCAGCGACATGATAACTACCTGTAAATCAGGCGAAAAACACTTCTCGCTCACAACCTTCAGAGGTTTTTCATTGCCAACTTGACCGGCAGGGATCTCGTGCTCAGTACGCGTTGCGTTGCAAGTCACACCTTCAATTGTTCTTGTACCGTCGGAAACGGTTTTTGCGTCCGGCCGATCTTCTAATTCGCCTGGACGTGCGGGATTATCCGGCATTCTCGATTTTCGGGCAGTCTTACTGTTCTCGTCGAGAAAGAACTGCGTTTTGGTCGCGAAGTCATGAATGAACACAAGTTTCTGCGGCTTATTACCCGATCCGACGATATTAACGCCGCCGATCATTTCGAGCGGCTGCTCACGGCGAACACGCCCGTTGCCATCGCGATAGATCGCGCCCGTTCGGGTGTTTTTCACTAATGTTCCATCGAATAGCATCCTTGAATCTTCGATCACAGTCTCTGCCGAGAATGGCTGGCCTTTTACCGGCTTGTCGCCAAATCGAAGTTCGGCACCGATGAATTGTGCATTCGGAGGAGGCGGTGGGCCGCCGCGGTCAGGGCGATTTGGCTTTGGAAGCTGCCTTCCTTCGTCCCTCGTCAAGGTACCATCACCATTTTTGTCGAGCTCTGCGAACACCGAGCGGACAATAGCGTCGAACTCTGAACGTGTTACGGCTTTTTCCCCATCGATCCGGTCATTAAAAAAGAATGGCGGCAGAATCCGTTTTCCAGCTTCGCCGGGACGCGGCCCGTTTTCATCAAGCCTTTTGCCCTGTGGCGGCGGATTTCCACCCCGATCAAATGGGCGTTCGCCCTGCCTGGGCCTTGGCGCCTGACGGAGTTCCTGTACCTCAAGCGTTCCGTTTCCGTTGGCGTCGAGCTCAGCAAAGGTCCGTTCGACCGCATCTCTAAACTCTTCAGCCTCCAACTTGCCATTCTGATTGACATCATGCGGCTTGATCCAATCGCCGGGCTGGCCATCCGGCCTATTCGGCCCCATTTCACTCCCGTTCTGGCGATCCTGGCCCGGAATTCCGGGTGGACGCTGGCCAAAAGTGGCAACCGTAAACAAAAGGGAGAAAACTAAAATAGGCAATATTCTTGAATTCATAAAAACTCCTATAATTAAAGGGCTTTCCTAATAAACCGGATAGAATGTGTTAAACCGTCGTCGCCAACTAAAACCTCAGCGTCAACCAAACTTGAAGGCTTTTCAACCGATGCCACGAGACCCAGGGTAACCATCATCGAACTTGGAACCTTTACCCGCACGATCTGCCCGCTCTCTGGATTATCGGCGTAGGATAACGCGATGAAATCTGTTTTGATTGGCTCCTTAGGGTCTTTTGGAGTAGCCGAACGCTCGATCTTCTCATCACTCTTTCTGCTTTCCTTCAAGGCTAAAGTCGATCGCTTTACGCTCGAGGAAGTCAACGGCTTATTAATTCTCGCCGCTGGGGATACGACCCGCTTTTCACTTGAGAATAAATTCGGTGTCGAAAGGTCGACATTCGATCGCGTCTCATTCGATGAAGGCTTTTCAGAACCTAAACTCTTTGCCTGATCTGGAATAAGGTCAACCGATCCGCCCAGGAAAACAAAAACAATGGCCAGAACCATCGCCGCCATCGAAGGAACGCCGATAAAAAAGACACGCCACCATTTCCTTGGCGGCGGCCACGGCGTGGTTTTCTGACTGATATTTCGCTGTACGCCCCACCAGATTGACGGTGACTCGGCAATGTTGTCCAGTTCAGTATCATCAACCATTGCGTCGCTCATTAGCGTGCGAATCATATGGTCGAGCTGTTCGTCTGATAACTGCTTTTTCATTTCATTGGCCTCAAACTTCGTTCGTCAGGTGATAGACGCACGAAAATTCTCAACGGTTTCGAATATTTTCGATTTTGTCGCGCATCTGCCCGGTCATAGCCGTCAGAAAAGTTCATTCTTGTTGTGCTATACTCCAATTTCGATTCGAAAAGATCGCTTGGAGCATGTGTGAGTAAAGTTGAAATAATCCCGCTTGGCGGCATCGGCGAGTTTGGGATGAACTGCATGGGAATTCGGTATGACGGTGAGATGATCATCATCGACGCCGGCATGGGATTTCCTGAAGAAACGCCTTTTGGGGTCGATATCTCGATCCCGAATTTTGATTTTCTCGAGGAATATCGCGACGAATTGACCGCGATCATATTGACGCACGGCCACGAAGATCACATCGGGGCTCTCGCCTATATTCTCCGAAAATTCAACCTGCCGGTTTACAGCTCTCGTTTCACGTTAGCCCTGACCGAGAAACGTTTGGAAGAGTTCGACATGCTTGGCGATGTTCTGATGCATCGCGTCAAAGCCAATGATGTTGTCGAGATCGGGAATTTTGAGGTTGAGTTCATCCACGCCTCGCATTCGCTTGTCGACTGTTTCTCGCTGGCAATTCACACGCCCGTCGGTACGATCATCCACACCGGTGATTACAAGATCGATGACACGCCGGTAATTGGTAAACCATATGATCTCAAGACTTTAGGACGAATCGGTGACGAAGGTGTTCTGGCACTGCTTTGTGATTCCACGAACGCGACGGTTCCTGGCCGAACGCCGTCGGAAATGGCTGTCATTCCGGCATTTGAGGAGATCTTTGAGCAGACCGAAGGGCGATTGATCGTTTCGACATTCTCGTCCTCAATGCATCGGCTGCAGATCGTATTCGACGTTGCCCATAAATATGGACGCCGCGTCTGCGTGATCGGGCGGTCAATGATCAAGAATATCGAGATCGCCGAAGAACAGGGACTCTTGAAGATCCCTCATGGAACCGCGATCGACCTGAGCGGTTCGAGGGCTCTAGATGACGATGAGATCTGCTACCTCGTGACCGGATCGCAAGGGGAATTGAGAGCAGCCCTTTGGAATATGGCAACAGCCAACTTCAAGGGTATCGAGGTTGAGAAGGGTGATACGGTAATCTTGTCCGCCCGCATTATACCCGGCAACGAAAAGGGAATTAGCCGCCTGATCGGCCATCTTTACAAACGCGGTGCCAACATCATCGAAGAAAAACGCCGTCTCGTTCACGTCTCAGGCCATGCATCGCAGGAAGACATACGCATAATGGTTGAAACTGCGAAGCCAAAATTCGTCATTCCGATCCACGGCGAATATCGAATGCTTTTCCGGCAGAAGGAGTTCATAAAAAACCACGTTGGAAGCTACGATGACGACGATATAATTTTGATCGAAAACGGAAACGTACTCGAACTGGACGAGCGATCAGCCCGTATCGTTGAGAAACGTGAACTCTATAAGACCTTCATTGACGAAGAATCGATGGAAGAGATCGAATACGATATTGTTCGCGAACGTAAGAAATTGGCTTACGGCGGTGCGATCTCATTGGTTGTTGCGATGGAAAAGAACAGCAACAAGGTAAATGGTGAACCCCAGATCACGTTCGAAGGTGTTGCCGGGATCGATCCTTTAAATGGATTCGCGGCCGATGCGAGAAAGTCCGTAGCAAAGGCGATCGAAGACATGAAACCCGAACATATCTCAAATCGAACGATGTTCAAAGAAAATCTGCGCATTCATCTGAAGCGTTTTGTTCAAAAGGAATTGAGTTCGAAGCCTGTAATTGTGACAACAGTCATTGAGGTTTAAGTGAATTAGGAGGACTTAGCCAATGCGTACACTCGTTTTGTGTCTGATGTTTATCACTCTCATTGCGACACCAGTTCGAATGCAGAACCTTGACCAAAAAGTTGAGAAAGCCCGACAGGCCGCAGCAAAGATAGCCGTAGAAGGCGAACATCTCGGTGAGATAAAGTTTCGTACAGGTGAAAAGCGAAAAGGGCGGATCATCTCGGTTAATCAGGATTCCTTTACATTGGAACCGGCTAAAGGCGGCTCTGCGGAAACCATACGGTTCGCAGACGTCGATTCGATCAAGAAGTCGAAAAAAGGATTAAGCGAAGGAGCTTGGATCGCGATTGCAGCCGTCTCGGCCGCGGCGGTGATTCTAACTTTCACGGTTATCAAGCCGATCTTATGTGACGGCGGGGCGGGATGTTAAGAAACACAGCGTGACGTGGCGAAACAAGACAATTCTACTAACTGGAGCGTCGAGCGGTATCGGTGAAGCGTTGTCTGTCGCTCTTGCGGAAAAAGGTGCGACCTTAGGCCTTGTTGCTCGCAGGGAAGAACTGCTGGCTGATCTAGCAGCACGATGCGAGGCTGTCGGCGGCAAAGCGATGGTTTTGCCCTGTGATGTTGTTGATCCGACCGCACTTCACTCGGCAGCAGATAGATTTCGCGAAGCTCACGGCCATATCGATGTCATGATCGCTAACGCCGGGATCGGCGGCAATGATCCGCTGACTCGAGCCTACGATCCGACATCGGTTAAGAAATTGATCGACATCAATCTCCTCGGAGCGGTGAATTCGATCCATGCGGTCGTGCCGCAGATGATCGAGCGCGGTTCCGGTCATCTCGTCGCGATCTCGAGCCTTGCGGGTTTTCGCGGGCTGCCAAAATCCGCGGCTTATTCAGCGAGCAAGGCCGGAATGACGGCGTTTTTCGAGAGTGTCCGGCTCGATCATGCAAAGAACGGCATTGACGTGACCATCATTCATCCCGGGTTTATTAAAACACCTCTCACCTCCGGCAGATCCAACAAAATGCCTTTTATTCTTGAACTGGATGATGCAATACCTTATTTCATTTCGGCAATAGAAAAGAAAAAGAAATTCGCAGCTTTTCCTTTCCTTTTGGCACAGATCGTAAAGCTGGGAATGATAATGCCGGCGTGGCTTTATGACAATGTCGCTGGAAAAGCCCGCTTCCGCGAATAGTCTTAGAATGCTGAATGTGTTAGATTCTCCATTTGACCCGCTCCCTTGACCCTAGCCAGACTCTGATTGAGTTTCCGCATTTATGAATCTGCTGCAAGCGATAATCCTCGGCATTGTCCAGGGACTGACCGAGTTCATACCGATCAGTTCGACGGCTCACCTTGTTTTTGCCAGCCGATTGACCAATATTTACGACGGGAACGCCGAGATGATCACAGCCACGATGGCGGTGATCCAACTCGGAACCCTTGCAGCTGTGTTCGTATATTTTGCAGCAGACATATGGGGCATCAGTTCAGCATTTATTCGGGACCATTTCGCTCTCTTGACGGGAAAGCGTGGTATGCGATTTTCGGGAACAGATGGAGTACGCCCGATCTGGCTTTCTGAAGAAGCGTGGCTTGGATGGCTGATCATTATCGGATCGATACCGATCGGGACCGTTGGTTTTATTTTCAAGGACTTTATTGAAGGCAGCGGAACGAAGAATCTCTGGATCATCGCGACGATGCTCATCGTCATTGCAGTTCTGCTATCTTTCGCTGAATTCGTTGGGAAGCAAAGAAAAGATATTCGCCACCTTGGTTTTATTGATGCTATTGTCGTCGGATTTGCTCAGGTCCTAGCCTTGATGCCCGGAGCAAGCCGATCCGGCTCAACCATAATGGGCGGCCTTTTGGCAGGCCAAAAACGCGAAACGGCGGCGCGTTTCTCGTTTCTACTCTCGATCCCGGCTATTACCGCAAGCGGTCTTTTGGAACTCCGCAAAGCCATTAAGATCTTACCGCCGGATAGCTTTATGCCGCTATTGGTTGGAACCATAGTCGCCGCCATTGTCGGGTATTTATCGATTTGGTTTTTGATCGCTTTCCTGAGAAAAAACACAACCGCCGTCTTTATCGTTTACCGGATAATTCTTGGAATAGTGCTCCTCGTTTTGCTATGGCAGGGCGTTATTAGTCCGGTCGTCAACTAACTACATCATTCAACTCCTTGAAGAAACGCTGGAAAATACGAAAGCATGACGCCGATGCGGTAAATAGGCTTGCTTCTGCTTTGCAGGTAAAGCCGCTTGTAGCGGCCCTTCTGATCTCACGCGGCCACGACACGCCCGAGGCGGCTATCGAATTCCTAAATCCGTCGCTTGAACATCTGCATGAACCACTCCTGCTCAAAGGAATGCAGGAGGCAATGGATCGCATCCAGCGAGCCGTTGATAACAAAGAAAAGATCATGATCTGGGGCGACTACGACGTTGACGGGACGACCGGAACGGTCTTACTCAGAAAGATGTTATCTCTGCTGGGTTCTGATTCGACATTCCATGTACCGAATCGTTTTACCGAAGGCTATGGGATAAATATTCCCGCCTTAGAACAGGCTCAGAAAGATGGCGTGACCCTCGTTATCAGCGTCGATTGCGGAATTCGAAGTTTCGAACCGCTTGAATGGGCACGCGATCACGGCCTCGACGTTATAGTCACAGATCATCATCTCTCTGACGAGGTGCGCGGGAATCCGCCGGCCGTCGCTGTCGTAAACCCCAATCAACCGGGCTGTCCATATCCTGACAAACACCTTGCCGGAGTTGGCGTCGCTTTCAAGCTCGCTCACGCCATACTGCGTGAGAATGGCCTCGCTCACGAAGTCCCGGCGTTTCTCAAGATCGCCGCCATTGGCACAGTAGCCGATGTGATGGATCTGACCGGCGAAAATAGAGCGATCGTGCGGCTTGGCTTGCTTGACCTTCCAAAAACCAGTAATTTTGGCCTCAAAGCCTTGATGGAAGTCGCGGATTGCCGGTCGGACATGACGAGCTACCATATAGGTTTTCGCATTGGCCCTCGAATTAATGCCGCCGGGCGAATGGATATCGCACGCCATGTTGTGGAACTATTCGAGGCACAAGATTTTGCGAGTGCACGCCAGTTGGCGACCCTTTTAGACAGTCGAAATCGGGAACGCCAGCAGGTTCAGCAAAAGATCACAGAACTTGCGCTTTTCGAAACAGAAGGCATCACTGAAAAGCACTTTGTGGTCGTCGCGGGTGAAGGCTGGCACCAGGGCGTGATCGGCCTCGCGGCATCTCGAATTGCGGAAAAGCTGTATCGGCCAACGATCGTTCTGTCGATAAAGGAAGGATACGGGCACGGGAGTGCGAGGAGCATCGTTGGCTTTCATCTGCTTCAAGCTTTGGATAGCTGCGAAGATCTCTTCGAGCAATATGGCGGCCACGCAGCGGCGGCGGGAATGAAGATCAAGGTCGATAATATTCCCGAGCTTCAGAAACGCCTGGATGAATACGCAAGGAGAACACTCGCTGCAGAAGATCTCATCCCACAACTAAACATCGACGCGCTTGTCACCAGCAAATCGCTGAGCCTCGATCTGGTTGAGAGTTTTGCCCCGTTCGAACCTTTCGGCGCGGGAAATCCAAAACCGGTCTTCGTCACCCGCGATCTGATCCTCAGAGATGAGCCTTACGCGATGAAGGAAAAGCATCTAAAGCTGAAGCTGCTCGGGGAAGATAACCGACAGTTCGAGGCAGTTTGGTGGGATGGCGTTGAAAGATCAAAGGGGCAAACCCTCAAACCTAATTCCCGCATCGAATTAGCTTACGTCGCCGAGACGAATACATGGCAGGGAAATACCCGGCTGCAACTTGTCGTCGAAGATCTAAGAGCGGATAATTAGTCGAACGTGCCCGAAACGAATCCCCACAACTTAAAGCAATACCGAGTGCGCGCGACCCTGCCATTCTACTTCCGTATTTCGGCGGTCGCGGCAATTGTCGTTGCGGTCATCGTCGTCGGTATCGGTTTCTATCGCGAGCGTTCGAAGGCGGCTTTCAAATTGAAGAGCGAGCACACTCAGCTTTCGTCGGACGTGGTGACGGAGGTCAGCGGCTACGAACGCCTCGAGAGCGACGATGGCGTTGCTAAGTATCTGATTCGAGCGGGCCACGCTAAGACATTCACGGACAATCACTTAGAGCTTCAGGGCGTGTATCTCGAATTGTACGGCAGCGATGGCGTTACTAAGGACAAGATGTCAGCCGAGTCGGCACTCTATATTCCTGGTGAAAATAAGAATTTCACTACCTATCTAAAAGGGAATGTCGAGATCGATACAAGCGACGAATTACAAATAAATACAAACAGCATTACCTACACGCGCGAAACCGAGACCGCTGAGATCGACGAAGCTGTTAGCTTCGCAAGAGGGAATATCCGCGGGAAGTCCTTCGGAGCTACGGCAAACATGGCCGAGAAGCGGCTGGAATTGCTCAAGGATGTTGAGATCGAGAGTTTTGAATCACCTGAATTGGCGATCTCGAATGTGCGATATGCGAAAATGAACGCCGGCTCTGCTACTTTTGACCAGCTCGCGAATAGGATCGACCTTGTTTCAAACGTTGAGATCAATTTAAACGCAAAGGGACGCAGCAGCGATATAAAGGCTAACCGGGTGATCGCAACCCTCGCCGGGGCGGATACCAGATCGAGGCAGCTTAAGAGATTTGAGCTTTTCGATAACGTCCGCATCGTTTCAACCGAAACCGGCGGCTCACCGACAAATATTGACGCGGGTTATGCTTTGTATGAAAAAGACGCCGACCGGTATGAATTGAAGCAAGGCACCCATATTTTGTCGTCCGTCAACGGCCGACAAACCGACATTCGCTCAACGGATGCCATTTACGAACAGAGTTCCCGAAAGATCGCACTTACCGGTGCAGCCGAGATAACACAGGGAGATGATGTCCTCAAGGGGGATTTTCTGTTCGCGAATCTTTTCGCCGATCAGAAGGTTAAATATGCGGTTATTCGGGGAAATGCGAACATAGAACAGTCCACAACAGATCGAACGCTTATAATCTCGGCACCAGAATTGAATGCGGCGTTTGGTGAATCAAGGCAAATGCGCGATGCCAACGCGATCGGTCAAAGCAAGGTTGAGATCGTGCCCGGCAAAGCAGAACAGTATACCCGCGTTATAGCTACGGCTGTCCGCGGAATTGGCCTTATCTTCAAGGGTGAAGGCCTTCTTGAAAGCCTGAGAACGGATGGCAGAACCACAATTCAGCTCAACGCACCTTCGGGTGAGCGCGATGCGGCAAACAAGCAGGTTACGGCGGATTCGGTCAAGACACTTTTTAACACGAACGGTAAAGACATCAAAAGGGCGGAAGCGGTCGGAAATGCAGAACTTCTCATCGATCCGCTGGTTGCGGACCGAAAAAACTATAAGACGGCGATCACCGCTCCGCGTTTTGACTGTGATTTTTTCCCGACAGGAAATAACGCCCAGACCTGCGTTGCGGGGAAGAAAGCAAAGGCGGTCCGGGTACCTACAATTCCGACGGAAAGAAAAGGTACTCAAACCATAAATACCGATACTTTGACGGCAAAGTTCAATCAACGATCCAGTGATATCGAGACCCTCGAAGCAAATGGTAATGCCAAATTCACAGAACTGGACCGGAATGGCCTGGCGAAACAGATAACCTTCACACAATCTGACGAGATGATAAGGCTCCGTGGTGGTGAGCCGGTTCTCTGGGACGGCCGCGGAAGGGCTAAAGCGGGTGAAATAGACTTCGACACCCGCAACGATCGTTCATTTCTTCGAGGCGGCGTAAGCACGACGTACTATAATCAAAAGCAGATCAACAATTCCACTCCGTTCGGGTCTGCAGACAAGCCCGTCTTTATTACGGCGGATCGAGCAGAATTTGATCACACGGCCGAAACAGCTGTCTATGACGGAAATGCTCGAGCGTGGCAGGAGAATAATTACATCCGCGGAGACCGATTATCGATCGATCAGGCAGGCGGAAAATTTCTCGCGGACGGTAATGTCCAGACCCTGATCTATAATGCTAAGCTGAAGCAAAACAGCAGGGAAACCGCTCTGCCAGCCTCCGCATCCGCCGGGTCAATGACTTTCGATCGAGGGCAGCGGGTCATAAAATATAGGACGTCTGTTGAGATTCGCCAGGGCACGGACCGGATCACCGCTGGTTCGGCTGATGTGTATCTGGATGAGAACAATGAAGTTACGCGGACCGTAGCAGAATCTAATGTTACGATATCCCAACCTAGCCGAAAGGCCTCAGGCGACTGGGTGGAATATACGGCGGAGACTGAGACTGCGGTACTGCGTGGCAATCCGGCGACGGTAACAGATCCCGAAAATGGTTCATCGCAGAGCGGACAACTGAGCTTTTCGATGAGGGAAAAACGTGTCACGACGGAAGGGCGAACGAAACAGAATCCATCGGGACGTATCCGTTCGGTTTATAAGATAAAAGAACTAAAACCCTAAATGACGAGATCTAACGGCAACGCCGTATCGAACGCTGCAGGTTCAGAGCGTACGGTGCATGCGTTAGCGGCGAATAACATCCAAAAAACCTACGGCCGCCGCCGCGTGGTCGATGACGTTAGTGTCTCGGTCGACCCTGGGGAGGTCGTCGGATTGCTTGGTGCCAACGGGGCGGGCAAAACGACGACATTTTACATGCTGGTTGGCCTGGAACAGACCGAACGGGGAAGTATCGAGCTTAACGGGCGTGACGTCACAAGTCTACCGATGTATCTGCGAGCGCGCCTTGGTTTGGGTTATCTACCGCAGGAGCCGTCTGTGTTCCGGAAGTTGACCGCTGAACAGAACATCTTAGCCGTTCTAGAAACGGTTAAATTGAGTCGGACGGAAAGGTTTGACCGGCTGGAGGAGTTACTCGAGGAATTTGGAATAACGCACGTCCGAAAGGTGCGGGGCGACGCACTTTCTGGCGGTGAGCGGCGGCGAGTCGAGATCGCCCGCTGCCTGGCAACTGAACCACGTTTTATCCTCCTGGACGAGCCATTCGCCGGTATCGATCCGCTGGCGATCGATGACATCCGCGAGATAATCATTTACCTCAAAAATCAAGGCATCGGAATACTTATCACCGACCATAACGTCCGAGAAACATTAGACATAACGGACCGCGCATACATCCTGTCAGACGGCAAGATCCTGCGGAGCGGAAGCCCAAGGGAACTGATCGATGACGCGGATGTGAGGCGTCTTTATTTGGGCGAAAGATTTACGTTATAGATCGCCAATCCTTTCCTTTTTCTCATCATTATCGTTATAATTTCACTTAGGAACAGTTTTTGCGTGTCAGCGCATTTTTCCGGAATTGCTAGCCTCGGAATATGTCGTCCCTAAGACTCACAGCTCAGCTTCAGCAGAAAATGGTGCTCACGCCCCAGTTGCGTCAGCGCATTGAGATGCTACAGATGAATTCGCTCGAGTTGAATGATCTGATCGAACTCGAACTCGTTGCTAACCCGATCTTAGAAGAGGTACAACCGGGCGATGAGGTTCAGGAGATCGGAAACAACATCCTCGATCAAAATTCGGATGGGCAGGATCATGGACTCGAAAACGGAGTACAAGGGCTGTCGGGAGATCTGAATCCAGATATTGAGGCTGGCGTGCCGGAGGGCCCCGGACTCAATGGTAACGACGAGAAAGCGTCAGACGATATCGAATCCGACAGTTTCGACGAGGTCGGTGGCGAAGGTTCTGATTCGTTCGACGAGATCGATTACGGCAGGGAATTTCAGGACTATTTAGATCCTGGTTACCGGACGCAGGAAATTGAATATAAGGACGATGCTCCCAGCTTCGAGCAGTTCCTGTCGCATTCCATGACTCTTAGCGAGCATTTGGAATGGCAGGTCAACCTTCTAAATCTCGATGATATAGAGGAAGAAGCCGCTATACAGGTTATCGGTAATTTGGATGCCGACGGACGTCTAACTGCTTCGATCGATGAGATCGCGGAGTCGGTCGGGTGCACGGCTGAAAAAGTCGAATCGGCTAGAAAAGCCGTTATGCAGCTCGATCCTGTTGGCTGCGGAGCCTATACCCCGAAAGAGTGCCTGCTTGCCCAGCTCGAAGCTAATGGCGAGGCCGGCAGTCTTGCTTGTACACTCGTCACGGATCATCTGGAGGATCTGCAGCCCCATCGCTTACAACATCTAGCTAAAGCTACCGGCTTAGACCTTCATGTACTTGATGATGAGATCGGAAAGATCCGTAAACTGGATCCCTATCCAGGACGAAGATACACCTCCGAGGATTCTATTTTTGTATCTCCCGAGGTTTATGTTGAGAAGCTGGATGAAGATTACGTAATATTTTTCGCGGATGATGGAAGTCCAAGGCTTCGGATCAGCCCGACATACCACAGTATGTTGGATCAGCCTGACACGTCGAAGGAAACCAAAGATTTTATTAAGGACAAGGTCAGATCTGCCGTTGATCTTCTTCGAAACATCGAACATCGCCGCCAGACGATCTACCGTGTGGTCGAATGCATCGTTTCTCGTCAGCGTGATTTCCTCGACAAGGGTGTTGAGTACATCAGACCGATGATGCTAAAGGACGTCGCAGAAGACATCGGCATGCACCTTTCAACTATATCGCGGGTTGTTAATCGAAAATATGCTCACACCCCGCAGGGTGTCATCGAATTAAGGCGTTTCTTTAGCGAAGGAATGCTAAATGAAGAAGGCGAAGAGGTTTCGACGCGCATATTGAAGCTAAGGATCAAGAAAATGGTCGAGGACGAGGACACTAAATCCCCCTTAACAGACGATCAGATCGCTAAAGTTTTGAGTAAAGAAGGAGTAAAATTATCACGACGAACCGTGGCTAAGTATCGCGATCAGATGCACATACCAGGTTCGAGGGAGCGAAAAACTGTTATATGAAAATCGAATTTACCGGACGGCACATGGAATTCACCCCGGCCTTGAAAGCACACGCCGAGGAATATTTTAATAAGATCGAACATTTATTTGACGGAAAGCCACCGAAGATACACATTATCATTGAAGTCGAGAGGGGACTTCATCGCTCGGAGGTTGTTATCAACTGGCGAAATGAGGTCCTGAAGGCCGAGACAAGCAACTCGGATATGTACCATTCCATCTCGCAAACTATTGCTAAGATAGAGAAGCAGGCTCGAAAACTAAAGGACAAGGTTATTGACAAGTCGCACAAGGCAATCTCGGCCGCGGCCGTCACTGCCCCATCGGATGAACCAGCCGCTTAGGGTCATTCCACTATGGATGCGGGAGTTTTTACAACGACCCTTCACGCGAACCTCGTGAATATTGATGGCGTTGGAGTGTTGATCACCGGCGAATCCGGGACAGGAAAGTCTGAAACTTCTCTTCAACTCATTTCGAGAGGTCACGCACTCGTCGCTGATGATGTGGTTGAGATCAAGCCAACCTCTGCTGCCCCGGTCGGTTCGCCACCAGTGAGACTTAGGCAGCTTATCGAGATCAGAGGTTTAGGGATCGCCGATGTCGTTGGGTTCTTTGGCGAGGGAGCTTACACGGCATTTTCACCGGTTGATGTCCTGATAGAACTAATTTCGCGAGAAGCGTCCCGGCGATCTTTATCAATGTCGATCAGCCGCGGACGACTTCTTGGAGCATCCCTGCCGAAGCTCAGATTGAGGTCCGGTGTAGAGAACGATCTCGCGCGAGAAATTGAGATCGCCGTCGATTTCTTGAAATCACGGGACCTGATTCAACAGTACGGATCAGCCTAGGCGATCTTTTACCTATGCCTGCAAAACAACGTGAAAACCGGGACCTTCCGGCATTTGTGATCATCACAGGGCTCAGCGGTTCGGGGATGAGTTCTGCAACAGACTCCCTGGAAGACCTGGGCTACTTCTGCGTCGATAACCTGCCGCTTTCGATGTTGTCGACATTTGGCAGGCTTCTCATCCCGGCAGACCGGCGAAACCCTTCTATCGAGAAAGCGGCGCTCGTCATTAATATCCGCGAACGCCATTTCCTGACTGATTTCCCCGGGGAATTAAAAAAGCTAGAGAAGCGGAATCTGAAGGCGTTCGTAGTTTTCTTCGAGGCTTCAGACGATGTACTTCAGCGCCGGTTCTCGGAAACTCGACGCCCTCACCCGGCGGACTCCGGTAAAGGGCTCCTTCATGCGATCCGTGCGGAACGAAGGGCACTCAAAGAGATACGTAAACTCGCTGACCTGATCGTCGACACCTCCGAACACACTGTTCATACCCTGAGACATTTCCTGGTCCAGAAATTCAGCGGCCATGTCGATGGTGTTCCGCTTAAGGTCGAGGTGATGAGCTTTGGCCATAAGTATGGTAACCCGCGCGGCGTCGATCTCATGTTTGACGTTCGCCATTTGCCGAATCCGTATTTTCAGAAAGATCTCAAACATTTGACCGGTGATGATCCGGAGATCATCAAATACCTGCTGGATAAACCCGAGGTGAACGAGACCATCGATCGTTTTGCAGACCTTTTACTGTATCTGCTTCCACGATACCAGCGGGAAGGTAAATCATATGTCACGATCGGTATCGGATGTACCGGGGGCAAACATCGATCCGTGATGGTCGCAAACAGCCTCCGAAAGGCACTTAGAAAGGCGGGATTTGATACCGCAGTGAGCCATCGTGACATTCAGAAATAACTTGAGCAAAACACGCTTAACATATTGATATTATTATGAAAAGGATAGGTGCCGTCATCGTTTCACATGGGCAGGTCGCGAATGAGCTTGTCGCCGCAGCCGAAGCGGTTGTCGGCGATCTTAGCCACATCACGGCCGTATCTATCGGTTGGCATGACGATGTGGAGATGGCTAAGGACGAGATCAGGCGAGCGATCGAGAGGGTATCGTCGGGTGTAGGCGTGCTGCTCCTGACAGATATGTTTGGTGGTACGCCGACAAATATTTCTGCGATGTTTCTCAAAGAACATGAGGTCGAGATCGTCACTGGCGTTAATTTGCCAATGGTCATAAAAGCCGCTTCGACCACGCGGGAAATGACACTTCACGAACTCGCAAAAGAGGTCGAGGAGCAGGGCAAGGATGCGATCTGCCGGGCGGGCATCTTACTCGAGCCGCAGAGAGTTAGCAAGGATGCTTAAACAGCCCCTTCCGATCATCAATGCCTTGGGCCTGCATGCGAGAGCTGCCGCTCGGCTGGTACGTCTTGCCGCCGGCTTTAAATGCCGGATAACCCTTATCCGTGAAGATACAGGCCTAACGGCCAATGCAAAATCGATATTGAGCGTGCTCCACCTTGCTGCATCATTCGGGACCGGATTAAGCGTTATTGCTGAGGGAGAGGACGAAAGCGATGCGATCGCAGCGATTAAGGCACTCTTCGAAAGCGGGTTTGGTGAGTTGTAGTTGTTGAGTTGAAGGTATTATGAGACCAGGTTTAGGTAAAAAAGTAGGAATTTTGGGGGTTCCGCTTGGATTCGGTGCCGGTCATACCGGCAGCGAACTCGGGGTCAATGCGATGCGGCTGTCGAAGATCCGCGGCCATAGCTTGGCGGAGCATATCCGGGCACTTGGGTACGAGGTTAGTGATCACGGGGACGTCGCCATTGTGCAGCCCACGGATCAGGAATCGAATGCTAATCCAAAACATCTGCCGGAGATGCTGGCCTCCAGCCTGAACATCACCCGAGCTCTCGAGAACATCCTCGCAAACGACGAGATACCGATCATCCTTGGTGGAGACCACGCGATCGCGATCCCGACCTTTACGGCACTAGCTTCCCATTACCGCTCCCGGGGTGAGGAGATCGGGTTAATTTGGTTCGACGCCCATGCTGACATTAATACACCGGAAACGTCGCCCTCCGGTAATATCCATGGCATGCCGTTGGCCACGCTGTTAGGACATGGAGCTCCGGAACTTACAGATCTCTGCGGCTTCTCACCCAAGCTGAATCCTCGATACCTGGCTCATATTGGTGCCCGCGACATTGATGATGGTGAACGTTCGCAGATCGAGAAACTCGGGCTGCGAAAGAATTTTTTCACGATGAGCGACGTTGACAGCCGCGGCATGCAGGCTTGCGTCGCAGATGCGATCGAGATCGCCTCGCAAGCCCCGGGAGGCTTTGCAGTGACCTTCGATGTCGACGGGATCGATCCGCGTTTTGCTCCAGGCTCGGGCACGCTCGTGCGAGGTGGTGCGACGTATCGCGAAGCGCATCTGACCCTGGAAATGATCGCTGCACACGGCGGGCTAAGATCTTTTGAGATAGTTGAGGTCAACCCGCTGCTTGACCACAGCAACATTACCGTCGAGCTCGCCTGCGAACTGATCCTTTCAGCACTGGGCAAGACCATTCTTTAGTTTATGAAAAAGCGCGTTGGAGTTATTTTCGGAGGCCGGTCGGGCGAACATGAGGTGTCGATCCGTTCGGCTAGAACCGTTGTAGAGCAGATCGACTCGTCAAAATACCAGGTCGTTCCCGTGGCGATCACAAATACCGGCCGCTGGCTCAGTCCGGCCGGATCTCTGGAACTATTTCCGGAGGCAACCCAGACGCTCTTTAGAGATCGATTTGGCGAACCAGCGAACGCGACTGCCTGTCTGACCGGTGACTCGCAGATCCGAGGGCTTGCCGTGCTTGAGAACGGTGGGACGATTGAACTTGATGTTGTCTTTCCGGTGCTTCACGGCACTTTCGGTGAGGATGGTACGATCCAGGGATTATTTGAGATGGCGGATCTTCCATATGTAGGCTGCGGCGTGCTCGCATCGTCGTGCGGAATGGATAAAGCTTTCATGAAAACGCTGTTCCGCGATGCCGGCCTGCCGATGTGCGAATATGTTTGGTTCCTTCGCGACGAGTGGGAAGCGAACCGCGAGGTCGTTCTAAAGCAGGTTGGGACAAAGCTGGGATTTCCGTGCTTTGTTAAGCCCGCGAACCTCGGCTCATCAGTTGGGGTTTCGAAAGCAGCCGATCAAGCCTCGCTCGCGGATGCGATCTCTCTTGCTGCTCAATACGATCGAAAGATTATCGTTGAAGAGGGGCTCGAAATGCGGGAGATTGAATGCGCGGTGATCGGAAACGACACACCCGAGGCGAGCTTACCCGGCGAGTACATCATTAGGGACGAGAGTAAGAAATTCCTGGACTACACGGAGAAATACTCTGGAACGGGAAACAACGAATTCGTCGTTCCTGCTCCGATCTCGGACGAACTCTCTGCAAAGATCCGAAAAATGGCGATCACTGCGTTCAAAGCGATCGACGGCTCCGGCCTGGCAAGGGTTGATTTTTTCTTACGGAATGATAACGGAGCGTTGCTTGTCAATGAGATCAACACTATGCCCGGCCTGACCGACGCGTCCGGATTCCCGAAAATGTGGATCGGAACGGGAAGGTCGTTTCCCGAGATAATTGACGAACTCATCGATCTGGCATTTGCCCGTTACAATGACAAACTGCGGAATAAGACAGTTCGAGACTAGTTTTTCGGGGCTTTATATCCATTTCTGGCCCGAATCATGAGATTGGGCCTGGCAACGCGAAGTTCGAGGTTTCTCCACTTACCGTCCTTTTTCGTGTTGGCGGGATGGAACGCCACGGTGTATTGAACTCCCAGTTCCTCAACGATTCGCTTGAACGCATCTCGCATAGCGACTCCGCCCGGGGTCGCGACAAATTTTCCACCGGTCTTCTCAGCAAAGTTCTTTAGGACTCCCTGATTTTGAATACGTCCGCGCGAGTTATCGTTGATCGGTGACATATCGACGGTATAGATCGTCGCATTAACCGCAGAAGCCGCCTGAAGGGCTTTGTCCGCACTCTTGCTGCTAAACGTATCTGCACCGTCGGAAAGGACTATTATCGCCCGCCTCTTTTCCTCTCGTTTTGAAAGAACCTCGGCGGCTTTGTAGATGGCATCATTGAGCGCCGTCATTCCATCGGCTTTTAGGTCGAAGAACTGTTCACGAAGGTCGCGGCTATTAGAAAAATCCTGGACAAGCTTCACCTTTGAATCAAAGTTGTAGATGGCGGCATTGTCATCGCGCCGCAGCCCGCTGAGGAACTGTATCGCCGCCGACCGGGCCAGAGTAACGCGCTGCTCCATGCTCCCTGAGGTATCAAGCAGGATCACAGCGGCGAACGGGGTTTCCTCGGACGCGAACATGACGATCTCTTGTTCGACGCCGTCCTCAAAGACTTTGAAGAGCTTCCGATTCAATCCCTCGACAGCTTTCCCTGAAGCATCCGTTATCGTCGCGTTCATCACAACGATCGACGAATCAACCGAGATAACCTCGTCATCATTCTGGGCGTCAGAAGTAACATGAAAGATGAGGATCGATAAGATCGCAAGGAGGATGAGATGAGCTCGTTTCATGCGGGCGAAAGTTTAACGGGAGATCCGTAGTAAACGGGCGATCTTCAGCACGGCATTCGATGTCTGGATCGCAGCGGCGGAAACCGTGAATCTGGACGTCTTTTTCAGCTCATCGAGCAGTTTACGGATCGTCGAACCAAAGGTGGTCACCGCGTCTTTTTGGGCTAATGACTGAGTCTGTTCCAGCGGATTCTTATCTGAATCATCGTCATCACCGCCAAGTTCATTCCGGATCTTTTTGACCAATTTCTCAACCGCGATCAACTTATTGATCTCGTTCGCGTTCAACCGTCCGTTCTGCTCGTACGCTTTTTCGAGCTCTTCAGATAGTTTCAGAGCTTCCTCGCCGCGGCCGAGCATTTCGTCATACTCTTTTTTCTCTTTATCTATCCGAAGTTTTACAAGGGTTTCCTTAAAGCTCTTGGGCTTATCGTCGTCGTCATCGGCATCATTTGCCCTTGGAATGATCGAGCCGCGGCCGTCCGCATTTTGAGCATGCACGCCCAAATTTACAGCAGAAAAAACAGCGGCCAAAAAGATAAAAAACGCGAATCTTATTAACATGCTGCGACCTCTTACAACCTTACGGTTTGTCAGGTACTGGATCCGGTGACACGCCGGTGACCAATTCTACGAGTTTAGCGAGATACTCGTCCTCTGCAATACCGGAACTCCTTACAGTAACCCACTCAGACGTCAATCCGTTGCCTGCCCGGCCCTCAACTTTGGCGTTAACTGAGACATTGTTCTGAAGACCATCTATCGCCTGAACTTCAATGGTCAAAGTGTATTGAGCCCGCGTCCAGGATGAATAAGATGCCTCTAAGATCCCGTAACGATTAAGCTCATTTTGGGTGATCACGGCCCCTTTTGCAAAAACGAACGGCTGCGTGATAATGATGCCGTCCTTGGGTCTCGACGATGCCTCATCAACTACAAGTTTTTTCTCTCGGAGGGCATCCAAAACCATCCCGATCAGGACATCACGTCGGGAAGTGAACTTGTAAGGATTCGGAAGCTGTTCCCGGATCTTCGTTTTGCCTTTTCCCCAATCGAATGAACGAGTTACGTCGTTTCCTCGCGTGGTAACCTTATTACCTTCTTCTTTAATGGTTTTGGTTTGAGCGTCGACGCCCTTTTGAGCGAGAGCCGCCGCCGAGAGGGCGAGAAGAGCGAAAACAATTGTGGCAAATTTATACATCCTTACTCCGAAATATAGCGCATAAAGAGCTTAATTCCAAGAATTAGGATGAGATGACGAACCACGGCGTTGTACAGCGACAAAAATGTCATCTATCCCAGGTGTTCGTATACCAATCGATCGTCATTTTTAGCCCGCTCTCGAGATCGACGAGCGGTTTCCAACCGAATCGGGCATTGACCTTGTCGGATGCGAGATATTGAGCGTCGATCTCATTCGCGATCTTGGTTTTGAGCAGAATGTCGGGCGAAAGATCGTCTGAGCGTCCCATCAGGCGGACGATTGTATTGACCAGATCGAGCATCGAAACGGGCTCGCCGGAACCGAAGTTAAATGCCTCACCGGCTGCATTCTCAATGTTTTCAGCCAGAAGCAAGTAGCCTCCGACGATGTCCGTCGTGAAGATAAAATCGCGTACCGGCGTGCCGTCGGACCGGATGATCGGATTTTCGCCGCGAAGAATGGACAGGATCGTGCCCGGAATGATCCGCGATAGATTCGCATCCGCAGGACCATATATATTTGCCGACCGTGTGACCGCTACGGGCAGCTCAAAAGTATGTGCATACGACTGCGATATAAGATCGGTACACGCTTTCGACACATCGTAAGGGAAGACCGCGTTCAGCTTAAAATCCTCAAAATAGGGGAGTTCTGAGTGCGAACCATACGCTTTGTCACTTGATGCAACGACCACGCGGGCGACGGTGCTGCTGAGACGACAGGCTTCCAGCAAGAGATATGTGCCGCGAATGTTCGATTCGAAAGTTGAAATGGGCGATCGATTTGCAGCCCCGACTAAAGCCTGAGCTGCTAGATGAAAAACCGCGTCGATCTCGTACTCATTCAGGATCCTCGACATAAGCGGCAGATCATCGACCGAACCGCGGATGACAGTAACTTTGTCTCGCAATTGCAACAGATCCAGTGAATTAGGCTGGGTCTCATCACGCTGTAGGCAGACAACTTTAGATCCGCGGTCGACCAATTCAGCCACGAGGTTCGCTCCGACAAAACCGCTCGCACCGGTTACAAATGCTGTTCTATCTTTCCAAAATGCCATATTCTGATCTACCAAACCTTCCACGGAGCTCCGCCTTTCCACAGCTCCTCAAATTCCAGATTATCCTTATACGTATCCATGCATTTCCAAAAACCTACGTGCCGGAACGCCATCATTTCGCCTTTTCCGCTGAGCGTCTCGAAGGGCTTACGTTCGAGAACACAATCGTCAGTCAGATGTTCGAAGATCTCGTGATCGAAAACAAAAAAACCGCCATTTATCCAATCGTCGAGCAGCGGCTTTTCACGAAAACGCCTGATCGTGCCGTCACTTTCGATATCTACCAATCCAAATGGTGAATACGGGTGAACCGCTGTTACCGTCGCCACCTTGCCATGTTCAGCGTGAAACGAACGCAATGCCGAAACATCAACGTCAGCGAGCCCGTCGCCGTAGGTTACAAAAAATGATCTATTCTCTTTCAGGAGATGCTCAACCCGTTTCAGACGCCCGCCGGTGTTGGTATCGAGTCCGGTATCCACGAATTCGATATTCCAGCCGTTCGTATTATCGGCAAAATATTCCCTGATCTCATCACCCAAATAACCTAAACACAAAACGAAATCGTTTACGCCATAATGTGAAAAAATGGTGAGCAAATGCCAAATAATGGGCTTGCCGCCGATCTTGATCAGAGCCTTCGGCACGTTCCGGCCGTGCTCGCCCAGTCGGGTTCCGCGACCTCCGCACAGTATCACAGCCTTCATTTTTTAATATTGATCTCCCAAAGCTTTGCGTACTTTAGAAATACACCGTATGCCGTAAAACCCGCGATTATCATACCCGGAACACCGTCACGAAAACCTTGTTTCAGAAAATACGTGCGTAAAAAAGCCGCGATCGCGTTAGATAGAATGCCAAACGCTCCGATGGTTTTTCCGTTTCCAGCCATATGCTCGGCAGCAAGTGAGGCATACGAATCCGTTACCCGATGATGCTCGCTCAGATCGCGTTTTGTGTAGTGTAGGAACTCGCCCTCGAGCTTCTCGATCCTTCCATCCACGCGAGCCGTCTGGTGAGGAGCAACTCCGTCCCAATAGCTTTTTTCCTTACGGTAGAGCCTCATTTGGTAATCGGGATACCATCCTGAATGCATGATCCACCGGTCAAGATATTCCGTTTTCCGGGCGATCTTATAGCCGTCGGCCAATTGATCGTCAGTCAAATTGCGAAGCCTTTCGATCGAGGCTCTTAATTCCGGAGTTACCCGTTCATCCGCGTCGATCCAGAATATCCAATCGCCCGATGTCTGAGCGTCGGCATATTCGTGTTTATCTTTATAGCCGTTCCATTCACGATTAAAGATCTTGTCGGTGTATTTCCTCGCGATATCGACCGTTTTATCCGTCGAATCCGAATCGACGATCAAGATCTCGTCCGCCCACGAAACGGTCTCACAAACATCAGCGATGTTGTGCTCCTCGTTGCGGACAATTATCGTTGCCGATATTTTCATCCGTTAGATTTTCGCAGAGTTGAGCTGAAACGGAAAGTGGGCTTAAAAATCAAAAGGCCGCCATTTATCTTGGCGGCCTAAAGAAAGTACAAAACGGAGGCCTTACCTCGGGATAGGAACCGGCGAATCAACTGTAATGTTATTGGCACGGAACGCCGTAGAGGTCACGCGCTGGATATCTGCCAGGGCTTTACTGTGATCCGTTTCCGCTCTTATCTCAGCGTTCCTGGCGTTGGTCAACGAATTCTCGCGTTGAAAGAGCAGGAATGTGGTCGAGCGTCCAGCCTCGTATAATTTACGTTCGCCCTCAAGCTGGATCTCGGCATTTTCACGGGCACGGCGGGCGGTGTAAACACGCTGACGCGTTGTTTCGACAGCCTGCACCGCGTTTCGAACTTCGACGATCACAGATTGCTCCTGTCCGCGGGTCTGAGCCAAAAGCTGCTGTTCAGTGATCTTTGCTCCATCTAAATTGGCCTTTGCCGTACGGTTCTTTAGCGGGAAGGATATCGTTACGCCTACTGAGAAGTTGGGGGCGTCGCTGCGGAACATATTTGCCAACGATCTCTGAAACCCGCCATAAAGATATGATGGTGACGCAGGGATGACGAGCGTTGGATTCGGAATTAGGGGTAGCCCAAGCGAGGCTCGCGTTGCATTAAGGCCGTTCAGCAGCACGAGATCGCCGGTCGAGGTGAACAGGTTCGTTGTTGTCGCCGTATTCGTTCCGCTTCGCGACAGGCCGTCGAGCGAAAAGGTTGTGTTCAGATCGATCTGAGGTTTTGTTTGATTCTTATAGAACTTGAGATCTTCATTATTGATCTCACGCTGCAGTTTTAGCCGCTTAAGTTCAAATCGGTTGTCTAGAGCATCCTTCATCGCCTCATCAAGGTTCAGCGGAGCAGCACTGATGGTCGGAGCGTCGGTCGGAACGATAGTCTGCGACCATTCCGGCGATGTGGGATCACGAAGCAGTAATTGCTTCAGCGTGTTTTCGGCACTAGCGACGGTCTGTGTCGCAAGCAGGAGATCACCTTCGCGGTTAGCCAACTCGGTAGCGACTTGGGCTTTATCGAGCGGGGCAGCAGCTCCAGCCTCGATCCGCGCTTCAACCTGACGGAGGTTTTCCTTGGCCAGATTTACATTCGCGACCTGATTCTGCTGGTTCCTTAGAGCGAAAACGAAATCCCAGTAAGCACGCTGCACCGACGTTATGGTCTCAGTCGCTCGGAGCCTGAAGTCAGTGTCGGTCTGTTCCAAACGCTTCCTCGCGATCGTTACCTGCCGCCGTGTGTTGTCGATCCGGAAATTCCGGGCCAGCGGCTGCACGTAGTTAAAACCGAATGACGACGAATAGATAGCACTGCTGCTGTTAGATACAGACCCCGAACTTACCTGCGCCTGAGCAAAAGCATTCTCGGTTCGCTGGTTGTTGAAAAATGCCTGATAGTTACCGCCGCCGCGTTCCAAATTCTTGCTAAAGCTGGAATTTGCTCGAAAATCGTTTGTCGCGGCCGAACCGGTCGTTGAACTGCGCGAGTAGGTCGGGGAGATAGAAAAAACCGGATCGTAAGCTCCCAGGATCGAGCGTATCTGCGTTTCCTGGAACCGCACGTCATCACGCGATACTTCGATATCGTTATTATTTTCGAGAGCTTTCTTGACAGCCTCCGCAACCGTTAACGTCAAGGTTTGAGCATTCTGGACGCCAACACGGGCAAGGGATGGAGACGATCGACGGATCGCAACCGTTTCCGGGGCGAGAACGTTCTCGCCAGATGCAGTTTTGATCGTCAGCGGTTCGGGCATATTCTTGGCAACCTGCGAAACTTCTTGCGGGGAAGCGAATGCCGTGGTTCCAAGGACCACAGTGAATAAGGCCAACAGGATAGAATTGCGTGAACGCGAAAGTTGCATTATGAAGGGCTCCGACGTAAAAACCTGATTTTATTAATTATTGCGAAAAACTCAAAACCTTACTACGTCTTTCAAAATCTGTTTGTTTCAAGAATCTCTTGATTCCGATTCAAGGGGCTGTTCGTTGTAATCGATTATTTTTTAAGATATTCTAGCCTTTCATTATCTTAACAATTCTTCGGAGGAAACATATTTCATAATGGCTATTAAAGTAGGTATAAACGGCTTTGGCCGGATTGGGAGAGCCGTGATCAGAACGTGGCTCGGCGATAAGGATATCGATCTCGTTGCGGTCAATGACCTCACCGATACTAAAACACTGGCCCATCTGCTGAAATACGACTCAGTAATGGGAAATCTCGACAACGAGATAACTGCATCGGGCGACTCGATCACGGTCGACGGCGATACGTTCAAGGTATTCTCAGAGAAAGATCCGGCACTGATCCCCTGGGAAGAGGTCGGAGCAGAGATCATCATCGAATCGACCGGCCGATTTACAAACGCGGCCGACGCAGGCAAGCACCTTCGTGGAAGCGTTAAGAAGGTCATTATCTCAGCACCGGCAAAGGGAGAGGACGTGACGATCGTGCTCGGCGTGAACGAGGCCATGTATGATCCCGCAAATCACCACATTATTTCGAACGCATCCTGCACCACGAACTGCCTCGCACCGGTCGCGAAGGTAATGCACGACACGTACGGCATCAAGAATGCCCTGATGAATACGATCCACAGCTATACAAATGATCAGCAGCTACTCGATCTGCCGCATAAGGATCTGCGCCGTGCCCGTGCTGCTGCGTTATCAATGATCCCGACGTCGACCGGAGCTGCAAAAGCCGTTGCTCTCGTGATCCCGGAGCTGAAAGGCAAATTTGATGGAATCTCTGTCCGCGTTCCTACGCCGAACGTTTCGCTGGTCGATGTGGTGATGAATCTTGAGAAGGCGACAACGACAGAAGAAGTGAACGCGACGCTCAAGGCAGCGGCGGACGGGCCGCTTAAAGGAATTCTAGCCTTCAGCGAAGTACCGCTAGTATCGATCGACTTTAAGGGAAATTCGAATTCGTCCATCGTCGACGCGGAAAATACAAAAGTGATCGACGGAACATGCGTCAAGATATTGTCGTGGTATGACAATGAATGGGGTTACTCATGTCGTGTGCGTGACCTGGTCAAGTACGTTGCCGCAAAAGGATTGTAAGCTCGTCCGGCGGCCGCGATATCAAGTCCGGGGAAACCCGGAGGGTTTTGCAAATGGAGGCTATGTAAAGAGCATGATAAGAAACATTATTTCGTCAGGATTACTCGCTTGCTGCCTCGTGTTTTCGGCAAGCGTGATCAATGCCCAGTGGGGCAATGAGCCTGTTATTGTTTACGATCTAACGAACGGTCGCGGCACCAGCCAAGGCTTCAACGTCGGTGAATATCGAAACGATCGCCGTCAGCTCGGATCACTTGGAAATGACCGTGCATCATCGGTTTACGTCGCTCAGGGCTATACCGTACGGCTTTGCGAGGCCGAGGGGCAAAACGGAGCGGGACGGTGTGAACAATATGGCCAGGGTTATCACAACCTTCTCTATTCGAATACCGCATCTTACATCCAGGTTACCGGCGGCTGGGGCGGCGGTGGCGGTAGCTGGGGCGGCGGCAATCAGGGCAGCGGCGGCGTAACAGTCTATGATGATCGTGACTTTCGCGGGGCTTCGCAGGTCTTTGGCCCTGGACGTTATCTGAACAATGCCGGACAGCTTGGATCGATCCGGAATGATGAAGCATCTTCGGTGATCGTCGAACGCGGGTATAAGGTCCGTTTCTGCGAAGGCGAAGGTACCGGCCGTGGTTCAGGCCGCTGCGAAGAGTTGGGCGAAGGACGATTCAACCTTAGGCTGAATGATGAAGCCTCGTATATCGAAGTCCAACGCACCGGCGGCTGGGGCGGCGGCTGGGGCGGTGGTAACGGCGGCGGTAATAACAACGAGCTGGTTATTGTCTACTCGGAAAAAAACCAACGCGGCGACCAGCAATCCTTCGGCGTCGGAACTTTTCGTAACGACCAGCGACAGCTCGGCAATATCAAAAATGACGACGCGACCTCGATCCTTGTTCCGCGTGGATATCGCGTGAGGATCTGCGACGGCGAAGGCAACGGCCGCGGATCCGGCAATTGCGAAGAGTATGGTTCCGGCTCGAGAGATCTTCGTTACAACGACAAGATGTCCTACATCCGCGTTTGGCGAACGACATTCTAATTAAAGATGAAAAATGGCCTAAATATCGGTTTGATCGCATTGCTGCTGGTGGTTCTCGGCTGTTCGTGTCCAAGTAAGCTAAAGGAATTCGCCAACAAGGAAAACTCGTCCACTCCGCGCCCCACGCCGGCGACGAGTTCGACGCCACCGTCAACAACCTCCACGAAAGGCGACTATAATCTTTCGATGGAAAAGTACAACCGGATAAAGGTTGGAATGCCGCGTTCCGAGGTCGAGAATACACTCGGCGGAAAAGGCACCGAGATCAGCAGTTCGGTTGGCGGCGGGGTGAGATTCTCTGTCAACAAATGGGAGGGCGAGAAATTTCAGTCGATCATCCTGTCATTCAGGAATGACAAGGTCATGTCGAAATCACAGGTTGGCTTGAAATAGAACACCGATAGAATGGAACATCAATGCCCGGAAATTCCCGCTTCCGGGCATTGTTGTCTGAAAAACGATTGGTAGAGTAATTTTGAAGGAAAAACGTTTGACCTATCTACGATTTTACTCTACCTATCGAGGTACTTATGGCCGTCAAACCAGCTAAAGCGTTCGACCAATCGCGACTTTTTCGCAAAATAGTGCCGAAAACACTACGTTTTCTCAAAAGTGTGAAACGCTTCACAATTTTTTGTCGCCATTTTGTTTTACAAATAATTTCTCCCCCGAAAAAGTAAAAACTACCCCCTAGATCGAAACTTTTCCGATTCCTACCCTTAGCCTCGATCGCGATTTTGATCTATCCTAGTTGTAACTCAAGACGCTGCAAAACCATGAACAAAAAGACAATTAAAGACATCGATATAGCCGGAAAACGTGTTTTCATACGAGTAGATTTTAACGTCCCTATCAAGAACGGCGTGATCGGCGACGATACCAGAATACTAGGAGCCTTGCCGACCATTCGCTACGCCGTTGAAAAGGGAGCAAAGGTGATCCTGGCATCCCACCTCGGGCGTCCGCTCAAGGACAAGAAAAAGGCAGAAGAAAAAGGGATGCCGTACGACGCCGCGAAATATTCGTTAAAACCTGTATTCGATTATCTATCGAAACTCGACGGCCTGAATGTCGCTTTTGCTGACGATTGCGTCGGCGATGCGGTCAACGAAAAGGTCGCGGCGATGAAAGACGGTGACGTGCTTTTGTTAGAGAATCTTCGGCTCCACGGCGAGGAAGAAAAGAATGATCCTGCTTTTGCCGAGCAGCTTGCAGCGAACGCCGACGTTTACGTAAATGATGCGTTCGGTACAGCTCATCGTGCTCACGCGTCGACCGAAGGCATTACGCACTTTGTCGATAATTGTGTCGCGGGCTTACTGATGGAAAAGGAATTGAACTCCCTCGGCAAGGCTCTGCACGACCCGGAACGCCCGTTCGTTGCGATCCTCGGCGGTGCAAAGGTCTCGGACAAGATCCCGGTCATTGAATCTCTGATCAAGCGAAAGGTCGATAAATTGTTGATCGGCGGTGCGATGGCATACACATTCTTCAAAGCCCAGGGCTTTACAATAGGGAAGTCGCTGGTCGAAGACGACATGATGCCAAAGGCTCTGGAAATCGAGCACATGGCTAAAGAGGCCGGTGTTGAACTGATCCTGCCGACCGATCATCAAGTCGTAGATTCTTACGATCCGCTCAATTCGGCCAAGACGATACCGATCGCGTTTACAAACACCGGTTTAGTCGGGCTTGATATTGGCACCGAAACTATCGCGATCTTCGAAAAAGCACTCGAAGGAGCCAAAACCATAGTTTGGAACGGCCCGATGGGAATGTTCGAAGAAAAACCATTTGATCAGGGAACGGTCGCCATCGCCGAGGCCGTCGCGAAAGCAACTGACGCCGGTGCGACCTCGATCGTAGGGGGCGGAGATTCGGTCTCGGCCGTAAATCAGGCAGGGCTCGAAGATAAGATCAGCCATATTTCGACTGGCGGCGGGGCAACGCTTGAATTTCTTGCAGGTGATGAATTGCCGGGCGTTGCAGCATTGGACGACAAATAGAAACGGCAGTGTGAGACTCTATTTATGGCGGAAAATACAATGAGAACTGTCGCGGTCGAAGCTAAGAACGCTCTTCTGATCGTGTTAGGAATATTTTCTGCGGCGTTCGGGTTGAAAGGATTTTTGCTCTCAAGCCGGTTCATCGACGGCGGCGTGACCGGCATCTCAATGCTTTTTTCTGAGGTTTTGGATTTTCCACTGGCTGTATTACTCCTTTTGATCAACCTGCCTTTTATAGCGATCGGATACAGGCAGATCGGCAAATTGTTTGCCGCTAAGAGTGCATTGGCAATCGCAGGGCTTTCGCTTTGCTTGTTTTTTGTTGAATTCCCAGACGTTACCCCCGATAAACTCCTGACGGCTGTTTTTGGGGGTTTATTCATTGGAGCCGGCATTGGGCTCGCGATCCGCGGCGGAAGTGTTCTGGACGGAACCGAGATCGCCGCCCTGCTTGTGAGCCGCAAGAGCCATCTGCTACGGGTTGGTGACGTTATTCTGATCCTAAATGTTTTTATTTTTCTCGCTGCGGCGTTTTTTCTTGGGGTAGAGTCTGCTATGTATTCGATCCTGACGTATGTCGCTGCCTCGAAAACTATTGAATTCCTGCTCCATGGGGTCGAGGAGTATACGGCGATAACCATTATTTCCCCGAAAAGCGAAGAAATTAAGCAGGCGATCATGAGCCAGCTGAAACGCGGCGTAACAGTTATTCGAGGCCAGGGCGGAATGGGCAGCACCGGCGTGATCGAAGATGAACGTCAGATCCTCTACTGCGTGATCACAAGGCTTGAGATCGGCAAAGTTAAATCGGTCGCGATCGATATCGATGACCAGGCTTTTATAACGACGCACACTCTATCAGACGTACAGGGCGGGCTGCTCAAACACCCGGCTCTGCACTAAATCGAGTAGCTCGCGCGACACTACGTCGGAGGCGCAAACTCGTTCCTAGTATTGAGATCGTTGCCTCAGCCAGGAACGGAACGAATGCCGCGTAACGAAGGATCGAACAGATGCGAAGCCTTCGGCCGAACGCTAAAGCGTAGTGTTTACGGTAATCAGCAGCTATTTGAGCAAAGTCATCTCGATACTTAATTATCGCGTTTGATGCGATCTTAGAGCTCTCCAGAGCCAGCAGCATCCCGCTTCCCGTAAATGGATCAATAAAGGCCGCCGAATCGCCGACCGTAAGCAGTCCGTTCGCGGGGACCAATTCACCGCGGCCAAAACGCTCGATCGGCACTGCAAGCCATGGTTTTACAACCTGTACGGCTGACATTGCTTCTGCCGCACGTTCGTTTGTGAACACAATTTCGCGCATGACGCGTTCCGGATCACTATCCATCCGTTTTGTATCCTCGGCAGAGGCAATGAAGCAGAGATTGTAGAGATCATTTTCAACCCGGTTGCACCCGCCGTAGCCTCCCCGATACGCGTAGATCTCGCATGCACCTGGCTTTAAGTTCGCGTGGCTGAGATGTGTTTTGAACGCGACAAATTTTGCTGCCCGCTTTTCCTGGATACTTCTATCGAGCCGTCGAACCAGCGAACGCGACCGGCCCGTCGCATCCACGGTCAGAGCCGCATAAATCTCAGCCTCGTCCGCATCTCGGCCTCGGATCCGTATGCCAGATACCCTGCGGTTTGCGAGAAGCAGCCCAATAACGTTAGTCTCTTCAAGCACCTCGACGCCAGATGCCCGGGCGTGTTCGATCAGGCGTTCGTCCATTTCGGCCCGGCTCAATCCGAGAGCCATCGAATCGGTAGAACCGAACCATTCGCTTTTGACGGAAACGCCCTTACCATTACGGGCAAAAAATAATGTTTCAGCCAGATCGGAACCTCCGGCGGCTGCAATATCCGGCATCACGCCAAGCTCAGCAAAGTGGATCAGGCATTCGGGCGAGATGAACTCGCCGCAGAGCTTTTCGCGTGGAAACCTCTTTTGCTCGACCAGCAAAACCGACATCCCAGCCATCGCCAGTCGTATCGCAAGCGATGAACCTGCAGGCCCGGCTCCAACGATTGCTGCGTCGTAGATCTTTTTATCCCCGCTCATAAATTCTATTTTCCCGAGAGCACTAAACGATACGCCGCTGACCGCGAAACTGATATTTCCTTAAGCCCCGCTGCCCTTGCGAGATTCTCTAATTCGTTGGGTTTGAACGCACGCAGTATCGAGAGAGAGCCATCCTCGACCGTAAAACGCTGTAGGAAAATACTCCCGACAACTTTATAAAAGTAATAGGCAACCGGGCTGCGGTGAAGATCGATCGCAAATATTCGATTCCGAGCGACACGCTTCATTTCCGCCAATAGCACAACTGCCTTTTCATCCGTCAAATGATGTAAAAATAGGGAACAAACCACAAAATCGAATGAATTATCCGCAAAGGGAAGCAGCAAAGCATCACATCGAACGGCTGAAATAGCTCGATTTTCGATCGATCTCGCCGCGTCCGCATTGATCTCGGCCCCGACGAGAAAGGGTTTCGGCATGATGTTCCACTTTAGGATCGTATCCAGTAGTTCTCCTGAACCAGCTCCGACATCAAGAATTGAAAGATCATCGCCGACGTTGCCGATCTCCGGAAAAAGGGCCCGGCGAAGCGCCCGGTTTTCGCCAAAAATACGGTGAACAAACCGCATCTCACCCTGCCATTTAGCGTATTCCGCAGGCGTGTAATCACCTGTGTCCAGTCGTTCGAGCTTATAGCTGCGGTGTTTGAAGCGGCCGAACATATCAGTCGGTATAACTTTGCAGCACTAGGGCACTGTTCTTCGACCCAAAACCAATACAATTGCAGAGCGCTAAATTTACTTCGGCATTTCTTGCAGTGTTCGGCACATAATCCAAGTCACAATCCGGATCCGATTCATCCAGATTTATAGTCGGTGGAATTATCCCGGTAGACATCGCGCATAATGCGGCCCCGATCCCGGCCGCTCCGCTTGCACCTTGCGGGTGGCCGAGTTGGGATTTTGTTGCGGACATTGGCGTTTTATAAGCGTGATCGCCGAGCGATAGTTTGACTGCGGTCGTTTCGATCTTGTCGTTTAGAACGGTTGACGTGCCGTGCAGATTTACATAATCGACTTGCTCCGCGGCGATCCCTGCGTCATCTAGAGCCATCGACATGGCTCGGGCCGGTTCAATCCCGGAATCGTCGAGTCGGACTCGGTGATAGGCATCACAGGTTGCTCCGTAGCCCGAAACCTCAGCATATATCTTGGCTCCGCGTTCCAGAGCGGAATCGAGCGATTCAAGTACAAAAAGGTACGATCCTTCGGAAACAACAATCCCCGAACGTCCTTTCGCAAACGGCCGCGATGCCCGGTGGGGCTCGTCGTTCCAGTCTTTTGTCAAAACGGTCATCAGATTGAATCCAGCCAAAATGCCTGGTGCGAGTGGGGCGTCAACGCCTCCGGCGATCATCACATCCTGACGGCCAAGAGCAATGTGCTGGGCCGCGTAAAATATGGCGTCGGTTGAGCTCGTACAGCCCGTTGAAACCACATGCGAAAGCCCGCGAAGCCCAAATGCCATGGAGATCTCTGACGAAAGGCCGCCGTGCGTCGAGGCAGGAATAATGTAAACGCTGGCGTGTGTTTTTGGGCCGATGTACCAGTATTCGTAGTGTTTCTCGGCAAATGCGAGACCGCCGCCGCCGGTGCCGATCTCGACGCCGATAGTACGGCGTTTTTCTATCGGCATTTCGGTCGTATCAATACCGGCATCAGCCATCGCTTCGCGAGCAGCCGCCAGGGCGAGCGGGACGGTTCGAGGGACGTGTTTTCGGTCCTTTGGCCCGATCGCTGCTTCCCAATCAAAATCCCGAACCTCGCCAGCGATTTTCACCGCCGATTCCGTAACATCGAAACTCTCGATCGTCCGTACACCGCTGACACCGGTCTGCAGCGAATGCCAAAACGCCTCGCGGCCAATGCCAATGGGCGTGACACAGCCCATTCCTGTAATTACCACTCGTCGCGGACGTGTAAAATTTCTTAGCATACCTTGAAAATTCCCTTGATCTAGTGGTTCGAGCATAGCACTTAAACCACAGAGTTAACTAGGTTTCGCTTTATATACATATTTTGATAACTTAATACGTTATGAGAAAACCTGTCATTGCAGGAAATTGGAAGATGTACAAGCTGCTCGGCGAATCGGTCGAGACGGCTCTGGCATTAAAACCATTGGTTGCAAACGCAAATAATTGTGAAGTCGTGATCGCTCCGGTATTTACGGCCCTTAAAACCGTTGCGGATCGTCTGGAAGGTTCGAATATCAATATCGCGGCACAGAATTGTGCGTCGCAGAATGAATTTGGGGCTCATACCGGCGAGATCGCACCTGCAATGTTGAAGGATGTCGGCTGTTCGCACGTTATTATCGGGCATTCCGAGCGACGCCAGTTTTATGGCGAAACGGATGCATCGGTCAATAAAAAAACGAAAGCGACACTCGCCGCTGGACTAACCGCGATCGTCTGTGTCGGCGAAATGCTCGCTGAAAGAGAAGCCGGAAATGCTGAGAATATCGTAAAAGGCCAATTGCTAAGCGGTCTCGACGGTTTGACAGTCGCCGATATGGAACGTATTATTATCGCTTACGAGCCTGTCTGGGCAATTGGTACGGGTAAAACCGCCACGCCTGAACAGGCTCAAGACATGCACGCGACGGTTAGAAAAACGGTTGCGGATTCGCATGGATCTGATGTCGCTGGTAAGGTTAGGATCCTCTACGGCGGCTCGGTCAAGCCCGACAACATTGCGATCCTCATGTCGCAGCCTGATGTTGACGGAGCTCTGGTCGGCGGGGCAAGCCTTGAGGCCGAAAGCTTTGCACAGATCGTAAATTTTGAAAGGAAGTGACTGGTGAAGTGGAAACTGCTTTTCACTCTTAACTACTCACTATTCACTAACGAAGATGGTTTACATTTTATACGCAATATTCTTCTTGTCCTGTATCGTTCTGGTTGCATCTGTTCTCCTGCAGCCGGGTAAGACTGATGCAGGTGCATTGTTTACGAGCAACGTTTCGAGCTCAGCCCTGGCTCCACGTGGTACAGCGACAGTTCTATCAAAGATCACTATCATCGCTGCATCCACTTTTATGCTTTCAGCATTGTTTCTCGCTATGCCCGCATTGACGGGTAATGTCTCGGTTCTCTCGAGCAACCCTGAAACTCCGGCTGAAGCTCCGGCGAGTTCTGTAGACGCAAATGCGAATACTGCTCCGGCTGACGCAAACGCGAATACGGCTCCGGTAGCCGATACAAATTCGAATGCTAATTCGGCCCCGTCGGCAAATGTGCCGGCCGCGAATGCTCCGGCAGCGAATGCCAACTCGAACACAAACTCGGCTCCTGCTGGCGGAAAGGCGACTGCGGTTCTGCCTCCCGCAAAACCAGCGGCGAACAAGTAGTTTTTTTGACAATACAAGCTCAGGTGGCGTAATTGGTAGCCGCGCACGTTTGAGGGGCGTGTGGAGTAATCCGTGGGGGTTCGAGTCCCCCCCTGAGCACCATATTTAAAGAAAGAGTTGTCTGAAAGGGCAGCTTTTTTTTGTGACTTTTTGTATTTTTTACTTTTTGCCGAAGTTTACCAAAAAATACCGTATTAAAAGTGTGAATCGCTTCACACTTTTGCAGAAAGGAAGGCTGGAACGCCGTAAACACTGGGTTTTAAGAATGTGGCACGTGCCACAACGGCCTGGAACCGATGATCGATTGGTAGAGGAAAGTGGGCGGTTTTCAGAACCTTTCGGCGAAATTGGTAGAGGTATTCGTGAGATTGGTCAAACGTGTGACAAGCTAACCTCGAAGAGCCAGATCCATCGAAACTTTATTGTGGGTGATCATCTTGCTCACCCGTGAGGGTGGCGAGCAAGATGCTCGCGCTCCAGTCTATTTCTCTACGATCATTGTTCCCGTTCCTTGATCAGTAAAGACCTCTGCAAGAGTCGCATTTCTCGCGGTACCGCTGATGATATGCGCGGACTTAACGCCGCGGCTGAGGAGGTCGATAAGGCTTTCCAGCTTAGGGATCATGCCGCCCGTCGCTCGGCCCGACGCGATCATGTGGCGGGCATCATCGACGGTTATCCGGGAAAGCTTCGTGTCTTCGTCCCCGGCGTTGAGATAGATCCCGTTGACGTCGGATAGCAGGATAAGTTTCTCTGCTCCGAGGCTCGCGGCAATCTCTGAGGCGATGGTGTCGGCGTTGATATTAAATATCTTGCCATCATCATCCGCACCGAGCGACGAGATGAGTGGCAGATAACCGCTATCGAGCAACGTATTTATGAGCGAGGCATCAACCTCGACCACATCACCCACATGCCCGAAATCTATCGTCTCCGTTTCGCCGGTCTCTTTGTTTAGCATCTCTCTCGGCGGACGCTTTATCGCCTTTACAACACCCCCATCAACGCCTGAGAGACCGACTGCTCTGATCCCGCGTCGTCGAAACTGAGCGAGGATCTCAGTATTGATCTTCCCGCGAAAGATCATCTTCGCGAGGTCGAGCGTATCGTCGTCGGTCACACGCCGTCCTTCGATGACCGTCTGAACGACGCCGAGTTTTTTTGCGAGTTCCGTGAGCTGTTTGCCGCCGCCGTGGATAACGCAGACGCGAATGCCGACCTCGTGCATCAACGCCAGCTCCTCGGCAAGCGATGCGAGATTTTCCCTATCCTCTGTGACCTTTCCCGAAAACTTCACAACAAAAGTCTTCCCCTGAAATCGTTGGATATAGGGAAGTGCTTCGCGTAGTAGATCTAATTTTTCCTGGTCCATAAACTTAGCTAATTTAACAGGTTCTGATGAAAACCGCCATTTCGCGGACCAGCAAGCCCTTATACCAGATAGAAATCAAAGCTAGGATCACTGCCTCCGCGAACTCAGCGTCTTTCTCCGTTCCCTCTGCGTTGAAAAATTCTGAACGATTGATCAACGCAGAGTTCACGGAGCTATTCGCAGAGGTCGGAGAGAAGAAGTTGATTTCACGATACCCGGTCACGAAAGCACTCATCAACCATACGTTAACAAGTTGTTCAGACATTCTTACAATAATGTAGCGTTATGCATTCCATAACATTATTACTTTGATTTATAAAATATCTATGCTATAACCTTACCACTGATAGTCCTAATTTGCGGAAATGAACCTTAAAGCAGCCACAATTATTATTTTTAATTAATGCTCGAAAGCGACCTGACTTTCAATGATGACCATGGTTTATACGATCCGCAATTTGAACACGACTCTTGCGGCGTAGGCCTTATTGCGGACATACAGGGCCGCAGATCCCACCAGATCGTAAAAGATTGCCTAAGCATCCTGTGCCGGATGGAACATCGCGGAGCCCGCGGTGCCGAGGAAAACAGCGGCGACGGCGCTGGTATCCTCACTCAAATTCCACATAAGTTTTTCGTTGACGAATGCTCACGTCTTGGCTTCGATCTCCCAGGTCCAGGCGAATACGCCGTCGGCATGTTCTTCATGCCGCAGGACGAAGAAAAGCGTGAGCTATGCCAAAACATCCTGCTCAAAACGATCGAGGAAGAAGGCCAGCGGTTCCTCGGTTGGCGGGATGTACCGACGGACAACGCAACGCTGGGCGAAACCGCGAAAAGCTCGCAGCCCTTCATCCGTCAGATCTTTATCGGTAAAGGCGAGAGCATCGCCGACAACGCCCATTTCGAACGCAAACTCTTCGTCATCCGCCGCTGGGCAAAAGAGTTGATAACCCGTGCGGAGCAGGATCTCGCGGAGAGATTCTACGCAGCGAGCTTTTCGTCTAAGACCATCGTTTACAAGGGAATGCTAACGACCGAGCAGGTTCGCGAGTTTTATCCCGACCTTCTCGACGAACGTTTCGAAAGCGGATTGGCACTTGTCCACTCGCGTTTCAGCACGAACACAATGCCAAACTGGAATCGGGCCCAACCGCTTCGCTACATCGCTCACAACGGCGAAATAAACACGCTTCGCGGCAACGTGAATTGGATGCACGCTCGGGAAAGGCGAATGCGTTCGACGTTGTTTGGCGACGATCTGCAGAAAGTTCTGCATGTTGTTGATGACGACACGAGTGATTCCGGAGCATTCGACAATTCGCTCGAGTTCTTTACGCTCGTGGGCCGCGAATTGCCGCACGCGATCATGATGATGATCCCGGAACCGATGTTCGACGGCGACCGGATGAGCGATGAGAAACGAGCGTTCTACGAATTTCACTCTTGCCTCATCGAACCGTGGGACGGCCCGGCGTCGATCACATTCACCGACGGCGAGATCATCGGCGGCGTCTTAGATCGAAACGGGCTGCGGCCTTCGCGTTACTGCGTGACGAAAGACGGACTGGTCGTGATGGCGTCAGAGACAGGCGTTCTTGAGATCGATCAGGCCGAGATCGTCAAAAAAGGTCGGCTCCAGCCCGGGAAAATGTTTCTCATCGACACGCGAGCGGGCCGGATCATCGATGACGAAGAGATCAAACATAAGGTTGCGAGCGGCGAACCGTATCGCCAATGGCTCGACGATAACCTTATCAGCATCAACGACATACCGCATCCGCCCTTCGTCCACGAGCCGGATCACGAAACAGTTCTGGCTCGCCAACGGGCTTTTGGATATACAGACGAAGAGCTTCGAATATTGCTCGCTCCCATGTTCGAAAAAGGCGAGGAAGCCATCGGTTCTATGGGCAACGACACGCCTTTGGCAGTGCTGTCTAAAAAACCGCAGCTGATCTATAACTATTTCAAACAGCTATTTGCACAGGTAACGAATCCGCCGATCGATGCCATTCGCGAAGAGATCGTCACCTCGACCGACACGACCATCGGGCCGGAATACAATCTTTTGGAGCCGATCCCGGAATGTGCGCGGCAGATAAAGCTAAACTCGTTCATTCTGAACAACGCTGAGTTAGAAAAACTTCGATTACTCGGCGACTCAGAGAGCTCATTCGGCAAATTTGGTTTTCGCTCGATCACGCTTCCGATGCTTTTCGACCGCGAACACGGTGCTCAGGGCCTCGAATGGGCTCTTGACGGGCTTTGTCATCTCGCAAGCAAAGCGATCGCGGACGGGTACGATATCCTGATCCTTTCCGATCGCCAAATGAGCGAATACCGCGTGCCGATCCCCGCATTGCTCGCCGTTTCGGCAGTTCATCATCACCTAATTCGCGAGGGCACGCGTACGCATTGCGGCTTTGTGCTGGAAAGCGGAGAGCCGCGTGAGATCCATCATTTTGCGTTACTGCTCGGCTACGGAGCGACGGCAATAAACCCATACCTTGCGTTCGAAACGATCCACGATCAGATACTGACTCGTGAACTGGAGATCGACGAAGCTAAGGCAGAAAAGAACTACACAAAAGCGGTAAACAAAGGCGTCGTGAAGATCCTGTCGAAGATGGGAATTTCAACCATCCAGAGCTATCTCGGAGCCCAGGTTTTTGAGACCCTCGGGCTGGAGAAAAGCTTCGTCAAACTCTATTTCACCCGCACGCCAACGCGGATCGGCGGCATTGGCATCGACGAGATCGCGGCAGCCTCACTCGAAAGGCACAGTCGAGCATTCTTTCCCGACGCCAATCGAAAAGATCTCGAACTTGGCGGCAACTATCAATGGCGTTCGGCAGGAGAATCGCATCGCTACAGCCCGCAATCGATTCATCTGCTGCAAAAGGCGTGTCGGATGGGCGATTTCTCGTTATTCAGGCAATACAGTGAGCTGCTCAACGACCAGACGAAGCGGCAGGGAACTTTACGCGGGCTACTGAAATTCAAAGCCGATATACGTTCGATCCCGATCGATGAGGTCGAGCCGGTCGAAGAGATCCTAAAACGCTTTAAGACCGGAGCGATGTCATACGGATCGATCAGCGCCGAGGCTCATGAATCGCTCGCCATCGCCATGAACCGCATCGGCGGCCGCAGTAATACTGGCGAAGGCGGCGAGGATTCAGAGCGGTATACCGTTTTGCCGAGCGGCGACAGCAGGATCAGTAAGATCAAACAGGTCGCCTCAGGCCGCTTCGGCGTCACGAGCCACTATCTCGTCAACGCCGAGGAACTCCAGATCAAGATCGCCCAAGGTGCAAAACCAGGCGAAGGCGGCCAATTGCCCGGCAACAAGGTCTATCCGTGGATAGCAAAAACGCGGCACTCGACACCGGGCGTTGGGCTGATCTCGCCGCCGCCACACCACGATATTTACTCGATCGAAGACCTTTCGCAGCTTATATTCGATCTAAAGAACGCCAATGAAAAGGCCCGGATCAGTGTAAAACTCGTGTCCGAAGCCGGAGTCGGAACCGTCGCAGCCGGCGTCGCAAAAGCAAAAGCCGAGGTCATCCTCATCAGCGGCCACGACGGCGGAACCGGAGGTGCTGCCCAAACGAGCATCAAACACGCCGGTGTACCGTGGGAATTGGGCCTCGCCGAAACACATCAGACTTTGCTGCGAAACAAGCTTCGCGGCCGCGTTCGGCTGGAAACAGACGGGCAGTTGATGACGGGCCGCGATGTTGTCATCGCCGCATTGCTTGGAGCAGAAGAATACGGCTTCTCCACCGCTCCGCTCGTCACGCTGGGCTGCGTTTTGATGCGTGTCTGTCATCTCAATACCTGCCCTGTCGGAGTTGCGACCCAGGATCCGCGGCTGCGGGCGAAATTCTCTGGCGACCCCCAATACGTGGTCAATTTCATGCGCTTCATTGCCACAGAAATGCGCGAGGTGATGGCAGAGCTCGGATTCCGAACCATCAACGAAATGATCGGCCGCGTCGACGTACTCGAAGAAACAGAAGGCGGCGGCCTCGACCTTTCGAAGATATTGTTCACGCCAGCAATTGCCGAGGAAACGCCGCATTTTCAGCAGACGCAGCAGGATTTTGCTCTCGAGAATACGCTTGATAAACGTGAACTGCTTGAAATATGCCTCCCCGCGTTGATGCATGATGCAAAGGTCGAAGCTAGCCTCAAGATCGAGAACACTGATCGGGCAGTCGGAACGATCGTCGGCAGCCATATCTCGCGAAAGTTTGGAGCCAAAGGCTTGCCCGATGACACGATCAGACTGTATTTCACAGGCTCAGCCGGACAGAGTTTCGGCGCTTTTGTACCGCATGGGATGACGTTGACGCTTGAGGGCGATTCTAACGATTACATCGGCAAAGGCTTGTCGGGCGGAAAGATCGTTGTGTTTCCGTCGAAAGCCGTGACCTTCGCTCCTGAGGACAACATCATCATCGGCAACACTGCATTTTACGGTGCGACGAGCGGTTCGGCGTACATTTCCGGTGTCAGCGGCGAGCGTTTTGCGGTGCGAAACAGCGGTGTAGATCTCGTGATCGAGGGCGTTGGCGACCACGCCTGCGAATATATGACAGGTGGAACCGTTGTCATTCTCGGTCAGACGGGAAAGAATTTTGCGGCTGGAATGTCGGGCGGTATTGCGTATGTTTTTGACGAATTCGGCGAGTTTCCAGAGCTCTGCAACAACCAGATGGTCGAGCTGACTGCGATCGAGGATGCGGACGGGATCGAGTTTGTAAAAGACCAGGTCTTCCGCCACATCGAGCTGACGCGCAGCCCACTCGCGACTGCGATATTGCTTGATTGGGACAATAGCGTTTCGAAGTTCGTGCGTGTTATTCCGACCGATTACCGCGTGGTTCTCGATGCTCAAAAACGCTTGATTGCAGATGGTTTGTCGAAAGAGGACGCTGAACTAGCCGCGTTTGAGGAGGTGACGGCGTAATGGGGAAAATTACCGGTTTTATGGAATATTCCCGCACACTGCCTATCCTCGGCGACGCACGTTCGCGAATCGGAAACTGGTCCGAATTTCACGATCATCTGCCGGACAGCGAGCTGCAAAAACAGGGTGCGAGATGCATGAATTGCGGCATTCCGTTCTGCCACACCGGCACGATGATGAACGGTGCGACGATCGGCTGTCCGCTTCACAATCTGATCCCGGAATGGAACGACCTGGTGTTTAGCGGCAGATGGCGAGAGGCGTACGAGCGGCTTGCCCTGACCAATAATTTCCCCGAATTCACCGGCCGCGTGTGCCCCGCACCGTGCGAATCGTCGTGCGTTCTGGGCATAAACGAAGATCCCGTGATGATCAAGGAGATCGAGGCCTCGATCGTTGACCGGGCATTTGAGGAAGGCTGGATCGTCCCGCGTCCGCCGGTCAACAGAACAGGAAATCGCGTCGCCGTCATCGGTTCCGGCCCCGCCGGCCTCGCGTGTGCCGACGAACTCAACAAACACGGCCACTCCGTCACCGTCTTCGAACGCGAAGACCTTATCGGCGGCCTGCTGATGTACGGGATTCCGAACATGAAGCTCGAAAAATCGATCGTCCAAAGACGTATCGATCTGCTCGCGGCGGAAGGCATCGAGTTTCGCACTAACGTCAGCGTTGGGCAGGATATTTCTACCGACGAATTAAAACAAGATTTCGACGCCATCGTCCTCTGCTGCGGTGCTCCGAAACCCCGCGATCTAAACATCGAGGGCAGGGAACTCGACGGGATCCATTTCGCGATGAATTTCCTCACGCATTCGACAAAGACGCTGATGGCGGATGGAGCGATCTCCCCGATCGACGTCAAAGGCAAAGACGTCATCGTCATTGGCGGCGGCGACACGGGAACTGATTGCGTTGGAACGTCGCTCAGGCAGGGCTGTAAAAGCCTTGTTCAGTTCGAAATAATGCCGCGTCCGGCTGATCGAACGGCGACGCACGATGGCTGGTTGAGCACCGTTCGGACATTTCAGGTCGATTATGGACAGAATGAAGCAGAAGCGGTTTTTGGCGGCGATCCGCGGGAATATTCTGTTTTGACCAAACGATTTACCGGCGATGATACGGGAAATCTCAATGGTCTCGAAACCGTCGCCGTTCGCTGGGATAGCGGTAAACTAGTCGAAATTATTGGAACGGAAAAATTCTGGCCGGTTGATGCCGCTTTCCTCGCAATGGGCTTTACGGGCGGCGAGGATTCGTCCTTTTTCCACGATCTCGGAGTCGAAACCGATCAAAACAACATCGTCGTCGTAGACGAAAACAAGCAAACAAGCCTTAGCAACGTGTTCGCCGCCGGCGATTGCGAACGTGGCCAATCGCTGATCGTCTGGGCTATTGCTGACGGCAGAAATGCTGCCGAAAGCGTCCACGCGTTTCTCTCGCAACCAGAATCGACAGCTACCTTATCAACTCACTCATGATCGCCTTCTGAATATGAAGCCGGTTCTCAGCCTCGTCGATCACCACCGAATTTGCCGAATCGATCACGCCATCCGTCACGATCACATTTCGCCGAACGGGCAGGCAGTGCATGAATAGGGCGTTTTTCGTCCGGGCCATTTTCCCCTCGTCAACGATCCAATCGTTTCTCAGGCCCGCGCGAAATTCGATATCCTTGTCAGTGCCGCCATAAAAATGCTTACCGCCCCAGCTTTTGGCGTAAACCACCTCGATGTCGTCGAAAGCTGTCTGATCATCGTTCGTAAATTCGACACTTCCGCCATTCGCGGCCGCTTGCTGTTCGATCTCGGCGATCAATTCTTCGTCGAGTTCGTACCCTTTCGGATGAGCAATGCGCAGATCATGGCCAAATTGTGCGGACGCCAGTGCGAAGCTATTCGGCACGGCCATCGGGAGCGGCTTCGGATGCCACGCCCACGTAAGCAGCACTTTTTTCTTCTGCGACCCAGCGTGTTCGCGGATCGTCATCATATCCGCCATCGACTGACACGGATGATGCATCGCGGATTCGAGATTGATGATGGGAACGGTCGCATACTTGGCGAATGCGTTGAGGATCGGATCGGTCCGTTCGGTTTCCCAATCCTTTAGTTCAGCGAATGTGCGTACGCCGATGGCCGAAACGTAGCGTTCGAGCACTCGGACAAACTCCGCCAGGTGCTCTGTTTTATTGCCGTCCATCACGACGCCATCGCGGTGTTCAAGCGTCCACGAAGTGCCGCCAGGTTCTAAAATCACGGCATTGCCGCCAAGCTCATAGATCCCAACCTGCATCGAAGCTCGCGTTCGCAGCGAAGGGTTGAAAAATACAAGGGCTATCGATTTGCCATCGAGCGGTTTGTCTTTTACTTCGCCGCTTTTGATCTTTAGGGCAGCCTCGATCAATCCGTTTAGTTGAGCGGTCGAGAAATCAGATGTAATTAAGTAGTTCTTCAATTCGAAAGCACCTCGACCATCAAATTTATTTCGTCAACGCTGACGCACATCGGCGGCAGCAGGCGGAGGACATTTGGATTGCTGGATGTGCCGGTAATAATGTTTTCAGCCAAGAGTTTCTTGTGAACCGGCGAGCACGGCCCGTCGAATTCGATGCCTAGCAAACAGCCCTTTCCGTGGATCGCCACAACACCCGAATCGCCGCTCAGCGAATCGCGGAGATGATGCTCGACGTTCTTAGCATTCTTGATCATGTCGCCTAATTCGATCGCCTCAAGCGTCGCAACAACCGCAGCCATCGCGAGCATTCCGCCGCCGAAGGTTGTGCCGAGATCGTTTAGCTTGATGTTTTCCGAAACGCGATCGTTGACGAGACATGCTCCAACCGGAACGCCGCTGCCGAGCGATTTGGCAAGCGTTATGATGTCCGGTTCGACTCCGTCGGCGAGTTCGCTACCGCCGAAAAACCAGTTTCCTGTGCGGCCGATCCCGGTTTGGACCTCGTCGAAAATAAGAATGATGCCGAGTTCGTCGCATAGCGTACGCAACTCGCGGAAAAAGCCTGGATCGGCCTCCGTAACGCCAGCCATCGACTGGATCGGCTCGAGCATGATCGCCGCTGTCTGCTCATCAGCAACCGCTTTTACGCTTGCGATATCGCCGAAAACCGCAGATACATGACCGGGAACATTCGGCCTGCCGATCTCGCGGTATTTGCCGAGAAAAGTCGCCGAGATCGAGTCTGCCGTTCTGCCGTGAAAACCGCCGGTAAACGTGATCACTTTCTCACGGCCGGTTGCCATTCGGGCCATTCGCATGGCGTTTTCGTTGGCCTCGGTACCTGAGTTGCAGAAAAAGGCTTTTGTGAGGGAAGCCGGAGCGACGGAAACGAGCTTTTCGGCGGCCTTCGCCCGAATCCCCGAATAAACCAAATTCGAATAAAACAGAACCTTTTCTGCCTGCTCTTGGATCGCTTTTACAACGTGCGGATGCGAATGCCCGGTCGCACAAACCGCGTGGCCGCCGTACAGGTCCAAGAACTTTTCGCCCTCGCTCGTCCATACCCAGGCACCCGCGCCGCGTTCGACCGAGATGCTCATTTTGGCGTAGGTTTCAACCTGGAAGCTGTCTTCAATGTTTTTTATTTCTTCAAAATTCATTCTGTTTTACTTTGTCGGAACCGCCTGCGTTAGCGGGCGGAACGAACTTGCTTGTCAAAGACGATGCGTCTAAAATTCAGCTCCGCGTGATGAACGGGTGTTACGATGGCGTGAACTGCTTTATCCCTTGCTCCGTTCCGCCCGCTTACGCAGGCGGTTCTGACTTAGGGATTTCCGCCGGTGAATACTAAAGCCGTGGTCTCATCTAACCCGAACATCAGGTTCATGTTCTGCACCGCTTGTCCGGCCGCTCCTTTCACGAGGTTATCGATGGCTGAAAATACGACGACCTGTTTGCCGTTTGAATGAATGGCGATGTCGCAAAAATTCGTATTCTTCACCCAATTGATATCCGGCGAGCCGTCAACGATCCGTAAAAAGAACGAGCCGTCGTAAAAGTGCTTGTAGAGGTTATTTAGATCTTCATTTGTCACATTCACGGTCGTTTCCAGATAGCACGAAGCAAATATGCCTCGCGAAACAGGCAAACTGTGAGTCATAAACACAAGATCGCTCGAAAACTCACCGACGCGTCGCAGATGCTGTTCTATTTCGGGCACGTGCTGATGCGTGAAAGGTTTGTATGCGTAAAACGAATTCATTCGCTGCGGATGATGTGTGTTCGGGGCAGGTTTGACACCTGAGCCGCTCGATCCTGTTTTTGCATCCACGACTATCTTTCCGGTTATCAATCCGCTTTTCACTATTGGAGCCAGTGCCAGCAGTGTTGCGGTCGCAAAACATCCTGGATTTGCGATAAATCTGGCGTCGCGGACCGCATAACGGCTCGTTTCGGTCAGTCCGTAAACGAATTCGCTCTGAATCTCGCCGGCGTGATCCAGCTTGTAAAACTGCTTGAAAATATCCGCATCATCGATCCGAAAATCGCCGGAAAGATCAATGGCCTTAACACCTGCGGGCAGATGCGGGGCAAGACTCAACGCCTGGCCATGCGGCAGAGCAAAAAAGACAAGGTCAATGTCGGTGAGCAAAGACAGATCCCCGGGAGCTCTCTGGAAAACCAGATCCGTCAGCCCATTAAGATTCCTGTGCACCTCACCGACGCTTTTTCCTGCCTGTTCATTAGCCGTTACAAAGGCGATCTCGACGTTCGGATGAAACAGCAATATTCGCAGAAGCTCGCTTCCGCCGTAGCCCGAGCCGCCGAAAATTGCCACGCGTATCTTCGTCATGCTGTCACCACCGATTCGTTAAGTTTCACGGCTGTAGAAACCGCTGTGCCGAGATTCATCGATATCAACTCAAATAACCGCTTTCCGTTTCGTCTCGCGTTCCCGGCCTGCACGCCAAATTTCTCCGTAATAAAATCTTCGCCCATCTGCGAATCTGTCACTGAACCCGCTACGACATCAACATCGATTCCGAGCCCGTCCAGAACGGACATTCCGCCGATCACACCGACATAGTCAGAGGCGCAAAAAACGAACGAGGCGATCGCTTCACGAATTTCACTGTCCTTCAAAACTGAATCAACTGAATATCCGCCGACGATGCCGTCGCCGAGTTCGACAACGATCAAATCGGGTTCAAAACTGTTGAGGTAATTGAGAATCGCCTTCGCGATGGGGGCGAGATCACCGTAGTCGACGGTCGAGGGAAGCCCGCAGTCGACAAAGCTCGCCGTCGCGACCGCTCCATGATCCTGCATGTGCAGCGTATCTCGCAGACATGCAATACCGGACATCTTGGCTCCTGCAACTCGTAATCCGGCGTTTGCGGCTTGTTTGATTATCTCCGTCGCGGCGACCGTTTTACCGGAGTTCATGCACGTTCCCGCGATCACGACGATCGGAGCCGACGGGCTGAGTTCGAACACGGCCTTCAACGCATTATCGCCGATATTCAAGACGTTTTCGTCTTCATTACAAGCGACGCCGATCACCTCGACCTCGATCGCGTCAGAAAATGAAGAATGGTGGCCTTTACATAGGCCGATCACGCCGCCCATGTTGAGCAGATGAAGTTTGTCGCCCGCGCTAACAGTTTCTGGCACGTCACCGACAAATCCCTTCAAAGCACGACGTTTACCGAGTACGCCGAGCAGTATATCGCCAGTATTTATCTTCGCCAGGCGGCCGGAGGGAAGTTCCAGATTCCCGTATGTTGTACTTTCGGACAGTGCCGTTACCACAAGCAGGTCGCCTGCTCTTGGATTCAGAGCACCGTCGATGAACCCGACGCGTCGTGAAAGCATCATGTTTGACACTGCGGACCCCATTTTCTCGATCTCAACATACTTCATATCACTAACCTCTCCCGAACTGTGTTACAAGGCGCGTAAGAACGGCTTTTTGGGCCGCCGGATCCTTCACCGCAATAAAGATAGTGTCGTCACCCGCGATCGTTCCGACGATCGCTGATATCTCACTGCGATCTATCCGGACGGTAATTGCCGAGGCGAGGCCGGAAGCACAGCGGCCAACGATCAGGTTTTCACCTGCCGTGTCGAATGTGACGGTTCCCAGATCCGTTTCCGGCACCACATTTTTGCTCCGCACATATCGCCCTTCAACCTTTACAATGTCGAGTTCGTCCAGATCCCTTGAAACGCTTGCTTGGGTTACCTTGAAGCCCTTTGCCGCAAGTTCGGCGGCAAGTTCCGCCTGTGAAAAAATTGACAGGTTCTCGATTATTTCGATCAGTACATTTTGTCGAGATCTTTTGTGCATATTACACCAAATAATATGCAGCAATGCTGCATATTATGCATTCTGATGCATAATATACAAGCTAGGTTGGAAATAAACAAGTGGTTTATGCAGTTTTTAGAATATTGCCAGCTTGATTCTGAGGTATTTCTTTGGATTCTTACGAAAATCGTCGAGAAGCTTCGTGCCCTCGCCGGTGAATGTCGCGACATTGTTCGCAGTCTGATTCACGCTGTTGTAGAGGGTTTCGTCGTTCAGAAGTTTGCCGATCGTACCTTTTCCCGCTTGTGCGTCCGCGAGAACTTTGTCAACACGCTGGATCGTGACGTTGAATCGGGCGATAGCGTCTTTCGTTTCGTCGTAGAATTTGTCGTCCGTCAGGAGTTTTCCAGCGGTGCCTTTTCCTTGCTTAAGGTCGGCGGTTATTGATTTTACATCGTCGGCAATGGTCGAGATCTTTTCCGCTGATTTCTTAAGTTCCGCGACTGTATCACGCGTTTCGTTGTAAAGCGCTTCATCGTTCAGGAATTTGCCCGCGGAACCCTTACCGGCTTTGATGTCCGCCGAGATCGCTTCGAGCTGGGCGATTGTGCTGTTCAGGCTGTTGTAAAGTGCCGGATCGTTGACCAGCTTTCCGGCACTGCCCTGACCGCTGTTAACGCGCTCGATCGTCGACTGAAGCTTGAGCATTGTCATTTTGGTTTCCGCCACGGCTCCGTCGAGGCTGTTATAAAGCGTCTCGTCGTTGATAACCCGGCCGAGCGTGCCTTCCCCCTGGTTGGCTTTATTAAGAATTTCGTTTGCAGGAATGGCCAGTCTATCTATGGTCTCTAGAACGTCGGTTCCTTTTGCCGCAAACTGGTTCAATCCACCCGACGCAGTCGTTTCGAGGACGGCGTTTTCCTCGATCGGGTTACCTTTGGCGGTTCCCGCAGTTATATTGACCATCTTGTCGTTGCCAAGGATCGATGTTGCAATAAGCTGGGCCTTAGAATCAGTTCGGATCAATTCGGTGATTGACTTTTTATCGAGAACTTGTACAACGCTCAGTGTCGCTTCAATTCGCTCGCCGGGCTTGGAGTCTGGCGGAAGGAAGGTCACATCCTCAACTTTGCCGATCGATACGCCCGCAAGCTGAACATCTGCTCCGGCGTGCAGGCCGTCAGCGCTCTCGAAGCGCACTTTCAGCTTTGTTTTCTTTTCGAACGGATTAAAGCTTCCACTCGAATTAAGAATCAGAAAGCCCGTAACCAAAAGCGCCGCGAGCATAAAAATACCAACCCGCAGCTCGCTGTATTTAAGTTTTTGATTGCTTCTCGGCATCCCTTATTTCCCTCTGAGAAAACGTTTAATATACGGATCCTGCGATTCACGCAACACTTCCTCGCGCCCGCTAAAGATCACTTTCCCCTTACGGAGCATCAGAACCTCAGTGTTTACCTGACATCGCGTAAGACCTTCATTTTCAAAGTACACCTGGCCTTTACGATCGAGCAGTGCGTATTCCGTCGAAATATAATCGAGATTATTCATCTCATGCGTAACAAAGATCGACGAGACATCTTCGATATCTCTTAGTTTAATTGCAAGTTCGCATATAGTTCTAGCCGTAGGCGGATCGAGTCCAGCAGTCGGCTCATCAAAGAGAACAATACTTGGATTTCCAACCAGAGCACGAGCGACACCTACGCGGCGACGCATACCGCCGGATAGTTCGCTCGGCATTTTATCTATCGACTCTTCAAGATCAACGAATCGAAGCATACGGCGAACCTCGTGTTCAACTTCGTCCTCCGATATCTTCGTTTCATGCAGTCGGTACGCAACATTATCATAAACAGACAGGGAATCGAAAAGAGCTCCTTCCTGGAACACCATTCCAATGTTCTGCCGGATCCGCATTAGCTCGACATCGTCAAAGTCAGTGATATCCTCACCCTCAACGAGGATCTGCCCGGCATCCGGTTTCAAAAGGCCGAGGATAAGGTTGATGATCGTCGATTTTCCGGTACCAGATCCGCCGAGGACAAATTTGGTTTCACCGCGCCTTACCGAAAAGCTGACCTTATCGAGGATGACCTGGTCATCAAAGGCGAGTTCAACATCTCGAAATTCGATCGCCGGCTGCAGGCGCCGCTTATAAACTTCGGACGCGTGGACGCGCGAAAAATCCTCAGCGTCCCTTCTTTCAGAATTTTGGAGTTCATCGAGTGCCATAGAACGCTTCTCGAGATCAGAACAATGTCCCGCCCAGAACACTCTGCAACAGTTTTGACAAGAAAAAATCCACGACGATCACGTTGATCGAAGACGCGACCACTGCCTGTGTGGTGGATACGCCAACGCCGACTGTCCCACCCTTTGTGGTCAGGCCTTTGTGACATGAAATAAGGGCTATGATCAGGCCAAAGAATATAGGCTTAATGATACCTGTCAGCAGGTCATTAATGTCCGTGCCGGTCCGAACAGACGAAATATAAACATTTGTGTCGAGGCCGTAGATCTGTTTTGCGATCACTCCGCCGCCGATCAGGCCGAAAAGATCGGCCGCAACCGTTAACAGCGGAAGTGTAACGACAAGAGCTATTATTCTCGGCGTTACCAGTTTTCTTGCCGGCGAGGTTCCGAGAGCCCGCATTGCATCTATCTGCTGCGAAACGACCATAGCTCCCAGTTCTGCTGAGATCGCCGAGCCAACGCGGCCAGCAACCATCAGAGCGGTCAATACCGGACCAAGTTCTCGTATCAGTGAAGTAGCGACTCCCTGGCCGGCATTGCTTTGAGCACCGTAGTATGCAAGCGTCGGATATGCCTGAAGTATCAACACTCCCCCGGTGAAAAAGCCGGTAAGAACGACGATGCCGAGCGATCCGACACCAATCTGATCCATCTGATTTATGATCTCGCCGAAGTATCGCGGCGATTTGGTCAGTCCTTTGAGCGAGCGCCAAAAAAGATTAGTGATCGCCTGCAGCTCAGAAAGAAATAGTGTGATCAAATTCATCCAAAAAAGGGGAAACTATGAATGAAAATGAGTATAACCAATCTGCCTTAAACATCAAACAAAAGAACGGTCGATCTTTACACGAAAGATCGACCGGCATAATTTGCGGAGGAGGAAATTTGCTCAAAGCTTAAGGCTTTTTCAAGTTCTGCTTTAGATATTGGGGCAAAGGACGCTGGGGATCGGTACCGCGAGGTAGAGTTTCCGGCATTGCTCGATCTGCCTTACGTGTCGCTTCAAACCTTTCCCGCAGTCGGCGAAAGCGGATCAACTGATCCTGTGTCAAAATACGGCGGACACCAAGCTCATTCAGGAACCGGATCTTGGCTACTTCAGCCTGAGCCAGCTGAAAGTCTTTTAAACGGGCTTGAAAATCGGGTTCTGAAGCGTTATCTGCATAGATGATCTCGTCAAGTGCACGATTTGCCTGACGAAGCCGCATCTGGGCCGCGTCCATTATCGGCTTACGTTCCTGATTCAAAACGCGGATCCGCTGAAGCTGTTCACGCGAAAGGCCCAACTGCCGCAGTGCGTTCGTGCGAAAATCGACTGATTTATCAGCCGCAGGCGGCGGCGTAGGGGTTGTTTCTTGCGCCAAAGCCGCTGAAGTGGGAATGAATGCCAAGGCCAGAAACAGAAACGGCTTGTACAATTTGATATGCCTCATAAATTTATCTTATCGAGCCGATCTCGTCATCAAAAAGATCGGTCAGCCTCAATGATCTGTCGGACGCCTCGTCAAAATTGCTGAGAGCCGGAGCTTTCCTCGTCGGCGGTTGTGGACGCGAGATGCGACCCGAAGCTTCCGCCGTAAACTGCTTGACCGGTCGCGGACGCTTGGATTCTGCCACGGCTTTCACCGGTTTCACCTCACGCAGAGAAGGTGTAGTTTCTTCGTTGTCATTTGCCTTGACGGTCTCGCCTGTACCAACTGATGTCGGCTCTTTATTTACAAGCGGTTTCTCGGCAGCGTTATTTTGGGGCAATTTCGGCTGCTCAACTACGACATTAGCCGCGATCTGATCGTCACCACGCATCAGAGTTAAAGCCGCGAATCCAATTCCCAGGCAGATAAGGACAGCCGCCCCAACCGCTACCGGCATACCGAATCCACCAAACAAACCACGAAGCCCTGCGAAAAATCCGGCTTCCTGCGTCTCAACACTGCGAGGCTTAGCATACGGAATAACGATTTCAGGCGTTGGCAGTTCGGCAAAGGCCTCTTTCTGCCATTCAAAGACCGAGAATCTTGCACCCGATATCTCAGCAAACTCCTCAGTGCACGCCGAACAGTTGACCAGATGTGTTTCAAATGTGCGGCGTTCGGCGGTCGTGATCTCGTCATATATGTACGAGATCATCGCGTCGTCAAACCCGCAATTTTTGTTGTTACCGTTATTCACCATCTCATTCACCATTTTGGGTCAAACGACCTCGACCGGTGTCCGCTCCAATCTCATCTTGAGCTGTTTCAAAGCCGTATAGAGACGACTTTTTACCGTGCTCAGCGGCAATTCCAGGGTTTCGGATATCTCCTGAAACGTCATTTCCTCAAATTCCTTCATCACGATGACCTGACGAAGATCTGTCGGCAAAGCTCCAACCGCTTGCCTTACCAATGTCAGGCGTTCTGCCTGTTCAGTCTTACGAGCCGGCGAAAGCAGCGGGGAAGCGACGAATGTTCGTTCTTCTTCACCATTCTCATCATCGAGAAAATCCTCAGCCCGTGTTTTTTGTCGCCGTTTTATTGTCAAGCATTGGTTTACCGCGATGCGGTGCAGCCAGGAGGAAACTTTTGACTCGCCGCGAAAGTTTCCGATATTGCGATACGCTGCGATGAAGGCTTCCTGACAGGCGTCGCTGGCGTCGTCTTCACGGCCGAGCATACCAAAGCAAAGACCGAATATTTTCCGCTCCCACCTCCGTACTATTTCGCCGAAGGCGTCAGGATTCTCTGAAACTGCCAGTTCGACAAGCTGTTCATCGCTTAGATCTATCATCGACACCACATCAACGTCACTAGCAAGAATACGAGAAAACCCCGCTTTCGTTAACTTAGACGCGAGAAATTGTGTAAAAGTCTTAATATGAGTGATGGAAATTACCGCGAATTAACAAGAATTATTCTTATTTCGCGTCTTTTCGCGTATTTCGCGGTTAACACTTCCGAAACCCGTTCGTCTTTATAAGCGTACGGGAATGAAACGCGTCTCTCTCCGGAACGCATTTGCTGAAAATTGATGTCAGATAGAGAGATAACCTTGGGTGCATTTCCGATGATGCAAGGCGAAAAGCCTGTCAGCGATTCGCGAAACGAAACGGCCTTGCTGGTCGAGCGATGCCTTGCGGGCGACAGGGAAGCCTTCGGTGAGATCTACAATGAGTTCGCACCGCTGGTACATGGCATTTTGCTGTCTCGTTTGCCAAGAGACGAGGTTTCGGATGCGGTTCAGGAAGTTTTCCTAGCGGCCTATAAGAATCTCGGTTCATTGAGAGAACCAAACGCCCTCGGCGGCTGGCTCGCACGGATCGCTCGGAATCATGTCGTCGATCACTATCGCGGAAGCCGCCTATCGGAAGAGCTGCCCGAACACATTGAGGGCAAAAAAGACCAACGGCTTGAAGCAGAAGAAGCTCTGGCGGCCATACAATCGCTGCCGATAGCCTATCGCGAAACCTTGATACTACGCCTCGTCGAAGGCATGACCGGAAACGAGATCGCAGAACAAACCGGCCTTTCGCCGGACTCGGTTCGAGTGAACCTGCACCGCGGGATGAACCTTTTGAGAAAGAAACTAGGCATCGGCGGAGAAAAAAGATGAACAACGATTACCTCTGGGACAAATCAGGCGACGACGCCGAGATCAAAGGCCTCGAAAACCTTCTCTCCGGCCTCAAATACCAGCCGACGGCTCCGCCGGTGCTTCCGGTTTCGATCGAACTAAAGGCAGTAAAGGCTCCGTGGTGGAAATTGTCATTGGCTTTCGCGGTTCCCGCGTGCGTTTTGATCGCTGTCTTCGCCGGAGTTTGGATGACACGACAACCGCCTCAATTCCAGGCGGTAAGAGAAATCAAGGAAATTCAGACGCCCGCTGAGACACAAGTTCCGGTCACGGAAACCAAATCGACCGAGGCCGAAATTGAAAAAGATGTTTCACCCAAAATGGTAACGACACTTTTCAAGCCCGAGCCCAAGAAAAAATCAACAGCCTATGCCGTCCAAGCGAAATACCGAAAACGGCAGCCAAAGTTTGACACGCTCACCAGCGAAGAGCGTTTCGCCTATAACCAGCTAATGCTGGCACTGTCAATAACGGGATCGAAGCTGAAAGTTGTGTCCGACACGATCAACCGTGCGGAAGATTAATACTCAAGGCAGTACCGCCCGCGTGAGCGGGTGGCATTCAATAAACATTTATGATTTACACTAACCCTCTAAAAACCATGGCAGCCATCCTCGTGCTGCTGATCGCCGGAATTGCGGCGAATGCTCAAGACGCTGCGCGTCTCCATTTTGAAAAGCTCAACATCCTTGAAACAAAGGCCCGCGACGTTGTCGAGGTCAATGTTGACGGTAAATTGCTCGACCTGGCCAAACGCGTTACCGGCAAGGTAAAAGACGAAGACGCCAAGAAGGTCGCACTTGCGATCAATGGCCTTCGCGGCATCTATGTCCGTGTTTACAACTTCGATAAAGAAGGCGAATACAACCCGGGCGATGTTGACGAAGTCAGAGCTCAGCTAAATTCACCGGGATGGGAAAAACTCGCCAACGTTCGCAGCAAAAAGAACAATCAGAAGGTCGATGTTTACACGATGTTCACGGGCGACAAGATGGACGGAATGGCAGTTGTCTTGTCCGAATCCAAAACCGTCGCCGTTGTCAACGTCATCGGCATGATCGATATCGAAACGCTCATCGAACTCAGCGGTAAGATGAACATCCCGCGTATCGACATCGAGACCAAACCTAAAAACGATAAGGAGTAAAACCGCGATGCAAAACAGAAACCGTTTAATAACAGCGTCGGCATTGCTGCTCCTCACATTCGTTTTTGCCGCTCCGCAAACATTTGCCAAGACCAGCGAATACGACAAGATCGTCTCGCATCTGAAAACAAAATACCGCGCAAAGAAAGTCAGCCTCGGCTTTGTCTGGCTCGCACGTGCGGCTGTGAAGCTGGTGCGTCCGGCGGGAGTAAAGAGCTTTAACGTCACGCTTTTCAAGGACCTGAAGTTCTCACGCGAGACTCTCGACACCGAGATGCAGAACGCTCTGAAAAATTCCTTCAGCTCAGACTGGAGCCCTGTCTTCCGCGTCCGTTCCCGCGAAGGCCAGCAAGCCTACATGTACATGCGCGAGGACGGCGGCAACGTCAAGATCACACTTGTAACGATCGAAACCGAAAACGCCGCGGTGATCCGGGCCACATTCAGCCCGGAAAAGCTGGCCGAGTTCATCAATAACCCCAGGATATTCGGAATTTCCCTGAGCGATGGAGACAAAGATAAGTCGGAGCCACCTGCGGCTGAAAAGTCAGAACCGCCTGCGTAAGCGGGCGGTCCGAAGCCTAGGCGCAATGTACGTGGAGGATCGCTGAGTCCGTTCCCCCCGCTAACGCAGAGGGTTTTAACCCAAAAAAAAACTAACAATGCCCCAATAACCAAAAAACGAGCATAAAAATAACGATAGTAGAAATAAGTCCGCCGCCTAATTTCCAGGCTGCGGCACCGGCAAGTCCGCCGCGTAAAAGGTTGTTCATATTCTTCTCCTCTAGGTAAAAACAAATTCGATCAAAGTTATCGACTCAGAAGAGTATGAACGTCTACGGCTCTCGCCGTTTGTATTCCAGCACACGTTCGCCAAGCAATTCGATAGCCCCAAACAGGACATCTCCATCAAAAGTTTCCCCTCTCACCTCTTGAACTCACGCACCCGAACGCTCGGGTGCTTTTTTTGAGCGTACGGCGTCGGCTATAATCAACAGGCTGACTTATGGATATCGAGATTGACGATAAAGGTATTAGTTTTGGTAAAAACCATCGCTTAATGTTCGACCTGTATCATTTGGACCCGTCGCGTCACATTCAATTTAACGATCCAACCGTTGGAGGAATATTTAAGAAGATTGTGTTGGAGTGGGCTAAGGTCCTTGAAAGTCGTTTGGATATCGATCAGACCTTATTTTTCCCTTTTGCTTTTGAGGACGAATGGATTGAGGCTCTCAAAGTTGCGGAAACAGATACAGAGTGCATCCTGACGCAAGTCGTGATCAATGAAAATGGCTGGGCAATCGATTTTGACCTGCTCTGTGAGTTCATTACTTCGACTCATGAGATACGACACGAATCGCCGGAACCATTTATTAGAACATCAAAGCAAGAAATAATTTCCGCTCTCAGAAACGCGAAGGTGATTACAAATTAACCCCGAAATACTCTCAAACTAATTTCTCATTGATTTCACGGTCAAACGTTTTAAGATCCCATCGTTTGGCAAATATCTTCCTGTGCAACCCAGCTATTCGGCATCGTGCTTAGTACTATTTAGACTTGCCCTAAATATAGATCTTAACTTACTAGCGAACCACTTGTTTTGGGTTGCAACGCTTAAAATATTTGGTTAATATTTCGGGCTAATGAAAACCATCACACAATTAGCGATCGTAACCCTATTTGTTTGTCTTTCTTCCGTTGCCGCGTTTTCGCAGGCTCGCTCGATCAAGAGTGTGCCTGAGGATGCTGTTTATCATTCGAAAGATGACGGATTCAATATCTCGCTGCCTGCCAACATGGTCCAGAAGAACGTCGTCGACAATACGGTTAGAAAAGGCCATAACTATGTATGGGAATTTTCTGACGCGATCATCGTCGTAGGCGTCGAAAATCGTACCAAAGCGGTCAAAACCGACGCCGACGTTGCCGCTGCGGTTGCGGATTTTAAGGCAAAAGACCTAAAAGACGACAAGATCCTGTCCGAATCGCCGGCAAAGATCGGGGAATATCGCGGTTCCGTCCTCGTAGTCGATAAAGGCGGCGCCAAATCGCTTATGGTTATTGTCTACTACGAAAAATTCGGACTACTGCTAGCCGGCCTCTCCGAATCGAAAGACCCTGAGATCCAAAAACTAATTGCCGAAGCCGTGCAGTCCTTCGAGTTCGTCAACTAGTCGTTTAAGAGAATCTTTTTATAAAAACGGCAGCGTTCAATTACGCTGCCGTTTTTGTTTTTAAGGACAGGAAGCAGCGTCGAGAGCTGGATCATCTGTTAACAGCCATTCATGAGGCAAGAGCGGCTCTCTTTCGATCACAAAAAGCTAACGCACGCTCTTTCAAAGCTGACTATTAGTCATCCCAAAACAACTCATAACCGTTTGCGAATAACTCCGGATCATTCCTGAATAACTTGAAACCATTCAGCGATAGCTGCGAATGGTTCCGCAATGGCAATTTGTGGGGCAGAGTTGTGTTTGAATGTGATATTCAGAGCGAAATGTGGGAGAAAGATAGCGGCAGATCAGAGATCAGTTCACAGTAAGGATATCTTTATAGATCGGATCGTATTCGAGAAGCTTTGCCTTGAGAAATTTTTCTATCTTCTCGAGTTCGGGAAGCCCTTTGGCAAACGCGGGGCGGTGATAATGGTTCGTTAGTATCCCAAACATCGTTATTAGCTCAACGCTCACACTGTGCAAAACATCTGCTTTTTGACCTGGTGTCATCATAATTTTTCCTCCCAAGTTTCAATTTCCTCTCAACCATTATTAACAAAACCAGAACCTTGTATGTGCGATATCACACTTAGGCCGCAAAAAGCCGGGAACAGGCAGGGAAGTTCAGTTCATTCCCGTCGCAAAGCCACGAGAACGTTTTCAAGTGAGGAAAAAATACGTGCCTTGATAAGGCTCGCAGAATGTCAGGCGGTTTTGCGAACCACCAGAACGGAACACTTAGCGTGCTTGCAAACGCTGTCTGATACGGAACCGAGCAAGGCTCTTGACCAAAAGCCGCGGCCGTGCGAACCAACGACGATCATATCTGCATTCCATTCTTCGGCAGCCTCGACGACGATCCGTGCCGGAGGGCCCGCCAGGACTTTATAAGAAACGGATGCTGCACCTGCATCTTCGAGGCTTTGAGCTGAAGTTTTTACTATCTTCTCGGCCTGCTGAAACAGCTCGTTGTGAGCATCAAGAAGCTGATCGGTTGATTCGATGATCATTTCAAGTTCTGTCCCGGCCGCCGGTTCCAAAACGGTCACTATTTTGAATTCCGCAGACGAATTCCCACCCAATATCTTCGCCGCGTAGCGAACTGCGGCGACACCATATTCCGAACCGTCGGTAGCTATTAGTATTTTCATTTATTCGTCACCTCTGAGAATATCTTACGCCTAAAACGTTACCAAATCATTAAATCGCCAGCCGAACGTCAATATCAAAGCCCGGCCCGGCACCAACATCCAACGCCCGAAATTCAAAGATCAAGATCAAAGGCCTAAGATCAAATAATAATTGTCTCCCCGTTCGTTTTCGTGGTATCTTTGCGTCGTCTTGATCGCCCATAAAATTTCCGGGCCGTGTAAAAGCGACGGATATTTTTCAGGAATCTAATATTATGGATCCTATCGGCGAGAGAGAAGATACTTCCTTGAGAAACAGGCGTGAATCGCTGGCAACGATGATCGACCTTCTCAAACACAACCTGAACCTATTAAGCTCGGAGATCGAACTAGGTAAACCGATCGATCTGAAGTTAGTAAAGGCATTGGAGGCAAAGATCGTTCGTCTAACCGATCAGATCGATGCACTCGCCAAGCAGCCATCATCAGATCTTCCTGATCCAGAAGCCTAGATCATTTTTTCCGTTAAACTGATAGGATCCGACGATAAATGGATCCCCAAGACCAGAAACCAATTCACAAACTGATCTAATCGCGGAGCGATGCAGATCGAGCCCATAATCAAAGCCCAAAACCCAAACCCGCCCTGTTTGCTCTCCTCCAAACTTATGCTAATGTTCTAATAAATTTTTCACCTTTCTTCCCAGAAATGAATACTCTCTATTATGGCGACAGTTTGAAGATCTTGCTGGGCGGGGATGGCTTGGCAGCGGGAGATTTTGAATTATGAATACTGTTCCGACTGGTACCGAACGTATGCGGGCGTTTGTGCCTGCTCAGGATTTTGATCTTTCTAAGAGTTTCTACGAGGCACTTGGCTTTGAGAAAGTACTTGATGGCGAGGTGGCTATTTTTAATGTGGGCTCGGGTGGATTTATCCTGCAGCGGTACTATCAGAAGGACTGGGCTGAGAATTTTATGATGCAGCTTATGGTCGACGATCTCGACGCATGGTTTCAGCATATCGAATCCCTCGACCTGCCATCAAAATTCGGTGTCAAAGCCCCAAAGCCACCCGCCGTACAGCCCTGGGGCCTTCGCATCGCCTACGTAGTCGACCCAAGCGGCGTCCTCTGGCATATTGCCGAGCGACGCGAAGGAACGATCCAGGACGAATAAAACCAGAGCCCTTGCTCTCCCGCAAAGTTGTGCTATTGTTCTATTAAATTTTTCACCGATCTTCCCAGAATGAATACTCTCTATTTGTGGAAGGAATTCTAGAAAATAAGAGATGCCAAATTCTTCAGAATCTTCCAACTTCCTTTTCGACGAAGACGAGACGATTATTCCGTACATAAAGGTCTTGCATATTAACGACTGCTACGCTCACAAGGGCTTAAAAATAAGTACAGATGAGAAAGATGGGAAGTTCAGGCATATTTTGCTCACCGGGAAGAACGGTTCGGGAAAAACAACGATCTTAAATCATCTGTCTCACGTTCTTGATTACCATCGAAATAGCAAATTGGGCATTACGTCGCATGGCAACATGCTAAGAAAAAGACTGAAAGATGCTCCGGAGGCAGATCGGAAGGAAATTCAGAAATCGATTCAAGACCTTGAGAATGTTCAGGTTGGGTTTTCCAATCCCGAGATAGCGGGAAGCCTATATGTTCGAAGAGATGAATATATTTTGGCTTATTTCGTTGCGGGGAGACGCGTTGACTTGCACAATGTTTCGACCGTCACAACTGAAGACGAGTTTGCATCCCAACTCGCAAGCAATGTTGATCCTCGGCGGTTTGTTGCCAGCTTCAAGCAATATCTTGTTAATAAAAAGATTTACGAGGCATTCGACTTTATTGCCAAAAAGAGAAACAGCGAAAGTGCAAAATTTTTCACAAGATTCACAAGTATTTTACGGCAGATTCTTAAAGACCCTAAACTTGAACTAATTTTCGAACAGGAATCGTTTGAATTTTATCTCCATTTAAGTGACGGTAGACGCTTAACCTTTAATCAGCTTTCGGATGGATTTTCCGCTTTCCTCAACATCCTAATGGACTTATTAATGCGGAGCGATCTAATCCGTAAGAAGCGAAACGACTTTTCCTATGAAGTCCCGGGATTCGTGCTAATCGACGAACCCGAAACGCATTTCCATCTTGAAATGCAATACGAAATACTGCCCTTAATTACGGCGATGTTTCCAAAACTACAGCTGATAATAGCTACCCATTCACCTGCGGTAATCTCGAGCTTGGAAAATTCCGTTGTATTTGATTTATCCTCGAATGAGCAAGTCAGTGATTGGGTGTTAGGAAGTAGCTACTCAGAGCTGATGATGAGGCATTTTGGGCTCGATAACGAATTTTCAAATACTGCTGATGAAATCCTAAGGAGGATAAACTTAGCGGCATCCGAACGAAATTTGCCGATGCTAAAAAACATATTGGAAACAAACTCTAACTATTTAACACCCTCGCTGCGAATCGAGATTGAATCACGAATAATTGAATTAAAGAACAAATCTCAATAGTCAGATGATTAATTATCTTCGAACAGGAGAACCCCTTAGCCTTCAAACTCCCGAGATTAGAGATTTTATAGTCCGCGCTGTAAATTACCTTGATGATCCCACTGTCAATGAAAAACCTACGAAGCCTGCAGATTATAGAAACTCTGATCTTTTAGAAGCATTTGATGAACAGTTTTTTTCGAAATGCTATCTCACGGAACAAAAATATTTCACAAGCTGGGAGATGGACATTGATCATTTCACCTCGTACACAGAACGTCCAGATTTGGTATACGAATGGAGAAATCTACTTCCTTGCAGCCACGACGCAAATATGATGAAACCTCGGCGATCTCCCGAGGGCGGATATTTGGACCCCTGTAACCCAGATGAGGACGTGGAAGTAGAGATAATATATACATTGTCGGCCCAAGCTGAAACTCCATCGTTTACTCCCCGAGACGATGTAAATGTTAAGTCAGTTAATACTGCTAAATTGCTCGATAAAGTTCACAATGGGCATAATAAAGACAGCAAGATAAAAACTTCGGGAATTCGAAACGCAATTCGCAAAAAGTGTTGGACGATCAACGAGAAGATAATTGAATGGCTTGCGGCAGAGGAAGGAAGTCAAGAAAAATTCCAGGCTGAGCGAGAATTGAGAGATCATTTATCTCGAACATCGTCATTCACAATGCTATGCCGATCCCTTCCAACGGTACAGCGGTATTGTAAACACTTTTTCGATTAATTATTGTGCGAATCTTTGTTCAGCTTTTGATTTGTATTATCGGATCGCAATTTAACGGCTTAGGGAGGCCGAAGTCATATATGATGGAACGAATAATTTAATATCATGTATTAAAAATATATTGACAAAAACTTTTCCCGCGTTTTATCCTGTTTTTGAGTTTGCCGGAAGCCTTCCAATTTCCGCTTAGGTTAGCTCACACACCTTTTGGGCACCGTGCCCGCACTTCCGGTTACTACCTAATAGAAAACAACTTTATTAATTTAAGGAGACCATACTATTATGGCAGTGAAATTTTGGTGGCCGTCGTCTATGCCGGCCCAGGTAGTGTTGGTGCAGAACTTTTCGGTAAAGATCGCTAACTATGCGACCGTTCTGGGAATGTCGCCCGCCCAGCTCGATACGGCTGAGGCTCTGTGTTCGAACTTTGTTTCTGCTTTTAATGTCGTCGAGCAATGCAAAGCGACCATGATCGCCATGACAAAATGGCGCGACGAGGTTTTTAACGGCGAACCGGCAGGCGGAACCGCCCAGGCAGCTCCGGTGTTCCCGGTAGTTCCCGCAAATGCATATACGCTCGGCACCGTGACCGAATTTTTCCGTCTGAGAGATAGAATTGTCGCTTCGGCAGGCTATACGCAGGCGATCGGCGAAGATCTGGGAATCGTAGGTGCTACGATCGTTCCGGTTGCTCCTGATACGGTAACGCCAAACCTGAAAACCGCAACGATGGCTAACTATTGGGTAAACATCAGCGGCTCAATGCAGGGCGCAGACGCTCTCCGCGTAGAATACGCCCGCAACGGCGGAGATTTTGCCCCGATCGCCTTCCTCACAAACACCCCGGGCAGCTTCCAGATCACCCCAGCCCAACCAAACCAACCCGAATCCGGCGTGATCCGCGCTGTCTACATCAAAAAGAACTCCGAATACGGAAACTACTCGGCAAATTATCCGGTGACGGTTAGTTAACAGTGAATAATGAATAGCGAATAGTTGCATTAAGTAACCACTAAACAACGCGAAAAAGCACGAAAGGGAAGTTCTTAGGCTCCTGTTTCGTGCTTTTTTGTGTTTATTAGTGGTTACGGGATCTTCGCAGGTGACGGTGAATCAGTGATGAAGTCATTTGAGCGGCAAACAAATATCGTGTTAACCTTCTCTTAATGGACTCTCTCACGAAACCGTACTCTATCTCGTTTTCCACGGAACAAGGTTATCTTTTGGCGGAAATTTCTGCCGAGAAAATAGACGAGCAGATCGCTCGAGAATATTTAAGCGAGCTTACCGCCAAAATTGCCGAAACCGGGGAACGCCGCGTGCTGCTAATGCGCGATATTCCCAATTCTTTGGGTGAAGTTTCCCTCTTTAACATCACGCTCGACAACTTGGAACCCTTTCGCGGAACCCGCCTGGCTGTCGTAAATCCTTATTCGACCGTCGAAAGACCGATCGACTTTGCTCTAACCGCCGGACGAAACCGCGGTGCCATATGCAGGTTGTTTTCGGAGCCCGAAGCCGCAAAAAAGTGGCTCATGAGCTAGCTGAAGGGTAACCACGAAATAGCACGAAAAAGCACGAAACGGGATCGATCCCTGTTTCGTGCCTTTTTTGTGTGGTTTCGTGGTTATTTGAGCTTAATAAGCTTTCGCAAAGACCACTCGTTTATTCGACGCGTTACCTGTCAGGATGCATTTGCCGTCTTCCTCTTTGGCATCGAGGGGAATGCAGCGGATCGTGGCTTTGGTTTCCTGTTTGATCTTTTCCTCGGAATCGCCGGTGCCGTCCCAGTGGGCCAGGACAAAGCCGCCTTTTTCGATCTGGGCGGTGAATTCTTCCCATGTGTCGACCGAGTGCGTATTCGCCTCGCGGAACGCCAGAGCCTTCTGGTAGATGTTCGCCTGGATCTCGTCGAGCAGGTTTTTGACGTGTTCGACGATGCCTTCGATAGGTTGCGATTCCTTCGAGAGCGTATCGCGGCGGGCAACCTCGATGGTGCCGTTCTCGAGATCGCGATTCCCAAGGCCGAGACGGATCGGAACGCCTTTTAGTTCGTATTCCGCAAACTTCCAGCCGCTCCGCTGGTTATCCGCATCGTCATATTTGACCGAGATACCCGCGGCTTTCAGTGCTTCGAAGATCGGATCAACTTTCTCAGAGATCGCGGCCAGTTCTTCAGGAGTTTTATAGATCGGAATGATCACGACCTGGATCGGAGCGAGCTTTGGCGGAAGCACGAGGCCCTGATCGTCAGAGTGGGCCATGATCAGAGCTCCCATCAGCCGCGTCGAAACTCCCCAACTAGTCGCCCACGCGAATTCGAGCTGATTCTCTTTGTTAACGAACTTCACGTCGAAAGATCTGGCAAAATTCTGCCCCAAAAAGTGAGATGTCCCGGCCTGCAGGGCTTTGCCATCCTGCATGAGGGCTTCGATACAGTAGGTTTCGATGGCTCCGGCGAAACGTTCGTTAGGTGATTTCAACCCTCGAAGGACTGGAACGCCCATCCATTCCTCGGCAAAGGTCGCATAGACGCCGAGCATCCGTTCAGTCTCCTCGATCGCTTCCTGCTCGGTCGAATGAGCCGTGTGGCCTTCCTGCCAGAGGAATTCGGTGGTACGCAGAAACAACCGCGTGCGCATTTCCCAACGAACGACGTTGCACCACTGATTAATAAGCAGCGGCAGATCGCGCCAGGACTGGATCCAGTTCTTATAGGTGTTCCAGATTACGGTTTCGGAGGTCGGGCGGATGATCAGTTCCTCTTCGAGTTTTGCCGTAGGATCAACGATCAGTCCCTTGCCGTCAGGATTTGCCTTGAGGCGATAGTGAGTGACCACCGCACACTCTTTAGCAAAGCCTTCCGCATGTTCCTCTTCTTTTTCGAGGAAGGATTTTGGCACAAAAAGAGGGAAGTAGGCGTTCTGGTGGCCCGTCGCTTTGAACATATCGTCCAAAGCACGCTGCATTTTCTCCCAGATCGCAAAACCATACGGTTTGATTACCATACAACCGCGAACTGCGGAATTTTCAGCCAGATCTGCCCGTTTGACGATCTCGTTGTACCATTCGGAATAGTTTTCCGATCTCTTAGGAAGTGCTTTTGCCATATTGATCTCGCTTTCCACGGTCCAATTCAGGACTCTGAGGTTAAACGAGAATGATAAGATAATTTTAGGATGGTTACAATTTCATGGGTTACATCAGAGGGTTGAATCTGACTGTAGACTACTAAGCGAATGTGTTATTATCCGATTTTTATGAGCGAATTCCAATTAGACCTTCAGGACACCGCGACCGCATTTGCAGACAAATCGGACGCCCAACTCAAAGAGAAATTCCGGATCTTCAAACTGCTTAATTCACCTTTTCTGAACTCGGTAGGAACGACAATGACGAAATTCGCTCTGTCGATAGGACTGCCGGTCGAGGGATTGATCAAATCGACGGTATTTGAGCAGTTTTGTGGTGGGGAAACGATCGACGAATGCGATAAAACAGTCGGGGTGCTTGGAAATTCGCATATCGGCACTATCCTCGACTATTCGGTCGAAGGAAAATCGACGGAAGATGATTTCGACCGTACTAAGGACGAGATCATACGCACGATCAAGAGAGCCAAGAATGATCCGAACATCCCATTCGCAGTCTTCAAGGTAACAGGCATTGCCCCTCTTGGAACACTCGAAAGGCTGAGTCGAAAGAAAAAGCTGGATGCCAAAAGCCAGGCAAAATGTGAGCGTATATACAAGCGAGTTGGCGAGATCTGTGAATACGCATATTCTCTCGGCCAGCCCGTTTTTATCGACGCCGAGGAAACCTGGATCCAGGATGCTATCGACCGCCTAGCCACCGATATGATGGAGAAATACAATCGCGAACAAGCGATCGTATATAACACGCTCCAGCTTTATCGAACAGACCGTCTACAGTTTCTAAAGGACGCAAGACGGCAAGCAAAAGTTGATGGTTATATCCTCGCAGTAAAACTGGTTCGCGGAGCATACATGGAAAAGGAGCGGGAGCGAGCCGAGGAAATGGGCTACCCCTCGCCTATTCACGCAACGAGGGCAGATACTGATGCTGATTACAATGCAGCAATAGAATATTGTCTAAAGCACCACGAAGAGATCGCATTCGTCGCTGCCACTCATAACGAGGCAAGTACAAAACTCACAGCGGAGATGATGCACGAGCTGGGAATCTCACCCGATCATCCAAACATCTTCTTTTCTCAGCTTTACGGTATGGGCGACAACATCTCTTACGTTCTGTCATCGAAAGGTTATAACGTGTCCAAGTACTTGCCGTACGGCCCCGTCGCTGACACCGTTCCGTATCTGATCCGCCGGGCTGAAGAGAATTCATCCGCCGCCGGCCAGGTCAGCCGCGAACTTGAGATGATCGACCGGGAACTAAAACGCCGGAATATATGTTAACCTCGTAGGCCGTCGCTAAAGCCTCTATTATGTATTGCCCAAAATGCGGAAAAGCAGATCAGGTACCGGAGTCCTATTGCCGGCAATGCGGCATATTACTGCCCAACCTATCAAAACCTACCAAGAATAAGCAAACTCCGGAAGATCATGTAAAGGCCAATCTGGTACTTAACGCGATGACAGTGGTCACATGCTTCACGCTCGCGATACTACTTTACTCTTTGGTTGCTTTCAGAGCTGACACGCACCCGCTGATCTACATTACGGCCGGCCTCTTGATCGCTATGGGATGTTGGCATACTCAAACGCTTTGGCGCTCCATTTTGCTTAGAAAGCACTTTAAGAAACTTCGGCGAGAAAAGGATGATTCGGCAGAATTGCCGCAAAGGGTCGCGGAAGTTAACAAGAGATTGAACGAACCTGATTTCGATAATGTCATTCCATCAAGCATCATCGAAGGAACGACCCGCCAACTCGATGAATCAAAACTCAGGTCATCTTAATCCAAGCATCAGCCTGACCGAGCGATCGGATACTTCACGATCGGCATCGCTCTTCCACTTTTGGAACGGAGCTTCTTCTACGTCCGTAAGCGGCTGATTGGATATTCGAGCGACCTGGGTGCTCTCAAACGCCCGGGTTGTTAACGCTATATGAGGGTTGCTCAAAACGAGTTCGTTCTGACCCAAAGAGGCAACTTCCGCCGTTTCAACATCCGGGAAAAGATCTCGATAAGCAGCGACATGCCAAGTTCTGTCCTCGCCCGTGCCTTCGACAGCGAGTAAACGTAAAAGAGCAAAACCAGCCTCCAGCTGAAACACAAGAAAATCACCGGATAGAAACCTTTGCGACATGCTTTAAGATTAGCATAACACGTCGTTTGCTTATAAAATCGAAGATGGTGGAACACAATATTGATCATGCGGCGATGCTGGATGTGGCTATTGAGGAAGCGGTCAAGGGTCTTTCTGAGGGCGGAATTCCAATTGGAGCGGCTCTCTTCGATCGGCATGGCACCTTACTTGGGCGCGGTCATAATCGCCGCGTACAGGAAAACGACCCATCGGTTCACGGCGAGACCGACGCTTTCCGCAAAGCGGGCCGGCAGAGAAGTTATCGTGAAACAATAATGGTGACAACCCTCGCACCGTGCTGGTACTGTAGCGGCCTCATCCGGCAATTTGGTATTGGGACCGTGATAGTCGGTGAATCGACCACCTTTCAGGGCGGCATAGAGTGGCTTCGCGAAATTGGCGTCGAGGTCATTGACCTGGACAATGAGGAATGCAAGGAACTGCTCGGCAGGTTCATCGCGGAACATCCCGAGACATGGAACGAAGACATCGGCGAATAGCACAGGCCAGAACCAACATCATAAACTAAGCAAGTTTCCTTAGATAAAACCATAGAAATCGAATGAGAAAAACAGTGACAGCAGAAGAGGCCGTTCGTTGCATTAAATCGGGCGACCGAGTATTTATTCACAGCGTCGCAGCCGCACCCCAGCAGCTAATAAAGGCTATGACAGCCCGTGCCCCCGAATTGCGAAATGTCGAGATAGTCCATCTTCACACTGAGGGTCCGGCACCGTATGCATCGGCCGAGTTAAAGGACAGCTTTCACGTCAACGCTTTCTTTGTCGGCGCGAATGTGCGACAGGCACTTGCTGACGGGCATGCTGATTACGTTCCGGTCTTTCTATCCGAAGTACCAAATCTTTTTCGCCGCGGCATCCTTCCGATCGATGTGGCTATGCTGAACGTCTCGCCGCCGGATAAGCACGGTTTTTGTACACTTGGCGTTTCTATTGACGTGGCGAGAGCGGCGTTTGAAACGGCCAAGTGTGTGATCGCTCAGGTCAATCCGCGAATGCCACGCACCCAGGGCGACGCTCTTATTCACCTGGACGAGATCGACGCGATAGTCGAGGTTGACGAACATCTCCACGAGATACCGATGCCCGAGTTGACCGAGGTGGACCGTGCGATCGGAAAGCATATCGCTGACATTATTGAGGATGGGGCGACCCTGCAGATGGGTATCGGATCGATCCCTAATGCTGTGCTCGGGGCACTCGGCAACCACAAGGACCTTGGCGTTCATACCGAAATGTTTTCGGATGGGGTCATTCCGCTGGTTGAAAGCGGCGTGATAAACGGCCACCAAAAGATAAAGCATCCGGGGCGAATGGTCGCGGGCTTCGTCATGGGAACCCAGCGGCTGTACGATTTTATCGACGATAACCCACAGGTATTGATGCTCGATATCGCCTATGTTAACGACACCTCGGTCATTCGACGAAACCCGAAAGTTACCGCCGTCAACAGCGCGATCGAGGTCGATCTGACGGGGCAGGTATGCGCCGATTCTATCGGCACGTACCAATATTCGGGTGTCGGCGGGCAGATGGACTTTATTCGTGGTGCGTCATTGTCAGAGGGCGGTAAGGCAATAATTGCGCTTCCCTCGGCGACAAAACGTGGAGAGAGCAAAATAGTGCCGTTTCTAAAACAAGGTGCCGGCGTGGTCACAACCCGGGCCCACGTCCATTACATCGTTACCGAATACGGAGTCGCAAATTTGTACGGATTGAATCTCCGCCAGCGTGCCGCCGAACTTATAAGGATCGCGCATCCTGATAATCGTGAAGATCTGGAACGGGCAGCCTTTGAGCGATTCAATACAGCATCACGCTGATAACAACGGACTACGGCGGAGGATCCAAAAGAAATCCTCCGCCGCTAGTCAAAAAGTAATGCCAAATATTTCTACTTCGTCGAAACGATAACCGGTAATCCTTTCGCTAAATATTGCTTATTAAATTCAGCAAGATCCTGGAGTTTGACCGTGTTAAATTTTGCCAGCTGAACGTCTACCTGAGAAGTAAGGTCCGCAAAAACGACATAGGCCGAAGCCGTCGGCCCATCGTCTGAGCTGTCAACGAATGAGCTTAAGGCTGCGAGCTTATTATTTAGTCTGATCGGAAAGTTCAAAGCGTCCTGACCGCTTCGGATCTTTGTTTGATGAAGAGCCTCCTCGACCTCGGTCAGTTTTCTAACGATATCTTTCGCCTTATCAACAATATCCTTGTTTTCTGGCTTTAGACGACGCGACACGGATTCGATCTGGGTTCGAATATCACGCAGCTCGTTAATGGCATTGTGTGTTTCCGTGAGTTTTGCATTGATCTTTTTCATCAGATCAAACTGTTTTGCAAACTCGTCCTGAGTCGTCATCAGCCTGAGGTCCGCCTTGATCGAAAACGGCTCAGTCGCTATTACCTTTCCGTCAACCGTCAGGCGAACCGAATAGCTGCCTGGAGGTACTCGCGGACCAGCCAGCGAACCGCCCCACATGATAAGCCCCGGGATCGTGGCCGCGTTTGGAAGCCGATAGTTCCAGGCAAAAGTGTTGAAACCCAGATCTGCTGAAGGTTGCGGATCGGCTCCGCCGCCAAAACCTGCCGATGCGGCAGATTCGGTCCCCGCTGGATCGATCCGGCGGGCAAATCTGCGAACTACAGAATTCTGACTGTCGAGAAACTCTACAGTTACGTCCTTTGCCGGTTTAGTTTTTAGATAGTAGTTTACAACTGCGCCGCTGGCGGGATTGCGTCCGACAGTTGCTGTAGCGGGAAGTCTAAAACCGCCGCCGCCCGCTGTCCGGTATGAGTCTTCCGGCTTAAAAAGGTATGCTGTGGCTTTTTCCGCTTCTGACAGTTGGTATAGAACCGGTAAATTATCTAAAACGTAGAACGAACGACCCTGCGTTGCCACGACCAGATCTTTTTCCCTTTTCTGTACGGTAATATCCGTGATCGGAACTATCGGAAGGTTTAGCTGCAAGGGCAGCCAAATTTCACCTCCGTTTGCTGAATAGTAGATTCCACGCTCCGTACCGGCATATAGGAAATCTTTTTTATTCGGATCCTCGACTATTGTCCGAACGAATTGATCGACCGGAATACCCGCGACGATCTTCTTCCAGCTCTTTCCGAAATCTGATGTCTTGAACAAATAGGGCTTGGTATCGTCATTCTTATAATTTGTCGCCGCGATATAGGCTGTTGCGGGATCGAACGGGGAAGCCGAGATCTCGTTGATCTGGATCCACTCAGGTAATTCCTTTGGCGTGACGTTTACCCAAGTCTTCCCATCGTCCTGCGTTACCTGAACCAAGCCATCATCGGTTCCCGCCCAAATAACGCCCTGTTTCAATGGTGACTCGTCGATCGTGAAGATCGTACCGAAATACTCAATGCTGGTGTTATCCTGCGATATCGGCCCACCGGATGATTTTTGCTTTGATTTGTCGTCTCGCGTTAGATCCGGCGAGATCGCCTGCCAGCTTTGACCTTCGTCAAACGAACGGAAAAGGACGTTTGCTCCTGTATAAAGACCATATTTTCCGTTGGTTTTGTGGGGCGAGAAGATGATCGGAAAATTCCACTGAAAGCGGTATTTCATTCCATCCGCTCCTGAGCCCATGGGGTTATCCGGATAGACATCGACATTCCGTTCCTGACCGGTCTTCTTATTGAAACGGGTCAAAAGGCCGTCATAACTACCTGCAAAAACGATCTCCGAGTTCTCAGGATGAGGTGCGATCCAGCCCGATTCTCCGCCGCCGACCGCATACCAATCATTCGCAGTGATCGCGCCGCTGTCGGAACGGGATGCGATTCTGACCGTTGAGTTATCCTGTTGAGCGCCATAAATGTTGTAGGGAAAATCATTATCGGTGATTACCCGGTAAAATTGTGCCGTCGGCTGATCTTGTTCCGTCCATGTCACGCCGCCGTCGGTTGTGACATTCGAGCCGCCGTCGTTTCCGTTGATCATCCGATTTGCATCCTTAGGATTAATCCACAGGTCATGATTATCCCCGTGCGGCGTACCGATCGTAGTAAACGTTCGCCCACCATCGATGGATTTGTGAAACTGAACATTGAGAACATAAACCGTGTTTTCGCTTGCCGTGTCGGCATATATTCGATTGTAGTACCATGGACGCTGACGAATATTCGGATTTTCACTAACCCGCTGCCAGGTTTGGCCAGCATCATCGGAGCGGTACAAACCACCGTCCTTTGCCTCGACTATCGCCCAAATACGGTTCGAATTGAGTGGTGACACAGTCACGCCGATCTTACCTAGAACTCCAGACGGCAGGCCTCGGTTTCTTGATATTTCCGTCCAGGTGTCGCCACCATCGGTCGACTTAAAAAGGCCGCTGCCATCGCCGCCGCTGTCCATTCGCCACGGCTTACGGCCTATCTGCCAGAAAGCGGCATAGATCGTGCTGGGATTCGACGGATCAAGGACAAGATCGGATGCGCCGGTCTCTGAATTTCGGTAGAGGATCTTTTCCCATGTCTTACCGCCATCTTTACTGCGAAAGATTCCCCGCTGTTCATTCTTGCCCCACAGGTGTCCGAGGGCTGAGACGTAGACGAGATTAGGATCATTCGGATGAACGCGAACCCGCGATATCTGCTGAGTATCGCCGAGGCCAATGTTTTTCCACGTTTTGCCTCCATCGAGCGATTTGTAAACTCCGTCCCCACTCGAAACATTTCCTCGAACGGTTTCTTCTCCCATGCCGACGTAAACAATACTCGGATTCGAATCAGCCGCATCGATCGCTCCAACCGAACCGGTCTTGAAAAATCCGTCTGAGACGTTCAACCAATTAACCCCACCGTCCGTAGTCTTCCAAATCCCGCCGCCTGTAGCCCCGTAATAGTAGACATTCGGTTGTGTCGCTATTCCTTCAACAGCCCCTACTCGCCCGCCGCGAAATGGACCTACGAGTCTGTACTGCAAATTAGCTAGCGGATCTTGGGCTGCAGGCTGAGCTTGAATCTGCGCAGAAACTGCAGACAGTAGTAGATATAATGAAAAACACGAGAAAAGAACGCGGATGGAAACTGATCGCACTTATTTTACCTGCCTTTTTGTAGAAGTTTTGTAATCGAGACTCTCAAAACTTAATCGAAACGAAGCCAAAACACAAATTAGCCCATCGCATCTTTGGCGGCGTTGAACGCAGAGATGATAAGTCGTAAGATATTCTGTTGAGCCTATTTAATTGATCAATATCGAGGAAAAATGCTGTCATGAATACAAATAAACAAGCGGTAATAATTAGTGCGGCCCGGACACCGACGGGTAGATTTCAAGGTCTTCTTAAAGGATTCAGTGCTCCAGACTTGGGAGCGATCGCGATCAAGGAAGCGGTAAAGCGCTCGGGCGTCTCAGCCGACAAGATCGATGAGGTCATCATGGGCTGCGTCGTCCAAGCGGGAATCGGCCAAGCTCCGGCACGGCAAGCTGCGTTGAAGGCTGATCTTCCGCCGGAGGTTTCAGCCTTGACGATCAACATGGTATGCGGTTCCGGTTTGCGGGCCGTAGCACTTGCCTCGCAGGCAGTACAACTGGGCGACGCGGAGTACGTAGTGGCCGGTGGAATGGAATCAATGTCAAACATTCCCTATGCCTTGCAGACGGCACGTGAAGGATTTCGCATGGGAAACCAGACGGCGACTGATCTTATGATCCACGACGGCCTGTGGTGCCCTTTCGAGAACTGGCACATGGGAAATACGGGTGAGGTAGTGGCTGAAAAGTATCAGATCGGTCGTGAAGCACAAGATGATTTCGCTTACAACTCGCATAGAAAAGCGTATGAAGCTCAGCAGGCAGGTAGATTCGCTGACGAGATCGTTCCGTTAGAAATTCCGCAAAAAAAGGGCGATCCTTTCGTTCTCGATCATGATGAGCCGGTTCGCCCGGAAACAACCGTTGAAAGTCTGGGCAAATTACGTCCGGCTTTCAAAAAAGATGGTGGATCGGTAACTGCAGGAAATGCTCCTGGTGTAAACGACGGAGCATCGGCGCTTGTCGTAACATCTGCGGAAAATGCCGCAAGCCTTGGAATTGAGCCGCTCGGTCGGGTCGTCGCTTGGGCAAGTTCTGGAATTGAACCCAAACTTATCATGATGGCCCCGGTAAAAGGAGTACAGAATGTACTCGCAAAAGCTGGTTGGGATATTAAGGATGTCGATCTTTTTGAATTGAACGAGGCGTTCTCGGTACAGGCCCTTGGTGTAATGCAGGAACTTGGCCTTGACATGGACAAGGTCAACGTAAACGGTGGTGCCGTTGCTCTTGGACACGCGATCGGTAATTCCGGCGGACGGATCCTCACGACTCTTCTCTATGAAATGAAGCGGCGGGGAGTGAAACGCGGTGTCGCGGCACTCTGCCTGGGCGGCGGCAATTCAGTAGCATTGGCGGTTGAACGCGATTAGCGGCGATTATTGCAACCTAACTTATCTTTCGCTCGTTTCTATTTGTACGAACGATGTTTGGTACTGAGGAATTAAAATGACAGCAAAAGAACATAATAGACTGGTCGGTATCTTCCTTATGGCACATGGCGGTTTGCAGGGAGGGATAATGCTTCTGATGTGTATCATTTACGCCGTAATTGGATCTGCTATGGTCGTTGGCGGAAGACGAGGCGAAGAACAGATGGTTGGAGCGGTCTTTATCGGCGTTATTCTCCTGATCGCGGTAATTTCGCTCATTTTTGTTGTTCCACAGATCGTAGGCGGGTACAAGCTTTGGAAAGAAAAACCAAATGCCCGTACGTGGGGAATTGTTGGCAGCATCATTTCTTGCCTTTCGTTCCCAATTGGCACAGCTGCTGGCGTCTATGGCCTTTGGTTTCTTTTTGGCGAGGAAGGTAAAAGGTTCTATTTGGGTGGGGCGAATCAACCGATGTTTCAGAGCCCGCCAGAACCCCCTCAGCCTAGTAGTTGGCAATAGCATTGAGTAAAGCCAAACTTTAGCGAGCGATGAGGACCTATTTCTCATCGCTCGTTTGTTTTGCATCGAAGGCGTGGTTTATTCTATCTGTTTGTAGGCAAAGGCAATAATAACGGAGAAATAGCAAAGTTATGAGTGAAACAATTGGTGTGATCGGGGCTGGAACAATGGGTAACGGGATCGCTCAAACGGCCGCTGGGGCTGGATTTGACGTGATAATGTGTGATATCTCGACAGAATTCGTCGAGCGGGGTGTCGCAAATATCAGTAAGAGCCTCGACCGTTTCGTAAAGAAAGAAACGATGACAGAAGCTCAAAAATCCGACATCCTTGGACGGATAAAAACGACAACGGCACTTGAAGATCTTAAAACCAGTACTCTCGTCGTCGAGGCGGCATCCGAGAATTTTGAGGTTAAGAAGAAGATCTTTGAAGACCTCGATCGGATCACTGCCCCCGAAACGATCCTGTCGTCTAACACCTCATCCATCTCTATCACTAAGATCGCGGCAGCAACAAAACGGCCGGACAAGGTCATCGGTATGCACTTCTTCAATCCAGTTCCGCTTATGAAACTAGTTGAGGTTATCCGTGGAATTGCGACATCTGATGAGACTTATGCGATCGTGAAAGATCTGTCGGAGAAGCTTGGCAAAGTGCCCGTTGAATGCAACGACTATCCCGGATTCGTATCGAATCGAGTCCTTATGCCCATGATAAACGAAGCAGTCTTCGCTTTACACGAGGGCGTCGCATCAAAGGAATCTATCGATGAGATAATGAAGCTTGGCATGAATCATCCGATGGGTCCGCTGACACTCGCAGATTTCATCGGCCTGGATGTTTGCCTCGCGATACTCAACGTTCTCCATGAAGGTCTTGGCGATCCGAAATATCGGCCATGTCCGCTTCTAAAGAAGTACGTCGATGCCGGATGGCTCGGGCGTAAGAGCGGCAAAGGGTTCTACGATTATCAATAATAGCTGGTATGGGCACTAGGGTTCCAACCTTTGGCAGGCACAAATATGCAAAAAGGCTTTTTGTTATTTCTTGTATTCGCGATCATGCTTTGCACCGCTACGCGCGGCGAAGCCCAGGTAAAGTTTGCTCCGCTTGAGATCAAAGAAAGAACGCTGGCACACGGACTTAAGGTAGTCTCACTTCGGGACAATTCCAGTCCAACAGTCGCGATCCATGTTTGGTACAAGGTGGGTGGAAAGGATGATCCGCAAGGCAAATCCGGTTTTGCCCATATGTTTGAGCACATGATGTTCAAATCCACCAAGAACATGCCGAATGAAAAGATGGATCGCTTGACCGAGGACGTTGGCGGCTTTAACAATGCCTCAACATGGGACGATTTTACAAATTATTATGAAGTGGTCCCTTCAAACTATCTTGAAACGCTTCTTTGGGCTGAGGCAGAGAGAATGGAGAACCTCAACGTCGACGACGCCAACTTCGCTTCCGAGCGAGAGGTCGTAAAAGAGGAATTCCGTCAGAGCGTTCTTGCAAATCCATACGGACGTTTTTACGAATACATCAACAGTCTTTCGTACACAACTCACCCATACAAGCGTGGGGTGATCGGTGATCTCGATCAGTTGAATGCTGCAACCTCTGCCGACGCTCGGGAATTTCACAAGACGTACTACCGCCCCGACAATGCCTATCTGATCGTCGTTGGAGACTTCGATCAAAAGCAATTTGACACATGGACAGATAGATATCTCGGCAGGATCGCAAAACCTGCCACCACGATCCCTCGTGTCACTATCAAAGAGCCATCGCGTACGAAAGAAGTTCGGTTCGAGAAAACAGCTCCAAATGTTCCGTTCCCGGCAGTTGCGATAACCTATCTCGGCCCTCGGTCTGATGACCCCGATGCCGCCGCACTTTCGCTTGCCTCCAATATTCTGAGTGGCGGCGAAAGTTCACGTTTATACCAAAGCCTAGTCTATAAACAGCAGATCGCTCAGAGTGCATCCTTCACCGTCGATGACAAAGTGGACGGCGGCCTTCTCTATTTCTCAGCGATCGCGAGCGAAGGCAAGACTGCGGCGGAACTTGAAAGATCACTGCTTGCCGAGCTCAAACGGATCCAGTCCGGAGGCGTGACGCTCAAGGAATTGACCAAGGCGAAGAATCAACAGATCGCTGACAATATACGCGATATCGAAACCAATGATGGAAAAGCCGGTGCGATAGAGGACGGCATTGCCTACGAACATAATCCGAGAGCGGTAAATTCGTGGGTTGCCAACATTCAGGCCGTCACTGCCGCTGATATCAAACGCGTTATGAAAAAGTATTTTTCCGATACAAATCGAGTCGTGATCTACTACTCGAACGAAGGAGGTACAAAATAATGAAGAACGTAAGAAAACACTTCCTCCTTATTATCGTATCGCTTTTTTCCGCCGTAAGTTTGATCGCGCAGGAGCAACCACCCGCTCCGGGCGTTCCGAGGTCGGTTGCGATCCCCGACGCGAAGGAAAAGCAGCTCCGAAATGGATTGATCGTCAGTTCGATCAGAAAAACGGCTTCACCTATCGTTACGATCCAACTTGTCGTCAAGCGTGGAGCCTCAATCGAGCCTGAAAGCAAAGCCGGCCTTGCTGACGTAACGGCGGCAATGCTCACAAAGGGAACTAAGACCCGCACCGCAACTCAGATCGCTGAAGCTATCGAGTTTTTAGGCGGATCGATCAGCAGCGGCGCGGGCTGGAACAACACTTTCGCATCTGTAACTGTCACATCAGACAAGGTGCCGCAGGCGATGGCCATCCTCGCGGACGTTGTTCTGAACCCGAAGTTCTCGCAAGAAGAACTCGACCTTTTCAAATCTCAAACTCTAGACGGCCTCACCTACAACCTGACGCAACCGTCGTTCCTGGCACATTATGTCGCCAGCAAGTACAGCTACGGTGAGCATCCGGCTGGCGGCACGAAGGCTAGTATCGAATCGATCACACTTAAAGACGTAGCCGATTTCTATTCATCGAACTTTCATCCCGACGACGCCGTCCTGATTTTCACGGGCGATACTGATATTGTACCGGCAACTGCCCTTGCAAGCAGGTTCTTTGGCCGTTGGAAAAAGCAGGCAGTTAAGACCGGAACCGGTATCGGTTCATCTATCGGTACGGGTAACGCCCCGCTTTATCGTCGAATGCTCGTTATTGACCTGCCAAAATCCGGTCAGGCATCCGTCGTCTACGCGAACAAGCTTTTAACGGTCGGCCGTTTTAACCCGCAATTTTATAGCGCGTCGGTACTGAACTCCGTCCTTGGGGGCGGCTATTCCTCGAGGCTCAACTACGAGATCCGAATCAAACGCGGTCTGAGTTACGGTGCCGGAAGTAATTTTGCGTGGCGTTCGTCCTCCGCGAATTTCGGCACGAGCGTTCAAACAAAAAATGAATCAGCGGCTGAGGTTGCCGAGCTTATCCTTGCCGAAATTAAGCGGATAATCGATTCGCCCGTCGGAGAAGATGAGCTTGTGCCTCGCAAATCCGTTCTGACAGGTGGATTCGGGCGAAATCTGGAAACAACTGGTGGACTTGCCGGTTATCTTGCCGCCTTATATTCCTATGGACTTCCAAGTTCAACACTGAATACCTACGTTCGGGATGTAAATGCCATCACGAACGCTCAGATCAAAGCGTTTGCCTCCCAGCATTTGCCGGGCGGCGATGTGATAATCGTTGGCGATTACTCGATCTTCAGGGACGACCTGGCCAAGCGTTTCCCAACCGCCAAAGTTGAGGTCATCAAAGCGGATGAACTGGACCTAAGTAAAGACGATCTTCGCAAATAGATTAGTAGAACTGATTGCCCGCGAAATACGCGAACACAGCGAAAAACTGGTAGATTATTCTCGTCGGTAACTTCGTTTCTTCCGTGGAACTTGCGGGCATATCTGCTCTTATGCACAAGAACTTACGTTCATTTATAGATTCGCTCCGAAAGGAAAATGACCTGGTCGAGATATCCGCTGAGGTTGATCCATATCTCGAGATCGCCGAGATACATCGGCGGGTGATCGATGAACAGGGGAAAGCTCTGCTGTTCACGAATGTAAAAGGTTCGGAGTTTCCCGTCGTCACAAATCTCTTTGGAACCAAGAAGCGTATCGATCTCGCATTCGGCTCTAAGCCGCTCGAATTTGTAAAACGTGCCGTCCACGCTGCCGAAAACCTTTTGCCGCCGAAACCCGCGAAGCTCTGGGAATATCGCGACCTTGCCTTTTCCGCTCTAAAGTTCGGTACTAAGACTGTAAATAAAGCTCCGGTTCTCGAAAGCCGTCAATCATCCGTCGATCTAGAAAAACTGCCTCTTCTCCAGCTCTGGCACGAAGACGGCGGACATTTTGTCACGCTTCCGCTCGTTTACACCGAGAGCCCGGTGAACGGCAAGCACAATCTCGGGATGTACCGCATCCAGCGTTACGATAAAAGCTCGACCGGCATTCACTGGCAGATAGGTAAAGGCGGCGGCTTTCATTATTTTGAAGCGGAAAAGCAGAACAAATCGCTGCCTGTGACGATATTCCTTGGCGGCGCTCCGGCGATGATCCTTTCGGCCATAGCTCCGCTGCCAGAGGATATTCCCGAATTAATGCTCGCCTCACTCCTCAATGACGGCAAGATCGCGACAACCAAAAACCCGCTCGGACCGGACCGTCATCGCCTGATCGCGGAAGCCGAATTTGCGATCTGCGGCTTCGTCGCTCCGCACGAACGCCGTCCCGAAGGGCCGTTTGGCGATCATTACGGTTACTATTCGCTGGTCCACGATTATCCGGTATTCCGTGCCGACGCTGTTTTTCACCGCAAAGATGCGATCTATCCGGCAACCGTCGTTGGAAAGCCGCGTCAGGAGGATTTCTTCATCGGCGATTATTTGCAGGAGCTTTTGTCGCCGCTATTTCCGCTGGTGATGCCTGGCGTTCGGGATCTGTGGAGTTATGGCGAAACGGGATTTCATTCGCTGTCCGCTGCTGTTGTCAAAGATCGATACGCCCGTGAAGGCCTCTCCGCCGGTTTCCGCATCCTTGGCGAAGGCCAGTTGTCGCTGACCAAATTCTTGCTGCTTACCGACCGGCCTCAGGATCTGCACGATTTCAAAACGCTTTTCGAACACATCCTCGCCCGGGCCGAGTGGCATCGAGATCTTTTTATTTTTAGTCAGACGGCATTCGACACCCTCGACTATGCCAGCGGCAAGATCAATCACGGCAGCAAAGCGATCCTGATGGGCTTTGGCGAAGCCAAAAGGGAACTCGCACGTGAATTCAAAGGCGAAATTCCCGCCGGCATCACTCGTGCAGAGGTTTTCTGCGGCGGATGCATCGTCGTCGAAGGCGACAGCTACGAGCACGATAAAGATCTTGCTTCGAGGATCGCAAAAGCCGGCAAATTCGACGATTGGCAGGTCGTCGTCATCCACGATGACGCCGATTACGCGAAGTCGACCGAGAAGTTCCTCTGGGCAACATGGACGCGATTTAACCCGGCGACCGATATTTATGCCAAAGAAACAACCGTCCAGAACAACCACATCGGCTACTCAGCCCCGATCGTCATCGATGCCCGCATGAAGCCGTGGTATCCCAAAGTGGTCGAGCCTCGCGAGGATATTATAAAGCTCGTCGATACGCGGTGGAACGAATATTTTCCTCGGTAATTCTCTGCCGCAGAGCGGCAATTGAATTTAGCCGTGGGTTTCAACCCACGGAAATGAGGAAATATCTTCGCTGTCGCGTCAGCGACAATTGATTCAGCCGTCGCTGACGCGACCACAACGTTGATGCACTAGTCCGTGGGTTATAACCCACGGCTAAATTCATTCGATCGCTACGCGATAAAAAACCGTGATTTTCAAACGCGTCCTCTATATTTTCCTTCTAGCCTCCCTGATCGCCAGCGCGTGCCTCGCCTACGCGTATTTCATTGAGCCGCAGCGGCTGGTTGTAAACCATTCGCAAATAACCATAAAAAACTGGAATCCCGCATTCGACGGACTCAAGATCGTGATGCTTGGCGATATTCACGGCGGTTCGAACTATGTGACCGAAGAAAAACTGCGGCTCGTCGTTCAAAAGGTCAACGAACAGCAACCCGACCTCGTGGTCATGCTCGGCGATTTTGTTTCCGAGGTCCACGAAGATAAGCCGGTTTTCCCGGTCATTCTAAAAATGCCGGCCGAAACGATCGCGGACAATCTGGCCGGGATGAAGGCAAAGTACGGCGTCTTCGCGGTGCTTGGGAATCATGACGGCTGGTACAACGATGATATGGTTGCATCCGGATTGACGCGGGTCGGCTACAAGGTACTCCGCCACGAGGTCGCGGCGATCGAGAAGGACGGCCAGCGGCTGCGCATATTCGGGATGATCGACCATCTCAAACTCAACAAAACTTGGCAAAAGACTTCGGACGATGCCAAAGCGATCGTGGAAAACAGCGGCTCGGGCGATCTGATCGTCCTGCAGCACAGCCCCGACCTTTTGCCGATCATCTCGGGCGACCTTTCCATCTCGCCCGACCTCAAACTTATGCTCGCCGCCCACACCCACGGTGGCCAGGTTTGGATGCCGGTATTTGGACGCCCGATCGTTCCGTCATTCTTCGGCCAAAAATACGCCTACGGCCACATTCGCGAGAACAACGTCGACCTCTTTGTCACTAGCGGCGTCGGAATGAGCGTTCTACCGCTGAGGTTCATGGTTCCGCCGGAAATACAGGTACTGACGATCAAGGCTCAATGAACTGCATTCGCCGCCGTATTTTACCAGAATAGTGTCTACAACTGTCCACAGCCTGTCCACACGGCTGTCCGCAGGGTGTCCGCGATGCCTGGCGGACAGCTAAACTTTCTATACACGTGGTTTAGTGGTGTTTCAGAACACCGAAAGCCCAACTTTTCGCAAAAAAACTCACACAGGTTTTCAAAGATCGACGTTGCACGCCATTACTAGATGCAATACTGTCGCATAGATAGCACATTTAGTGTCAAGAGTCAAGCATTTTTTTTTCAGGCAGCAACTCGGATAAAAGCGTTCGATGGGACCAAAGACGAGGAATGCAACACTATAGTTGTGCTTACATTCCATATGAAGTGATCGAGAATTTCTGGTCCGGTTAACCTCGCAAATCCCAGCCGAGATCGCTTTAACATTCCCTTCACCCGCTCCAGATCACCATCGTTTTTCGCCGGTTTCAATCCCAGGATCCTGCACATCAAGTTGTAAACATCGACATTGGGAAATGATTCCGCCACAAAACCGCGTTTGAATGCCGGGCCGTGGGCGAGGAAGATGGCCTGCATTTCCTGGTATTTGTTGTCGTAGCCGTGGGCTCCGCGAGGGCGGTCTTTTTCGTCGAGGTCACGCACAAAGCTGTCGTAACGGGCGTGGCTGGTCGTGATCCAGCCTAGTTCGCTGGAGCAGATGAGCGGGGCGACGCGTTTGCCGTCGTTGTAATGCAGGCGTGCCGGGATCTCGCCCTTTTTCCAGCAGGTGACGTGCGGCAGATCTTTTACTTTCGAATAGATCTCGTCTATCTTGCCGGGCTTTGGAAATATCTGGACTATTTCGTTCGTCCACAAAATTCGGTCGGTCAGTGCATCAAAATTGAACGCATCGTCGAGGAATGTGACGTTCTTAAAATTGTAATTTGCCATACCGTGATCGGCGACGATGATGACGTTGGTTTTGCGGTCGATACCGCGTTTTTTTAGGCCCTGCATCAGGCGTCCGATATAGCCATCAACCTCGCGGACGGCATATCCTGTTTCCTCGGCATCTGGGCCGAATTCGTGGCCGATGTCGTCTGTCGTCGAGAAATACATCGTTAGTATCGTCGGCCGTTCGGCAGCCGGTTTGTCGAGTTGGGCGAGGATCTTGTCGACACGCATATCGTTCGGGACCCTGCCGTTGTAGGGCCGCCACGAGGACGGCAACTCGTTTTCTATCGGAGCTTCGCTTCCAGGCCAGAAATAGCTCGCGGCTCTTTGCCCTTGCTTCTCCGCCGTAACCCAAATAGGTTCGCCGAGCCACCACCGCGGGTTTTGTACCTCTTCGCGTTTCGACATCGAGAACGTCACGCCAAAATCGAACACGTTATTTTCCACAATGCCGTGATTCTGCGGATAGAGGCCGGTCACGATCGTGTAATGATTAGGGAAAGTTTTGGTCGGAAACGAAGGGGTCATCCATTTCGCCCTCACGCCTTGTTTCGCCAACCGGGAAAGAGCTGGCGGGGCGTATTTATCGACGTAATCGTACCGAAACCCGTCGAGCGATATGAGGATCACGGTCGGTTTGAGGTCACGGATCGGTTTCTGAGCGTCGGCAGCAACACCCGAAACCGCGATACTAGCCAAAACCAACACAACACAGACGAAAAATCGTTTGATCATAATTCCAACTTTTATCGAATTTGCTCTATTATATTCCGCAAACGACAATTACCTAAATCTAATCAAGGAGACTCGATAATGAAACGTCTGAATTCCACCTTAACTCTAGCGATCTGCCTTTCCGCTCTGCTCGCCGTCAGCCTCGCCTGCAGCGGCAGTGTGACGACTAATACGACGACAAGCAACAACGCAGCCGCCAATTCGGCCACTAACACCACGACCCCGACCGCAAGCACACCGGCTCCGTCAACACCGAAAAATATAGCCGGTGAATATGACGCCAACGGCACAAACCCGGACAGCGGCGGCACCTATAAAGCGGCCCTGACGATCACGCCTCGTGAAGATGTATTTCAATTCTCCTGGAAATCGGGCAAAAACGATTACGATGGCGTCGGAGTACTGCAAGACAGCGCGGTCGCGGTTGCGTTCACCGACGGCAAAAACGGCGACGGCTGCGGCGTTGTGCTTTACAAGGTCAACTCTGACGGCTCGCTCGACGGCAAGGTCGGCTACTGGGGCGTCAACAAAATGGAGACCGAAAAGGCCGTCCGCAAGAGCGGAACCGATCTCGAAGGCGAATACGAGATCACCGGCAAAAATCCTGACGGCCAGGAATACAAGGGCAAACTCAATGTCAAGAAAGAAGGCCTGGGTTACGCATTCAACTGGTCGGCACCTGACACGCTCGAAGGCTTCGGCATTCAGGCAGGAAACCTCGTCGCAGTTGGCTTCGGCGGCAAACAGTGTTCTTTCGTCGGCTACGACATCAAACCCGACGGCACGCTCGACGGCAAATGGGGTTTTAAGACCTCGAAAACTCTGGGAACAGAAGTCGCGAAAAAGAAGTAGAATAGAAAGACAGATGTTTGTGTTTTTCTCTACTTTATCGTTCCGGCCGGTGGTGCTTTTGATAGCGATCACCGGCCTTGTTTTTGTTACTGCCTCGTGCGGCGGCCCTGCCGAACGCATCCGCGAGAAGTCGGTTGTCCAGGCATCGCCCTCACCAACTCCGGGCGAACGCGAGATATCGGGCGTTTTCAATGTCGAAGGCTCGGCCGAGAACGGCAACAACCCGTATACCGGCGTTTTGACTATCCAGCCGCAAGGCGATGCATACGGCTTTCGCTGGACAACGACCAAAGGCACGCGGGTTGGAACAGGCGTACAGATAGGGAACGCAACAGCCGCGAGTTTTGCCGCAACCGGAGGCGGTCAGGGCTGCGGAGTCGTCCTGTACAAGATCGCCAGCGACGGTTCGCTCACTGGGCGAATCGGGCTGTGGGGCGAAGGCAAGTACGCGACTGAAACCGCGATACGCGTCGAGGGACGTAGCTTCGTCGGAAAATATTCGGTAAAGGGAACGTCGCCCGATGGCAAACCATATCAGGGCACGCTCGCCATCGTCAAAGACGGCAGCGGATACGATCTAACGTGGAGCCTGCCCGAACCCCGCTTGGCATTTGGCATCTGGAAGGGAAGCGTCGCCGCCGCGAGCTTTGGCGGCAGGCAATGCAGCTTCGCCCTCTACGACGTACAGTCAAATGGGAATCTCGATGGAAACTGGGGCGGCCAGGCTGCCGTCACCTTCGGCACCGAGACCGCGAAGTCACGATGAAGTAGATCACCTTAAGAATTCTAGTAAAATTGAGCCACCATCCTCAAGACAAATCAATATGCCTTTTCCCGGCTCGGTAACTGCACTCGTCGCTATGGCGGTTCGCTCCGAAACAGATCTAAAAAATTGGACGTCTATTAATCCGCCGGTTGCATTCTCTATATCCGTTTTGCGACGTTCATACCCCCCAAAACCCGATAGAGCCCAGTCTGCATCCTCAGCCCGCGAGTGAACGAATCGTTGTCCTCCGAATAGCCTGTTCCGATCTGTGTCAGGGTTGGGCAATTCCATCTCGTGATCGATCCAGGTCTCATGCTCGGCAGGCGAACTAACCTCGATCACCTCAGCTCCGGCCTCGGAATATAGGACGCGATGGCGGATCTCCGGCGGTTGCAAGATGCAGTCGCCTGATTCGAGCCAGAACGGCGGCCCCTGGTCTTCGTAGACAACCTCGATTCGGCCGCGAACGCAATAGATCATCTGGAAATCGATCTTGTGATAATGAACCGAATCAGGAACCTCACCGCCGAACGGAAGGCGAATGTGCGAAGCGATCAGCTTGCCGCCCAGACGGCCCGGGATCAGATCGCGATATTCCATTCCGGCCCGGCCGCGAACAAAGTCAGAACCGCCTGCGTGAGCGGGCGGAAAGTCCTCGCGAGCAATCAACGTTTCTTGCGAAAATGAATTCGGATCGTGTTCCGGCTCCCCTCCACCCGCTAACGCAGGTGGTACTGCCTTGAGCCGCACGAGCTCGCCGCCTTTCGACATTAACGCTTCACGGGGCGAATCGGCGGGGAAGATCATGTCGAGGCGGAAACCTCTCTTCTTGTGCTCCTCGATCGATTGGTCGAGGCCGTCGCACATGATCTCGGTTTGCTCGATCACTACTTCCAATTCTTCCTCCATACCGACTTCGTCTCTTCGTCGAGCAAAGATCGGCGGAATGGCAGGTTATTGAGGATCTTGTTCATGACGAAATCCCAGTCGCGGTACGGATTGTCCTTGATCTTTTCAAACCTGAGCATGCCGAATTCGGTCTCGTCGTCGTTGCGAAAATACAGCTCACGCGGCTCGTCTTCGCCGTCTTCGACATAAAAATAACGAGTAACGAAATGCCAACGCATTTTTTGTTTGTCGTACTTCTTCGTCCTGTGATAGGTCCATTCGTCCTGCATAAATTCTGTTAGAGCAACTGCGTCCTATCGGCTTCTTCGCCAAGATCTTCGGATGTGAATTTCCTGTATTTGTTGACAGGAGGAAATTCACCATCCTGCCAGTCGATCGCCGCCTGTTTCGCTTCGCCGACTGTGTCGGTGACGAAATTCCAATAGATCACCGTCGGATCAGGCAGCGGCTCGCCGCCGAGGATCACAAAGCGAGCGTTCTCAGTCGCTGTAAAACTCAGTTCGTCGCCAGCCGTGAGCTTCGCGAGGTCGTGGAGCTTTATCTGCGTTCCACTGATCTCGATCGAGCCGTCGGCAACGTAGATCGCGAGTTCATGTTCAGGATGAATCGTCAGGTCAACACTCGCACCTTCATTAATCACGACGTCAAAATAGCTCAGTTCCTGATACGTCGGGATCGGCGAAATGTTGCCGTGAAGTTCACCGGCGATGACCGTGATCGAAGCTCCGTCGATCTCGAGCATTGGCAGAACCGCCGCCGGAAAATTGTCGAACGCGGGTTCGACCTTCCGCTTGTCATGAGGCAAACCGACCCAGCTTTGCAGGCCGTGCATTCTCGGCTGAGTTTTGGTGACCTGTTCAGCGTGCGTGATGCCGCGGCCGGCGGTCATCCAGTTTACTTCGCCGGCTTTTACGGCTTGTTCGTTATCCAGCGAATCCGTGTGAAACGCCTCGCCCTCGAATAAATACGTCACGGTCTGCAACCCGACATGCGGATGCGGCGGCACGTCGAATAGCTCGGGCGTTACATCCGTCTGATCGAAATGATCCAGAAATACAAACCCGCCAACCCGCCGCAATTCTCGTCGCGGCAAAGCACGGTAAACGATAAGATCGCCCGGAAGGTACGATTCGGTCGCGGTCAGGATGGTCTCTATGGTTCGTTTCATGGCCGCGGCTTGATCAAGACCTCCGACTTGATCGAATTTGCTATATAACAGACCTCATGAGCCTCGTGATGCAACTCGCAGAGTTCTTCCGCCGTCGGAATTTTGCCATTCCAAACGATCCGCGGATCTAGCGTTATCGTCGAGATCCACTGTTTGCCATTGTCTTTCGCCATCTCGCCGACGGCGTTGTCTTCGTATGACTCGACATTAAAACCGGCTTTCGACGCGACCCACAAAAACGACAACATATGACAAGAAGAAGCCGCCGCCACCAATGCCTCCTCAGGATCGACCGCCGCCTCAACCGAGTATGGAAGACGAACTACCTGGGGCGAACTAGATGCAGGAATCTCGATTCCACCGTCAAAACTCCACTGGTGGCCACGAGTATACCTATTCCTTGCAAACGCCTCTGGTGAGTCACTCCTCCACGTTATCTTTGCCGAGTATATTGACATTTAATTGCAAGGTCGCGATTAGATTTAGAATCTGTAACGAAGGTAGTTTGTGGATACCTGCGTGTTCTATTTCACGGCAGCGCGAGTAATTTCGCCATTAATTCCATGATTCCTCACAATCTGGGTAAAATCAAACGGTTTTAGGCAAATGCTCGTCGGCACATCTATTGCGTGAGCTCTAGTGGAAGTTCCTTTTGACTCACATCGGGCCACAAGGACTAAAAGTATGCCCCAAGGAGCTGTGTTGGACCCTTCGGTCTTACGCACGCACAAAGGAGGATCACCATGGTACAAGAAGCATTAAAAACAGATAATAGAAAAAGCAATTTCAACAAACTGATCGGAGTAGCTGAACAAGCAGCCCGAGTAAAATTAGGAGTCGACGAACTAAAAGTCAAAGCCGAACACATGATCGACGATGCGGTAACAGACGCCAAAAGGCTCGCAAAGAAAGGACGCTATGCCGCAGAAGATCTGATCGACGATACCGAATACATGATCAAGAAAGCTCCGATGCGTTCCGTCGGTATTACATTTGCCGCAGGTGTCGGCCTCGGCCTTTTCGCCGGCTGGTTTATTACCCACCAGATCGATCGACACAGGGAAATCTAGTTAGTCGGGTGTCGAACTAGAGATACCTTTTACCGCAGAGCGATAGTCATCCACATCTGCGAAGGTGATCGTCCGGCCCTACATGAGCCGGACGATCTTTCTTTTCTTCCGAAATTACGGCCTCAATCTATACAACATCCGCGGAAACGGTATCGTCTCACGCACATGCTCGATGCCGGCCATCCACGCGGTGCAGCGTTCGATTCCCATCCCAAAACCTGCATGCGGCACTGATCCATATCTACGCAGATCCAGATACCATTCGAAGGTCGCTTGGTCGAGGCCGTGATGTTTGAGCTGCTCGATGAGGTAATCGAGGTTCGCGGCGCGTTCGCCGCCGCCGATGATCTCGCCGTAGCCTTCGGGGGCGAGCAGGTCGATGCCGAGGGCACATTCGGGGCGTTCGGGGTCGACTTCGAAGTAGAATCCCTTTATCGCCGCCGGGAAATGGTGGACGAAGACAGGTTTGCCGTGCTGCGTCGAGAGATACGTCTCGTCCGGCGCTCCGAAATCGCCGCCCCATTCGAAATTGTTCTCGAGTTCGCCCTTTGCATGGCCTTCCTGCAGCATTTTGACGGCATCGTCGTAATGCAGACGCGGGAACGGGGAATTGATGGCTTCGAGAACGGTGGTATCGCGTTCAAGCGTTTTCAGCTCTTCCTGACGGTCGTTGAGGACGCGGTCGACGACCTTCAGGATCATCGCTTCGCCGAGGTCCATCATGTCGACGTAGCTCGCGTAGGCGACCTCGGGTTCGACCATCCAGAATTCGGTCAGGTGGCGGCGGGTCTTGGATTTCTCCGCGCGGAATGTCGGACCGAACGCATACGATTTACCGAACGCCGCCGCCGTCGCTTCATTATAAAGCTGGCCCGATTGCGTCAAGTAAGCCTTTTCATCACCAAAATAATCTACCTCAAACAGCGTTGTCGTGCCTTCGCACGCAGCCGGTGTAAAGATCGGAGTATCAGCGAGCGTGAAGCCGTTTTCGTCAAAGAAATCACGAACAGCTTTGATCACCGTGTGCCGGATCTTCAGCACCGCGTGCTGTTTTTTCGAGCGGATCCACAAATGTCGGTTGTCCATCAGGAATTCGGTGCCGTGCTCCTTCGGAGTGATCGGGTAATCGTGAACGTTTTGCAGAACTTCGAGACCCGTGACATCGACTTCGACACCAAGCGATGAACGTGTATCTTCCTTGACCGTTCCGGTGACTATGATCGAGCTTTCCTGCCCGATCGAATCGGCGAGATCGTACAACGCCTCATCGTTCGGCTTGAAAACAACGCACTGCACGATTCCCGTGCCATCGCGAAACTGCAAAAACACGAGCTTTCCGCTCGAACGCTTGTTGTAAAGCCAGCCTTTGAGCGTGACAGATTCACCGATATGGTCTTTTAGTTGTTTGATGTAAGTCTGTTTCATAAAGAAGGTTAATGGTTAATTCTAACCCTCTTCGTTCAGAGTTCAAACTTCGTATTATGGTTGACTTTGCCGTATACAGTTATCAGACTGAGTTGATACCGGTATGGCAGAAGAAAAGAAAAAAAAGAAGGTCAATTATTCGAGCGCCTGGGCCGAAGCCCGGCGGATCATGTGGGGAGCCAGGTGGCGTTTGCTCTTAGGCAGCGTTCTGATGCTCGTTTCGCGGCTTGCGGGCATGGTTTTGCCGGCCTCGACTAAGTACATCGGTGACGAGATCTTTACGAACAAGCGGTTCGAGCTGTTGAAATGGATCGCCCTTGCGATCGGTATTTCAACGCTCATTCAGGGAGTCACAAGCTTTGCACTCTCGCAGATCCTAGGCGTCGCTGCTCAACTCGCGATCACCAACATGCGAATGCGTGTCCAACGGCACATCGAGCGGCTGCCGATCTCTTATTTTGATTCGACGCAGAGCGGACAGCTGATCTCACGTATCATGAACGACGCCGAGGGAATACGAAACCTCGTCGGCACAGGACTCGGACAGCTTTTAGGCAGCATTGTGACAGCTGCGATATCGATCGGTGTTCTTTTTTATCTAAACTGGCGATTGACGGCGGCAACGATGGTGGTCCTGATCATTTTCGGTTCGGCGTTAATGTATGCGTTTAAGGTTTTGCGGCCGGTTTTCCGCGAACGTGGTGAGATAACCGCTCTGGTCACGGGACGCCTGACGGAATCGCTCGGCGGCATACGTATCGTCAAAGCCTATACCGCAGAGAAACGGGAAGAGCTGTCATTCGCCCGCGGGGCTCACAAACTTTTCCGAAACATAGCCAAAACTGTCACCGGAGTTTCCGCGATCGGTTCATTTTCGTCGATAGTGATCGGAGCCGTCGCCGTCGTGATGATCCTTATTGGCGGTAGTGCTGTACAGGCGGAGACGATGACGCTTGGTGATTTCTTGATGTATATATCGTTCACATTTTTGCTCGCGATCCCCGTTTTTGAGTTAACGTCGATCGGAACGCAGATCACCGAGGCTCTCGCGGGGCTCGACCGCATTCGCGAGGTGCTCGCGATGACGACGGAAGATGACACAGACAAGCTAAAATCCCCGCTCCCGACGATCGAAGGCACGATCGATTTTGAGGGCGTTCATTTTGAATACGATCCAGGCGTTCCCGTGCTGAAAGGCGTGAGTTTTCACTCGCCGGCAGGAACAACAACTGCTTTGGTTGGTTCGAGCGGGTCGGGGAAATCGACGATATTGAGTCTGGTGCTGAATTTCATACAGCCAACAAGGAGTGCGGACACTCCTATCCGCACGACTGAATCAACGGAGGAAAACGAGAATCTTGGACTGGCGGACAAGAGTGTTCGCTCTCCGGGAACGATCAAGATCGATGGCAAAGACCTGCAGAGCGTCAAACTTCGCGACTATCGCCGTCATCTCGGCGTTGTTTTACAGGATAATTTCTTGTTTGACGGCACGATACTTGAAAATATCCGCTTTTCAAATCCGGAAGCGAACCTCGATGAAATCAAGGAAGTTTGCCGTGTTGCGAACGCAGACGAATTCATCGAGAAATTCCCGAACGGCTACGATACCATTGTCGGCGAACGCGGCGTAAAGCTTTCCGGCGGACAGCGGCAACGTATCGCTATTGCCCGCGCTTTGCTCGCTGACCCGCGAATACTTATCCTCGACGAAGCCACCTCGAGCCTCGACAGTGAGTCCGAAGCCCTTATTCAGGAAGGACTAAACCGTTTGCGTCAGGGACGAACGACGTTCGTCATTGCTCACCGTCTTTCGACGATCCGCAGTGCGGACCAGATCCTGGTCGTCGAAACCGGAGAAATTCTCGAACGCGGCACTCACGCCGAGCTGATAGCACTCGACGGACGCTATAAACAGCTTTATGATAAGCAGTACCGATTTGAACAGAATCTTTTCGTAAACCCCGGCGAGGATTTCACCGGAAAGCCGCCTGAGGCATTGGCAAAGACCAAGTTATAGAACAATCATCACAACTCATGGAAGAACAACAAACTTACGCTACTCACACTCGCTGGTTTCCATTGGTACATTTCGTGATCATGCCGCTCTTGCTGATCACGTTAATCTATCAGATCGTCAGGACGTATCAGGAACCAAGTTGGGATCGGGGGATGAGTATTCTTTTTGTCCTGATCGTAGTACTGGTCACCCTCTCAGCTCGACTGCAGGCATTGAAGGCTCAGGACCGTTTGATCCGGCTCGAGGAAACACTTAGATATCGAGAATTACTGTCGCCCGAACTCGCGCAAAAAGCTTCGGAGATGCAGGTTGGAAAGATGATCTCACTGCGTTTCGCTTCGGACGAAGAGTTGCCTGATCTCGTAGGACAGGTCATTGAAGGAAAACTAAGCTCTCCAAAAGAGATAAAAACCACCATTAAACAGTGGCGGGGCGATCATTTTAGAGTTTGATCAGTCTATCTCACGTCCCAGAATTTCCCGAATTACCGGAAATCGATTCAGGCTCTCGGCAGATCGGCATGTGATCCGGAACATCGGTTTGATGAAAGGTACGAAATAGGTTTTGCCGCGGTTGATGGCCTGGAACGAGAAAGTACCAGCTGCTTTCAAACATCGCTGTAAAGTCTGTAAACGAAATTCGTTAGCGAAGTTTTCTTCATCTAACGCCGGAAGTCCGAGCCGGCGGCGGACATTGAGAAAATAACGCCTTTTCTCTGCCAGCCACTCTCGCGAAGGTGGTTCGGTTATTCGATCGAGAAGGAGCGAAACGAGATCGTAAGCCGGCGAACCAATACGGGCATCCTGATGGTCGATGATCCGCATTCGGCCCCGCTGGTCGATCATCAAATTTGCCGCGTGAAAGTCGCGATGGCAGAGAACTGTTGCATACGATTCGAGTTCCGTTGCCAACTCCTCGAACTCCGCCGTCAAAGCGGCGTCGTCCTCCGGGGACAAAGGCGATCTCCGGAAAGTCTGGAAATAATGTTCCTTAAAGAAATTCAGCTCCCAGAGCAGCTTTTCCTCGTCAAACTTTAGTTTTGAGGCGATCGAATTCATCTCGTATGCCAATCCGGTGACCGTTTGGATGCGAGCGATCAAGGAAATGGCTTCATCGAGCTTCCTGGCGTGATCAGCAGAATCTGTATCCAGCAGGACGTTTCTCAGTATCACGTCGCCCAGGTCTTCCTGCACGATAACGCCGAATTCTCCGTCAAAATCGAAGATCTCAGCAACCGGCAGCCCGCCGGCGACGAACAGTTTCGTAACGTCGATGTAAGACTGCTCGGCAGGATCAAATTTTTCGGGATAAACGCAGGCGATAGCCTGAGCTCCTTTCCACGAGATCCGAAAATAACCGCGCGTTGAGGCATCCGCAGTTAGCGATTCAAATTCCTGGATCTCTCCGCGTGATGAGAGAAACTCTTTAAGTCGTTTTTCGTGATCCAACATCAAAGATTGCTAATTTAAGGGAACAATATAGTTTTCACCCTGCACATACCCGCGAAGTGCCTTTTCCGGGATCTCATTACAGCTTCGGACCATGTCCGCCCGAACGATTGCCGCGTTCTCAAAATGTTCTCCCGGCTCGATGGTCACTCCGTCGGCAATAATCGTGCGATAGAGCGTCGCTCCATCTCCGATCGTCACATCGTCCCAGATGATCGAGTCTTTAAGGCTTGCAGCTCCATTTAGGATACAATTTCGGCCAAAATGCATGTCGCACGCCCCCATCATTGCCAGCGAAATATCTAAATAGCGAGGTATGGTCGAAAGTTCGTACCAATCGCCCTCTGAAACATGGGCGGCGATGCGTCCGCCCCCTTTAATGTATGGGATGTAGATATCCGTTACGATATCTGAGAAGACTCCCCGTGGGATCATATCCAGGATCTCCGGTTCAAGAATATGGATACCAGTAAACATTAACGGCGTAACAATATCATGCTCCGTGTCGCGAAGTTCTGCTTCGGTCACCGGCGTGGCATGAGGGCCGAAGTGGTCGATCGCTCCGTCATTTGTATATACCACGGTAAACTTCTCGCGCTTGTGATTGGGTTTCAGAACCATCGTGGCGATCGCTCCTGACTTTTTGTGAGCCCGAACGGCTTCGCCAATATCGATGTCGGTGATTATCTTTCCATTGACGATGACAAACGTGTCGTCCTGTAGATGTTGACGGGCAAAATCTAAGGCACCGGCGGTTCCAAGTATCTCGGGATATTCGACCGTGTAATCAATATTCACGCCAAACCTGTTTCCGTCCCCTAAAGCGTCAATAACCGATTTAGGCTGATGATGAAGGTTAACAACGATGTCCGTGATACCGAATTTGGCGATGTATTCGGCGACATAGCCGACCAGAGGCTTGCCGAGAAAAGGTATCGCCGGTTTGGTGCGGTCGATCGTTAAGGGAAAAAGCCGCGTGCCAAAACCTGCGGCCAGGATCATTGCTTTCATAATGGCGTTTGCTGCCGAAACTAGATGATAAGTGAATGAAGAGCTTTTGTGAAAATCCTGCGCTCGTAAAGTTTTTTGTAATGCTCATCAGATAGACAAATTTCACTAACTGCTCTATCGTGAACGGTATCGAGTCAAACAAGATAACAATACAAACATCAGATCCTTCCGTTGAGCTTAAGAATGACCGACGGGAGATCTTCGGCTGGTTGACATACGACTGGGCGAATTCAGCATTTTTCACGACCGTTGTTACGGTACTCGCCGGGCCTTATTTGACGGCCCTTGCCCAGGCCGATGTCGGGAAATCCGGTGTGGTTCTTGGCCTCGGGCCATTTGGATCTATCACTTCGGACAATTTGTTTACCTCGACTCTTGGGGCATCGATCTTCCTGCAGATATTTCTGCTCCCGATCCTTGGCTCGATCGCCGATTTCACTCCGCTAAAAAAGCGGATGATGGCGGTGTTTTGCTATGTCGGCGTCGTCTCCAGCTCGCTCTTGTTCTTTATCCACGGAACGTCCTATCTTTGGGGCTGCTTGTTCCTTTTGATCTCAAATATCTGCTTCGCGGCGTCTAACGTCTTTTACAATTCCTTCCTTGTGGACATAACCACAGAAGATAAACGAGACAAGATCAGCAGTTACGGGTACGCAAGCGGGTATGTCGGCGGATTGATCATGCTCTTCGTCAATCTCGCTCTGATCAATTTTGGCGACAAGATCGGGATCGACAAAGCTCTGGCAGTTAGGGTCTCGATGCTCTCAGCCTCGCTGTGGTGGGGCGTTTTTGCGGTGGTTACGTTCGTCTGCATCAAGAAACGGGAGCCGCATCGAAAACCGGAAGGGAAAAGCCTTGTAACGGTTGGGTTTATCGAGATCTGGCGGACGTTGCGCGAGCTGGTGGGGCTTAAATACACCCTTCTGTTCCTCGCGGGTTATTTGCTCTACAACGACGGGATCCAAACAGTGATCCTCAATTCCTCGATCTTTCTATCACAGGAATTATTCATTTCTCGCGGCCTTGAAAGCGATTCGACCTTTTTGCTCGCGATCTTCGTCGTTGCTCAAGTATTTGCTCTTATAGGTGCGATCGCATTTGAACGGCTTTCGCGCGTAATTGGTACCAAACAGACGATCATCCTCTCGCTTGCCATTTGGGCGGGGATCGTTATTTTTGCCTACGGGTTCCTTCAAACCTCAACGCAAGCCTATATAATGGCTATTTTTATCGGCCTTGTACTCGGGCCGACGCAGGCTCTTTCACGGTCGCTCTTTTCGCAAATGATCCCTAAATCTCGCGAATCGGCGTTTTTCGGCCTTTACGAGATCTCTGAAAAAGGAACATCCTGGATCGGAAACCTGGTTTTTGCCGTCGTCGTCGGCACAACCGGTTCCTATCGCCAGGCGATCCTGGCACTGATCGTGTTTTTCGTCGCCGGAATGCTGATCCTTTTCTTTACAAATACGACGAGGGCGATTCACGAAGCCGGTAATCTAACCCCCGAAGAAGCGGCAAAGAAATGATGCAGAACAATTGGATTTAGAAAAAATGGCCGATATAATGTCATTAAGAAATCTGCTCTCTTACTAAAACAACCGTGACAAGCGATTCCAACGAAAAGATCATAACCATTTTTGGCGGCTCAAAATGCAGCGAGTCTTCGCCTGAATATATCGAGGCAAAAGCTCTTGGAGCAATGCTCGCCGAAGCAGGATTCACGATCTGCACGGGCGGCTACCTGGGCATTATGGAAGCCGCATCGCGGGGTGCCCGCGAAAAAGGCGGGCGGGTGCTCGGTATCGTGATGAACCAGTTCAAAAGCGAACCGAACCGTTTTTTAACCGACAAGGTAGCTACCGACCATTTCTACGACCGGCTTCAGAATCTTATAACCCGTTCCGTCGGTTTCGTCGCTTTGAAGGGCGGAATGGGCACCGTCACCGAGATCTCGCTTGTTTGGAACAAGCTGACGACCGGCGTTCTTGCCCCGCGTCCTCTGGTCTTGGTCGGTGACTGTTGGAAACCGGTCGTTGAGGCTTGGAAAGCGAACCTCGTCGTTAGTGATCGGGATCTGAGCTTTCTTGACTTCGCTGCTGATGCCGGCTCTGCTGCCTCAATAATTCTCGATAGATCGAAGGGAGTAAAGTTATGAATTGCCCAAAGTGTAATGCTCAATTGATGGATGGTGCTAAGTTTTGCGGGTCGTGTGGATTAGTTCTTCAAGGAACTCCGCCGCCGGCCCAGCCAGCTCCGCAGAGCGGAGGAGCGTTCCATTTTGACACCGATGGACGCGGACAGGGTCGAGGATATACCTGGTCGATCGAACATCAGGGAGCATTTGCTCTCGCTGTGGTGCAGCTTCAAGCCGAACAGACGATCGCTGCCGAGGCTGGGGCAATGGTATCGATGTCAGCGAATATAGATCTTTATTCTGAATTGAAGGGTGGAGTTTTTGGGGCACTAAAGCGAGCCGTTGGCGGAGAGTCTGCATTTGTTTCAACATTTACAGCTAAAGGCGGCCCGGGTGAGGTCACATTTGCACCGGGAGCTCCGGGCGATGTTGCCGGCATCGAAATGCAGAATCAGACCTTCATGGTCCAGTCGAGTTCATACCTGGCGGGCGATACTTCGCTCGTCGTAGATACCAAATTCGGCGGTGCAAAATCGTTCTTTGGCGGCGAAGGATTGTTCGTTCTGCAAGTTTCCGGAGCAGGCTTACTTCTGGTTTCCTCATTCGGAGCGATTCATCGGCGCACACTTCGTCCGGGCGAACAGTACGTGATCGATACCGGCCACCTCGTCGCCTGGGAAGGCCACATGCAGTACAACCTGAGAAAAGCAGCGAAGAGCGGGTACCTGCGGAGCATGCTTAGTGGAGAAGGAATGGTTGCTGAATTCACCGGACCGGGTGAGATACTAATTCAAACTCGCAATCTTGCGGCCTTTGCAGGTCTTCTAAAGCCGTTCTTCCCGTCTCAGGGCGGTGGCGGTGGCGGATTTAGTTTTGGCAGTTAACTTGGCTGGGATTGGTTCAGCGAGAAAATCGATGAATGATGCAGCCGCCACCTCCGAACGGCGTATTAATGGGCTTGCTGTCTCGCACGGGATCGGCATTGGACGACTAGTTTTCTTTCTCGATGACCCGAGCCATCTTACCAGTATCGCGGCGACGTCGCCCGAGGTTGAAGCTGAACGCATATCTTCAGCTGCGGCATCCTGCAGAGCTCAGTTGAACTCCCTGATCGCCGCAAATCAGTCCGGCGAGCAACCGGCTATCAAAGACATTCTCGATCTACAGCTCCTGATACTCGATCAGTCGTCGCTTATAGGCAAGATCGAGGCTCAGATCGTCGAAAATGGAGTCAACGCTGAATCAGCGCTTAAAATTGTCGCCGAAGAATTGGTCGGCAGACAGTCAACCGTTGCCGATCCGCACCTCCGGGAAAAGCACCTCGATATCGCCGACGTTTGCAATAGACTGGAAGCGGCACTGCAAGGCCTTGTTCCTACCTTGGAGAATAAATATTCGGGGGCAATAGTTGCTGCCCGCGAATTGCGGCCGTCGGTGATGATCGAGCTCAAAAAATGCGGCCCGGCGGGAATAATTACCGAACGCGGCGGCTGGACCTCTCACACATCGATCCTCGCTCGGGAGTTGATAATCCCGATGGTTTCAGGCGTCCAGGCGGTCTCAGGTTCATTCGCCGAGGGGTGCGACGCGATCGTAGACGGTGAAAACGGATTAGTCATTTTCGCTCCGAGTAAATCGACGGTCAATGAATATGCCTCTATGGGTGTATCCACAAGTGCCGGTGGCTCCGAGTTTGATGTTGTTTCAACCTCCGGTACAATGGATGGCCAAAGGATCGCGGTCCGGGCAAATGTTGATATTCCGGAAGCCTATCCGCTAGCGCGCCGCAGCGGTGCCGAGGGCATCGGACTTTTTAGGTCTGAATCTCTCATCTCACAGCCCGGACAGATCCCCTCAGAAGCTCAGCAACTTACCGCGTATCGCCAGATGGCCGAGGTTGCCGGGGAAGATGGCGTTCGTATCCGAACATTTGACATCGGTATTGACCAATTATCCGGCAACGTCTCCAGGACTGAGGTAAATCCATCGCTTGGCCTGCGTTCGATCCGCCTCAGCCTCCATGAGCAGGTACATTTCCGTGCTCAGATAAGGGCTATCTTGCAAGCGTCCTTAAACACTAAGATCGATATTTTGCTCCCGATGGTGTCGGGCGTATCCGAGGTTGTGGCGGCACAAAATCTGATCGACGAAGAACGCGGCCGGCTAATTGACCACGGTATTCCATTCGGTACACCGAGGGTCGGTGCGATGATCGAAGTTCCTTCGGGTGTTATGACGTCAAGGGAAATAGCTCGAAAAGTTGATTTCATTGCGCTCGGAACCAACGATCTAGTTCAGTACCTGCTCGCGATCGACCGCGATAATGAATCGGTCGCCGAATGGTACCAGACCCTACACCCGGCGGTTTTACGCTCTATCCGTGAAGTTATAAATGCGGGTGAGGAAGCCGGAAAGCAGGTCCTTGTTTGCGGGGAGATGGCTGGGTCGCCGTTTTACGTTCCTGTTCTGATCGGCCTCGGAGCAAGGGAACTAAGCATGAACGTCAATTCTATCAAGCAGATACGCCATCTCATCTCAGGTATTACAGTAGATCGAGCAACGGAGCTTGCTGCGAAAATAGCGCACTGCGAAACCTCGGAAGAAACCGAGGGGATTCTTCGCTCGTTCTACACTCAGCATTGGGCCGATCTATTTCCCCAAGGCCTTCTGGATGCTAAACATCGTTAGAACCTAAAAAAATAGAATTTTGGTGCTTTTATCCGTTTACTTATGCGTTGCTAGCTGCATGCCCGCAAATGGCGACAACGAATAGACAAGATCGGAGTGCCAAAATGACATTGATAGAACGAAAGTCACTAATTTCCATTGGTTTGTGCATCCTTTTCGCAATCGCGATGACGGCAGGTAGTCTTTCTGCTCAGTCCGACGGCCGAAGCAGGAATAATCCGTACTCACCAAGCCCAAACTCCAAAACAAAGCAGATCGAAATTCCGACATCTACAAAAAATAATGTTGGATCCGGTGAAGTTTCTTTCGTAATGCAAAGATCGGCCTCGCAGGTTCCGGACGACAATCGTCCGAATGCAGACGTCAGGCCAACAATTGCGCAAACAACGTTCAAGATTGCAAAAACAGCAGAGATCCGTACACTGCCCCCAACAGAAGTCTATAAGATCGGTATCGGCGATGTGCTCTTTGTGAGCTTGAAAAATTCAACGCAGGGATCGGGATATTTTACCGTACGTTCTGACGGAACGATCGACTACCCGCTGGCAGGCGATGTGGTCGTCGTGGCGGACCAAACTACCGAGGTCGCGGAAGAGATCATCGCAAGCGGTATCAAGATTTTTACCGAGCCTCAGATCGAGGTTAAAGTCCGTCAATACGGAAGCCACAAGATCACCGTTTCCGGATTGGTAGAAAACGCCGGTGAAAAGAACCTTCAGCGAGAAGCGATGCCGTTGTTCGCGATCAGAGCAGAAGCCGTCGTCAAGCCGAAGGCCACTAAGGTATCCATAATTCGGGGCGATCAGCTTAAGCACGAGATATATGATCTAAAAGATCCGAAAACAGACGAGATCCTTATCTTTCCGGGAAACACGGTCGAATTCACGGGTGATTCCGGTTCAGCAACCGCAGCCGGGTCATTTTTTATCAGCGGCGAAGTAATTTCGGGCGGACAGAAGGACCTCACGAATGGATTAACCCTATATCAGGCAGTGATCGTATCTGGTGGAACTAAGGGCGACCCTAAGAAAGCCGTGATCCGGCGAAAGAACGAGAGGGGTATGTTCACGGTTCTAGAACACAACTTGCGATCGATCAGGGAAGGCAGATCAATGGATCCGTTCCTCGCCCCTGGCGACGTAATCGAGATAAAGAATTAGGTTTCTTGTAACAAGATATTTGATTGTTCAACAAATTTTGTTATGCTTAAGAGGCCTTGATAGTGAAACGCGTCGGGTGGTCGCTGTTTGCGTAAGCAAAGAGAGGAAAGTCCGAACACCATAGAGCAGCGAGCCGGATAACGTCCGGGACCAGATCGAGCGAGGAATCCTCGCCAGCTTTTCGAGGTTGGAGTAATGAGGAAGAAGCAAGAATTGGGACGACAAGTGCAACAGAGAGTAAACCAGCCCGCAAGGGTAATGGGTGAAAGGGTGAGGTAAGAGCTCACCGGCGTGTTTGGTAACAGATGCGGCCAGGTAAACTCCTCGCGGTGCAAGGCCAAATAGGGAAACGAGACCGAGCTGCTCGCTTGGGTGCCGAAAGGCGGCGTTTCCGGGTAGGCCGCTCGAGCCATGCGGTAACGCACGGCCTAGATGAATGATCACAGCCCGCGAAAGCGGGAGACAAGATTCGGCTTATAGACGCGTTTCATTACTTGGTAACTCGGCAGCTTTTTTTTCAATAAAACTTAGGAGAAGTTATTTTTATGGCGAACCGTAAAGGTGTGTTTATCGGTGCGTATGTACCAAACGAACTAAAGGAGTCGTTAAGAAGGCGGGCCGCCGGCGAACATCGCACCCTCTCGCAGGAGATCACGCGTATTCTGGTCGAAGCCGTTCATGGTAAAGGACTGCCGCCCGGAAGTGTAGATCGACGAAATTCAAACGAGATCCCGCGACGCCGGGCGACCGACCCGCCGATCCGACGCCGTGCCGATGATCTTCCGTACATTCCGCCGGTTTCGGACAAAAAGTAGGATCTTGTTTGCCAGCTATCAAAAGTGCCGCTATCTGTTGCGGCACTTTTTTTGCGCTTCGCTTGTCTGTTAACATCGTTGGTAGATGCATAAGAACACACTCGCGTTTGTGATAGTTGCCGCCATCGGCGGTTTTGTTGCCGGATTTTGGCTCGCAAATTCCATAAATCGCTCTGCCGGGACAACGACAACCAGCACGGCTCCAGCCGCGAATTCCGGCGCTACCACGGCTTCGCCGGAAACCGAACTTACCGACGCCGAGATCAAAGCCAAGATCGCCGAGGCTGATCAAAGCCCTGGCAACCTTTCGTTCCAACGCGATCTCGGCATTTCGCTTTACCGCTACGCGGCAATGAAGCAAAATCCTGAACTGCTTGGTGATGCCGTCCGCATACTGGAGCGCGCGGATTCCTTGAAGAAGGACGATTTTGACATTCTCGTCGCTTTGGGTAATGCGCATTTTGATATCGGCTTCTTCAAAAAGGACGTTGCAAGCTTTCAAAGAGCCAGAGATATCTACGCAAAAGCGCTCGCTGTTCGGCCCGGCGAACCTGATGTGAGTACAGATCTTGGTATTTCGTATTTCGTACAAGAACCGCCGGATCTGGATAAGGCTGCTGCCGAGTTGGAACGTGTTTCAAAGGGCAACCCTAAACATGAGAGATCGCTTCAGTTCCTGGTTCAGGTATATGCAAAACAGAAAAAGGTTCCTCAGGCAGAAGCCGCTTTCGCTAAGCTAAAAGCTATCAATCCTAGTAGTTCCGCCCTGACTGAGTTGACTGCGATGATCTCTTCCGCCGGCGGAACGGCAAAATGAGGGAAGCACTATTTATAATCCTTGTCGCCCTTGTGCTGCTCGCCTGGACCGCTTTTCGCTATCGAAAACAGATCAGCGGCGTGATCGGTTTCGCCCGTATGCTAAAAGATGCGAAAAGCGAAATGACCGCGGGGCCAAGGCAGATACAACAGAATCCCGAAAAGGGAATTCCTCTCGTAAACTGTTCTAAATGCGGGGTCTGGGTGCCTCAGAACAAAGCTCGGAAGGTTGGCGATCTGTTCTTCTGCTCAGACGAATGCGTAAGGTCGAGAAGTCACGCCTAATCTGCAAATGCCCACGCATAAACAAGGGCTCATCAACAAAACTAAGAAAAGGTCGACAAGTACCAAACGATCATTCTCTCACCAAACAAGAGCCCGACGATCGAACCGATCCCAAGAAATATACCAAAGGGAAGCTGCGTCTGCAGGTCGCGGTCTTTGCTTTTAAGAACCAGCGCGATGCCGATCAGCGCTCCTGAAAACGCGCCGAGAAAGATAGTCAGTATCGTCACGCGCCAGCCGAGCAAAGCCCCGACGCCGAACATCATCTTCACATCGCCCAAACCCATCGCGTCTACTCCCCGCAGTGCCTTCCAGATCGCCCCAACCAGCCATAGCGATCCGCCGCCAACTAACGCACCAAATAAACCTCCTGCTAAACTAACCGCCCAGCCCGGATAACCCGCAAGTTGGTTGATCGGCGAATACGCCATATCCGAGAACGTATAGCCCGATAAGACGATCGGATAAATTATCCGCACGATCAAAACCGCCACGAAAAGCGGATACGTGATCACATTTGGCAGGATCATGTGTTCGGCGTCAATGAAGAGCAGTGCGATCATCGTCGAAACGAACACGAGGGCCACAGGCAGAAAAACGGTGAAGCCGATCTGCCAATACGTCAGCATAAATACCATGGCCGTCAGCAATTCAACCGCCGGATACCGCCATGCGATCGGCTCTTTGCAGCTAGAACACTTTCCGCCCAGCATCAGCCAGCCGAAGATCGGTACATTGTGATAAAACTTGATTCCGTTTTTACAATTCGGGCATGCAGAGCTTGTGAGTAAGGAGAGTTCGTTTGGGACTCGATAAACGACGACATTCATGAAGCTGCCGATGCACGCTCCTAAAACGAAAATGAAGATGTACCCAAAGACCTCAGGTACGCCGAGTGCTGCTTCGAGTGAAGCTAAGAAAAGTGTTTGCATGAGGGTTAGGTTTCGAGGGGCAAGTCGAAAAGTGACGCCTCTTTAATAATAGAGATTTCGCGGAAAAAAGAAAAGATGTTCTTTATCAAGCAGTTTGCTAGCAAAGAGAGCGAACATCCTTTATTATTTTGTTGTTAGATCTCTTCGTAAACACATATACCTAAAGGACGTAGCCAATTGGAACCTACTGACGTAAAAGACCCCGAGTATTTTCATAAGGTTGTTGATTGCCAGTATGCCTGCCCCGCGCACACGCCGGTGCCGGAATATATCAGGCTGATCGCCGAGGGACGTTACACCGAGGCGTACATGATCAACTGGGATTCGAACGTATTTCCCGGCGTTTTGGGACGCACCTGCGACCGCCCATGCGAACCGGCATGCCGCCGCGGACGCCTCGAACAGGAACCCGTCGCGATCTGCCGCCTGAAGCGCGTCGCTGCCGATAATCGCGATGACGTTATCCCTTATATGCCGCAAGGGCCGTTTCCTTCGAATGGCAAGAAGGTCGCTCTGATCGGCGGCGGGCCTGCGTCATTGACGGTCGCACGCGATCTGGCTCCGCTGGGTTATGAGATACACCTTTTCGACGAACAAAAGCTCGGCGGCGGATTTATGCGTTCGCAGATACCGGCGTTTCGTCTGCCGGAACACGTTCTGAACGATGAGGTCAATTATATTTTGCGGCTCGGCATTCACACCCATTTTGAACATTACGTTGACAGTCTGAAAGGCGTACTGGAGAAAGATTACGACGCGGTTTTCGTCGGTACCGGAGCTCCGCGAGGCCGCGATCTGCCCGATCTTCCCGGACGGCAGGAGGGCGATGCGAACATTCACATCGGTATCAACTGGCTCGGAAGCGTTGCATTCGAACACACCGACAAGATCGAAAAACGGGTTATCGTCCTCGGCGGCGGAAACACTGCAATGGACTGCTGTCGTACGGCTCGCCGTTTAGGTGGTGAGGATGTAAAAGTCATCGTCCGCTCGCCCTTCGCATCCATGAAGGCATCGCCCTGGGAAAAAGAAGACGCGATGCACGAGGACATTCCGATCATTGACAACCATGTTCCCAAGAGTTTCGTGATCGAAAACGGCAAGCTAGGCGGAATGACGTTCGAGAAAGTCGAGGCCAAATACGACGAGAACGGCAAACGCTCGCTCATACCGACAGGCGAACCTGATGTTTTCTATCCCGCAGACGACGTTCTGATCGCGGTGGGACAGGAAAACAGCTTCCCTTGGATCGAACGCGGCCTTGGCGTTGAATTCGATAAGTGGGAAATGCCGGTCGTCGATAAAACAACATTCCAATCAACGCATCCAAAAGTCTTCTTCGGCGGCGACGCTGCGTTCGGCCCCGAGAACGTCATCACGGCCGTCGCTCACGGCCATCAGGCGGCGGTTTCGATCGACCTTTTCTGCAATAGCAAAGACGTGAAAACCGAGCGACTTTCGCCGTTCGTCAATCTCCACTCGATGAAGATGGGCATCCACGAATGGGCATATGACAGCACGGTCGAGAATGATCAGCGTTACGTCGTACCTCAGGCTCCGAAGGATCTGACTCTGCGAGATCGTAAGAAAGAGGTCGAACTAGGATTCGACCCGCTCGCGGGTTACAAGGAGGCTGAACGCTGCCTTAATTGCGATGTCCAGACGGTTTTCTCGGCCCCGAAGTGCATTGAGTGTGATGCTTGTGTGGATATTTGCCCGACTAGCTGCATTACGTTCACTGGGAATGACGAGGAACCGGAACTTCGCGAAAAACTTAAGGTTCCAGCACTTAACTTTAAGCAATCTTTATATGTTGCCAACGGACTTAAGACCGGACGCGTTATGGTAAAAGACGAAGACGTCTGCCTCCACTGCGGTCTTTGCGCCGAGCGCTGCCCGACTGCGGCGTGGGATATGCAGGCTTTCTGGTACAACGTCACCAAGGCAGGAGAGGTTAAGTACGGCCCGACAGTGATCGGGAATATGGTGCAGATAACCAGGAATGGGAATGCCTTGGCATGATCTGAAATTAAAGGCGATCTTCAACGAAGCAAGATGAAACCGGAGAGAGTATACGCACTTATCTTCGCCAGCGTCTATCCGCATTATTTGAAAAAGACGGAGACGAAAGGGGCGAACTAAAGAGGAACTTGATGAGGTGATCCGTTGGCTGACCGGATACAGCCAGAAAGGCCTCGAAAAGGTGATCGAAGACCGAGTGGATCTGCAAACCTTTTTTGCAGAAGCTCCGAAATTTCACCCGAACGCTCATCTGATCAAAGGCGTGATCTGCGGTTACCGCGTCGAGGATATCGAGGACCCGGTGATGCAAAAGATACGGTACCTGGACAAACTTATAGACGAACTGGCCAAGGGCAGGAAAATGGAAAAGATCTTGCGAAGTGCTGGGTAGACAACGAATGCAGGAAACTAAAATAAACGATTTTGTGGTTCGCTTTGCGAACGTCAATGGCACCGGCTCAGCGTCGGCTAATGCTTTGTTCACCAAGGCGGTGTTTCGCATGGGCGTTCCGGTAACGCCGAAGAATATTTTCCCGTCCAATATTCAGGGACTGCCGACTTGGTACGAGGTGCGTATAAGCGAAAAAGGCTATCTCGGCCGCCGCGAAGGCGTGGACCTGATGGTTGCCGTCAATCCGCAGTCGATGAAGAAGGACTACGCCGATGTTAAGGCCGGCGGTTATTTTGTTTACGACAGCTCGAAGCCCTTGCCGCCGGGCTATGACCGCGATGACATCACACTGCTCGGCATCCCAATGACGGAGCTTTGTAACGCCCAATATAGTGATGCCCGGCAGCGGCAGCTGTTTAAGAACATCGTCTACATCGGCGCTCTGGCGACGTTATTCAATATCGAGTTTTCCGTGTTGGAAGGCCTGATCGGCGACCAATTCAAGGGAAAGGAAAAGCTGATCGAACCGAATATCATAGCCCTCAACATCGGTGTCGATTACGTTAAGAATAATTTCGATTATCCGCTCCCGCTCCGTATCGAACGTCGCGATCTGCTTGGCGATAAGATCCTGTACGGCGGCAATTCTGCCTGTGCACTAGGTGCGATCTATGCCGGAGCAACCGTTGCCGCCTGGTATCCGATCACGCCTTCAACATCGGTCGTTGATGCATTTACAAAATACGCCGCGAAATACCGCGTCGATCCCGAGACCGGCAAGAACAACTATGCCATCGTCCAGGCCGAAGACGAACTCGCGGCGATCGGAATGGTGATGGGAGCGTCCTGGAACGGCGCAAGGGCATTCACTGCCACGAGTGGGCCGGGACTTTCGCTGATGAACGAATTTCTCGGTCTTGGCTATTTCGCTGAGGTTCCCACTGTACTTATCGATGTGCAGCGAACGGGCCCTTCGACCGGCATGCCGACGCGGACGCAACAGTCTGATGTTTTGCTAGCAGCTTATGCTTCGCACGGCGATACCAAGCACCCTTTGCTCTTTCCGGCAACGCCGAAAGAGTGCTTTGAAATGACGGCTGACGCATTTGACCTTGCCGAACGCCTGCAAACGCCCGTGATCGTCATGACGGACCTTGACCTTGGTATGAATGATCACGTCACCGATCAGTTAGTTTGGGACGACAGCCGCCGGTACGACCGCGGCAAAGTATTGACGTCCGAGCAACTTAACAGCATTTACGGATCAATGGCAGACGCTTACGAAAGCCGCGGCAGCGGCCATCACGCGGATCTACCCGGTGACGACGGAAGCGACCAGACCGCTGGTGAACCGCTGCAGCAGTTCCGCGGCAAATTCGGCCGCTACCTCGACATCGACGACGACGGCATACCTTATCGCACGATCGCCGGTACACACGCGACAAAAGGAGCTTTCGTCACCCGCGGCTCGTCCCGAGATGAATACGGTGTCTATACCGAAGACGGCGATGCCTACCGCCGCAACGTCGATCGGTTGGCAAAAAAATGGGACACAGCCAAAGAACTGGTCCCGCAGCCGCATTTTTATCAGGAAGCGAATCGTTCGAAAGACGGAGTGATATTCTTTGGAACGTCCATTTTCTCGGCAGAAGAAGCTATCGAAATGCTCAACGAAGAGGGAATCCACCTGGACGCGATGCGGCCGCGGGCTTTTCCATTCAGCAAGAGCTTTCGCCAATTTGTTGCGGCACACCATCGCATTTACGTGATCGAGCAAAATCGAGACGCCCAATTTCGCAGTCTAATGATGATAGAACTGGGAGTCGATGCCTCGAGGCTTGTCTCCGTTTTAAACTACGACGGAACGCCTGTTACCGCAGATTACATCTACAGAAAGATAAAAGAGAATTTAAATAGATGACCTACATCAGACCAACATTTCGACATCCGGCGTTGCCCAAGAATGAACTCGGTTACACCGTCGATTACTACGAGGGTTCGCTGTCGACGCTTTGTGCCGGTTGCGGGCATGATTCCATCAACGCCGCGATCGTTCAGGCTTGTTGGGAAATGAACATCGAGCCGCATAAGGTCGCAAAGCTTTCGGGAATCGGGTGTTCGTCGAAATCGCCGGCTTATTTCTTAAGCAATTCGCACGGGTTCAATTCCGTCCACGGCCGAATGCCGAGCGTGGCCACGGGTGCGAATCTCGCGAACCGCGACCTGATATATTTCGGGGTCTCGGGCGACGGCGATACGGCTTCGATCGGCATGGGACAGTTCGTTCACGTCGTCAGACGAAACCTGAACATGGTTTACCTCGTGATGAACAACGGCTGCTACGGCCTGACCAAAGGCCAGGACAGTGCGACTGCTGACGCTGGCTCGAAAAGCAAAGCGGGAAGTGTGAACCTGTTCGAAGCCATCGATCTCGCAAGCCTCGCGATCGAGCTTGGGGCCACGTTTGTTGCTCAGAGCTTCTCAGGCGACAAAGATCAGCTTATTCCGCTCATGAAAGCGGCGATGAAACACAAAGGATTTGCATTTCTGAATGTCATATCGCCCTGCGTGACCTTTAACAACAACGTTGGTTCGACGAAATCCTATGATTACGTTCGCGAGCATGTCGAAGTAACCGGAACGATGGATTTTGTGCCAATGATGCACGAGATCACGACGAATTACGATTCCGGCTCGGTGAATGATCTGGTCATGCACGATGGCACATCGATCCGACTGCATAAACTCGCCAAAGATTGGGATCCCTTTGATCGCCTATCGTCGGTCAATGCAGTTCAGAAAGCAAAACACACGGGAGAGATCCTGACGGGACTGCTCTACATTGACCCTGACTCGACCGAACTTCACGAAATGATCAACACATCGGAACAGCCGCTGAATGCTCTACCGCAGTCACTTCTGTGTCCCGGAAACGAGGCACTCGGCACAATAAACCGCTCGCTCAGATAATGAATATTCACAGCTTATCCAACATCACGAGGACGCTCCGATCAAAATGGGGCGTCCTCTTTTTCATATTTGCAGTTTCGATCACCGCTCTACCGCAGCCCAGGGAAACATTCGGATGGAAGGGAAATTCGTTTCTGCTCAACGGCAAACCGTTCACGATCCGCTCGGGCGAGATGCATTATCCGCGTGTACCGCGGGCTTATTGGCGTGATCGGTTTAAGAAAGCTCGCGCAATGGGTTTGAACACGATCACGACCTACGTCTTTTGGAATTTGCATGAGCCGGTGCCTGGAAAATTCGATTTTACCGGCAATCTCGACGTTGCTGAGTTCGTCCGCGAAGCAGGTGAAGAAGGGCTATATGTGATCGTGCGCCCCGGGCCGTATATTTGTACGGAATGGGATTTCGGCGGATTTCCGTCGTGGCTTCTGAAAAATCCTGATATCAAGGTTAGAGGAACCGACCCGGTTTTTCTCGCTGCATCAGCGAAATACATGCAGCAGGTGGGCAAACAGCTTGCACCTCTACAGATCACACGCGGCGGAAACATAATTATGGCTCAGGTTGAGAACGAATATGGATCGTTCGCGGCAAATCATGCTTACATGAGTGCCGTCCGTGACCAGATAACGACCGCGGGTTTCGACGTAACTCTCTTCACGTCAGACGGCCCGGGAGCTAAGAATCTTGACGGCGGAACGCTGCCCAACGACCTCGCCGTCATCAATTTCGGTGCGGGCGACAATGTCGCCGATCAATTCAAGGAATTCGACAAACGCTGGCCCGATCGCCCTCGAATGGTCGGTGAATATTGGGTCGGCTGGTTCGACCATTGGGGCGAGACGCATCATCCGCTGCCGCCGTGGGGTGGAAACGAAAAGCGCGTTCAGCACGAAGTTCCCGCCGAGGGAATCGAGTGGATGCTCAGCAACAACACGTCTTTCAACGTCTATATGTTCCACGGCGGAACGACTTGGGGCTTCATGGCCGGTGCAAATTCCAGCCGCGATATGCCGATCCAGCCGGACACATCGAGCTACGATTACGGTTCGCCGCTAGACGAAGCCGGACGGCCGAATGCCAAATTTTTTGCCCTTCGCGATGTTATCCAAAAGCATTTTCCGAATGAGAAGTTTCCTCCGCTTCCACCGGCACAGCCGATGATCGAGATCCCGGCTTTCGAACTGAAGGAGTACGCAACTCTAGATAGTTTGTTAAAGAAATCGGTGAAGGCTGACGAGCCGCCGACAATGGAATCGCTCGATCAGGCGTATGGCTTTTTGCTGTATCGCAAAAAGATCGGTGCGGCAGCAAAAGGAAAGCTTTCATTCGGCGAGATACGCGATTATGCCGTTGTATCTCAGGGGGACAAACGATTGGGGGCTCTCGACCGAAGACTAAAACAAAATTCCCTTGAGATAGATATCGCCGCTGGCAAGCCGCTCGATGTTCTCGTCGAAAACATGGGACGCATTAATTTTGGCCCGCGGCTTATCGATGATCGAAAGGGAATTATGGGTAAGGTCAAGTTGGGCGATCAAGAGCTGAGCGGCTGGGATGTTTTCCGGCTGCCGATGGCTGATCTTTCCCCGCTTCGCTTTAAAAAGCAGCCGGAGGCTAATACGGTCTTCTATCGCGGCTCACTCGATTTGTCATCTGTCGGCGATACCTTTCTCGATATGTCCACATGGGAAAAGGGCCACGTCTGGGTCAATGGCCATCATCTCGGCAGATTCTGGAAGATAGGGCCGCAGCAGACTCTATTCGTTCCTGGGACTTGGCTAAAGAAAGGGAATAACCAGGTTGTTGTCCTGGATGTTGGAACGCCTAAAAGTACATCCCTACGCGGCGTTAAGGATCTTATTTTTGCCAATTATTAACCAAATGTTACAAAATTCTAAATTCTGAAACACATTGCAACTACGTTCTAATCAATGTCGTATAGGTTTCTCAGAATTTGAACCTAAATGGAGAAAACTGATGGCAGATATTATGGTCTTAGCGGGAGACTCTAACCCATACCACACCACGGAGCACTATCTGCGTAAAGTCCTTGTCGGCGATGTAGCTAGTGTCCGTACCCGTATCATTTCCGCACTTGAACGTCTCGGCTACGATCTGCTGGACGATGAGGATCTCACCGTTCGGGGTCGCCGCGGAGCATCGGGTTGGGGAACTTTCCACAGCTCTGCAGACGTTCTCGATTACCCGAGAACCCTCGTGATCAAATTAAAGGCGGCCGGTGATCACGCCACCCGCGTTACCTTCGACTACGTTGTTAAGCATCCTTCTCTCTCAAAGGGGGAAAAGGATATTCTGACGAGGGAAGCCGAGGCGATCTCGTCCCTAGCAACGGTCCGAAAGGTCGAGAAGATCTGTCCGACCTGCGGAACAGAAAGTACTGACGATTCGAGATTTTGCCGAAAATGCGGTACGCCGATGACGGTCGAGAGCACTGAGCTTGAAATGCTTAATATGGCAGCAGAGATCAGAGCTGGCTACACGTCGGTCGTTACCAGTGAGATCGTTATGGCTGCGACAACCATTGCCCTCGCTATCAGCGTGCTCTCCGTTATTGCAACCCAAGCTGTCTTGAATAAGGGCATTTGGACTTTCATATTGATCGCGCTTGGATTGTCCGTGCTGAATATGATCTTTATCGGGTTCGGATGGAACCGAATGAGCCGCTCACTCAAGAGAAAGCCAAGATCTTCCGAAACGATCCAGCCGGGAGCTGTTCTAAATTTTCCAGCCAGCGTCGATTCCTATCTTCCAGAACCTCCGTCGGTAATTGAGGGGACAACGTCGCTTCTAGAACCGTCGCCGAATCGAACGCGGCCGATCGAATTCGCCGAAGTTCAGCGAAAACGTGTAACTCTTTCCGATCTTGACCGGCAAGAATGATCATAGGCTTTTAGATATCGTGTCCTCTTCGTCAAAAGCCCCTCTTGTGTCGGCTTGATCGGGGGCTCAGGTTGTTGATCGAACCGGTTAATGTTCGAACGATTTTGACCGATAAGTTATTGGGTGAGTACTCAGTCATGTGCCTGAGAATCGCCCGCTCTTTTTAGTGTTAAGTCTTTTTGTACACATTTATTGACAAGCCTTTCTAAAATCGCGTAACCTTTACGTGGGCGTCCACGCCTGCCTTTAGCTCCCTAGGCTATCGATCTAGACCTTCGCTGTCCTTCGAATCCTCGATCCATCCATCATTCGAGATAACCGGTTTTTCACCGGGTTTCCCCCCTACCGCTCTCTTGTTCCACCCATAACCCCTTTTTGGAGAAGAATAACCACAAATGAAACGTTTCACTTCGCTTTTTGTAATAGCGCTTATCGGCGCATTGATAATTGCCACTGGGGTCTCAGCCCTCGTTGTCAACGGTGACTTCGAAAATGGGACCTTTGGTTCCTGGACAAAAACGGCCTACGTCAACAACGGGTACAGTTCCGCTCTCGGTGGCGGTGGTGCCGATCTAAGCGCCATCGTAGGCGGCCCTGCTGTGGCTCCGCTTAGTCTGTCCGACAGCCGTTCTAACAACGCTCTTAGGTATCCTGCATACGGACATTATTCAGCCCGGGTAAACAATGAGCAGTCGTATAGCAGTGGTGGCTACAGCAGGAACGGTAACATGATCACTCAGAATGTTTCGGCCTACATCGATCCAGCCGATAGTCTTAACCATACAAAGTTCGCATATGCGGCGGTCATGGTTAATCCAGCAAGCGGCCACACGGACGATCAGAAGCCGTATTTCAGAGTGCGGGCGATAAACGTTTCAAATGGCAACGACGTGCTTTATGATTTTGCGTCGTATGTAAATGAGCCGGGTAAGAACTGGCAGGATGGAGCAGCATTCGGCGGAGGCGAATTCTGGAAATATTTAAATTGGCAGGTGATCGACCTGACCTCGTCACCGGTACACCCCGTAAACTCAGGTGATAATATTCGCATCGAAGTCTCGGCATCAGGCTGCTCGCTCGGCGGACATCCGGGCTATGTTTACGTCGATGAGATCACCGATAACGAAATCGCCGGCCCGACGGTCAGAGCAACCGGCCCGTCAGGAGCCGATCAAGGTTCGACGATCACATACACATACAATTACAAAAACGGATCAGCCGGCTCGATCGACCCGACGGTAACAGCCACGCAGCCAACGGGCGTCACATTCACGTCAGTTACGGATCCAAATTGCAGTCTTAGCGGCGGAACGGTGACGTGTAATTTCACCAACGTGCCGGCCGGCGGTTCGGGATCATTCACGGTCAACGGAACCGTGACGGCTTCAACGGGATTCCAGATCGCACACGGTGCATACTCTATCGCCGCCCCAGGCTTTCCAACGGTTGGCGGGCAGACGGTATTGACCACCGTTACTTCGGTTGGAACGTCTACAACGGTTGGCTCATCGGTAAATCCATCGGTCAGCGGTCAAAGTGTTACATTCACCGCAACCGTTGCACCGACATCCGGGTCTAACACACCGACCGGTACGGTTCAATTCTCGATAGACGGCTCACCTGTCGGATCGCCCGTTGCTCTAAGCGGCGGTACGGCCTCATTTACAACTTCATCGCTATCGGTTGGCAATCATCCAGTCGGCGTAAGCTACGGCGGTAATCCGGGATTCAATCCAAGTAGTGGGTCGCTAGCCGGCGGGCAGACCGTAAACAAAGCTAACTCAGCTACCGTTGTTTCAACCTCGCCCAACCCTTCGGATTTTGGACAAACTGTAACCTTAACTGCAAATATCTCAGCCGCTGCGCCGGGATCCGATGTCCCTTCCGGCACGGTCCAATTTGCGATCGACGGCAGCAATTTCGGCAGCCCTGTAGCTGTAAGTGGCAGTGGAATTGCCCAGCTCACCACCTCAGCAATGGCCGTCGGAGCTCACAACATTGGAGCTTCGTATAACGGCAACGCGAATTTCAATTCCAGCTCCGGTTCAACCACACATCAGGTCGACAATGCCGATTCAACGACATCGGTCGTTAGTTCACTGCCAACGTCGACCTATGGCCAGTCGGTAACCTTTACCGCTACCGTCACGGTCGATCCTCCAGGCGTCGGAACACCCGGCGGAACCGTTAGCTTTTTCGACGGAGCAACACCGATCCCTGGCTGTCAGAATCTTCCTTTGAATGGCTCCGGCCAGGCGCAGTGTTCAACTGCGAATCTCACCGGTGGATTCCACAATATTTCCGTGGTCTACAGTGGCAACGGAAGCTTCAATGGCGGATCAGGCAATGTCACTCAGAACGTGAACAAGGCGACTCTCGGCGTGACGGCGTCGAGCCATACAGTAACTTACGGTGACGCGGTTCCCGCCGTAACTCCCTCGTATACAGGATTTGTCCTCAGCCAGGGGCCAGGAGACCTTACGGCGCAGCCAAGCTGCACGACTTCTTATACCCAGAGTTCCTCGGCTGCTGGTTCACCTTATTCGACCAGTTGTTCCGGTGGCGTGTCGGGCAACTACGATTTTGCGCCAACAAACGGAACAGTAACGGTAAACAAGGCGGCACTTACCGTGACAGCCTCGAGCCACACTGTCACATTCGGTGACGCTGCTCCAACCGTTACGCCAAGTTATAGCGGATTCGTTCTCTCCCAGGGACCGGCGAATCTTACGACTGCCCCGACGTGTTCCACGACCTACACCGCGGGTTCAACTGCTGCTAACTCGCCGTATTCATCAAGCTGCGGCGGCGGCGTTTCGGATAATTACTCATTCTCCTACACCGGCGGCACGGTAGCCGTTGATAAAGCAATGTTGACGGTCACCGCCTCGAGCCACGCCGTCACATTCGGCGACGCTGCTCCGAATGTAACGCCAGCTTATAGCGGGTTCGTCCTCTCTCAGGGACCGGCTAATCTCGCTACCGCCCCGACGTGTTCCACGACCTACACCGCTGGTTCAACTGCTGCTAACTCGCCATATACATCAAGCTGTGGCGGCGGCGTTTCGGACAATTACTCATTCACCTACACTGGCGGAACCGTAGCCGTAGATAAGGCAATTTTGACCGTCACGGCATCGAGCCACACCGTCACTTTTGGTGACGCTGCTCCAACCGTTACGCCGAGCTACAGCGGATTCGTCCTCTCTCAGGGACCAGCAAATCTTTCGACTGCACCGACCTGTTCCACGACCTATGCCGCTGGTTCAACTGCTGCCAACTCGCCATATCCAACGGCCTGCGTCGGCGGTGTTTCCAGTAATTACTCGTTCTCCTATACGAACGGTTCCGTAACCGTTGGTAAAGCAACGCTTACGGTCACGGCATCAAGCCATACCGTGTTCTACGGCAGCTTGGTTCCAACGATCACACCGTCTTACGCCGGCTTCGTGCTCGGGCAGAATGCCGCAAGCCTTGTGACCAGACCGACGTGCTCGACGACCTATTTATACGGAACCGGAGTAGCCGATCCGCTTAGCTCGACAACGTGTTCGGGCGGCGTATCCCCCAACTATGCTTTCGTGTACGTTAACGGCGCGGTTACCGTCACCAAAACCAATACCGCAACATATGTCGCAACTCTCATCAACCCGCCCGTTTACGGCCAGACCTTAACGGCAACGGCAACGATCACCGCCGTCGCTCCTGGTGGCGGAACACCGCAGGGAACGGTGAGCTTCTTTGATGGAGCAACGCCGATCGTTGGATGTCAGGACGTACCGGTGACGCCACTTGGGGCGGCAACGTGCAGTTCGAATACTCTCGCGGCGGGAGTTAACAAATCGATCTCAGCCCAATACAGCGGTAACTCGAACTACAACCCGAGTAACGGAGCAACAACTCAGACCATCGGTAAAGCTACGCTGAATGTTACGGCTTCGAGCCATACGGTCACGTATGGCGATGCGGCACCATCGATCACATCGACCATAACGGGTTTTGCACTGGGTGAAACGATCGTAAACATAACCCCGCCAACCTGCTCGACGACCTACGCACAGGGCTCACCTGTGTCTGGTTCACAGTATCCGGCGACTTGTTCGGGGGCAGTTTCCGCAAATTACAACTTCAACTACGCAGGCGGATACGTGACGGTTAACAAGAAGGCTCTGACGGTAACGGCCGACAACAAATTGAGAACCTACGGCGCGGCGAATCCACCTTTCACCGCAACGATCGCGGGCTTCGTGCTCGGCCAGAATCAGGGAACAAGTGACCTGACCGGAAGTCCTCTGCTGACAACCACGGCAACGTCAAGCAGCTCCGTCAATGGCGGACCTTACACGATCACAGCCTCACTTGGGACCCTCAATTCGGGCAACTACAGCTTTAACTTCATAAATGGTCAACTGACGATAGACAAGGCCGTGCTTACGATTACTGCTAACAATGCGAGCCGTGTTTTTGGTTCGCCAAATCCGGCATTCAGCGGTAGCTATAGCGGCTTCGTAAATGGCGAAAGTCTTCCAACGTCTGGAACGACGGGAACACCGAGCCTGACAACGGCGGCCGTTCAGACGAGCCCTGTCGGCACGTACGATATAGTTGTTGGCAGCGGAAATCTGGCGGCGGCGAATTACAGCTTCGCCTTTGTCAACGGAACTCTCACCGTGAACAAAGCTCCAACCATTACGACCATTACAAATGCTGCAGCGATCGCTGCGGGCAGCAGCCGGGTCGGGCAGGGATTTGATGTTAATTGGACATCGGTTCCTGAATCACCGATCACCGGCACCCTGACCGGCAACGTGGTCGTTTCGGACGGCAGTGGTGCAACCTGCACCGCACCAGTCGCCGCCGGAACGTGCAGCCTGGTCTCAACGAGTCCCGGCATAAAGGCTGTTGTCGCCACATACCAAGGCGATAATAACTTCTTAAGCAGCAATTCGATGGGCGTTTTCCACACCGTGGTAATTCTGATCGCAGGAAACGTAAAACTTCAGGCATCTCCGGCTCCGAACATAAATCTTCCGGGTGTCACTGTCCGGATCACCGGTTCGACGACCGGCGAAACTATAACAGATGCTAATGGCAACTACTCATTTAGCACGACCATTTCCGGAGGCAACTTCACAGTCACGCCATCAGGACTTGGCTACACGTACGTTCCAGCTGATCGTAGCTACACGAATGTGCTGGATAACGTGCTGAATGCTGATTTCCTCGCGGTTGGCGGTCCCGTCATCGTCCCGACGCCGACGCCAAATGCGACGCCGACACCCGGTGTAACGCCCACTCCCGCAGTTACGCCAACGCCAGTCGCAACTCCGACGCCAAACCCGACACCAACCGGTTCGCCAACTCCAACTCCATCAGGAATGGGTGGCGAAGGCGACGTGGTTGACGCGGCCGGAGCAACCCTCGGTGGGGACGGCGTTCACGGCAACGACCTCGACTCTGTCCGTGAATTCGCTCTTAAGAACTCACAGGCTGACATCAATGCGATGCAGTTCCAGCGTGGCGACACGGCTCCACGCGATCCCTCGTCGGGCACTTATGGCGATGGGGCGATCGATTCTTCAGATGTGACGGTCGTGCGGCTGTACAGCATGGGATTGCTGCCGGATACCTCGGCTGCGGGCCCGGTCGTTCCGGACGCAGCTCCGACGCCGCCTGTCATGCCGGACGATCCGCGTGTGATCCGTGCGGTCAATGTGGGAACGCGTCCTGGCGAAGTTGTGACGGTTCAGTTCGAAATGGTCGCTCAGGGCGACGAGGCATCCGAGAGCTTTACCATCCACTTTGATCAGTCGGTTCTTAGCAATCCGGTCGTTATGGTCGGTGGCGGAGTTTCGCAGGGAACGCATCTAGGAACCAACACCAAGGAGCTCGGTTTGGGCAAGATCGGCATCCTGCTGGATTCGGTCACTGCGCACACGCCGGGAGCTCGTCAGATCCTGACGGTTCGGTTCAACGTAGCTGCTGACGCTCAGATCGGACTCTATCCTGTTTCGTTCGAAGACAGCACGACCGTGAGGAGTGTTTCGAGTACCATCGGACGGCTGCTGCCGACTAGGTATCAGACGGGTTACGTTCAGATCGGTTCAACCGCGGCTGGAGTAACCATGAGCGGACGCGTCACAACTGCCGGCGGCCAGGGACTAAGAAACGCAACGGTCGTGATGACAGACCAGCAGGGCTATCGCAGAACTACGACGACCGGTTCGTTCGGTTTCTACCGTTTCGATGACGTCGAATCGGGCAGAACCTACATCGTCGGCGTATCCGCAAAACGATACCGTTTCAACCCTCGCGTCGTAGATCTGACCGACAGCCTGACCGACGTTGACTTCATTGGAAATGAATAAGAAGCGTTTCCTCTAACCGACTGAAGACCGGCCGCAGACCCGGTCTTCATAAAAGCAAAAAAAGCGGCCCATTCAGGGTCGCTTTCTTTGCTTTATGAGGCGATCGGAATTGATACTTAGAACCAATAGAAAATCTTTGAAAAGGCGGAACGGGTTTTTCCTCTGCGTCTCCCACTCCGCAAAGTTCCAACCCGTTCCATTTTTTGGAACTCTGACCGGGCGGTCTAGGGCTCCAAAACTAAATCTAACTCTAATGATTTTACCAAAACGGAGAAATGTCAAGTTTCAATTGCCCCGTCAGACCAGCTAGTTATTTTCGCCATCGTTTTCATTAGGGACGCAGAGCTGCTGTATAGGGTCCCAATAGTATCCCGGGGGACAGGGATTAGCTTCCGACAGATCCAGGGAATGTCCAGCTTGCGGGGTTTCGATCTCTTTATATAGGTCCGCCCCATGTGATCTGAGGACCGCAGATATCTGGGCGACTAACGCGGGATCCCCACTAGCCGCTAAAAGGTTGAGTGCAGAAATGAAGCCCGCGCGTCGCTGGTCAAGTTCTTTATCAGTCATAATTGCCTCCTAGTTACTTCGGGAAATAAGCGAGATCTCCATACCGCCAGTCTGTCTACTATATATCAAACTCTTCGAATCCGGGGTCCAAGTAGTTCCGGAAAAGAAGTTCGTGGAATCATCGTTAGATGTTAGGCAACGTTCCTTGGTCGTCGACAGGTCTAGAACGCAGAGGTTCTCGACCTGATTGCGAAGTACGGAGTAAGCGATCGAGCCTTGGTCAGGCGACATCAAGAGCCCAAGGGCCTTTGCATCGCGAAGAGCGGTTAAACTCCTAATTTTAGATACTGCGGGATCGATCGGTACGAACACGAGTTCAAATCCGGAGCTAAGGCCAACCGCTGCATAGATCCCGTCGCCGTTCTTGGACCAATCGAGTAGTACGACATCCTGTTCAAAAGCAGCTAACTGCGCCACTTTGCCGGCCGTTGCGACCATAATTCGCGTTTGTCCTTTTCCGGAAGGGGTATTCGCATCCGAGGCCTCAAGAAAAGCAATACTCTCGGACCGCCTCAGCCATTTTGGTGACGACACGTATTTCTTCTCGCCTCCACCGTTGTTGGTGAGTATCTCGGTTTCTGTCGAGTTGTGCTCGATATAAAAAATTGATTCGGTTCCCGACCGTCGAACTGCGTACGCGATTCGCTGGCCGTCTGTCGCCCATGCAAACGGTGAAGTATTCACTCCAAAAGGTGTTATTGAAAGATTTGGTGGTATAACTCCGCCTGAGCTTAACTGCGTTTCGGAGCTATCTTGCAGGTCGAACTTGAAGATGTTGAAATCGCTTCCTGTACGCTTAACAAAAGCAACGGATTCTCCGTTTGGAGACCAATCTAAGCAGCACCCGGGACTGGCTATACTTAAAAACGGTATCAACCCGGCATCAGTGATCTTATCGATCTGCAGTTTGGCGGATAGAAATTCAATCGACTCGCTAATTGACTGATAGGCCAAATACTTTCCGTCTGGTGAAACCTTGGGCATTAGCTGCATGTTTACTTTTCCAGTAAGCGGGGTGTGTGCGGCCGTTTTCACATCTGTCCGGACAATGTTCGCCTGATCGATGTTTGAGATGAACGCGATCTGCTCACCGCTGGCCGACACTACCGGATTTGACGCACTAAAATTACTAAAAGTTATCTGTCTTGGCGTACGTCCATCCAGATTTCTCACGTAGATCTGAAATCTGCCATTGTCGGCAGCACTATATGCATAGCCGTCACCTCGAGGAAAAAAGTCGGGTGTTCCGTTGCGGCGAGTTTCTTCTGGCAGCAGGCGTGCTTGGCTTGCTCCGATCGTCTTGTACCAGAGATGCTCCTCCCCGTTGTTAGTTGTCGCAACGATCATCGCTAACTCATCACGTGAAATAGAAAATCCGCGAGTTACCCGCCCTTCGATACCACTAAGATCTAGTACGGTCACTGCTCCGGATCGGAGATCGATCGTCTTCGGACCAAAGCCGTCGTCAAAGTAGATCCTCTCACCATCGCTGCTCCATTTCCGTAACTGTGGAGCCCGTGTCTTTGCCGGGAATGCCGCTATCGATTCGACATCGCCGCCTCCGGCGGGAACCCAGCAAAGCTCGGTCTTGGTTCCTTTTGTCGATATAAAACCGATGCGCGATCCGTCCGGCGACCAAACGGGCGAATAGTCAGATCCTCCTGTAGTTAACCGGACCGGAGCTTCATCATGCACAGATTGGACGTAGATCGAGGTTGTTCCTACCTCTGACAGGGCAAAAGCAAGCCGCGCCCCATCGGGCGAAAAGCTTAGGTCTGTGATCGCTCCGCCAACCTTCCTCTTAATGCTATAGAGGCTCGACATCTTAAAGCCGTCACCGGAATTATCCTTAAAGAGTTCGGTTCCTTGTGTTCGAGCATTAAAGAAAAGCGTAACTGAGATCGTCGCGATGACTGCCATGACGCCTGCCGCGATCATGTAATTTCGAAACCTGTGGGTTGCTCTCACCGAGGAGGCTGTGAATCCGCTATTAGATTTTTGTGTCGACGTTTCCGGAAGTTTAGAGAGATCTGAGACAACATCGGATATCGATTTGTACCGATGCTGAATGTCTTTCTCAAGCGCTCGCCTTAATATGAGGTTGATCGCCTCCAGGTTATCGGTATCAAGCCCCTTTACCTCGTCGGGATCTTGATTCAGGATCTTGTCAATAAGCTCAGCCCGGCTGCTTCCGGCAAAAGGCATTTTTCCGGTCAGCATTTGATAAAAGAGAACGCCGAACCCCCAGATATCGGTTTGGAATCCGACCTCTTCACCACGCAGATGTTCCGGCGACATATAGGCGATCGTGCCGGCGATCAAGCCATGGTCAACGGTACCTAACGAATCGGAATCCGGACTTACATCTTCGGCCAAGCCGAAATCTAGAACCTTTATTTGCTTTTCCGCACCAACGATCACATTTGCCGGTTTTACGTCCCGGTGAACGAGGCCATATGAGTGCGCTTTCGCAAGAGCGGCGGCGATCTGCTGAGCATACTCGATCGCATCAACGGTGCTTACACTGTCTTTGAATATAAGAGCGTCGAGCGTCTCGCCCACCACATACTGCATCGCGATAAACGGGTGCCCGTCAGTCTCTCCTACTTCGTAAACGGAGCAGATACCTGCATGTTCGACCTTAGCTACAGCTCGGGCTTCGCTGAGAAGCCGTGCTGAAGCCCGGTCCGCAAGACCAGAATCGCTATGAATTATCTTAATTGCTATTAGCCGGTTGAGGGATGTGTCGTTAGCTAGATAAACCTCGCCCATTCCTCCTCGGCCGAGAAGTTCAATGATCTCGTAATGACTGAACGTGTAGCCTGGGGCAAACAGGGAAGGGGTGGGCTCAGATATAGATGGTCGATCCTCTAGCAAGGACGCTTCAAGGAAGCCGCTCTCATATGAATCCAACAAGACTTCAACCTCAGAGCGGAGTGAACTATCAAGTATGCATTCCTCGTCAAGGAACTTCGCCCGCTCATGCGCTGGCATGCTAAGAGCTTCGTAAACTATTCCCTTAACTTTTTGCCAGTCAAGCCTACCCATATCAGAGCGATAAACTATATTTAAGCCAGGCCTTTGCAACCGTCCAATCTCTCTTAACGGTGGCCATTGATATATTGAGTACCTCAGCGGTCTCGACGAGGCTGCATCCCCCAAAATACCTCAATTCGACTATCTTTGCCTGCTGGGGATCCATTTCGGCAAGCTTCTTGAGACATTCATCAAGCAGTACCAGGTCCACCTCTGAATTCTCTACTGCTATCTGAAAGGTTTCTTCGAGGGAAACGGTCTCGGCATCCCCGCCTCTTTTTTCCCTGTCTCGGCCCCGCGCATAATCAACGAGGATCCGCCGCATCATTTCCGACGCTAGCCAAAAAAACTGTCCGCGATTTTCCAGGTGTTTTTCACGCTGTAACGCGAGTTTTAAGTAGGTCTCGTGAACGAGGGCGGTGGTCTGCAGAGTATGGTTAGATCGCTCGTAGCGAAGATGGTAATGAGCTCGCTTCCGAAGCTCATCGTAGATGATCGGTACAAGGCGGTCGAAAGCCCGATCATCCCCCTCTTTCCAGGCGATCAGCAGCTCACTCACTTGTGTAGGTTGTTGAAATCGCGAACCTATCATATTTAGCCGATCCTTCTGCTGGCTGATTCTTAACAAGGCTAACGGCAAGCTAAATCACCGTCAACCAATTTCCCAAGATTATAGCACTTACTAAATCGTTATTAGATGCATGAGGGTCGCGGGATTGAGAAAAATGGATCATTTGGCTTTCACGAAAAAAAAATGAGCCAAAATGAAAACAAATATCGCGTTTACATATTAAGGGGAAGTCTTGCAATAGGGCAGGCGAATGTTGTCGCCTATTATAATACCGGGCGGCAGAGCACAGGCTCCCTTTCTCCCACCATCCTATCTTCCACAGATCAAGTTGTAATCTCACAGATCTTCAAGGACAATCAAAAAGAGCGACCAGACCAGGTCGCTCTTTTTCATCTAAAAATTGGAGGCGGCGATCGGAATTGAACCGATGAATAAAGGTTTTGCAG